>Ga0209480_10000010_pt1 | contig 342796 bp, 303 predicted proteins | sample JI61114C2DNA_FD_187501 | JGI IMG/M metagenome (GOLD analysis project Ga0209480, IMG submission 187501) | Wastewater effluent complex algal communities from Wisconsin, to seasonally profile nutrient transformation and Carbon sequestration -... | ecosystem: Engineered > WWTP > Effluent > Algae...
TCTTGACCAATCCCAAGAACAACAGTTGTGGAAAGCGGGCAGGCATCAGTCAGATACAATGCCCGTTACGCCGCCCGTTACGCCCGTTACGTTGTGGAAAGCGGGCAGGCATCAGTCAGATACAATAGTCCAGCCGCCCAGCCCGCCCCAGCAAGGGTTACCAGCTCTTGCCAATTCAAAAAAGTGACAATTGCTGTGGGGCTTCCTCGGTGGGTTGCCTAGTTTTTCCATGAAATATTTTCATCCTTCCAAACTGCTTGTCAGTAAGTGACAAAATTCGGACTTCTCCGTCCTTCGGCAACGCCGCTTTGATTCGCCCTTCTTGGGTGATGGCATTTTCGTCAGACTGGCAATGCCGCGCGTATACAGAGTACTGCAGCATGAGAAATCCATTCTTTAGCAGGATTTCACGAAAATCTGTATAAGCTCGCCGAGCAGCTTTTGTATCCGTTGGTAGGTCAAATAAAACAACAACCCACATACTTCGGTATCCGCCAAATGCCATGAAGCACCTGCTTCTTGATGGTTATGCAGCTATCAACTCAAAGAAGAGGGAATTCTAATTTGGCTGGTGTCTCATCGCACAAAAAAGTACGATAGCTCGCCACATAGCGCTCCAGAGCGACCAAGAGAGGGTATGAGCTACCACAGAAATTTACTTCTTGAGTAAGTATATCGAGTATATATCTTTTAATTTCAGGTGTTAAGTCTTTAACTCCCAGCCATATGTCTGGCATTGCGGCGGTATGCAAGTCTACGCGAGGCCTTAGGGGTTCCATTAAATCGTCAGCGAGACAAAAAGCATTATATTGACTTGAGTGATGAACAGATAGCGCAGGGTGCAAACCTGAAGCAACCACGGCCCGAGCTACAGCCGCACGCATAACCGCGTAGCCATAATTCAGAAAAGCATTGGTCCCGCCCAAATCAACATCACGCCGAAAGCTATCGCCGAAGAGCTCTCTCCAATAACGCCTAGCAGCCTGAGCCTCGACATTCTCTACATCGCCGCTGCGAACACGCTCTATCATGGGTTCCAAGCTTTGGTGGCTGCGGCCAAATGCTTTTAGCACCTTAACCTGCTCACTAATTTTTGCACGCACTATCATTTGCCAAATTTGTTTTTTCCGTGGCAAGCTTGCTTGCAACTGCTCTCTCAAAATTTTAGTGTGGAGAGAATGAGTGTCTAACGGCTGAAGTATCATTGCTGGCATGTGCTTTGAATCAGTTATCAACAGCCCAACCTTTTGCTCAGAACACGCGGAAATCAGAGCCTGCGAAAAGGTTATTGCCGGGTGATTCAAGATCAACATGGCCATATCCTCAATAGGAATGCTGGCTAGCTCCTTGCCATCGCTGTCCTTAAGAACCAATTGTTTCTTCCGAAGCGATAAGCGTACCGGATTACTGATTTCGACTATTCGATTTGTCATTCACCCTCGAATCAATAACTCGGCCAAGCATGTCTATCTCGAGTTTACGTGGCCTCCGCTCCTGAAAGCCGTTTGGAGGAAGCCGCTCAAAATCAGTCGGCGAAGCAGAATTGTGCAGTTGAAGAACAATTCGCCTTCGGTCACGCTCCTTAGCAAAACCCTTAACCCTGAAGACTCGCCTAACACCATCCTTTCCCGTTAGCTCAACGCAATCATTTGCGCATAGGCTCATTACAAATTTCTTTGTCGGGCCAAAATCGGTTTTCACAACAGGGCTACCTTCGCTGCGGACTCTCCTAGCGGCTTCTGCGGCACTAACTATCTCGAACTCAAATTTCTTACTAGCCTTATCTTGAATCACTTCAACATGGTGATTGTTTCCCAAATTGTGATACTTAAACGGCTTACCACCGCCTCTGCTAATTGGAAACACAATCTCGGGATTTAGCCGCACGTTCAAACGAACTTTCTTAATCACAATATTAGGGTTGTTATGCGAAACCGGCTTCGAGAATGCTTTCTCTGCAGAACCATTAAAACGCTCTAGTTGTTGAGCCAGAATAGCCTTTACAGCACCATCTCGAACATCCGCCAAATCCTTCGCTGTCAGGTCTCCTATCGACTTTCTGCGAACAAATTGCCCATCCTTATCCGTTGGTCCGTACGCACTGTCTTCATGCAACTTTCCAGTAATCTTTCGGTGGGCCTCATGAGAGACAACGATAGTCTCGATAAGTGCATCCACAGATTTGTGAAAATTCTTCCATGGCTCTTCAAGCAAGAAGCGTCGGTTCTTTATGCCAAATCCGGTTTGCGCAGATAGCTTAGATAACTGCTTAAACAGACTTGGTGTAGTCAGAGCAACTACAATTGCATCAATGGCATGATGTCGATGATCGCCTCTATTTTTCTCACCACTACCATCAGGCGACAGAATTACGTTGAGTGCCCACTTATGCCGCAAGGCTGATGTGGCCTCACCCTTGCTCACTTGAACTCTGCATCCAAGTCCCAGCAAATAATTGCTTACTTCTCGACAAATGTACCGCGTATCGTTCAGTTGTCTCGTGACAAACTCGTCAAGGCTGATATCCTCAGGGCGAAGCTCAAAACGTCGTTTTTTTCCCGTCGGCATTTCTGACATGTGACTAAGTCGAGATAGCAAGTCCTCGTAGCGCTCCTTGTTACTTGAATAAGCTTCATACGGAGTCTGCTCTTTCTTCACGGCTCTGTTCTCAGATGCAAGACATATGGTCTTATTCATATATGAATCGTCTAAACAGCGACCGTATGGAATTATATGCTCAATATCAACTTCACCTTCTTTCCCCAAAAGCATACCCATACTAATTGGTTGGCCAGTGTATGGACACATGCAGCCCGCTTCCTTCCAAAGCCTATACTTCAGCAAATCATCATGGCTTGGCTCAGACAGACCATTTGACCGAAGAGCAGCACGAGCAATGTCTCGCTCTCTCTTATTCTTTCTATTCCGAGCCTCAGATTCTTCCTTTTGCTTCTTACTCAGCTTCATATCGCGCGCAAGTTCTACAGTGACTATTTCCGGCACACCATACTTACGAACAATGGCATGCAGTAGCCTTCTTACTTGATACAGCGCTTTCTGAACAACTGGGTTTCTAACATTTGGTGGAAAAGGCAGGACCTCACCAGTCGTGCTCTTTCTATTTGCCCCCTCAATGTAAGAAAGCTTGTCACAAGCAGTTCTATAGTTGAGACCATCTTCCATCAGAGGAATCAACTTGCGCAAAGCTTTCATTGAAACAGCACCATAACCCGGCTCTAGAGTTAAAATCGCCAACTTATAAGCTTCTACTGCAGAGAAATCCCAATGGTCGAGAAGCCTTACAAGCAGCCAATCTTTTCGCGGTATCGTCAAAAGATCAGCAACCAATTCATTTCGTTTTTCAAAAGTTAAGTCTAGCCATCGCGCACCGATAGCCTTACTTATCCTTGCAGAAGTCGAATCACCCAGAAGCTCATCCTTGCCACCTTCTTCAAAATTGATAGTTTCTCCGCTATGAATTTGAAGCGCCTTGCGAACCTTTCCCCAGGTAACTTTCTCACTTTTCTCTAGCAATGCCACAAGACTTTGTCGTTGCTGCTGAGTCGGCGTCCGATACAAGCGCGTCTCCGTGCTCTTGATTGCCAAATCATTTACAGTCTGCAAGAATCTGAATCTCTGAAATTCCAGGGTTGCCTTAGCCGCGCGCTTTCGATGGTATTCAAAAACGCAGTCACCAACCAAATACTTCTGTGTCCTCAAAGGCCTCTGAGAGAAAATTGCGTCAAAAACCAAAACTTTTAACTGCCCCGTTAGGGCCTTGTTAAATAGCTCCTGTTTGCTCCAAAGTTGTTCGAACTCGTCCTCGTACATTGCACGCTCTGTATATAAACCTCGCACCTTCTCTGGGACATCAATGCTCATTTGATCAGGCCGTGAGGCTTTTTTCTCTTTAACTAGATAGAGATACTCACCAAGAGTTCTAGCATTACTAGTATGTATTGATGCCCGAAGTAAGCTGATACCAGCTTTCACAACGCCGTCATCATCACCAGTAGTGGCAACAGATAGCTTATTCGACTTTTGAAGAATCTTGGTACTTTCGGCAGATTCCTCTTGTTCAATCAGCTCCGCTATAGAAGGCACGTTCTTTAAAACTTCGCCGAATGAAGTCTTACGATTACTCTTAAAACCCCGTCTCTGGTTTATGTGAAAGAGCACTCTTCCGAACTCAAAACCAGAAAGTTCCTGGTCAAGTCCTTTAGCTCGCAGAAGGTATGGATTGTAAGCATTATCATCAAGAAGCAACGACTCTAACTCAAGGGAGTCTTGAGGAAGCAGCTTCGCCTCTTGCAATATTCTCGTCAATTTCACGCGTCGTTGCTTGCGTCGAGCCAATTGCCTTCTATGTTGGCGGGCTGTTCGTCGTGCCAAATTCTTAGGAGCCTGGGTTTTCGGTTCTACTGGTGCCTCAAAAATGCGTACACCTGCATCCTTAACCGCACACGGCTTACCAGCCGAATCCAACTCTACAATCGCCCAGCCAGCAGAATGGGTACCTAGATCAAGACCAAGAATGTATTTCATTGGGCTAGCAGTCCTTTAATAGTTGACGCGAGATATGCGGAAACATTATAATCGGTGAGATTGTATCTGACTGATGCCTGCCTTGCTTTTTTCAACAAGAAGATTTCTTCGCAGGATATCCCGCAAGGGTAAATTCCATTCGTCCCTCGCTTCGGCGGGGGCGCTTTTTTTTAAGAGAAAATTTCGCTACCCTTCAGGAGCAAAGGCAAAGCCATTGCCGCCACGCTGCTGCACAAACTCGCAAGCTAAATCGGCTCTGGCAATGATTTCTCGTGGGTCTTCACCATGCACCGGATAATAGCCAATGCCAAAACTAAGAGTAACGGGAATGCGGTGCCAATTATGCTTGAGCTCAATTGATTCAAATTTTTTGGCCAGGCGTTCGCACAGAATAGCGGCACCACGACCGGGTGTTTCAGGAAGAACTAGAATGTAGCGATCGTCTGACAGGCGAGCAGCCATATCAACATCAGAGCGAATACCGTCTAGCAAAAATTGAATAACAGAAAAAACTACAGTATCAACAGCCAGCTCACCGTAGTTTGGCTCGACATTGTCAAAGCCATCGATACCACAAATAACCACAGTAGTGGGTCGGTTATAACGCTTAGAGCGCTTCAGCTCTCGGGAGAGTCGGCGCATTAAATAGCGGAAGTTATAGCAACCGGGAAGGCCATCATAGAAGGCAATAAGCTCAAGATCTTCTTCGCAAATGGCATATTCGTCTTCTTCACGCAAGTGCGAAAACAAATCTGGTTCATTTGAGACCTTGCCATCAGCAGCGTCTTGCCTATTGCGAGCATCAGTAAAAACAGAGTTGCGCACGTTCGAAAGACTACGGTGAAAAATACCGTCTCTGACGAATGTTCTATCGGGTTGTTGACTAGAAGGCTGTGCCATATCAGTTATTGAAGAGCCTTAGCGTGAGACTTGACTGTCTTATAAAGTACAAAACCGAAGCGTAGATGCAAGCCCCAGCCTGCCCAAATTGGTAATACCCAAATTATCTTGGCTATAATCGCACAAAACCGTTCAATTATTAACCAGGGTATCGGGATTAATCAAATAGAGTCGCACCATATTCAGTGCTTCATTAGCAGTGCGCCAGCGCACCTCAGCCCGAGGCAACCTAGCACCTAGCTTGAGAGTGCGGCTAAAATAGCGATCTTGAGCGGCCAGACCCAAATAGACAGTACCGACAGGCTTATCTTCAGTACCACCACCCGGCCCAGCTATGCCAGTCACACTCAAAGCAATGTCGCAGCCAGAGGCTTCCTTCATTCCCCGAGCCATAGCTTCAGCGCACTGCGGACTAACTGCGCCGTAAGTTGAGAGCAACTCACTACTTACGTTTAGGAGCTTTTGCTTAGACTGATCGCTGTAGGTGACAGCATTGAACATAATATAGCGAGAACTTCCGGGTACATCGGTGAGCCGTTCACTGACCAAACCACCGGTGCAAGACTCAGCCGTAGAAAGGGTCAAGCCCTTAGCGATCAGCAGTTCGCCCACTGTCGACTCAAGACTGGCATTATCAACGCCGTAGCAGCGATAACCGCTCTTGGTCTTAATTTCATCAATAACCGGAGCAGCCAGTGCCTTAGCCGCTTCTTGATTCTCAGCTTTAGCAGCCACTCGCAAACGACATTCCCAGCGGCCAGCATAAGGCGCCACCGAGGGGTTCGATAGATCCAACAAATGAGCGAACATCTCAGCCAGAGCCGATTCACCAATACCAAAGTGCTTTAATTCTTGCGACCAAATAGTATTGCCAGCATAGTTTTCAGCTAAATAGTTGTAGGCCGTACCTTGCCACATGGCCTTTAGCTCCGAAGGCACACCGGGAAAAGTAAGGACGGTCTTAGTCATGGCAGAAGGCTTTATGCCAGCATGGGCAAGGTTTTCAGGACTGAGACGCCAGACAACTCCAGGAGCTGAGCCCACTGGATTGGGCAAGATATCTGCCCCCATAGGCCGCAGGGCTTGCTTCTTATTGGTTTCAGGCATAGGGAAACCACGGGCAACAAAGAGACTAGTGATAAAGGCCAATAGCTCTTCATCCATTTGCAACGGAGCACCAAAGAGGGCAGCGAGGCACTCGGTGGTGAGATCGTCAGCAGTAGGGCCAAGACCACCGGAAGTAATCAAGACATCAGAGCGCTCAAGAGCCTCTTTCATGCAAGCCTTAATTCTTTCGGGGTTGTCACCGACAGTGACCCGGTAAAAACAATCAAGGCCCAACAATGCTAATTGCTGAGCCAAAAATTGAGAATTGGTATCAAGCACATCCCCAAGCAAAAGCTCGGTTCCTATGCACAAGATTTCTGCTCTAGCCACGACTGACCTTAGTGGTGTCCGGCGGCAACAGGTGCATCAGCTTTATTAACGTCGTAATTGAACATGGCCCAAACGCCGATAGACAATACAGTGCAACAGAAAGCGACCATAAACATAATCATCCAAACTTGGGACGGGTCTGTGTGTTTCTCTGCGCTCATTTCCCTGTTGATCTCCTAGATATCAAAAAAACTTTCTCTCAGTATAAGCACTTGGCTGCCTCACTTCCAGACTAGTTTTGTTACAACGGCCGCGCCAACCAAGCTAAGACTTTTTCTCTATCGAAAGGCCGGTCAGATGGCTGCATTGCCTGCAGCAAGACAATATTATCGCCCTCGATAGTACAAGCGATTAAACCCTCATAAGTATCGCCGGCTTGATCTTTCAGGGGGCCTTGCACATAAGTAATAGTCTTACCGTTGATCTCTGTTTTGCCTTTGCTAGTAATAGATTGAAACTTAGCCCAGTTCGTCGGCGTCCAGATGCCCATATCGTAAGCGCGATCAAGCTCTTGCACGGCGTCTAAATCTTCACCCTCATAGCGCCAAAAAGAAACCTGGGTCTTATCTTTGGGGTTTTCCAGAAAAATCACGGCTTTAGTGAGCTTAGCCGCCATAACCTGATTGAAGCCAGGCACAGGTACCGGGTCAGCCAAACCAGTGATGAAAGTGGCGGTTTCGCGCATATATTTTGGATCAATGGCTTGCAAGAAGAAATTGCGCATTGCAACAATGCCAGAAGCAATGCCAACGGCGGCCGCCACAATTACCAGAGCAGAAGCAATTGCCAAAAGCCGAATTGGCCCGCTAATTTTTAGTTTAGGCGTCCCGGCCATTGGCAATTCAGGTTCAGATGCCGGTGTGGGCAAGGGTCCAGGGCTTTCCATCTTCAGTTAGCTCATAGCTACGTTGTAAGCGCGCAAAGTATTGCTCAGCAACATGGCAACAGTCATAGGGCCGACACCGCCCGGAACTGGAGTAATCAAGCTGGCCTTCTCAAAGGCTTGGTCATAGGCGACGTCGCCCACCAAGCGGCCTTTGCCGTCGGCGGTTGCCACGCGATTGATGCCAACATCAATAACTACGGCACCTGGCTTGACCCAATCGCCTTTAACCATCTCGGCCTGACCGCAAGCGGCCACTAAGATATCGGCCTGACGACAGACTTCTGGCAAATTGGCGGTCTTGCTATGACAAATGGTCACTGTGGCATCCTTTTGCAAAAGCATCATGGCCAGAGGCTTTCCAACCAAATGAGAGCGACCAACGACAACGGCCTGCTTACCTTTTAAACTGACCTTATGCTGCTCTAGTAGGCGCATTACACCAAGTGGGGTGCAAGGAAAAAGACCTTTGGCGCCTTGCATAAGCAGGCCAGCATTGACTGCCGTTAAGCCATCAACGTCTTTAGCCGGGTCAATCAAAGCCAGAATTGTGGCGGATGAAATGTGCTCCGGCAGGGGCAATTGCACTAAAATTCCGTCTACGGTCTCGTCTTGATTCAATTTTTTGACAGTCTCAGCCACAGCTTCAGGGGCTACATCTGCGGCCATTTCAACAAGAAAACTCTCGATGCCGACAGCTTTACAAGCGGCGATTTTGCTCTTCACGTAAGCTTTCGAGGCCGGATTTTCACCCACCAAAACCACTGCCAAGCCAGGCTTGCGACTTTTACCCTGGCTTGCTTCAGCTACCGCAAGAGTCAATTCGTTCTTGACTGCCTGGGCAATGGCCTTGCCGTCAATAATCTTTTTTAGTGGTTCTATTGACTCTACCGATAAAGTTGATGAATCCATTGGTGATCTCGCAGTTAGTAGCTTCAGAAGACCATCAAATTTATCAGAAATGCTTAAAGCAGTTGCTTAAGTTGACTACACCAGAGAAAGCATCACGGCTATCGCCAGAGGCCAGAAGCCTCACCCGCTCGCCTTCTAACTCACTACCAGAAAGGGCAGGCGGGCTGGCAAGTACAACTCCAATTTTCTTAAAAGGGAAGCTTTCACCTTCCAGAGACTGAGCCTTGAGCCAATCGCCGGCAGAGATAGTGGCCACTAACTCATAGTCTTCACCACCGTAAAGAGCCCACTGGTATGGATTTACCCCACTTGCATGGGCGAAGCTAGACATAGCAGTACTGCGAGGAATGGCCTCCAAATCTACTTCTATATCGACTTGCGACTGCTCAGCAATCTGCCAGAGGGCATCAGCGAGACCGTCGCTGGCATCCATCAAAGCACCACGACTGCCAACTAAGCGCACTAGGGCCCCAGCCTCAGCCAGTCGAGGCTGGGGTTCAAGGTGGGCAAGAAGCAGCTCCTCACGGCCTTCCGGCGAAGATGCGCAGTGGCCTTGCAGCAATAGCTCTAAGCCGGCAGCGCTCGAACCAAAAGTGCCTGTTACCACCACCACATCGCCAGGCTGAGCCCCGCTGCGCAAGAGTAAACCGCCTTCATGGCTCTCGCCAATGGCAGTAACATTGACTACAAAGTGCGGCCCCACAGTGAGGTCGCCGCCCACAATCTCTGCGCCAAAAGCCCTGGCACACTGAGTGAAGCCAAGATAGAACTGCTCTAGACTTTGCTCTAAATCGGGGCAAGTGGCTGGCAAAGTCAGGGCCACAGTGAGGTAACGAGGTCGACCGGCCATGGCGGCAATATCAGAGAGGTTGACGGCACAGCTCTTCCAGCCCAACTGACGCCAATTGGTGAAGTCGAGGCGAAAGTGAGTGCCTTCCACCAGGGTATCGCTGCTCACCAGCTTGCCATCAGCCAGAACAGCACAGTCGTCTCCTATGTAGGAGCTTCCTGTCCATTCTTTTATCTTCTTTACTAGTACCTGTTCTCGTGTAAGCATAGCTACTGATCAAAATGCTACAATTTGGCTTAAGACGTTAGTTCTGCGTGGTGCGGTTATGAACCCAGTTTTGCAAATATTTGACGGTGTTTTTCAGCTACTCAGTATGGCACTATTTTTATGGTGCTTGCTCTCATGGTTTCCCAACATCAACTGGAAAGATCAGCCATTTGTCACCCTCGATAATATAATTAAGCCGGTGATTGCGCCGATTCAGCGCATTGTGCCGCCCATAAGTGGCTTTGATCTCTCGCCAATCGTGCTCATTGTCTTATTGAATTTCGTTCAAGGCATGCTGCACACGCTCCTGCACTAGTTATCTAATTTTCAAGTCAAATACTGCCCTTCAATCAAAGAAAGCACCGAAAGTTCTCAATGCAATCTAGACGCTCATTTCTCTTTGGCTCTCTTTCATACACCTGCGGCACACTGCTTCTCATAGACCAATTGGCACAAGTCCCGGCTTTTGCGAAGAAAACGCCGCGCAGTCAACCGACACTGACTGGCCCCCACTCACTATCAAGAGAAGACTGGGCACCGGCCATCGTGCCAGATCACGTCGGCATAGCAGATAAAGGCTACCTTTGCTTCACCGATGAATTCGGTCGCTTAGCCGTTGTCGATATGCGCAAACCAGTCACTGTCAAAACCCCAGTGAAAGTAGTAGCTGAACTAAATGGCCTCGGTAATAAAGTAGTTGACTTTGCCGTCACTCCATTTGCGGCTTACGGTCTCACCTACCGCGAGGGCGACCAATCAGAGCCCGTTGTCGACTTAGTTTCAGTGTCGCTGACACCAATAGAAGCACCATCAATAGTCAGTGATATTCGCCTTGGTCGCTATACCGAAGCGGGCAGTATCGTTGCCAGCGGTGACTTGATTTGCGTTAGCGGCGTGAGCGCTGGTGGAGAAAATCTTGTCTCTATATACAGTGCCCCAAATCGCCGCAGCGGCAAAGAACCGGTATACATCGCTAGCCTATCGGTGCAGCTTCCAGTGCGGGCCTTAGACTTAACTGATAAGCAATTGACTATTCTTTCGTCCGCCAACGGCGGTGCCAAATCGCAAGTTGACGTTGTCAATTTAGTTAGCCCAGATTCTCCTGAAATTCAAAAATCACTGATTATTGAAGGCGACTATCGCGTCGTCACTCGCTTCAAAGAATTGATTTTAATTGCTGGCATAGACGGCACCAAAGCCAATAAATTTGGTCAAGCAAAAATCATTGTCACCAGTGGCTCTCCGCACCTAGCCAGCAATATCACCCTTGAACCCTTAACTGCCATTGAATCAGCGGCGGCTCAAAAAGATCGTTTCTTGGTGGTTGGTCGCAACAAAGGTGAGCGCATAGTAATTTCGCTAACCATCGACAAGGGTCATAACTTAGCCCGCGAACAAGTGCTCAATATTCCAGCCGCCAAGACCGATAGCGGCAAATCAACTTCAGTGGTCATGCGCGATCTGACCGCCTATGTCGCTACCGGCTGGTCTGGCGTTCAGCTGCTCACCCGGGCAAAAGAAGGCTGGGCAATTACATCTTCGTATAGCATTCCCAAACTGGCAGCTGCCGGAGTGGCCGTATGGAAAGACTTAGTTGTCTTAGCTGGTACCGAGCTACAGCTCTACCACCTTGGCCGACCAGAGCGCCCAATCATGATGAATTCAGCGGCACCACAACAGGCAATCAAAGCCATGGTCGGAGCTGGAAGTTTCATTGTTTGTCTATCAAAAGACGAAATTTCACTACGCAAAATGGAAAAGCTGCAAACTGTAATTACAACTAGTAAGCTCTCAGCCAATCAACTTTGCTTTGATGGCAGCCTGAGCCGAGCCTATGCCATTAAGTTTTTAGAGAAAACCACTAAGATTCAACCAGTCAAACTATATTCTGACAAACTTGAGCTTCTCAAATCATTCGAAGTACCGGGCATATTCAACCGCTGTCAGGCCAACAAAGGGCAGCTCATGCTCGGTGGCTTGAACGATATAGTTATCTACGGACCACGCAAAGCTGGCTCAGAAATCAGCAAAGAGACCAGCAGCGAATCTAGCACCGAAGCTAATACCAAATCTAACAGCGACACGGTTGCCAAAACAGCACCAGCAAGCGGCAGCCCGGCCGATGGCAACAATCCGATGCTTGAGCAATTAAGCGCTAGACATTTTGAAAACCTAGCCATTCGTGATATCGCCTTTGGTGACGATGTGGTGGTGGTCACAGCTATCGATCAAAATTCAAAAGGATTTTTCTTAGTACTACAAAGATACGATAAAGACTTGCATGTACTAGGTTCAATCGACTTGCCCCACGACGGCCTCGCCATCACCTGCCAGGGCAACCGTGCCGTGGCTGTGGGCCGCGGTCTTGATGGCAAAGACGTAGCCACCATAATCAATTTTGAAAAGACAGCAGCACCGCAAATAGTTGCCAACCTGCCTGTCATCGAAGGAGTCTCAGCAGTAGCAATGAGAGATCAACTAGCCGTTCTCGGCGGTCGCGGTCTTGAAATATTGTCACTGAGTTAGAAATATTGTCATTGAGTTAGAAAATAACCAGTAGGAAATAGTTGTGAAACTAAAAGCACCGGCGCTGACCACTCAGATTTTTATTGGTCTAGCACTAGGAATTTTTGTCGGCTGGCTCTCGCCGCAGGTGGGAATGGCCTCAGCACCCGGGGCTGATATTTTCCTCCACCTGATCAAAACCATCATTGCTCCTCTGGTTTTTTCTACTTTAGTAGTAGGAATTGCCGGTGGTCACGGACACGGTGACAATAGCCTCTCAGCCAATAGCCAGGGCGCATTTTCAGTTGGTCGCGTCGGCCTCAAATGCCTGATTTATTTTGAATTGATTACTACCTTCGCCTTAATCGTGGGCTTAGTCGTAGTCAACGTTTGCCAACCAGGCGCCGGTATTAACTTAAGCGCTCTCAATGCCGGCGAGGCCCAGGAGCTGCTAGCGAAGAAGCCCAGTGCTGGCGATCTAATCACCCACATTTTTCCCACCAGTATTATTGATTCGATGGCCCGGGGCGATGTCCTGCAAATAGTAGTCTTCACTATTATCTTTGCTCTAGGAGTAAAGGCAGCCCGCGCTACTCAAATAGTAGACCTATGCCAGAGCCTGGCAGAAGTAATGTTTAAGTACACCGGCTATGTCATGAAAGTGGCTCCACTCGGAGTTGCCTGCGCCATGGCCAGCACTGTAGGCAAACATGGCTTGCTCGTGCTCTTTTCACTGGGCAAATTGGTAGGCACCCTCTACCTCGCCCTGGCCATTTTTATTATTGGCGTACTTGTGCCCGTTGCCCTGTTGGCCAAAGTGCCACTAAAGCGATTTGCCGCTGCTGTAAAAGAACCCTTCTTGATTGCCTTTTCGACCACAAGCTCAGAGGCCGCCTTACCCAAAGCCCTGCAGAACATGGAAGCTCTTGGGGTGCCCCGACCAATCGTCAGTTTTGTCTTGCCCTTGGGCTATACATTTAATCTCGACGGCACTACTTTATATCTTTCATTGGCTGCTGTTTTTGTCGCCCAGGCAGCTGGCGTGCACATGCCCATTGAAAAGCAAATATTGATGCTGCTCACCCTGATGCTGACAAGCAAAGGTGTGGCCGCTGTACCAAGGGCATCTCTAGTTATTCTGGCTGGCACTCTCGCCACCTTCGACCTGCCTTTAGCTGGTGTAGCCTTGATTTTGGGTGTTGATACCCTGATGGACATGGCCCGCACCTCAGTCAATGTCTTAGGTAATTGTCTGGCTTCGGTAGTAATGGCCCGCTGGGAAGGTGTCTTCGAAGACAAAGAGATTCAACCTCAGGCCGAGCCAGCGGCGGCTACTCTCGTTTAAATAGGCGATTCTGGTTTAGAACTGCGATTGTGGTTTAAATCTGCGAATTAAGCATTATCTTTCGTGGCGCGCTATAAAAGTGGGTAGATCCATATCATGCTGCTACGGTTTAAAAGCAGTCAACGCCTTTGGAGGTTTATTTGATGAGCTCTAGCGAAACGTCAACTCGTCGGCGGTTCCCGCGTCTTTGCTCCAGTGCTTTCGAGCACCCCGCTGACAGGCAGGCTCTGGAAGCATTGAGAAAGATTCCAGGACTCGATAAGCTAGTGCGCAAAATGCTTGAGCTGGGCTGGGAAAAAATTATGCGCGTGCAACTGCTCGGCAGTGCTGTTCATATCACCCCCAAGCAATGCCCCCGAGTGTACAAGCTCTTCAAAGAAGCTTGCGAAATTCTCGACGTACATGAGCCCGATCTCTTTCTTGCTTCAAGCCCCATTGTCAACGCTTACACTTTTGGTGTAGAGCGACCATTTATTGTTATTCAGTCTGGTCTGGTTGACTTGCTCGACGACCAAGAGCTTATGGCTGTGCTTGGTCACGAACTCGGTCACGTTAAGGCTGGCCACGTGCTTTATCGCAGCTTAGCAATGATGATTATCACTGTCTTCGATATGGTGGTTCCAATTCGCGGCTTAGCCAACATTGCCCTACAAATTGCCCTCTTCGATTGGTCGCGCAAATCAGAGATGACAGCCGATAGAGCGGAGTTGCTTGTGGCCCAAGACGTGAGCATCTGCCTCAATGCCCACATGAAACTCTCAGCTGGTTCCAAAACAGTGTTTGAACAAATGAGCTGCCAGGAATTTCTCAAGCAAGCCGATAGCTATGAAGAAATGGATTACAGCACCCTGAACAAAGTCTACAAACTCATGCAAGAGTTGTTCAAATCCCATCCTATTCCTGTATTCCGTGCCAAAGAAATCAAAGCCTGGTCTGAAACCAAAGCCTTCAAAGAAATCATGGCCGGCCGCTATCCCACAACCGATCAAGAAGTGACTCTGCGTGTCTGCCCACACTGCACAAGTAAGATTGCACCATCCTTCTTCTTCTGCCCTGACTGCGGTAAGAACGTAAGAATTTAATCAATCTTGTCTTAATTAGCGAATTTAACTCTGGCCGCTGTTCCCTCATCTAGCCCGAGGAGCTTCTCATGAATCAGCTTACTCTTGAACATCTAACTCAGCTATTTGCTGAGCAGCAGTCACCCTGCATTTCGCTCTATCAACCGACCCACAGGCATGTGCCAGGTACACGAGAAGATCCAATTCGCTATCGCAATCTTTTGCGCGAATTGGAAAATTCATTGAAGCAAAAATACTCCACCAGAGAAATCGCGGCCACAATGGAGAAGTTTCAAGCACTAGCTCACGACGATCATTTTTGGAATCACCGCACTGATGGGCTAGCCATTCTATCCTCACCAGGCATGTTCCAGGTTTTTGAGCTACAGCGGACAGTCGCTGAGCTGCTAGTAGTTTCAGACAGTTTTCACATCAAACCACTTCTGCGCATCTTGCAATCAGCGGATCGCTATCAATTGCTCTGCTTGAGCCGTCATGAGGCGAAACTATATGAAGGCAACCGGGATGCATTGGATGCCGTTGAATTAACCAATGTCCCCGCTACCATTACTGAAGCTCTCGGCGAAAAATTGACAGAACCTCATCTCACCGTTGCTTCATACGGTGGTGGTGGAGCTTCGCATCACGGTCATGGTGGCAAAAAAGATGAAGTTGATATTGATATGGAAAGATTCTTTCGCGTAATTGACCGCTCCGTTCTAGAGCATCACTCAGCACCAAGTGGTCTGCCCTTGATGTTAGTCGCTCTCCCCGAGCACAATACTCCTTTTCACGATATTAGCCACAATCCGTTTTTGATGAAGGACAGCATTCATAGCAATCCCGAGGCTTTGAGTCTTGAGCAATTGCGCGAGCAAGCTTGGCAGAAAATCGAGCCCCTATTTATTGAACGACTTAAAAAATTGGTTGATACATTTGAGACTGCTCGCTCAAAAGACTTAGGCTCTGACGATCTTGCTCAAGTAGCTCAAGCAGCCAAAGCAGGTCGTGTTAGTGTATTGCTGGTGGAAGCAGATCGGCAAGTTGCCGGCAAACTCGATAGCAATGGCGAGATAGATTTCGGAGATCTTGATCATCCTGAGGTCGGCGACGTTATTGATGACATCGCTGAAGTAGTGCTGCGAATGAAGGGTGAAGTTGTTGTCGTACCATCTGAGCGCATGCCCACAGAGAGAGGCCTTGCTGCTACATACCGCTATTAGTTGCAAGATTTTAGTTGCAAGACTTAAGTATCAAATTTCGGAAAATCAATTTCGCGGGTCATGGGCGTGCTTGAGGCAACTAGCTTGTCTGAACCTAAATCGCGCACAACACGATCCATAATATTCTCAATGCGCACATAGCCTTTGGGCGTACGGTTAGCTCGGCTTTCCAGCACGGGAACCCGCTTGAGGCCGTGCTCACGCATAGTTAAGAGCGCTAGCAGAGTAGTATCTTCAAGGGTAATGGCCACCGGATCTTTGACCATAATTTCTTTCACTGTAATTTCAGCCGCTTTCTTATCTTGAATAGCTGTGGCCACGTCAATGGCAGAGAGCAAGTCAGAACGAGTGACGATGCCGACTAAAAGCCCCGCTTTATTGACGACGCAGCAAAAATCTAAACGGTGCTTATTAATGCGCTCAATAGCATTCTCCACCGTACTTTCTGGCTGCAACGGTGCCCCCGGAAGGGCATCGGTGACAGAGGCTAAAGAAATAGCTCCAAGCACATGCCTGTATTCATCAAGGCTTTTAGGTGACGCTCTTCGCTGTACCGCCTTGGCCACGGCATCGCGCAAAGGTGACAGAGCCAGAGAAATCTGACTAAAAATACTGCGACCAAGAACCACTACTTCTACATCAGTGCGAGCCCTGACACTGGCATTGCGCGGTCGATCATTGAGCAAGGCTGCTTCGCCAAAGAAATCACCGGGGCCAAGAACAGCAACCACTTCAGAGTCACTATTTTTAGTATCACCGCTAGTATTATGGCCAGCATTATTAGTACTAAGCTCAGGTAATTTTAGAACTTCCACTTCGCCTTCTTCGATCATGAAAAACTCAGCAGCAGCGTCACCTTGATTGAAAATAAAATCACCAGCGGCATAGAACGCCCGAGAAACTCGCTTGCTAGGATCGGCCCTCAAGTGTGCCAGGGTGCGAGGAAAAATCAAGTCGCAGCCCCACTCAAGGCCGACTTTGATTTTTTGCGAAATCGAAGGCAACTTCATCAGATAGACACCGCGCCATATGAACCAGCCAATAAAGCCAGAGATATGCAAACCTGAAATTTCGGCTATAGCATTGCGACCGCCGATCGAACATAACTGTCCTTGCATCTTGAATGAAAAAGGTTTAGTACCCTGCCCTCGCAAACGACGAGCAATATTGTCGGCCACTTGCACCCCCTGGCGCTCAGCAAACTGTGCTACGGTGGGGCACAACTGCTCGTCTAGAGCATTGACTATGGCAGCACAATCACCAATGGCCCAAGCATTAGCATGGCCCGGTATGCTCATATCAGCTTGGGCGGCAATACGATTATTCTGCTTCTGCACGTTGAGCCGCTCTACTATGGGCAAAACGCTGGTGCCTATTGTGCAAACAATTGTTCCGCCAGGCAGTATTCGGCCGTCCCGCAAAGCAATACCATCCGGGGTGGCACGACAAGCATGGGCATTGAGAAAAATTTTCACCCCCGCCTCTTCCATTTTTGCCTTAGCGCGAAGACGCAGAGATTGACTCACTTCTGGCAAAATTTGATCACGTGAATGAATGATCACAACAGAGATATCTTCAGGCTTTATATTTTCAAAAAAGCGCAGACTCTTGTGCAAAAGATCATTGATTTCACCAGCCACCTCAACACCACTAAAGCCGCCACCAACAACAATAAACGATAGATACCAGCGCTTGCGATCGATATCGTCGCAAACCTCGGCCTTCTCTAACTGTTGCATGATATGAGCCTGCAGAGCCAAGGCATCACCAATAGTCTTGAGACCAAAGGCATGCTCGTCCATACCCGGTACAAGAGCTAAATTGGGTGCATTACCACAAGCAATCACCACTTGATCGTAGTTCATCTGGCGTCTCTTGCCATCATGAGCTTCATACTCAACCAAACTATTATCTAGATCGATATTCAAGATATCTTCAGTGCGACACTGCACTTTCTGCAAGAGCTGCCGCAGAGGCGCCCCCACATCTTTGGGCTGAACTGCTGCAGAGGCGACTTCAGCCAGGAGCGGATGGAAAACCATATGATTTTCACGATTAAAAACAACGATGTTATAGCGCTCTTCAGGTAGCAGCTGACGCAACCGCCGAGCGCACTTCACCCCGGCAAAGCCACCACCTAAAATCAGTATATTTTGCTTGCTTTGTTTTGGGGCCATAATGCTGGACACTTCTTGTCGGGGCCACTGCAATCACTTTCAGGGGGTGCCTAAATCTGCTTCTTGCTCGTGGGCCTCAAGAACTGTTGCCCTACCCTAAACCTGCCCAGCTGGCCAGGTAATCTAACAGAAGGGCCAATTGCCCCTCAATTTCAATGCTATCCTTGAGACCTCAATAGCGACGGTCTAACACCATGTCAAACCTCTGGATAGAATTTGCTCTTTGCGCCGCTGTCATTATGTTTGCCGGTACAAAGTTGACTTGCCACGGCGATGTCATTGCCGAAAAGACAGGCCTCGGTCGCAATTGGGTCGGCCTGATTTTGCTTGCCACCATTACCTCTCTGCCCGAATTAATTACTGGCATTTCGGCCGTTACCCTTAACGACCTACCTGACATGGCCGTGAGCGGCACGCTGGGCAGCTGCATGTTCAACATGCTCATTATCGCGGGCTTAGATCTGGTTTCAAGAAAAAGACCTGTATCGCTTATGGTGCACCAAGGTCACATGCTATCTGCCGGTTTCGGCATAGTACTGGTGAGCTTTGCCGCTATCGATATTCTCTTTGGCAAACACTTACCAATATTGACTAGTCTCAACTCAATAGATCCCCTCAGTATTGTCTTCGTTATCGTCTACCTCATTGCCATGAAACTAATTTACTCCTACGAGCAAACGCGGGTAAAAGAATTTGCTGGCGAGCTAGCCGAAGCAACCGAACCAGGCGCCACCTTGCCTAAGTCAATTATGTTTTTCACTTTCTATTCATTGCTAATTGTGGTTGCTGCCTGCTTCTTACCTGAGCTTGGTGAACGCATAGCCAAATCTACAGGTTGGGGAGAAAGCTTCATTGGTTCTAGTTTCATCGCCATTACAACCTCCTTGCCTGAAGTGACTGTTTCACTTGCAGCAGCAAGGCTAGGAGCGTTCGATATGGCGGTAGCCAATGTTCTTGGCAGCAATCTCTTTAATGTGGTGATTTTAGCTGTAATCGACGTCTGCTACCTCAAAGCACCACTCTTGCGTTCGGTCTCAGAACTGAACGTACTGACAGCGCTAACAGCTGTAATATCAATGGCCATTGTCGTTATTTCATTGACCTATCGCGCCGAGAAGAGACTGCTATTTCTTGCCGGAGACGCCATAGCAATTCTGTTTGTCTATTTCTTAGCGAACTGGCTGCTATTCACTGTGCACTAGGTAGCGACAGAACTATTAGAATCGCTATCAACTACAAACAGTATCATCAACAATCACTATCATCTAAAATCTCACCATCGCGCATTCGAACAATGCGCCTGGCGTGATCAGCTGTATCTTGATCGTGGGTAACGACAATGATAGTGATACCGTGTGAAACTAATTCATTGAACAAATGCATCGTATCTTCAGCAGTATGACTATCAAGGGCGCCCGTGGGCTCATCCGCGAGCAGTATACTCGGCTTATTTGCCAGAGCGCGAGCGATAGAAACACGCTGCTGTTGCCCACCAGACAATTGATTAGGACGATGATTGAGGCGACTGCCAAGACCAACTTGTTCAAGTACTTGCACAGCTCGGCCATAGCGCTCAACTTTCGGCACTCCGGCATAAACCATAGGCAGCATAACGTTATCGATGGCAGTCATACTAGCCAGCAAATTGAACTGCTGAAAGACAAAACCAATTTTGGCATTGCGCACCTCGGCCAATTGGTCATCGCTACAGCGCAATATATCAACCCCATCAAGGGAGTAAGAACCAGAAGTGGGGCGGTCTAAGCAACCAACTATATTCATCAAAGTCGACTTGCCCGAACCCGAAGTTCCCATGATGGCAACATAAGAACCAGTATCAATAGACAAGGTAAGATTTTTTAGAGCATAGAGCGACTCACCACCCATTTCATAGACACGATTGATAGAACGCAAGTCTATTAAGCTAGTCATTTACTCTGACCTCAGTGCCACAATCGGGTCAAGCAAAGCCGCTTTGCGGGCAGGATAAATACCAAAGAACAAGCCAATGCCCAAAGAGACAAGAAAAGAAAGCACCACTGACGGTGCCGTGACAACGGTTTTCCACTGGCCCAAGCTACCAACCCAATAAGCGCTGCCAAGGCCAAGTAAGATACCTAAGATACCACCGGTAAGAGAAAGTATAATCGCTTCAAAAACAAACTGCATCAAAATATCGCGAAATTTAGCACCAATGGCTTTGCGAATACCTATTTCTCTAGTGCGCTCAGTCACCGAAACCAGCATAATATTCATGATACCGATGCCACCAACTAACAATGAAATAGATGCAGTGGCACCAAGTAAAAGAGCAAATACACCAGTTATAGATTGAGCCGTCTGCAAAATATCCATCTGCGTGCGAATGGTAAAGTCATCACCATCAGGTGACTGAATATTGTGTCTTAGCCTAAGCAAGTTAGTAATTTGAAATTGTGCCTGCAAGTCTTCACCAGCTTTAGCTTGCACCAAAATACTTTTTACGGCTCGACCAGAAACGAGATTCAAACCAAACAGAGTAGAATAGCCAGTTTGAATCGGAATGAAAACCTGATCGTCTTGATCACCGGTAGCATTAGCGCCTTTATGTTCCATTACACCCACGACTGTAAATAGCTCGCCGCGAATCAGCATCTTCTTGCCAATAGCCGAACCACCAGAAAAAAGATCTTCAACTACACCGTCACCAATGGCACAAACCCGAGCACTATCGTTAGCCTCTTGCAGCGTGAAAAAGCGCCCTTGAGCAGTATGGAAATTACGAATATCAGGAAATGAAGGATCGGTGCCGACAACAGTCGTAGAAGTATTTTTCTCGCCCACTTGAATCTGAAAAGAGCTTGTATATTGGGCTGCCACATCTTCGGCAGCGGGGCAATTTTCTTTAATGGCAAGTACATCTTCATAGGTAAGAGTAGGCGCTGTGCCTTGGCCCATGGAGACACCAGAAGTACCACTGGAGCCGGGCCTGATATAAATTAGGTTGACGCCTAGTGCCTGCACTTGTTTTTCAGCTTCGAGCTTAGCACCCTCACCAATACCCATAAGGGTAATAACAGAGGCAATACCAATGACGATACCAAGCACCGTCAAGCCACTGCGCAGACGATTGCTCAATATGCCCTGCCAAGCAATCAAGAATAATTCAGCAAGACCCATTTAGCGACCAAAGCCACGAGTGGAAACACCAGAACCACCACCGCCTGGCGCACCACCCGTACCGCGACCACCTCGGCCACCAGCACCACCATAGCCTTCCGCTCCTAGCTGCGCTTTGTTCAGGCCCTTCATGACGAGATCGCCTTCTTTCAAGCCAGACAAGACAATGACAGTGCGGCCCAAGGAAGCGCCTGTTTTAATTTCCTTGAATTGCGGCTCGCCTTTAGCATCAGGTACGAATACTCCTGCCTGCCCCTTTCTCGACACCACACAAACAGCCGGTACGGTCAAAGCATTATCTTCGTGACCAACTTTAAATGTAGCACTGACGTTCATACCAGCAAGAAGCTCATCTTCAGCGTGTTCCAGCAAAGCGGAATGGACTTCAAAAGTAGTAACATTAGTAGTGACAATAGCTGCCGGAGCAATCTGTGTCACCCGGCCATGAAAGACTTTGTCAGGTGAAGCCGTAGCAGTAATCTCTACCGCCTGACCGACTTTGATTTTAGTAATATTGGCTTCAGATACTTGCGCCACCATCTCTAAGCGCCCAGCCAAAGCCACAATTGAACTAGATGTAGCTGAAGTAGTGGAGGAAGAAGTAGTAGGAGTAACAATTGCACCAGCATCAGCATATTTTTGCGTAATGATGCCATCAAAAGGAGCAAGAATACGAGTGTCGCGCATCAGGCTTTCAATTTGAGTCAAACTCCCTTTGGCTTGAGCGGCATTATGCTGAGCTGCAGCAATATCTTCCCTTCTGAAGCCCGATTTCATCATGTTATTCTGCTGCTTAATTGTAGAGAGATCAGTCTCACTCTGCGACTTGGCCATTTGTGCTTGGGCCAATTCACTTTCAGCAGCCAGCAAATTTGAGCGCGAGACGCGGGCCTGTGTCTGGGCATTAATGCGATCTTGATCTGAAATAGCACCATTATTGGCCAAGAAAGCTTGGGTGAGAGCAAACTGTTCGTCGCGAGCTAATGTGGCGCGTGTAGCCTCCATCTGTGCTTTCAGCCTACTGATATTGCGCTCAGAATTATTGACTCCTTGACGGGCCTTCTGTTCCTGATAGAAAGAAGCAGCGACCTCTTGCGGTCTATTACCAGCTTTCATTTTTTCATAGTTATCTAGAGCAGCCAGATATGCGCCCTTGGCTGACTCAGCCTGACCGACTAAATTGCTGTCGTCCATACGTGCCAAAAGCTGGCCGCGCTTGACCCGCTCGCCTTGGCGCACTAGCAATTCTTTAAGCAGGCCAGTAGTTTTAGGGCTGATCTTAACTTCTCGCTCAGGGCGAATTATGCCGGTAGCAACTACCGTGATATCGGCTTCAGTGCGCTTCACCTGCACCGTGTTCTTCTTCCAATCACTATCAACTTTACTTTGACCGAAGAAGAAATAGTAAGCCCCAGCAGCCACTATAGCTAGGGCAATGGCAGCCCAGATCAAAACTTTCGGCTTCTGTTTTTCGGGACCGCCTGCTTTCATCGAATTACTCACGAGGGGAAGACTGCTTGTAGAATCTTGAATGGTCATAAATTCGGCCTGGCTTCAGCGGTAAGGGTAGCTACAGATATTAGACCGGTATCTCGCAATAATTGTGCCTGCGATACATTGTAAGCAATGATAGCCTGAGCCTGAAGGGTTAGGGAGTTAATATATTCGCGCTGAGCCTGAATTAGCTCTAGATTTATACCTTGCCCATAACGCAAGCGCAAATTAGCAAGACGCAGTTGCTCAGTAGCTGAAACCACAGCTTCACCAGCGACATCGACTTGAGCTTCGGCTGTGAGCATATTGAGGTAAGAGCTGCGAACTTGTTGCAGCACCGTAATTATCTGTTGATTCGACTGCAGCATCGCTTGCCGCGCCAAGGACCGGGCGGCCAGAGTATTACCAGCATCGACGACGCCAAAACCATTGAGATTCCAACTCAAATCGAAGCCAGCACTAAAAGACCTACCACCACCACCACTGATACCAATACTGCCACCACCATTTCCACCGGTAGGAATAATGACAGTAGAACCACTCAAGTTATTGTTACTGCCGCCACTTCCACCTGATTTTGTCACGGTCTTAGTAGTAAAGAACTGGAATGTGGGATAGAGCGGTGCTGCGGCCACTTGGATATTGCGGTCGGCAGCTCGGCGAAGAAATTCAAATTGCTTTAGCTCTGGTCTATATTTAGCAGCAGCACTCTCAAGCTTATTAACATCTATTTGACTAGAAAAAAGCTTGGCTTCGCTTACTCTTTCTTCTTCAGGCAAAAAATTGATAGCAATATTAGTATTAAGCAAAAGGGCAAGCTGCAAGGCCGCTTGCCTGAGAGCAACCTGCTGTTGCAGCAAGGCTTGCTTGTCTAAAGCTAGCTGTGTGCGAGACTGATAGATAGCAAAATTGGTGCCGACCCCAGCATCTTTGAGCTGCTGATTGAGCGCCACTTGAGCCCGCGAAAGTTCTACTGATTTGACCCGAATACGCAACAGTAAGTGAGCGAGAAGCAAGTCATTGTACTTTTGATAGACACTAAACATGGTGTCATTGATACTGGCATGAAAAGCATTTTTCCCAGCCTTTGCCCGATTCATACTCGCCAACGAATTGAACAAGACACCGCCGCCCTGAAAGAGCGGATAGCGAATCGTTGCCGAATTTGTAAAAAATGGAGTACCGGTACCGCGCTGAGTATCTGTGCGCTGGCCCCTGTAGGTGAGAGTAAAGTCAGGCAGGAAGTTGCCTAATGAACCTAGAAATTGATAGCGCTGGGCGTCATAGCCCGCTTGAGAAATACGAATGGGCAAATTGTTGCCCAGAGCGTAAAGCAAGGCTTGCTTAAGACTTAGCTGCTCGTTGTAGGCTGCTTCTAGCTTAATTGGCGGCAACTTACCGCGGCCTATGGGCAAAAGCTCAGACATATTAATCTGGCCCAACGAAATGGAACGGGCCTTATCTAGCTCGGCACCAGTCAAGACCATATCAGGAGTACTGGAAGAGAAGGGGGCACCGCCCTTTGGCTCAGGATAGAGCTGGTCGAGGGAAGCACTGCCCGGCGGATCGGTAAGCCCGATAGGAGCAGAAGACTCCGGTTCAGAGCGAAGCTGTGCCAATGCAGGCAGGCAATTACCTGCAAGCAATAACACGGCAAACGAACTTTTCAGAACTAACTTCATGACTTCCTAAGAGTTATCCATATAGTATTGGACGCCCTGGAAGGAATAAAAGTTCAATTTCTTTTATTAGAATAATCTGGTTGTTCGGCAATGAGCTTTAACTTAAGCATTGACTTAAGACTTGCGACCAAAAGCTAGACCGTTGGAGTATGGGGCAAATCGTCTTCTGGCTCAACTTCAACTTCGTCAGTGCCAGCACTCGGCTTCTTGCTATCTTTCTCGGCTTCATCAGAGGCCTTGAGAGACTCACCGCAGGCTGGGCAGAAAGCTTTCTCACGATTAGCCGGTGCACCACAACTGTGACAATTGAACCCAGCCGAAGTGCTGTAACCAGCCTTAGCTTCAGCCTTCTGCGAAGGCGTAGCATCGGGATCATGATTAATCTTGATTTGATCTAGCTCTGATTGAAGCACAGAGATTTCATGATCAATCGCCGAGATTTCGCTGCACCGTTCTTTCAACAAGTCTTCGCTGACGTCTTTGTTGTTTTGATGCTTATCAAAGATGAGGCGACCAATCTCAGCCATCTTGGCGTGCTTCTTGCGCTCTAACTCTTTGATTTGATTAGCTAAGTTGAATGCCTGAATACCTTCTTGGGCCCGAGACTGAACTTTGTTTACCTCTTTGGTAACAGTATTGATGACATTATCGATGATGCTCACAGTGGGCTCTCTCCCTTTCAGTAAAGACGGCTCTTACTTCACTTTATACCTTGCCAGGTAAAAAGCGAACCTGACTACATTTTGCTTTAAGACTTAATTTGTGACGATTTCAGGAGTGCTATCAGGGGCACCCCCAGATGCAACTTCTGATGTAATTTCAGTTGTATTTTCGGACGCCCCAGACTTATGGCCAGAGCCTTGTGCCGTAGAGACTTTGACACAATTGCGACCACCTTGCTTAGCGCAATAAAGCGCTTCGTCTGCCTTATGGAACAGATCATCGGCCGAATCACAATGAAGAGGGAAGCTGGCCACACCTAAGCTGGCAGAGATATTGCCATAGCCTTCTACCTCAATTTCATTAATCAAGCGGCGCAGACGCTCAGCTAGCTGCTCGGCCATATCAATTTCGGTATTGGGCAAGAGCAAACAAAACTCTTCACCACCATAACGGGCACAAAAGTCGATAGAGCGAGAAGACTGGCGCAGCACCTGACCAATGGCTCGAATAGCTTCATCACCAGCCATGTGGCCGAAATTGTCGTTGATCTTCTTGAGAAAATCGAGGTCAACAATAATCAATGACAAAGTATGCTCATAGCGCTTGGCTCGCTCAAACTCTTTGTGCAAAGCCTCAGTAAAGGCGCGGCGATTAAAGACCCCAGTGAGGCCGTCCATCACAGCTTGCCGCTCACGCTCTTGGTGCAGCTCGGCATTTTCAATAGCCACCGAGAGGTTGTCGGCCAGCGAGCCAATCAAAGAGATGTCATCAATACTCCAGTCGCGACTGACCGTAGTATCTTGCAAGAAGAGCGCACCAAGCACTTGATCGCGCATAACCAGAGGCACAATCAAACCACTGCGCAAAGACATTTCTTTCAAAAATCCCCGATCATAAGTTGTGCGATCGTCATGATCTGGATCTTCAATATTCTCAGGAGTCTCTTTACTCAGAGCCTTAATGGTGAAATCGCGGCCCATGTCGCTGTGAAACATCTCTTTGACCGAAGCCACATTGAGTTGAGTATATTCAAAAACATCAAGCTCGGTTAGCCTGTCATGCGGCCTGAGCAAAAGACAACGGCTAACGCCAAAGGTGGCACCAATTTTCTCAACCGTGGTATCAAGCACTTCTTTGATATGCACTGAGCTGCGCACAGCATTGCTAATCCAGTAAACCAGACGCTCGCGCTCAAGATGCTTCATGCGAATGGCATCGCGAGCAGTGATGTCGTGGATGAGCTTGCGGGTCTGCTCTTCCATATTGCTGGTCTTGTCTTCAATTTCTTCATACTGACTACGCAGCCGCTCATTTTCGCGCTGCAGCTCTTTGCTTTCCCAGCCCCGCGCCAAAGCTAGAGCGATAGGATAGGGAGCAATTGCCTCTTCCACGGCACTAACATCAGGCAACTCAGCACCAGTAAAGAGCACGAAGGCTCGACGCTCGCCCTGATTGATAGCCGTCAGAAGATAAACATCGCCAAGATTTTTCAGCAAAGAGGCCGGCAAAGTAATATCTTCGTTCTCGAGAAGATCTTCCACTTTGAGCTCGACATCACCGGCATCAAAGCCCTCAATGTCATAGGCCTCAACAAAAGCATCGGTAAGGGCCCGCAAATCTTTTTGCTTGTCGCCCACATAGGCGCGATCGGCAAAAGTATCGAGGTCGGCGTCCCACATCAAAATCGCCGCAGACTGGGCGCCGCTGACTGTAATGAGCAAGTTACCCACGCGCTCCATGACGTCTTCCAGCTCATTAGCTGAAAGCAGGTCAATTATTCGTTGGTATTGCTCATGGTCAGACATATCTGCCATTAAATGTTCCCTAAATACAGCCAGTCAATCAGTTTAGGCGATCTTTCACCCCAGTAGGGTTGATAAATACACTGTAAAATGAAATTGTCCAGAAAAACAGCGCCAAGACCAGACCATTACCGGTGGAGCCAACCATGCCAGCCAAGTTTCAACCTAAACTTCAACAAAATTCAGACACCATGATGAAGGTGATGTCAGCAGCGAGCTACCTCACTTATGGCATTGCTGGTCTCATATATGTAATCGCCAATGGCCGTTACAGCAAAAATATGTTCTTCCGCTTTCACTTTGTCCAAGCGATCTTACTGTCGATTTTCAATACCTTCATTGCCTGGACCGGCAGTGCTCTAGGCAACACCCTGGGCGGCATTCTTGGACTATTTGGACCCGCCGCCGCTGGCGCCAGCGGGATATTTGGAACCGGCCTGGTTTTCACCATGCAGGCAGTTCAGTTTGTTTATCTCATTGCCGTTATTGCTGGTGTTGTGCAGTCTTTACGGGGCAAATATCTAGAAATACCAGGTGTTTCTAAACTGGTACGCCAAAATACCCGCTAGGTCAGTTTTTATGTGGAAGAGTATTTCTACAAACGAAAGCCGCCAAACAATCAGGCTTAGGCTGAGCGCTTGCTTGTTGAGCTACTCTTTAGCAATAGCCTGCCAGGCAAATGCTCAGAGCATCCTGCCCCCACGACCTGATGCAATCGATGGCGGCAATCCTCTTGAAGGCCTCGGCCGCCCTGATGATCCGAATCCATCTAGAGTTGGTGATTTTCCCGAACTGAACACAACTCAGGCAGCTAGCGCTGCCGATGCGGCCCCGCCAGATCCAAATCTAAGCCCAAATCTGAGCCCAGATCCAAATTCAGCGCCAGCGGCGGGAATTGGCGACACACCAGGAGCGGCCGAAGCCCTGCAAAAAGCCCAGCAATTGGCGAAAGAAGAAGGCACCGCCGGTACAACAAGTACAGCCGGTGCAGCAGATCCGGACGGCACACAAAAGAATAGTCTCTTAGACCAAGATACAGCAAGCAAAGCGGCTGGCAAAAACGAAGCTAGTTTTTTCACCGTTGTGGCCGACAGCCCCATCAGAACAACCCTGGTAGATATTCGCGAAGGCCGCTACGAAGCCGCTCTCAAGCAACTGAAAACCCTGTACGAGCGCAATCCCTCGGCCATCGAACTGCAGTATTTAATGGCTGTTTCGTCAGTAATGCTGCGCCGCAACCCCGAGGCCATCGAGCACTACCGCCGAGTTTTAGACGACCGGCTCGCCCCCTTGCGCTTGAAGCAGCTAGCGCAAAAAGGCCTGGACAAGATTCAGCCCCGCTAGAGCTAGGCTATTTAGCCTAGACGGCAGAAATTCAATCATTCTTTCAGTCAAGCAGCATGGCTCGACCGAGCAATACCATCAGCTCGGCTGGATCATCAGTAACTATGCCGTCTACACCCATTTTAATTGCATCAAGCCAGGCGCGCCTGCCATTGGCCGTCCAGCCGGTCACCTTAAGACCGGCCTGGTGAGCCTCTTCTACAATCTCGGCACGACAAGAACCGAAACACAAATGCAAATAGTTAACGCCTAAATCAAGGGCGTATTTGGGCATGTCAATCAAGATAGCATCAGCCAGCATAGCCAATTGAATATCATTATCGAGCTGGCGCAAACGCTGCAAAACATAGTGATCGAACGAACTAATAATTACTTTGTCATTATGGTTATAGTCAGAGAGCATTGCCAGTAGCTCTTCTTCAATATCGCTGTAGCTAACCGGGGCATTCTTGATCTCAATATTGAGTATCGACTTTCCTGCCACCATATCTAGAACTTCAGAGAGCAGAGGCACTTTTTCGCTGCGATAACCAATATCGAACCACTGACCAGCACTGAGTCGATGAATTTCATCATAGGTGACATCAGAAACTAAGCCCACACCATTGGTGGTGCGACCAAGATCTTGATCGTGAATAACAACCAGCTCACCGCTGGCACAGCGCTGAACATCAAGCTCGATGCCGTCTACGCCTAGCTCCAAACAATTTTTGAAAGCGGCAAGAGTATTCTCGGGCGCCCATTCTCGGCCGCCACGATGGGCAAATACTTTAATATCTTCGGCTTTAGAGATCTAACACCTTCTGCGGATGAAGAAAGCCCATGTTTAGAGTAACCACAAGCTTACCGTTCTGCACCAAAATTTTCTCAAGGGGACATTCTACACCGTGTTCACTGCCGACCAAGCCAGCAATATTCTTCAAGACCAGACAGTCTTTCTCACGGCCTACTTCAAATCTAATTTTCTCTTTCTGCTTAATAATGAAAGTGCCCCAGCGCTCAGCTGTGGGGTGCTCATTAATAATGCTAATGACATTTGATTGACGAATCACTTCGCGCACATGGGAAGCAATGGCACGAATCAAGCCAGGAATTTCATCTCTGGAGCCAAAGGTCTCCATCAACACCCGATTGACGAGATAACCATGCAACGAAGCCCCCTCGGGCCGCCCCTCTAGAAACTTGATCACACCAGAAAATGGGTCGGAGGCTCCCTTAACGACCTTACGGGCGCCATCAATAACCTCGTTTTCACAGGCCACCAGGGTTTCTCGAATCTGGGCATTCATGGTCTTGCGGTCGCAACAATCGCAGCTGGCTGAGCTATGTTCCATGAGTACTCCCCACTGTATGTATGCACTAGACATCACATGTACACCCAGACATTCTGCCCCACTGAGGCCGATAATTATCATCGAGTATAATTAAATGCTCAAAAGATAGAACTTTCCGGGCCAATCGCCCGGGGCAAGGGGCAGCAGATGAAATCAATCATCGTCATTCCGGCACGCTATGACTCTTCCAGATTCCCCGGCAAACCGCTGGTGAAAATAAGCGGCATAACTATGCTCGAGCGCACCTGGCGCATCGCCAAGCAATCGTTAGCCGACCGGGTGGTGATTGCCACAGACGACAGCCGCATAGAAGACCACGCCAAGAGCTTTGGCGCTGAAGTAGTGCGTACCAGCCACGACTGCACCAACGGCACCGAGCGCACCTTTGAAGCCGTAAACCAGCTAGATAACCCAGGCGATATCATCGTCAATCTGCAAGGCGATGCCGTTCTCACCCCGCCCTGGATTCTGAGTGACGTTATCAAGGCCATGAAAGCTGACCCATCGGTGCGCATTGCCACACCGGCAGTGAAAATCTCCCTAGCCGAATATAAAGACCTGGCAGCACAGAAGGCCGCTGGCATAGTAGGTGGAACCCTGGTTGTCTTCAATAAACACTTAGACGCTATGTATTTTTCCAAATCTCCCATTCCATTTTTGCGCACCCTGCCTGAGGGCGAACCACCGCTCTACAGACATATTGGCCTCTACGCTTACACTCACTCAGCGCTCAAAGAGTACCTGGCCTTACCCCCTGGCGATCTAGAAAAAATTGAAGGGCTGGAGCAACTGCGCGCTTTAGAAAACGGCATTGACATTAGAGTCGTGCTCGTCGACTACAAAGGCCGCACCCACGGCTCAGTTGATAGCCCCACCGATGTACCAAGAGTGCAAGAAATAATTGCTGCTCAAGGTGAACTTTTTGAATTAGCCCCAAACTAAAGAGACAGAAATGCGACTGATACTGGCAAGACACGGCAACACTTTCGGCCCCGGCGACAAAGTTACATGGGTAGGCAGCGCCAACGATCTGCCCCTGGTGCAGTCAGGCCTTGAGCAGGCCGAACGGGCCGCAGCCGCCCTGGAGGGCACAACCTTAGCAGCGATTTACTGCGCGCCTTTGCTACGCACTAAAAAATTTGCTGAGATTGTAGCCGACAAGCAAGCGACCAAGCCTACCCCCATAATCGACAACCGGCTGACAGAGCTAGATTATGGCGACTGGAGCGGGCTAAGCGATGATGAAATCGCCGCTAAATTTGGCGACAGTTTAAAAAATTGGATTAACAGCAGCACCTGGCCAAGCGGCTGCCACTGGGCCTCGAGCGAAGCAGCTGTAACAGCTGAAGTGCAGTCACTGGTAGCCGAACTAGAAGCAAAGCACGAAGGCGAAACAGTCTTGCTGGTAAGCAGCAATGGCCGGCTGCGCTATTTTCTCAAGCTCATTGCCGGTGAATTTGAACGCCGCGTAGCAAGCAAGCAATTCAAAATGGGCACCGGCAAAGTGAGCGTATTAGATGGTCATACAAACTATTCACTCTTAGGCTGGAATGAAGACCCCGCTGCACTTAAAGACCTTCTTTGTGCCGCCACTAAAGCATGATTAAGGGCGTCAAGTTAATCGACTTTGACGATGTGCCTCACGATTTGAAAAGTGAAGCCCAAGAGCTAATCGAAGCTGCACTGGCAGAGGCTAGCAACCCAAAGAGCGAAGAGCCCTTGCTCATTCACATGTGCGGCATTCCCGGCAGCGGTAAAACCACCTACACCCGCCAATTTTTAAATAGCGCTAAATCTTTCAATCTCGTGCAATTTGATACGGTGATGGAAAGCCTGACAGGCTACCAGCAAGACTGCAAAAAGCTGGGCATTGAAGCGGCCTTTCAGCGCTGGGAGCTACCAGCCCGGGCCGTCGGCTACCACCTGCTACAGAAGCTGGTGGAGGAGCGCCGCAACATTTTCTTTGACCATAGCGCCACTAATAGAAAACATCTCGACCTGATCAAAGCCGTCCAAAATCAGGGCTATCAGGTAGAAATGCATTTCATTGGCTGCACGGTAGAGGAAGCAACTAAACGCGTCAAAGCTCGCGAAGCCACAATTCAAAGGCATACCCCACTGAGCTTAATCAGTGAGCGCAGCCAGCTCCTCGACGAACTTTTGCCTCACTACGAGAACTTAGTAGATAGGTTCTTAAGGGTAAGCACTTGATATCCTCGGGAATCTTTCTTAGCCTCTCTTCGTCATAGCCTAGAAAAGGTAATACAATCTACTTGGTTCTCAGGGGATGTGGAAAGTGCAAAACAATCGGATAGTTAGAGCCTTGGCTCTTACAGCGGCAACTCTGAATCTATTGAGCTGGGCTAACTTCTCAAGCTCGGCGGCAATCGCCCGGCAAGACTCAAGACAGCCGCGCTATGCCCCTCAAGCGAGCACTAGCCATATTGAAACCATGGACCCTAAAAACGTTCCTGAATTTCCACCTAATCAGCCAGCCACAGCACCAAGCCGCTCTTACAACCCGGCTTCAGGTTCGCGCATTTCCTCTCAAGATAACCAAGGATCAGGCACAGCCTTGAAAGCAGATGCTTCCTCCGCCTCTCTGCCGGTGCAAACCCGCCTTAAACTTGTGCTAGAAACATCGGTAGATGCCAAAGCTAGCAACCCTGGCGATTTATTCGAAGCCCACGTAAAAGACGACTTGTTCTATGGCACCAGCCTTCTACTAGCCAAAGGCAGCCTGGTGCGCGGTCGAGTATTTGAGGTTACCAAACCAAGACTATTGAGTCGAGCCGCCAAGATTGGCTTACGCCTGGAACAAATAGTCACTCCCTCTGGCGAAGTTATTCCCCTCGATGCGGCTCTAGAATTTCAGAAAGGCCTGACCAATCAAAAAGGTCAGCTCGACCCCGGCACTAATTTCGGCACCCGAGTAGAAGGCAACGTCCGCGCCGTCACAGGCTTGTCTTCAACTGGCACCGCCCGCAATGCCTTGATTGCTGCCAACGTTGCCACCCTGGGCGCACCAGCAATCGCCACTGCCATTGGTGGCTCAGCCATTGCTATTTTCCGCTCCGGAGACAATGTCAGCTTAGCCCCCGGCCAAGAGCTAGAAGTGCAACTGACCAATGACTTAGGCGTACAAATTAACTAGACTTGAACCGGTTTGCGCTTTCTGGTTCTCACCAACATCAAATTGGATGAAAATGCTTTATTGGCTGGCTCTAAGTTGGTCGCTCTGGTGAACTCTTCTTCGGCCTCTTCAAGATAGTTACGCTTGAGATAGATAACCCCAAGGTTATTGTGCACCCAGGCATTTTGGGGCGACAATTTCAGACAAATCTTCAACTCTTTCAAGGCTTCGTTGAGCTTATTCTGCTTAATTTGCAAATTGGCTAAGTTATAGTGCGCCGACATCGAATTGAAATGCAAATTAATGGCCTTACGATAGGCATTTTCAGCCTCTTCGTACTCGCCTTCTTTGGCGAGAAGTGAACCCAGGTTGATGAAAGCTTCCATATAGTCGGGTCGACGATCAACGATGTATTGATAGCGTTCAATTGCTTCCTTGTTGCGCTCCTGCAATTGGAAAATAAGCGCTCCTTGATATTGAGCTTCCCAATACATAGGCTTAAGACTGAGAGCAATATTGATTTCTCTGAGAGCATCACTAAATTTGCCCTGACGAGTTAAGCGCTGAGCCTTAAACAAATGGGGCTCAGGATCTCTTTGCTCTGGTGGCACCGATGGTGCAGTAAGCTCACGCAAGTGTGCTTCTTTTTTCTTCTTCTCTTGTTCATCGCGATATTCGCTTTCTTCCATCTCTTCAGCGTCATCGATGTCTTCTTTGCGCCGCGGATACTTGCGCTTTTTCTTGGCGGCCGCAGCCTCGTCTTCTTCTTCGTCCTCAGCATCGGCAGCCTTAGACTTGGGTTTAGCGGCAGCAGGCTCAGCTTCGTCGGCCTCATCTTCGACCTGATCGGGAGCCATCTCGACACTCTTGGCTGGGCTCTTTTTCGCCGGCTCATCCACAGCGTCTTCTTCAAGAGGAACGGCTTTAGGAGCAGCTGGCACAACCTTTTTGATAGGTTCAGGAGGCTCAGTGCGAGGTGCTTCTTCAGCACTCTCTACTTCAGCACTGTTTTCTTTAGCACCACCTGGCACCGGTGCAGCCGGGGTGTTACGAGCGGCAGGGGCCGCAGGCCTTTTCTGTTCTAAAGGTTCGGGTGGTTCTGTTCTAGGGGGCACTGGCGCGCCAGTCTCAACGCTTGAGCCGGGAACCGGGGCTTTGGCAGCTTCAGTACTCGCTTCTGATTCAGCCTCTGACTTTGCGCCTGAATTAGCTTCTGGCTTAACTTCAGTTTCTGGTTTAGGTTCTGCTTGTGAATCGGCTTGTGGCTCAGCTTGTGGTTCAGCTTGTGGTTCGATGCGTGGTCCAGGCGCAGCTTCAGGCTTCGACTCTGGAGCGACTGGCTTTGCCTCGGGCTCAGTTGTTGCTGGCGCTTCTTTCTTCTTGCCAAAACCAAAGTGGAACTTATTTACCGCTGGGGCTGGCTCTTCTGCAGGCTTTGCCTCAGGCTTAGTAGACTTAGCGGCTTTTGGATCAGCCTTGCTATCAGCAGCAGGCTCATCTTTAGCCTTTTTAAAGCTAGGCATCTTCAAAGAAAGGGCCATGGCGGAAGGTGGCGAAACAAGGGCACTTAACTCCCCACCAATGGCAATCGACACTGATAATGACAGAAGTAGAGCTTGAGCCCTGCCTGATTTCAAATTGGAAGACATAGAGAACCCTGATAATCGGTTAAATACAGCGAAAACTACTAAAACTACTAATGTACTGATAATGCCTTATATAATAGCGATGTTCTCAAACATCACTGTGAAATTGATCACATGAGAAATCGACTTGAGACCCTTACTTTAGTTATCTAAAGGTAAATCACGTTTAAGTATGCGCCTCAACAACAAACATAACTTTCCCGGCAAGCTTTTCGTAGTTGAAGGCGTAGACGGCTCTGGCAAATCGACTCAACTCGATTTATTGCGCAACTGGCTGGAATCAAAAGGCAAAAGCGTAATATTTACCGAGTGGAATTCGTCAGTACTAATTTCCAAGACAATTAAGCAAGCGAAACGCTCAAATTCATTGATTCCAACTACTTTCAGCCTGTTACATGCCACAGACTTTGCCGATCGTCTGGAAAATATTATTATTCCAGCCCTAAAAGCAGGCCTCATTGTTCTGGCCGATCGCTACTGCTATACAGCCTTTGCCCGGGATGTAGCTCGCGGTGTTGACGCTGACTGGGTACGCAGCCTTTACGGTTTTTCCATTCGCCCCGACGGCGCTTTTTATTTTCAAGTACCGGTGGAAGTTTCGCTAGCTCGCATCGCCAATAGCCGCATGCCTGGCTACTATGAATCAGGCATGGACGTTGGCTTATCAGCAGACCCCATGGAATCTTTTCAAATTTTCCAATCTCGCATCATCAATGAATACGACAAAATGGTGAGCGAATATGGCTTCCACACTATGCCCGCGATAAAACCAATCCACGAACAACAGATGCTCTTCCGCGAAATCGCCACCACTTTAATCGGCTAGAGAACTAAGGCTAACAAACTAAGGCAAGACAATGACTGAAAAAGGCCCTAGCAGCGGCAAAAGACCAAAACATGAATACCCCGGCAAGCTCATTGTGCTGGAAGGTACCGATGGTGTTGGTCGCACCACCCAGGCCCAACTATTGCAAAGCTGGCTGAACATCGAAGGTTATGGCGTAACCAGAACCGACTGGAAGTCATCACAACTGATGACCAGAGTGATTGATAAGGCCAAAGAAAAAAACGCCCTCAACACCATAACTTTCTCTTTGCTCTACGCCACTGACCTAGCAGACCGCCTGCACAACATTATTATTCCCGCCCTGAAAGCTGGACACATTGTAATTACCAATCGCTACTTCTATACGGCTCTGGCCCGCGATGTAGTTAGAGGGGCAGACCCCTCATGGGTGCGCGAGCTTTACAGCTTTGCCGTGGAACCCGATCTTGTTGTTTATCTAAAGATGCCCCTAGAGCCACTTCTGCGCCGCATCATCACCACACGCGGTGGCCTCGACTTCTATGAATCAGGTCGAGACATCGGTATGTCGAATGACTTGTACCAGTCGTTCAAGCTCTATCAATCACAGATTCTTTTTGAATATGAGCGCATGGCCGAAGAGTACAACTTTCAGACCATCGCAGCTGACGACCCTGTTGAAGTGGTGCAAAAGACTTTGCGCAAAGAACTTGCCACAATTTTGTCAGACCGCAAATTGCATACAAGCGTTTAGCTGAGGTAGCGTTTGGCAGAGTGAGAACTTAGGCCAATTAAACGGGCTTGCCTTGACGGGCTTCTAGCAATATCGTCACCGGGCCGTCGTTAACCAAGCTAACCTTCATGTCAGCACCAAAAACCCCAGTGCCGACGGTTAGACCCTTGTTGCGCAGCTCCTGACAGAAGTGCTGATAGAGCCTCTCGCCTTCAGCCGGTGCCGCAGCTTGGGTGAATCCCGGCCGACGCCCTTTCTTCCAATCAGCCAGCAAGGTGAATTGTGAGACAACTATCACCTGGCCGCCAGCTTCTTGCAGAGCAAGATTCATTTTGCCATTCTCATCTTCAAAGATACGCAGCTCGGCGGCCTTGGTAGCCAAGTAGACGCTGTCAGCCTCACCATCCCCTTGTTCTACGCCCAAAAGGATGAGCAAGCCACAGGCATGATCACTACTTGACTGAAACTGGCTAATAACCTCTCCGTTCACCGTAACACTGGCACGTGAAGCTCTCTGTAACACTGCCTTCATAGCTTGAAATCCTGTACTGGTCTGAGTATTGAACAATTGGGCAGACAAAATTAGCACTTAGTCACGATATTTCTTGACCGCCCCCTCGAATTATCCCATCAAGTCGTTGTAAGATAGCTGTGCGGGGTGGAGCAGCCTGGTAGCTCGTTGGGCTCATAACCCAAAGGTCGTAAGTTCAAATCTTACCCCCGCAACCATTTAGAACATTGAAAAGGCCGGTCTTAAGCGACTGGCCTTTTTGTTATTGGGGTGAATCCGAGGGATCGCGTCAAGGATGCTAGAGAAATAGTTATGGCACCATCGAGTAGGGTCAAAATTTTATGTGCACGTGCACAGCCAATTAGTTGATGGTTTCAAGCATGCTTACGGATCGGCACTGGCTGCCTTTGAATTGGGCGTCTTGCCTGCTGATTTATTATTCCGTGCCAATGAATACGCAGAAGCGATTTTCTCGGGCCGATCAGGCAGTCAGCCCTTTTATCTAGATGCCCGCAAAGATTTGTCGAATAATGCATACGGTCGTAGCAACGGAGAACGCGCCAGAAAGCTCGGTCTAAGTGGCCCCATATTTGAAAGAAGAAGTGCTGCTGGCTCTGGCACAAGGTCAGGTCTTTAGCCACTGGCGCGATGAGCGCGTTCTTGCCTTGCCATCTCTGGAAGAGTATAGATGTCCGGCTTTATCTCAAGTTATGGAGACGCACGGAAATATCTTCCGCATCAAAGATAAGATGCATGTGCAATAGAGAGAAGACTCACTGAAACGCTTCATTTACACCGAGGGGCTTAGGAACGAGTCTCTCATCGCCCAAGACTTTCGGGACTTTGGAAAAACCCATCCCAACAATATCCCAACTTTTCCCCGGAAAAGATTGGCATTAGAAGAAAAACTTTCTATTGATAGAGTTGCACCTTATTGGGTGCTGGTTTGTTTGTCTTAATTACTAGATAAAAGAAAGGGCAATGTCAAAGCCCCATTTGCAGACCCTCACTGGCCGCGAGAAATTTTTCCAGCCACGGTCTCGTCGACCTTCGCAAGATCAATTCTATTTGCTTTGCGATAAGCAATTGCTCTTGCCAGATACATCGATGCGTTTGCTTCCGGTGAATATTTGATCGCATTAGTATAGTCAGCCACTGCTTTGTCCGCCTCACCAAGTTTTAAATGAACATCGCCACGTTTCAGATAAGCCATCTCGTCCTTTTTGTTAAAATCAAGCATATGACTGTAGTCCGCCAATGCTGATTTGTAGTTCCCGAGAGCTTCGTGACACTGTGCTCTAAGCAAATAGGCTTCATCATCTCTCTTATTGGAGGCGGCAGCACGAGTACAATCGGCGATAGCACCTTTATGATCGCGTAAGTTCATTTTTATTCGCGCACGAACGACATAGTTAGCTCGGTCGGGGGCCAGCTTGATAAGCTCGTCGACATTTTTCAATGCAAGCTTGTTTTCACCTAAATCACAGTAGGCTCTCGTCCGTCCGGCATACGGCTCCGGATCGGCGGGATCAATTGAGAGAGCGTGGTCAAAATCTGCCAAGGCTTCTTTGTATTGCCTCAGCTCAATACACACCACACCTCGTCGTTTAATTGCTGAGGTATAGTTTGGATCAAGGCCGATCGCCTTAGTAAACTGGTCGAAGGCTTCTTTGTATTTTTCTTGTTTGTTAAAGATGCGGCCGCGATTATAGTAAATCGTTCGATTTCTAGGATTCAACTTCTGAGCACAGTCGATATAGTACAGGGCTTTTCTAAGTTCTTTTTTTTCAATGCACTCGCGTGCTTGTTCGACAAGTTGCTGATCGTCGCTGAGTGCGTGACTCGGCATCTGCGCAAGAACATTTGTCGCCAGTATTAGTGGCAGAATGTACAGGAAATTACGGCGCGATTTCATTGATAGAAAGCCTGGCTAATGCTAATTATTCATTCATTCTATTGTCCCATACCAGACGTGGCAAAAGAAACTAAGTTCGGAGTCGACTAGGCCAACAACGCCTTCATTGATATAGCCTAAGACAGTTGCTACAGAAAAGAATCTGGTTGTATGCTTTTTTCGTAACGGGCTTCGCATCAGCAACGCAAGGCAGCAGCGACATTGGCAGTGCAACAGCCAAGAAACAAAAACTCGAGTCGCTTACATCTTCTAGCGACACTCATAAATCTTTAGAAATTGAGCTAGCTACTTACTAGTGCATCGGGGGAACTCCTCCAACAATAGAGCATTTTGGAAGATACCAAATTTGGTGCAGGTAAACTATGGAAACATCGCGTGTGTATGGAAATACAAGCTCGCCTCGCGTACTAGTTCGCAGCAAAGACCTGCAAAATTCGTTTACAACTTCCTCCGACGTGGCATACCATAAACGCGGTCCAGGCATCCAGTTTTCGGTTCTTCAATTGCTGTATAAGCTATGAGCAAATCAGCGCAACAGTGGCGCCACCAGTTGAGCTACCACAACGAAAGACACAGCAACCCTCCACAAACAGACGGTACAAAGCCTTCTCCAATCGCAGCTCAAAGTCATACGCAGATTGGAAATCGAGAAAAGGAGCACAAGTAGAAATGTCTAATTTGAATTCTGGCATGGACCCAAGGAAAGAGAAGCGGATGTACCTTGCATTCATGGCCATGCTGTTGCTGGGCCTCGGGTCAACCGTCAGTGACATGTTAGAAAACTACCAATTCAATACATGGACGAAAGTTATAGGCGTTGTTGACAAACTGTCTGAAGAGACCGTAATGAGTCTCAAAGACCTGCCAGAGCTTCATACCATAGTTGTTTATCATTACACATTTAACAAGGAGAACTACACAGGAGAGTTCACTGACAACAGAACGGCTACTCTAGCTATACAAGAATTTCAACCAGGCGGTGAAATAGAGATCTATGTTAATCCAACTACTCCTGGCGAATCGCGAACTACTCCGCCGACTAGTTTAACCACCAATTTTATTACCATAGGCCTTCTCGTATTTGCCATCATTGCCTCCGGTATCAAAACATTGATGCTTGTAAAACAGACAAACAGGCAGGCAGACAAACAGACAGTAATCCCCCCGCCCCATCTAGCGGACAATAATCCGACCAGTAGCGACTCGCCTTAGGCTGCAAACCAGAAAGGGCATTTAATGGCAAGTTACCTTAGTTATTGGGTACGACAAGAAAGAGTCAACAAAGCCATCTTTGCGTAGAAGTTTAGACAGCTAACAAAAGAGAGAAGCGCTTGCCACACAAAATTGCTTTTAATAAACACCTGCTCGTTGCTGTATTTCTACTTACAAGCCAAAGTTCAGCCATTGCAGAAGAGTCAACCGATAAAGCGATCGAGCAAGCAAGAGCTGCTATCGACAGAAGAGACTTCGCTGAGGCAGTAGAAATAGCAGCCCCCCTTGCGGCCAGAGGAATAGCGCCAGCGCAGAACATTATTGGAGACCTAGACAAGGCAACCGGAGAACTAGAGCAATCAGTCTTGTGGTATCGCAGAGCCGCAGAGCAAGGATACGCAAAAGCTCAAAACAATCTAGGTATGGCCTACATCACAGGCAAAGGTGTCACGATCAACGATGAACAAGGTGTCAAATGGTTGGTCAAGGCAGCCGAGCAAGGTCATCCCAAAGCACAAAACAATCTATCTGTCTTGTACTCAAAAGGCATCGGCGTAGCCAAAGACCCAAAAATAGCAGCGCAGTGGTGCAAGAAAGCTGCCGAGCAAGGAGATCCTGCAGCTCAAACCAACTTTGCCATAGATTGTCGCTACGGAAAAGGTGTCGAAAAAGACGAGAAAGAGGCTCTTCGCTGGTTTCAGAAAGCGGCTGACCAGGGCTTCGACAACGCCCAATACGAACTTGGCGAAATGTACGAGTACGGAATAGGGACAAATAGAGACAAAGAAACAGCCCTAAACTGGTACAGAAAAGCGGCCGAGCAGCAACTCCCTGCTGCCGTGGACAAACTAGTTTCAATGCTAGAAGTTAGGAAGCAGACAGAACTAGGTACAGTTTGCTTAGACGTCGGTCAGACAGCCTCTATTGAATTTGACACCAGTGCAGGTGGCTTAGTACATCCTCGCCGCATCTCTCCAGACCCAGACAGCGAGCTAAAGAGACACGGAAAACCTAATTCAATTGACCTATCCCTAACCTTTGACAGCAAAATGAATAGTACACTGCTGCACTTACAGAATAATTTTAACGGCACCATTTCATACGATTGTGTCATCAGGGCTCCTGAAAGCAAATTTCAAAGCACTGACGTTCTTGAGGTGCCAAGCGGCGTGACTGTTCACGAAATGTGGCCAGGAAAACTAGAACAACTTATGGTGCGAAACTTTCGACGAGTTAACAGCAATACTCAGAAATAGAAACGATCACAAGAAGGAACACATTTGAAAGACGGTGTGGACAACTATCCAGCGATGGTGGCTCTGGAGAAATCCATTGGCGCTAGACTGAAACAAGCTAATTTCAAGAAAAACAAATACAGCTACAAGTATAGACGCGAGAACTACCACACAAACTACACTCGCCTTAGCTCAGATGAAAAATATATACACGTCGTATCAGTAGCGATCTATTGTCCACAATCGACACCAGAACTAGAAATCTATCTGGCACCGATGGCAGTCACAATAGAAGCTGGCGTGGAATTTCGCCCGGCTCTAAGCAATGGCTCTAGGCCTCGACAAAGTCGCGATGAAACAAAGCTTGCTACTATAGATATCACGTTCAAAGCAAGTGAAAATTTTTCTACCGAAGCCGCAGCAAAGCTAGTAACAACCTCTAAATTTGACGTTCCACGAGCCCAACAACTAGTAATACTACCGGATATCGACGATCAAGCTGAGCGAATTGACGAGCTTATCACATTTCACGATACAAGCAGTAAGCCATTCTTCGAACAATTCATTTACCCATTTCCGTTCGATGAACTAACAGTAGAAGATCTAGAGCAACTTCACGAAAATCGCGAATTCAGATTTAGTAATCAATTTACAGCCAGCCCCTACATGCTCTCAGCTGCAGCTGAAGAATTTTGGAGAGATCGAAAAGAACTACCGCGTTCAGTACCATTCAAGTTATTCAGACAAAACCTTATGACATTTTAAGCCACTGGCGCGATGAGCGCGTTCTTGCCTTGCCATCTCTGGAAGAATATGGATGTCCTGCTTTATCTCAAGTTATGGAGACGCACGGAAATATCTTCCGCATCAAAGATAAAATGCATGCGCAATAGAGAAGAGAGATAGAGTTGCACTATATTTGGTGCAGACAGAACTAAGAATTCAAAATCGAGGAAAGGAACTTAGATCAATCGGTTGTGCAAATCTGGCAGCTGACTCCTAACGACTGGCTCAAATAATGTGGCAAGGTCAACAGGTATAGCACTTGCATAAGTGCGCATATCAAATGCTATAAATGCCTACAACCGGCTATTAAATGCGCATAAAGCGGAATAAGTGCGCATATCCCACTAAAAACAGCGTCATTTTACCAATAAATGCACATAACGCCCACACAAATACGCATAATGGTCGATTAATGCGTATAATTCCACAATAAGAGCGCATAAACTGATATAAACTGCGCATTGTCGAAAACTTCGAAGAACCGAGACGATGGCAAAACCAGAACCCAAGAAACAGCTCGATGAAATAGTAGAGATTGTCACACGGCATCCGGACGGTGCAAACCTCAAGGCAATTGCCGAACAGTTCGGACCAAGGGCTGCGCGACGTACTTTACAGAAATGGCTGAAAGACCTTGTCAAACAAGGCCGCCTAGTTCTTGATGGCGACAGGAAAGGCGCAAAGTACTTCGCTATCAAAAAATCCGCAGCAGGCGTCTTAGCTGAACGAACATTGCAACTTTCAGAAGGTGCACAAGAAGTGCAGCTGCTCATATCACGTCCAGAAGAAGAGCGAAGACCAGTAAGCTACAATCGCGAATTTCTCGACTCATATAAGCCCAATGAGACTTATTACCTTTCAAAGACACAGAGAATATCCCTTCAAAAGATCGGAACAGTTGAGCCCGGAGAACAGCCAGCAGGTACGTATGCGCGAAAAATTCTAAGCCGACTACTAATCGACCTTTCTTGGAACTCTAGTCGCCTTGAAGGCAATACCTATTCCGTCCTCGACACGAAAAACCTTATAGAACTTGGTCAAGCTGCAGAAGGAAAAGAACAGACTGAAACTCAGATGATAATGAACCATAAGGGTGCGATTGAATTTATGGTTGATTCCGCTGACTCAATTGGATTTAATCGTTTTACTATTAAAAACTTGCACGGCTTCTTGGCCGAAAACCTTCTTTCCAATCCGGACGCGGCTGGCCGATTAAGACGCATAGAGGTTGGCATCAGCAATTCCGTTTACCTACCACTGGCGATACCACAATTGATTGAAGAGTGTTTTGACCAAGTTCTTGCCACAGCACAGCGGATCGACGATCCATTCGAGCAGTCATTTTTTGCAATGGTTCACTTGCCATATCTGCAACCTTTCGATGATGTAAATAAAAGAGTATCGCGTCTAGCTGCTAACATTCCGTTTGTGAAAAACAACCTTATTCCACTGGCGTTCAAAGGTGTTCCTAGAGACATTTATACACAAGGACTGCTAGGTGTTTACGAATTAAACCGGGTTGAATTACTCAGAGATGTTTTTGTGGAGGCATACGAGCGATCTGCGCAACAATATGCAGCCGTGCTTCAATCCCTCGGCGAACCGGATCCGTTTCGTTTTAAGTACACCAAGGCGATAAAGGAGATCGTTGGCGACGTTGTCAGGCAAGCCATAGGAAGAGAACAGACTCACCGATTTGTGCTTTCGCGACCGCAGACCATTTTGGTCGAAAAGAAAGATCAAGAACAATTTGTCCGCCTCGTGGAGACAGAAATCTATTCGCTGCACGAAGGCAATTTCGCACGCTATAGAATTACACAGCCTGAGTTCTCACATTGGCAAGACAATTGGAACTCTTCCGTTTCAGATCAACCGTAGCATCACAGATGCCAGGTTTACAGAGAAGTTCTTTGAGCACTTTGTTTCGCAGCGTATTTCGCGAGCAACATTCAGTAGTAATCCAGCAAGGTTGCAATCTAATTGCAATGATAGGTTACAGAGACCAGCTCTGCCGGAGTATTCTTAAGAGAGCATCTCAGCTAAAATATATGGCAAACCAAAGCCTGGACAAATAGCGTGCCTGAAACCTGGGAACTACTGAAAATCTGCGCTGAGAATTCAGCCGCCAATCAGCACTATGAAGACGCGCAGAACTTCATGTGGCAAGCTATAGACGAAGCGGCCAAAGGCAAATCTCTGCTAGTCGTAGCTTTATGCCTGGACTACCTAGGCGATCTTTATTACCAGCAGAAGCAATTCAGCCATGCAGAATCGATATACAACGACTGCCTAGATAAACAGATAACGGCTCTAGGGCTAGATCATCCCGAGCTGTCGTTTATCCTCAACAAGCTCGCCCTATGCCAATGTGTGCAAAACAAGCTGAAAGAGTCAGAAGATAGCTTAAAGCAGGCCCTGCTAATAAACCTCATAGCCCATGGCATAAACCATCCGCAGACGCGATGGACCATAAAAAATATGGAAGAACTCTATCAGCATCAAAACAAAGTATTTGACATACAATCAATCAGTAGTTGGGGAAATGTACCAGCCCCAGAACCATCTAAAGCGAAAGAAGCTTTAATTTGCAAAACCTGCCACCGCCCCTACCAGGGAGCACAGTGCAGCACTTGCACCCAACTGCGCATGGCTGCCATACCTAGCTTTGATAACGAACTAGAGCGGCTCGCGGTGGTATGCGCCACTAGAGATATTAGAGCTGGATCGATCATAATCTTGAGTTCCGTTCACATGGACTTTCGCATGGTATCAAAGACGGACTGCTTGAAAAATGTCAACCACGCGCTAGGCAAGGCAGCCAAACGCTTATTGAGAGAAGGGCAAGCTTTAAAGGCCTCCGATTTAGAAGAGCCTTAAGCTAGTGCTTAAGCGCAGTCTATGTAGCAGCAGAACTAAACTTCAAGTTCAACCCCGGTAGACTTTGCTAGTTTTTCCAGCAGGCGGTTTTGGAAATCAGGATCCAAAACTTTAGCGTGAGGTTCGGTACGCTTCTTGTGATACCAGTAGCCTCCGCTTGTCAGCGCTTCCGGTTCATCACTCACAGCCAGCCACTCTTGTGTAAGGTGCCCCTCTCGCAAGTCATCAGAAGCGCTGGGGCCTCCCATCTTGGTTGGCACCCAACCTGGATCAACAGCATTACAAAAAACGTGCGGCCATCTTCTTGCAATTGCAGCAGAAAATGCAGTGATCAATAGTTTGCTATCAGAGTAGCTAACTGATGAAGCTTTAGTATTCCAATCTAAATCTTCAAATTTGTCTCTACCGCTCGTATGCATGCCACTACTTAAATAAATCAACCTCTGCGGCCGATGCATTAGTGCCGTCAAAACATAAGGAGCCAAGACATTTACGCCTGCTACATCTCCTTTATACACACCGGCATTGTGGATTACAGCGTCCATACGACCGAGATGATTCAGCTGCTGAGCAAGGTCTTGCGTCTCACTGAAGTTAGCTAAATCGCCAACAGTTGCAATGGCACCACCATCCACAAGGTCGTCGACTGCGCTTAGTCGCTCTTTTGATCTCACATGCACAACGACTTCATGCCCTTGAGAAAGTAGCGTTTTAGCGGCAGCATGACCAAGGCCATCAGCCGAGCCCGTTATAAAAACTCGACGTTTGTTTTTGACCACTGAGTTATTTGACAAACTAGTCCTTTCCTAAAGACTGACTAGAAATATGGTACCAGCAAAGCCAGCAGGATCCGAAATTTACTTGCGATGCGGTACTCTATCGCCTCAAGTATCTTGCAAAAGATCTAGAGCGCTACAGGGCGTATAACCAGGCAATTTGTTTCCAGCTGGCCGAATTAATCTAAACAGAGAGTCCTTTGCTCTTGCTCCGGGAAACTGTGTTCCTTCCTTACGATAAGAGAAAATGAAAGGACGGATATCACTTTCGAGTTCACCAAGCCTTAGGCCCAATTCTTTATCAGAAAGACCATCGACAGAGCGCGCGAATATAGTGACTCGATCGATCAACTGAGCGAGATTATTTTCCAACTGCGAACGTATTTGATCGAAATCAGACCAGAATTCTTCTGGCAAATCTCTGCGCATGGCATCAAGATCATCGCCCGCCGCTAGTTTTTCCCAGATAGCCAACGGTGTGACCTTCGACAAAAGAGCATGCAGGCGAAGATATTCATCGCCCTTTATCTTCAACCTTGAACCATCAAGAAAGCGCACAACAAAGCCTTCCTGGTCGCGCGAAAGAGCCCTTGCCGAGTCAGCCAGAGCATGAAGAGAATCGTAGTGATAACGACGGGCAATTTGCCAACCAATACGGTCCGCCAAATCTTGCAGAGCATCATAGCTGAGCTCTGCTCCAGCTTCGTCATAGGCGGAGAGTAGAACAAAAGCAGCCTGTTCATACTGCACAACTATTCGATTTTCTGGATAAACCGCTTCTACCAGATAAGTAGTGCCGGGCAAAAGTAGTGACTGGTCAACTTCGTTCAATCTGGCCGTCGCCCAAAGTGCTTGATCTGAATAGAATGCGCCTTTGGTGGCACATTGCCACCGTCCACTATGATGAAAAATGACAATAAGACTGCCATCAACTTTTCCGAAAGTATCAAAGGCACCGGTCGGCCATACACCACCAGCTTCACCTAAATTGAAGAATTTAGGAAAAGGGGTTGCCACCACTTTGCGAACCTGCGGATCTAGAATAAGTCCCCGGGCAAGAAGAGTGAAGTCATTCCAAAGTTGATCGTAAACACACTTGGAGGAATAGACGTAGAGCAAAAGGCCGTCTTTGTTTGAGCTTTCCACCACCAACTTTCTTGCGTGTGCTTCTTTCAGTCCGTCAATTAACTGGTCGAAACTATATAAACGCGCAGGGTGAATGCCAACACGATCAGCCATGAGAAATACTCCGATATGATTGCAAATGATTTTTATTCAGCGTCAAAGATGGAAGCGCTGACGGGATTCGCACCCGCGTTCCCTGGGCGAAAACCAGGTTTCCTAACTACTAGAAGACAGCGCCAAAGACCGTTCAATGATGAACTGGCGCTTCTCTCTCGAAAAACGTTAGTTAGTGTCTTAAAATCAAAACGTATGCAATACATAATTGTTGTCCAAAGAATAAGAAGAGAGAAACACAATTGAAACCGAAGAACCATGCTGCTGCAGGTTACTTAGGCTTCAAAAATCTCTCGTTCTGAAAACATGGGACACTCTCAATGTATTTGTTAGCAGTAATTACCGCCGCTTGAAAACGACTTTGCCCAGAATAGCAGCAGCCAATAGGCCTGTCAAGATGCGCTTAGCTTAAACCATCGGAAGAGGCGGGGAATCAATTAAACAAGGCCGCGTCTCTAGCAGAAGCCACCAGCCAGTTGATACAACCGGGCGTAGCAAGTCCACCTGTTACTCCTGCTGCACCAAACAATACTTTTTTCATGGCCTGCTGTGAGCCAGCCGCCATGTGCATAAAGCCCCAGATCATAGTTGGGCCGCCCCAGGCGATGCCGAGAATCTCCATGCCGTTAGCAATGATGTTGAGAAGCGCTTCCATATTGGCGAGGTTGTTAACCCGAACAGTACCTGCAGTGTTCACCCCCTGTACAACTGTTGCTTCGACACCTTGGGCAGCGATTGTGCCATTCGTAGCACCTTGCAGAGTTGGTGAACTTCCATCAAATAGATGCTGAGTTTGTGAGCCCGTAGTGTAGTTTAAGCGCGATTGTGTTCCGGTCGCGCCCAGTGAATTCTGCGCAAACTGACCACCGGAGCCAAAGGCATCTTGGGCTAGCGCTGGTGCAGCGGTGAATGCGGCCGAAGAAGATACAGTGACGATTAGAGCAAGCCTGGTAATTAGTGATTTGGAAAACATGGTTTTACACCTTATTAGGACCTGACCGAAAGAACTCTAGAACAAAGCAACAGCAGGTCACTGAGCCTAAAAGTAGACTTCAGGGAATTAGATTTATGCAGAATATGGTTGCAAGACTCGTGAAAGATTCGAAACGCAGTTACTATTTGCTGTTGCCGACTTGTCTCTGTTGATCCGGAAATCTAAGCTAACATCGAGACGCGCACTTGTCAACTAAAATCCCCACGGACACAGCGATTCAAAGCTTTCATCAAACCTTCAACCGTCGTCGAAAGGAAACTTTTTGAAAGCTAAAAGAAAGGAGCTCCCAACTCAAAATAAAGCTACAGAAACGAATTGTGCCACTGTATACAGTGGCACAATTCGTATAGTCCAAATCGTACGACGAGATCGGCTAGGCGTTATTTCCAAAAGAAGAGTGCGCATAAGAGTTCAGTCTCGCACGCTTGCCGCTCAAGTTCCTCTGGCTGATGAAGCGATCTGACCGCACTGCTCGAACCGCGTCAGCTGGCTTGACTGACTAAGCACCAACTAGAATAGCTAGAATAGCGTCTAATCTCGCCCATCATCGCTTTGAAAAATCCAACTTAACCTTGCATTTTGGCGATCAGCCACCGCTAGGGAAATAGTTTATGGTGACCACAAATGAGAGCCGCGCAAAGCAGCACCATTGACTGGAGTGAACAGGCAATAGTTTGCGCTCGAAACAGGTCTCGAAAGCCGTTTCCTATCTATCTAGTTGTTGGTAAGGTGAACAACATCACTGGAAGTAGCGACGTCCCGGCCGATTAAAGCCACGGCAGAAGGAAACTCGGACTAATTCTTAGCTCCTAAGAGACTCAATACCCCAAATTTCGAGTTGTAAAGCAGCTCGCGTTAGAAATCAGTTTCTCGGTGCTATTTAATCTTGGAATCAAGACACATACACACGGCATAATTAGTGACCCTTTAAAGACGGAGCAAGTAAGTAAACTTGACAGTGGTAGTGTCAAGAAGTCAACCTTGCCATTACTTCGGCTCGAAATGCGATCTTTGCTTTCGTCTAGAAATTGCAAACCATTTTTCGCGTCATGAATTAGGACGCCTAAATGAACCCTGCTTCCCTTAACATTCATTTCTTGATGACGCTAATCCTTGTGGCGGCAGGGGTAGCTATTGCCGTTCGCTGGATTCGCATCCCATATTCTATTGCCCTTGTTGTAGTCGGGCTAGTCATGGGTGTCTTCAGGATACTGCCAGCGGTTGCCATGACGCCAGACCTGATTCTACTGGTCTTCCTGCCTGCCTTATTATTTGAAGCGTCATGGAATTTACGCTTGTCTGATCTTAAAAATTGTGCGAAGCCCGTCATCGCCTTCGCCACAGTTGGGGTAGTGATTTCCACAGTTGTAATTGGATATATTCTCAAGTCCTTTGGCTGCTTCGAGCTTAGCGTTGGTCTTTTGTTTGGTGCGATGGTCTCGGCTACTGATCCCATCTCCGTCATTGCTCTTTTTAAGAAAGTGGGTGTTGAGAAACGGCTTACCACGATCCTCGAAGGGGAAAGCCTGCTGAACGATGGGACGGCTGTTGTACTCTTTAAACTACTACTTGCAGCAGCTGTCTCCGGAGCAACAATCTCAGCGAGTACTCTTGCCGTTGAGTTCCTAAAAGTCACCATTGGTGGCACTTTAGTTGGTGCGTTTTTCGGATATGGCGCTTCCAAGTTGGTGCGATATTTCGACGATCATCTCTTAGAAACCACTCTTACAGTGCTTATCGCCTATGGATCGTATCTTGTTGCCGAACAACTACACGTATCTCCAATTATGGCCGTACTTGTAGCCGGTATTATTGCGGGTAATTATGGCAGCAAAACTGGAATGTCCGCGGCCACTCGATTGTCGGTTAACGCATTTTGGGAATACACTGCATTCATTGCTGAATCGCTGTTGTTTCTATTAATTGGTCTGCAAATAAATCTTGACTTATTAATCAAGTATTGTCCGCTGATCGGTGCTGCGATTGTAGCAATTTTGTGCGCTCGAGCGATTGCGATTTACGGATTGGCACCATTTGTCTCAACAAAGAGTCAGAATATCCCGTATAAATGGCGGCATTTGCTTGTCTGGGGCGGATTAAGAGGCTCGCTCTGCATGGCTATGGCTCTAAGCCTGCCTGATAGCTTCCCCCTTAGGGAGCCGTTAGTTATCACCATATTCGGTGTCGCTCTGTTCACTCTTCTGATACAAGGCGGAAGCATGGGAACACTAGTCAGATTGCTCAAACTGATGGGTGGAATAAATGAAAAGAGTTCGGCCCTAAAGAAAGAACTTGCCGGAATGGATACTGAACTACAAAAGCTAAAGGAACGGCAAAGGCAAGGGAAAATCTCCAAGATAGAATATGCAGCGAAACGAGAACAACTAGAACACCGAAAACATGAAATCAGACAAATGGTCGAACAGCTTCATTCCGGCGGAGAGTTGAAGGAACTAGAGCGCATCCAAACAGAAAGAGAATTACTCCAATCCCAAAAGGATTGTTTGTTGAGACTTTCTCGCGACGGAAAAATCGATAATGAGGTGCTTAGTAGCTTTCGCCTGCGCATAGACACGGAGCTAGATCTTCTTCCGCGAACAGGGACCAATCCCGAAGCAGTCAAGATCGAAAAAAAACTAGAGTAGGCAAACAAAGTACACACCGCTCAACAAGAGTGTCGCCTCAGCACTTGCCTGCACGAATGACGCTGCTCTCAATCTACTCAGTGCGCGGCGATGGCATAAACCTATGTTTATTCTTCCAAATCAAAATGCCGGCAATAGGCGTACCCAGTGCAATTAAAATGGCCGAACAGAAAATTGCAGTGAGAACCAGACTAAGCAGACGTCTCAGCTCTGCAATTTCCTGGTGCAAACCACCCAACTCTCCATCTAAATTGGTGATCGGGTGCTCCATATTGCCGAGCGGGCCGCGTATCGCCCCCAACTCACTGTGCACACCCTGAAGTTCTGTGTGGGCACCAACAAGCTCGCTATGCAAGCCAACAAGCTGCTTATCGAGATTCTTCACTGGTGAAGCGATCGCCTCAAGCGGTTGCTGAATGCGCATGATTGGGCCCTTAATCTCAGCGATATCGTCTTGCATATCGCCAATGTCACTCCGGATTCCGGCTAGAGAATCATAAGTACCATTAATTGACTTCTCCACACTGGCCATACGGGCCTGCACCGAGCGCAAAGGTTCCTCCACACTCTTCATGTGCCGATTTGTCGCTTCAATGCTTTTGTCGATAGTGGTCATTTTTGACGAGAGCGAATCAAGCTGCCCGTGCACGGCATCTAAATGAGTATTCACTTCATTGAGACGCTTTTGAGTAGACTCGACCTGCCCATGCAAACCAACAATGAGAGGCTTTACAGCCGCCAGAGGTCCGGTCAAGGCAATGATTTGCTCCTGCAGCCTTACGGTCTGCTCCTCGAGCTTAATTACGGGTCCAAACAGCCAGCGAATGGGGTTCAAACTGGGGGCCCTGGATCTTGGTTCCACACCAGACGGCCGAGTTGCTGGAGCTTTATTTGGCTCAGAAAGAGGTTGCGGTTCGCCACGTGGTTCTACCATGGCACTGCCAAGCAAATTTGCAGAAGACAAGGCCTTTTGTGAATGCTGGGGCTGCTCAGATTGAGCCAGACATCCGCTAGTGGCGTAAAAGAAAATAGCCGGGGCAAAAGCACCAACAACTAGGCTGCCAGCAAGGCCAGGGCCGTGTCTAAAATTGATCCTCATTTCGCGCCACCGTCGCTATCTCAGTAAGCTAGATTAGGCACAGAATAGCGAATTTACCCGGGTAAGAAGGTTAATTTTGCTGGCAAGTGAAAGCTTGCAGGAACTCACACCACAGATAGTGGCAAAACAGGCAATATTCTAAAAACAATCCAGGCAAGCCCTAAAGGGGCGGTTGCCAACAAGCGAAACAATTGTCATTTCTATAGAAAGCATAGCGACCCTCAAGGGGGTAGACTATGCTCTATTCAGGAGACAAAATTGTGAGATGGCATACGGCCCAGTTTGGCAGCAGCGACGAAATAAACGAACAAACCAGAGTCAGCGAGCAAATTGAGCGCTTCTGGAAGCAGTTTGCCGCCGATAGCGAGACCCTGAAAAGCTATTTCTTTGAAGATAAAACAGACGAAACTGTTGCCTGGTGCGAGGCGTATCTCAAACCCATTCACGAAGACTTGATGTGGGAAGTGAGCCGCGACATTCTCGAAGTCGGGGATAAGCGGCTGGTCTTCACCGTCACGCCCGAGTCAGAGTACGCTCTGCGTCCACTTACTAAAGCAATTATTGAAAGAGCGCCAGACATTGCTAATTGGCGCTTCACTCAATTCAAAGAGCCCCTAATTGGCGACTTTAACGATTTCGAACACAGCATGTTGAAGCACAGCTGGGAAGAGGTAGAAGGCCAAATTAACGAATCTCCTCTAAAATGCTTTGATATCACCCTGCGTGACAAACACTTCAAGAAAGAAAACAAAGATTCTGACATCGCCGACGCTCTCACGGTTTTAACAACGGTGTTAGGAGAAGAACCGGTTGATTTATGGATCAACTTCGTCATGACCCAGCCATTGAGCAAACGCAAAGAGAAAGCCAAGACCAAAGCTGCTAGCACTGAAACAGTGAAAGCCAAAGCTGAAGGTGACGACATTGACGAAAGTGAATATCTGAAAGATAGCAATATTGAGCAGCAACCGTTTTATCCACTCAATTCTTTGCGCAATGTCTTAGCCTCGAGAGTGGTCGAACTTGTCGATGAATTACCAATCGAGCGCTGTTGGGAGAGAACTCTTGACGGCTTTTATTCACTCAAAGGCAGTAGCTGGGAAGAGGGTCTTAGACCCGTTATCACCACCCCCTACCCGGCAACAATTTTCGCCAAAGAAAGAAGAATGCTCTTTCACTCATCGGCCTTTACTCGTCACGACGAAGTTTTCGCCTACTTAAAAATGTCGCAAGAGCAAGAGCTAGCCCATGATGTTGAAACCCGCTTCGAGCTAGAAGACAAGCTTGACAGAGAACTGAGAAAAGCTAAAGCCGGTTGTGTACTGGGCGGCGGCGTCGGCAGCGAAGCCTCGTACATCGACATGATCATAAGCGACTTGCCAGAGGCAGCCGAGATATTGCGCGAGCAAGCAGCCAAAGCGAAACTGCCAGAAACAAGTTGGTTACTGTTTTACGACACCTATTGGGTTGACGAATGGGTAGGAATGTTTAAGCGCACACCGCCACCAGAGCCTCACGAAGGGCCATTGTGGTAAATTCGCACCAACAACCAACATTATAATTTTAGCGTGGAACGGTCATACAGAATGTAGTACCGGGAGAGCCAGAATTTGCTTGAGCTTCAAGTTTGCCACCATGAGCTTCAGTAAACCAACGACAAATAAATAGACCAAGGCCTGAGCCTTTTATAGCTAAAGCTGAAGCTTCACTGCGCGAATATGGTTGAAATAACTCTTTCTTTGCTTCTGGCGAAAGACCCTTGCCTTGATCAATTACAGATAGAGACCAGTATTTCGCATTGTCTCTAGCTGAAACAACAATTTTGCTGCCTCGGGGAGAAAACTTAATAGCGTTTGAGAGCAAATTAGTGAGCACCTGACGCATTCTATTCTTATCGGCCGAAACAGTGAATGACGGAGCTGCAGCCTCAATAGAAATGCCAATACTAGAAGCCATCGCCTCCAGGCTTGCCACCACATCGGCCACCATATCAGCAAGATCAAACTCTGATATTTCAAGCTGCAATTCTTTGCGCCGCAGTTTATCCAAATCAAGAAATTCATCAATCAACAACACCAGGCGATTGAGACTGGCTGTAATAGAAACGACTTTCTTCTCGGCTTCTGGAGTAATGGGGCCAAAGAACTTTTCTTCCATCATCTCAAGCGAGGTCAACGCCGAAGTAAGCGGTGAGCGCATGTCGTGAGCCACCATTGCCACCACTTGAGAGCGAAACTTTTCAGCAGCGACCAGTTCACTGCGAGCCTCAACAATACAGTTATCAATCTCAGCAAATTCGTCCACGCCGCTTAGTGCTGGCCCGACATCTTCAAGCTCGGCCAAAGCCTTACTGCGAGTGAGAATGACTTGCAAACGCGAAAGCAATGAGCGACGAAAGAGAAACAGGGCAACAGCTGAAAAAGCTATATTGAAAAGCAGACAACTGAGCACCAAGATACGAATGCGTTGAACTATTTGACTCTGTTCAACGATGCGAATCTCCCGCTGTTTGTCTGATTCTTCTATCACCGCTGTATAGATATCGTTAATTCGACTTGCTTGCTTTACCAGGGGCTTAAGCTGATAAAGAGCAAACAGTTTATTCTCACCAGAAGCTTGATTATCCATTTTCAAACAGTCATCTTTGAGACGCTCAAAGCTGGGAATGCTCTGATTCTCTAAAGTATCTAAGCTCTGAGCCAGGACCGACTGATCGTGCGGAGTCTGGGCGCGAACTTGCCTCAAATAATCTTTGGCGGCAGCAAAAGTTTCATTGGCAAGCCTTAAGCGTTTGCCATCGGTGGCACCACTCGAAAGATAGCTAGAAAAGAACCCTGAAGCACTTATCAGCGAAACGTATAGGCGATTGAGCAAGCGAAAAACGTTGGCTTCAGATTGTTCTAGCTGTAAGGCGCTGTTAAGGCGACCAATGGCATCCTGCATCAAGAAGACACCATACGCATTAAGCGAAATTGGTATGAGAGCGAGGATAAGGGTCTTCTGCCAGATTCTCAATTTACTTACTTACGTACTTACAAATAGTCAGCCTATAATAGCTTAATTGTACAAGGTCAATCGGGGGCAAACTCTTGGCAAAACTCCTAGTGGTAGATGACGACATCGAACTCGCCGAGAATACGAAACGCTGGCTGACACAGAGCGAAAATCACCAAGTAGACTGCTGCTACAACGCCGAAGATGCAGAACAAATGCTCTCCCAGTTTCGCTATGACCTGCTCATTTTCGACTGGGAAATGCCCGGTATGTCAGGGGTAGAGCTATGCAAAAAGGCCAGAGCAGCAGGAGTACACACCCCCATTCTCTTCCTCACCGGTCGTTCTGCCATGGAAGATTTAGAGACAGGCCTTGAAAGTGGCGCTGATGACTACCTAAGAAAGCCCTTTCACCTGAGAGAGCTTACAGCCCGCTGCAAAGCCTTGCTGCGTAGACCAGAAGCAATACAAGAATTGTCGGATCAAAGTACCAATATCAAGTTAGAAGTCGAAAACCGCGTTCTCAAAGTCTATGGCACAGACATCTCCCTCACGCGGCTAGAATGCGCATTGACTGAGTATCTCCTACGCTACCCTAACCGCACCTTTAGCGCTGCTGAACTTCTCAAAGCCATTTATCGCGCCGATAAAGATAGCTCTGAAGAAGCAGTGCGAGCCCTGGTGAAAGGGCTGCGTAAGAAGCTAGCCAGCTGCGGTGAACCCAGGGCAGCAGAGATACTTACTACCATTCCAGGCGCTGGCTACTGCATCAGGGGCTAATCGGTTCGCTCCAATACGCCCCCAGCAGAAACCAAGGAAGCCGCAGTTATTGCTCCGAGAAGATTGGGACAGGTCAGCCTGCAAATCCCCGAAAATTCTCACGGCAATCTCCCGGCCGGCTTTGTATTCTCAAATCGAGCAAGCGGTTCAGGCGAGGATAAATACATGGGCAGTCCAGCAAACGAAAATTTGACAGACAAAGCTAACAACAAGAACATTGAGTCGCATGACACCTCGAAGAACCATTCTGAGGGTCAATCGCACTTGCAAGAAGAAGCATATGAACTGCTCTCCAAGGTAGGCCAAAAGGCGTCTAAGGCGGCAATGTCTGTACTCGACTTCGTGGTCGACATTGTCGCGCCAGTGAAAGCACGCGATGTTGCACTGGCCAATCTTTCAGTGATGAAGCCGGGCCCAATAGCCATAGATGGGCCTCAAAAAATCGATGCAGTCGTAATAGAAAAGCTAGACAGAGAGCACCTAGAAAGATTGACCACCAATCGAGAAACTCAAGAACCGCGGGTCATTATTCCTTCAGCAATACGCGGAATGGCAAAGGCAGCTATGCCTGCAACAGCACCAGCAGAAAGCAGCAAAGCGAAACCTGAAAATGACCTCTTACCAAATCTAGAGATTGATGGCCTGACCCCTTCTCATATGCGTAAGACACCAGCGCTCAAAGCCGCAAATTAGTCTTAGCAAAACAACCTCGGAAGCATTCTCACACTAATCTCCCGCCGCCTTTCCTATTGTTATAGAACAGACGACGGTATCGAATTTACTAAGGAGAACCACCCCCATGGCAAAACACCCTCAGGCAGACAGCACCACAAAAGCTGACACCAGCGACAGATCTCAGGCAATAAACGGCTCTAGCTCCGAGCTATCTTCTTCGACTTGGCTCGACATGCGCAGTGCATCAGGCTACTTAGACGCGCAACCACAGCGCTTCGCGCTATACGACAGCGCCGCCTCGAGCAATAGCGCTGCCAACGCCAGCGATGCGCCTCTTACTATTAGAACTGGGGTCGCCACAGATGGCGCTAGCTCAAACGCTTACTCACTACCCCAGATCGACTTCTTTGATTCTGCTGTGCCAACAAGCGAGAAGCCTCAAGCTGGCGGAATAGATGCCTCCCAAGCCAAACCATCGAGCGATGCTGGCAACGATATAACAAACGCTAAAATGAAGTGGGAGACCTATTCTCCTAGCTATGTCGGCAATTCCAACGGTGCTTACAAGTAGGTGCCGCAATGTCAGACAAAGCCACAGCAACAACTGCCGAGAAAGCCAACCCGCGCGAGCTTACTACTCGTATAGAACAGCACGACCTCAGTGCCAATAAAGAACTGTTAGATCTCAAGGCAAAGATGTCGCCAAAAGAATACGCTCAGCTGCTCAAAACCATTGAAGCAACAAATCTGCAAGACCGGGAGATTAACCAGAAACTGCCAAAGTTGCTAATCATTGGCGACAATAAAAAAGCTGAATTCGTAGGCGTCGACTATGCGCCGATGCCATTTGTAAAAGCCAAAGATGGCAACGTCACAGCTGTCGAAAAAGGGAACGGTAAGGAGTCAAAATCTTCACAACCATCAAATGATGATGGCAACTACCCAAACACCGCCGTTGGCAGAGAAAAGCTATGGAATGCCTTCTTTGGTTCAGCAAGAAAATAATTAAATCCAGAACAAAACACCCTAGACCTGTTTGATTCAATCAAGAATCTTCTTGCTTTTAAAAAATTTGGAACTAGCAAGTGTTGCTACCGTCATTGGCAGGTGATCTAGAAAATCTAGACCAAAGCTAAAATCGAGGAGCAACATGAAGACAAAATGCCAAATCCAACTGATGTTATCTCTGGCTTCGGCAGTGTCGCTCTTTGCGGCAAGCACGGCTATGCCTGGGCAAGCTGCAGAAGTCATAGAGACTAATACGCAAACGACAACCCAGACTAGCCCAGTAATAAATCAAGCCACTAGTCAAACCACAACTGAAATCATTCAGCCTGGGCTTTCACAACCAAAAGTAATTGACAGCTGGATGCAGCCTTCAGTGACAAGAACGAAGAGTGTCACCAGCAGCGATGGCACCACAGAAAAAACTGTAGAGCCGATGAGCATGGAACGCCACGAAGCAGTGGTCGTACCAACAGAAGCCAAAGTGACGACAACTACCTCAGTCACTCCAGCTCAAGTTACCCAAGTGACCAACTCTGCTGTAGTCAAAACTGCTGTCGTCAAAGCTCCAGTAAAAAGAACTAGACACTATGTCAAACGGGTCTATCATCACACCCCAAGACGGCATCATGTTGCAGTGCGCCACCATGCTCAAACAAAAACAGTGGTTGTCCAACCGCAAATAATTCAACAAAAGCAAACAATCGAGCAAAAATCGGTGCTGATAGAAAGACCACACCCGGCTCTAATGTTTAACTAAGCCGAACTGAATTGACCTAAGTAAATCTAAGTAGATTTACCGGCGCTCAAAAGCTGTTCGCCGACAATTTCGCGCCAGCTATTGCGGCCAATATTGCCACCACAGACAACCACACCCACACGTTCGCGTGGCTTGAAGTTTATGTACTTAGCAGAAATGGCTGCAATGGCGCAGGCTGCGGCACCTTCAATCAACATTCCCTCATTTTCAAGGAAGTCGAAAACGGCCTGGTGAATGTCGCGCTCTTCAATTGCCACCCATTCGTCCACAACTTCTTGCACGAGAGGGAAGGTAATTGTCTCTGGGTCAATGTTGCCAGCAATGCCGTCAGCAATGGTGTCTTGCTGCAAAACTTTGACCACACGACCAGAGTGAATAGCTGTTTTCATAGTCGGTGAAGCAGCGGCAACGACGCCAACAATGCGCACCTTCGGATTAATCACTTTGGCAACAAGACCGATGCCTGATATCAATCCACCACCACCCACGGCCACAATAACCGTCGAAAGTTTGGGGATCAACTCATACATTTCCAGCCCGACAGTGCCTTGACCGGCAATTACTTCTCTGTTGTTGTAGGGCGAAATGTAGAGACCCTTTTGCTCTTTTGCCAAGCGCATGGCGTAGGCTTCGGTCTGGTCCATGTCTTCGCCATGCTGCAAAAGGCCAACGCTGTAGCGTTCGAGCTTCTGCTTCTTCATGGGATTAACATTAGTAGGAAGGCAAATGCGCGCTTCGCGCTCGGTCGTCACGGCGGCTTCGGCAATACCGAGGCCATGATTGCCAGCCGAGGCAGTGAATACCTTGGTAAAGCCGCGTTCTTTGGCCCAGGTCATGGCATTAAGAGCGCCACGATACTTGAAAGAACCAGTTACCTGTAGATTCTCTAGCTTCATGAACACTTCGGCTTGCGAAAGGTCACAAAGCCAATGGCTCTTGCGCAACGGAGTATTGGTCACCAAACCGCTGATGCGTTTTTTGGCAACTAGTACGTCACTTATGCTTAGTCTCTCTTCCGTCACCGCAAACCTCTTATCTATATAAGAATTGTCATCGCTATAGGAATTGTCATCTCTATAGGAACTGTCATCACTATAGAAATTGTCACTGCGTTTGTTATGACTTCAAAATGGAGCGGGTGAGGGGAATCGAACCCCTGTATGAAGCTTGGAAGGCTGCCGTTCTACCATTGAACTACACCCGCGTGAAGGCAAGATTAGCATAAAGTACATCGCGGTAGCAAAAAGCTTGGCCAGAAAAGTAAGCGATTATGTAGCCTCAATTAGCTTTCAGAGCGGTTCTTGTCATCAGCTCGCCCGGAACCGGCCAGAGTCACAATTGACTACGAAAAGTTGCCAATACCACAAATCCTCTTGGCATTAAGCCCCGAGAGCTTAGCAAACTTGCGTAGAAATCTAAAAGTTTCCTAAACAAGCCTTAAATGGGCCGTCTTAATTTGTGTTTGGGGGTGGTTTAGTGATAACTTTTATATCGAAGAGGAGATCGGAAGCCGAGGCGTTAAAGTCGAGGTGCCCGTTAAACCTACGTTTTGCGACTCAAAAGTGCAGGGTGACCATGGCAACATTTATACAAACTTTAGCTTCGATGTCGCAACAGCTGGCGTTGGTATCAGACCCGAAGAACACGATTCCTTTCTCACCGCAGAAAGACCTGCCTAAGCGTCTCGTACCGCCTCACGTAGAAGCCCTCAAACCCTATCAGCCTGGCCGTCCTCCTGTTGAGCTACTGAAAGAGCTCGGCATGGAGCGCTTCATCAACATGGCCTCCAACGAAAACCCACTAGGACCACCTCAATCGGCTCTAGATGCCATTCAGAAGGCTTTGCCTCAGATCAACCGCTATCCCGACCTTTGCGGTACCAATTTGAGAGAAGCTTTAGCTGAGCGCTTTGCTACCAAGATCGACAATATTGCCCTTGGCAGCGGTTCCGAGAGCACCATGGCAAACATCATTCGCGCCTTCTTGCACGAAGATGATGAAGTATTGACCTCACAAGGTACATTCATCGGCTTATATGTATTGGTTAACGCCCAGGGCATCAAGCTCAATACTGTGCCGCTGAAAAACTATCACTTTGACCTTGAGGGCATTGCCGCAGCGGTAAACCCTAAGACCAAGATGATTTACCTCTGCAATCCAAACAATCCAACCGGCACAATTTTCACTCGCACTGAATTCGAGAACTTCATCAGAAAGATTCCAGACCATGTTTTGGTCATTCTTGATGAAGCCTATTATGAATTTGCTGCCATAAATCCAGAGTACCCAGACTCAATGCGTTATCGCTTAGATAACGTTTTGACCTTGCGGACATTCGCCAAAGCCTACGGCATGGCTGGTATTCGCTTGGGCTACGGTCTTGGCCACGAATATCTAATCGACTACGTCAACCGCATCAAACTACCTTTCGAGCCTAATCTATTGGCTCAAGAAGCTGGTTTGGCCGCCTTACAAGACGATGAATTCTTGAACAGAACCCTCGAAAACAACGAAGAGGGTATGGCTTATCTCACCGGTGAATTAGACAAACTGGGCTTGCAGCGCATTCCTTCGCACTCTAACTTCATCATGATTGAAATGGGTTCGCAAGAGAAAGTAGCCAAAATACACGACGGCTTGCTGCGCAACGGCATCGCGATTCGTCCACTGGCTGGTTTCGGCCTACCTACTTGCTGGCGCATAAGCATCGGCCAACCAGCCGAAAACAAACTGTTGATCACAGCCTTGAAAAAGATTCTGCAGCCAGAGCAAACTAAGAAGTAGCCCAAAACGCCTACAGTTCGCAAACAGCGTGAGCGCATAGCACTACCAGCTAACACTAGTAGATATACAGTAGTCAATTAAACTTGGCACTACTGTGTGAATGCACCTATTTGTCAGCCGCTGAACACGTAAACTAGTGAGACACAAGTATGAGGGTGTCCCATGGCTGTTTTCGAACCAGCAGTTCAACGTGCTATTGAGCGAGCAAATGAGCGCGCGTTAAATACAGCCAACGATCCAGTAGCGGCCTCGCCGAGCCTGTCGCAAGAAGAACATCAGTCTGTGGATATGGCCCTCGACTTTGCCCTCGATCATGCCATTGACGGCAATTTCGATAGCTCCATCGAAAAGATACTGAAAACCCGCTTCGGCCTAGATCAACTGCGACCAAAACAAAAAGAAGTGATCAGCAATATTCTTGCTGGCCGCCACACCCTGGCTTTCTTGCCCACCGGCTACGGCAAATCACTTTGCTATCAACTACCAAGCCAGGTGCTTCCTGGTGTAACCGTTGTAATTTCGCCATTAATTGCCTTGATGCACGATCAAGTGAACGGCTTGATTCGCCGCGGCATCAGAAACGCCACAATGCTCAACAGCTCCCTCGATGCCGAACAGCTAGATGAGCGCATCTCAGGCATCAGACGCGGTCAATACAAACTCGTGTATGTCGCTCCCGAGCGCCTGGAATCACCAAGATTCCGCTCCCTTCTGCAAAGTTTAGATATTTCCCTTTTGGTAATTGACGAAGCCCACTGCATCAGCCAATGGGGCCACGACTTCAGACCGCAATATCGCAATATCAGAAGCTACTTGAGCCTCATGCCCAAAGCCACAATATTGGCGCTAACTGCTACGGCCACTCCCCGGGTGCAACGGGATATTCCTGAATCGCTCGGTCTGCCGAGCATGACCTGTGTCATTGGCTCATTTGACAGACCCAACTTGCGCTTCGAAGTTGAGCAATGCGCCAACAATGCCGACAAAGACCGGCATGTATTCGCCATGCTGGCCGAGTCAAAGTTAGGTATTGAGAAGAAACCTTCGATCGTTTACACCAGCAGTCGCAAAGAAGCTGAAGAATTGGCTCGCCGCATCAAGGCAGCCAAAATTACGGCCGCTTGCTATCACGCCGGATTGTCACCGGACATTCGCAAGAAAGTTCAAAACAGTTTTGAGAACGACACTATTTCAGTAATTGTCTCAACCGTGGCCTTTGGTATGGGCGTAGACAAGCCCAATATCAGACGAGTGATTCACTACAACATGCCAGGCTCGCTAGAAAACTATTATCAAGAAGCGGGTCGTGCTGGGCGCGACGGTAATCAAGCAACCTGCACCCTGCTCTATCAAGCCAAAGATATTTACACCCAGAAATGGTTGATGGATAAAAACTTCCCTGATGCCAAAGAAGTGGCACACCTGCTCAAATTCTTGCACGACAATTCGCAGCAATCACTGCGACCAATGGATTTGCACAAACGTATGCGCATGGAAGATTCGGCCATCAACAGTGCTCTTGATTTACTCAAACATCTCAATATGCTCGACGTTGATGCCAACGGTGTCAGAGCCCGTGAAATTTCAGGCAGTCGCATGCCAGCAATCGACATGAGCTGGCTTGATGCCCGCAAAGAAAGAGATTCACACAGGCTCAATCAAATAATCAAATACGCCCAAGAATCAACTTGTCGGCGCAAACATATACTGGGCTATTTCGGCCAAACTCTAGATAACAGTTGCACTGGTTGCGACACTTGCCACCCGGTCGAGAAACGATTTGTCAGCATACCTACGCCACCCAAAATGGCTGTGACCGAAGCCAGCCGCTCGCCGCGTTCAGCTCAGAGTCTCTATTCGCAATCGCGACCCGCTAAAGCAAAAGTCAAAGTCGAAGCTGATACAACTGGCAGCAGTGAACTAGAAGCGGCAATTTTAGTATTGACCGGCGAGCTGAGCGGCAAAGTCGGAAGAACAACTATTGCCTCTATTTTGATTGGCAGCAAAGCTAAAAAGTTGAAAGAGAAGAAACTAGACAAAGTTGATGCCTTCGGCACTTTCGCCCATGTAAGAATGGACGTGATCATGGACACAATCGATAACTTGATTGCCCAAGAGAAGTTGCAAGTGATAACCGGCATGTATCCGAAATTGGTTTTGGTGTAGCACCATCAAGCACCGCCTGCGGTGCCGAACTTGGAATCAAAGTTAGGTTTTTTCTTCAGGCTTTATAAGCTTGAGGGCATGCGCTTGGCGCGAAATAATCTGCTCAGCCACAACATCAAGAGACAAGGGCAGCTCACAGTCTAGAAGGAAGATGGGGGTTACAGAAATTCCGCCCGGCTTGTATAAGCGCGCACTGATCTCATTCATCCAACAGAAGATTTTAGTATCACGTGACCCACGGGCAAGAGTCTTCTTTAGATCAAAAGGCACAACACCTAAATGCGGTTCAAAAAAAGTAAAAGTACGTACTTCCTTTATTTCTTCCCAGGGAATGAAAAGATCAAGGTTTAGTGAGTGAATCTCAATTCCGTCCTGGCGCATTGCCAGCACAGGAAGGACAGCCCGGGAAAGCTTTCGCCTGATAGAAATGTACATCAGAGGCAACAACAAAGTGTAGAAGATTAGTAACCACAATAGTTCCGTAGAAAGACCTTGCCGCGCAGCACTTGGCAAGAATGGAGCGCTTACTGTCAGTAGAGCCATAGCTAGCACTACCACATAAAACAATACCGACATTGGCAGTATGTATTTCAGAAATCGACCATGTAAAGCATCTATACCAGCGCTTCTGGGCGGATAGAGAATGAGCGGCTCGTCGAGTCGATCTTAATGAGCGCTGTAACCAATGGAGAGATCGTTCGCTTCGTCTTCATGCCTTGATATTTCATACGGCTTTTCTGGATCCATTTCATAGGCTCTTTTAGAACGGCTATTATTAACATAGCAGCAATACTACAGACAGTTATCGAAGCTTTACTGTTTTAATGTCACCGTCAATTCGGTACCGAATATGGTGGCTATCAACCACCTTTATATTATCTATGCGGCCGTTCGAAGCGGAGACGTCAACAACATTGGCAATTACGATGCCAGGCAAGAACTCTTGACGCGAATCCAGGTGGTAAAAATCGGGACCAAGCGCTCCTTGACCCTGCACGTAGAGATAGACATCACGAGCACCCGTATCAACATGCGCCATCGGCAGGCGATATTCCACCATCATCATAAACGGCGAAAACACAGCGATGAAAGCGAGAAATGGCAGCATAATTCCAAAAATAATTAAACCAACCTTGCGGGTAATTTTAGTAATGCTAAAGAACAACAACATTAGAACAAATATGAAAACCACTGGCAATGTGAACAAGAGCGCAGGAGGCAGCAGCCAGAGCAAGGTCCTTGGCTCATAATTATGCTTCCACAGAAATCGTAGCGCGATAATTGGCACGAACCAATTTAGAAAGAAAGTTTTCCACACTGGAGTGTCTACAGCCGACTCCAGGCCACCTGCTGCAATTCGAAAATAGAACGCGCCAATAATGGCAAGAATCGGCAGTAACCACGTTAATAACTTTCGGGCCTTAGACTGTTGCATCATTCTTGTTACCGCCGTTACGCCAACGGAACTAAGGCTCTACCGCTTTCTGCCTCTATTTTGGGAACCGGAATCCGGATCGCTTTTCAGTACAAACTCAAGCCTATCAAAGACTGACCGCGCTCGCTCCAAATCACGCAATGGCGCATTCCTGTATTCTAGAAGCCCAAAGACCCTCTTCCAATCAGACTGGAAATTCGCCATCTCGCTCTCAGTCGGCGTCCTGTGTCGCTCTGCCATTATCGCCTCAAGAGCACTAGCGGACTTCTGCCACTTACCGTTGACGAAATCATTAGCATAAAGCAAATCACCAGACCTGCTGTAAACTTCAAGGCGATCTACGAGCCCCTGCTTTTCGATATACTCTACGGTCTCGGGCATGCCCACATAGCCAGCATCATGGCTAGACAGCTCACTCCAGCGGCCGTAGCCCTTTGCCGCTTTCTGCTCTTCATAACGCCGAAAAATTCCGGTGATACTGTATCTCTCGTGAGTTGCTACTACACTGGCCGTTAGACGATAGCCACTCTCCCTCAAAAGCTTCATGGTCTTTGAGATCGGGCCAGCCTCTCTCATCGTGCTCTCAAAGACAATATTGCGCCTGGTCTCTATAGCCCTTTCAAAAAGTTTCTTTGTCCATTCTCTGCTGTCGGGGTCAGTTCTCTCAGCAAACTTACTGTCATCAAGCCTGAAAATTTCTTCGGCTTTCGGGTGATAGTCTCTGAGTTCATCCCCATTGATCACAACGACATTGCCTTCAGAAAAATCATTCTTAGCCCGCTCCAACAACTGACTTTTCCCTGAGCCAGGCTGGCCACCAGTTATTACAACGCAAGGGTCTTGCACAGGCAGCGAGTTACGCAATAAGTCAGTTTCAATATATCTGTAAATCCGCTCGTGGTCTGCTGCGCTTAACTTAAAGCTCTCAACCATGACTAGCGTAAAACGCTTTCATTATCGGCGCATACACGTAAACGGCCTTAGCTATAAGATCGTGATTATCGGCTGTAATAGCATGCCGTTCGTCCAGAACTGCTTCTTTTTGCTTTTGCAAAGCCTGCATCTTAGTCTGGTTGGGTTTAGGCCGATCTTCTTCCTTCATTATTTCGGTATTGAGGTAGCCAATATAAGCCATCATGGTCTCAGTCGCCGTTTCCAGCATCACGATTTTCGACGTTTCAGTCTCGTGCGGATCTGGAAATACTGGATCTTGCTTGCGCAGCGCTGTACTCATACTCTTCTCACCTCAGCCCTTATTATATCTCATGAAAACACTGACCAGCGGTCATCAAGCGCAAAGAAGCCCACGGCACCTTAGATTTCCTAGTTCTTACCACAAATTTCACTTACAGGAGCTTAAAACTATGGCTTGAGCTGGCTGAAGCCTGCCAGTTTCCTTAGACGCAGAACGCGAGGGTTATCGGCGCCCAGCATAGCCTGCAGCAGCTCGGACGCCTGGCGATAGTAAGATTGGGCAGCATTCTTATGGCCGGAACGCTGATTGAGCTCTCCAAGGGCCGTATAAATATCGGCATAAACAGGAGGAGCGGCGTGCTGCTCCGCTGCCACTGTAATAGCTTTCTTGAGCTGTTCTTGCGCTTTATCAAAGTTGCCTCTGGCGATGCCCAATAGGCCAAGCTTTTCATACGCACGTGGCTCTAGCTGTTCATAGTTATACATGTTCGTCAGATACTCTGAAGCAAGCGGGTTCTGGTTGAGTGCAAGCTCCAACACTTGCTGTGCCTGATCATATTTTTGTTCTGCAATATAAACAGCTCCAAGCTCAATTAATGCTTTGACTCGGAACCATACTGAACTCGACCTTACAAAATCATCCGTGACCCTGGCTGCTGTGAAGTCGCGTATTCTTCTGTCGGTACCAATTGGATCGACCATACTAAAGCTAGATAACTCACCATAATTTATCATCGATAGCTTATCTGATTTAAGTGCTGGCGTTTCAAGAATTACCACAGCATCACGTAATTGCTTCTCAGCCATCACCAAATCGCCTTTAGCTGCCAGTAAACGTCCAAGCACAATTTTGCTTTTTGCCACCGCAAACGGATCGATTGAGTCTGTAGCTCTGAGCTTCAAGGCCCGCAAAATATGCGGTTCAGCCTCGGCAAGTCGACCCTGCTCAACGTAAAGCAAAGCCAAATTACTACAGCTTTGGCCTAAGACTGCCAAAGCTGGTGTACCAGCTCTCTCGCGCAGGGTCACAGCTTCGAGCAAGAATGGCTCTGCATCGCGGTACATCCCGAGTTGAGTCAATTGGTAGCCTATCATATTCAATGAATCAGAAAATCCGGGGTCCGTAACACCCTCGACTCTGCGTATTGCAATTTGAGCTTTCAATTCTGAAAGCGCTAATTGCGGTTGGTCCTCTAGGCGATTGATGATGGAATGCTCTTGAACCTTCAATTCAAACTGTTTCTTTCTGGCCTCGTCTGATTCACGAATGTGACCAAGCAGCTCGACCTTCTCTCTGACAATGGTCACATCAGCCTGCTTACACATCAACGGCTGTTTGGCTGCAAAACTCAAGTACCAACGCATCATCTTCTCTAGAGTCGGCAAGTCGCCGATGATGGCATCGTAGTTTGGCCTATCTGAGAAAATGACAGGCAGAGCTGAGTACGCTTGATGCGGGCTCACGGTTGCTGATTGTTTGGGTTCTCGAGGGTGCAAAACGCGTACACTGATTTCAAACAGATCATTGAATTTTTGTCTAGCCTTTAGAGGGTGCTTCGACTCATCGTAGGCATGAGCAAGTGTGGCAGCCAGAGCTGAAATTGCGGCACCATTGCTGCCATCTATATTTGAGAAAAGATCCTTTGACTGGCGGTAAAGATCAAGGGGCGATTGCAAATAGAACGGCAACATTATTTCTGTGTAGATTCGCTCTGCCTTATCGAGTTTTTGTTGCTTGCAATAAAGCAAGGCCAAAGCAATTTGGCACCGTGTCAAACCGTAAGAATACAAGCGTCGCTCAAAATGATCTGGCCTAAAGGTGATGAGATTCAACTTTTTCAAACTCTTATATTTCGAGATGCACTCCTTGTATTCGGCTTCTGCCTGATTACTACATCCCGCAACATCATGAAAATGGGCAATATATGCTTGGCAAGCCACGCGTTCTTCAGAAAGCGGATATGTATTAATCAACAATGCCAGACGGTCAATAAGCGCCCAAACCATTCGGCTTTCACCTTCTGATTTTGAAGACTCAAGCAACTCTATAAATGATACTGAGCCGAAGCCTTTAGCAAGAATGTCGAGGCGGTCTGCACTCTTAGTATCTCGGAAAGCTGTTTCGATCTCTTCAACACTATCAAACCGTGTTGCCGACAAAGCGGGCAACTGAATTTCAGCCGCTATCAATACAAAGAGCGAAATGGCGATGGCGCAAAATCGGCGAACTGGCTTCGCGCCGCACATGCGATATAGATTAGGTCTCGTTGAAGTTCCATTCATAATGTTGATAGCCTAGCAAGGTTATCAACGAAAAAGAGAGAATACCCCTCAGTGCACGAACTGTTTGGCGCCCCGCCACTCGCAGTTCGAATAGCACCGATTGTGACAAGCCGTGGTCATTGCGCTCATCCCACAACCAGGCGATTAGTACAGCGAAGCCTTAACCCGTTTCTCCAACTCATCCAGGCGAGCTAAACGCTGTGCCAATAACTGTTTTGGTAGCTGCCCCGCTTTCTTCAATCGGCGTTTGTACAAGTAGTGCTTAACTTCGGTATAGGGAGTGTTTATCAATGAATAAGCTTGGCCAGTAGACTGAACGATACGACCAGAAAGATTGAGTTGATTGCCCACAACTCTTGTGCGCTCATAGTTGGCCGAACCAGAAGGAGTACTCTGATAATAAGCCACCGTATTTAATACCGAGCGCGTGACACCAGCCAAACCAATTAATGGACCAGAAATCGCTTGCTGATCAGCGATTCGACGGAGATTCACCACATGCTGAACTTCTTTGTCGAGCGGGCCATCTAGCTCTTCTGTGCGACGAATGAGGAAGGCCAACTCTTTAGTTTCAAGTGAAGAAGTTTCATCAACATCTCTTGGATCTACAGACAGATTCCACTCAGCCAGAACATCGTCAATTTTGCGAGGGCGCCCTTGAGGGAAAATCTTGTCGAGCCGTTTTCTCTCAATACGAGCGACAGTGTGCCCGACAGCAGTTCTAATTACCGGGTTGAAAGTTACCAAAGCATTGCCGACCAATCCGGTAATGGAAGCAACACCACCATATTCTCCCTTGCTAAAACCCTGTAGCGAGCAGATAGAGGAACTCATCTGAGTGTAACCTTGCGCTGAGTCTATGGCAAAAAACGTATCTTCCGACCATTCGGTAAAGCGCGAACCGACGCTCCAGTTCTTAAATTCAAACAGCAACTGATTTTTGATGTGCAACAGCAAGCGACCTTGCAACTCGTAAAGGTCTTTAGAGCGCACCAGATTTTCCGCTGCTACTAACCTGTTCCGTTCAGCCAGCATGGCATCTATATTAGTGACAAAGCCCTTTACTGTAGCTGTTGCCGCCGCGGGTGAGAAACCATTTTTAGTAGCAATGCGAGTGTGATTGAAGTTCTGTAAAAGTTGCACAGCCGAACTGGTACCAGTTATGGCCTGACCAATCAAGGCACACTCTAAACCCTTCTTCTGCGCCGTGCGAGAGACTAGCGATGGGTCTTTCAAACCACGGGCACGCTGCCTGATGTCGACAATAGTGTTACTAAAAGCGAGTGCTGTACCAGCTTCTCGCTGCATCGGATAGAGCCACTCTTGAGCAAAATTCTTGCGGTTGACTCCATCATGATACTGAGCGTTGAAGCGCGCCAGTCTTATACACTCCAACATGATCTTGCGATCTATACGCGCAACAGTTGACTTGAAAACTTGCCGGGAAGCAGTATCACCTGCATTAGCAGGAGCTGGAGCAGCAGTCGAAGATTGGATATTTTGAAGAGACTCCAAGGTATCAGGACCTGCTGAAGACGCCAGCAATGCCTGGTCTTCCACCGCCGGCTCAGCAGCAGCTGAGGAGTTACCAGCAGAGACCAACAGAAGTACTGCCGCAACGAGCAGACATCTTCCTGAAATCATCGACGGCAAAGATTTCACGAACAGTTACCACCCGAGCAGCAGGGCAAAAAAGCAGCGCAGTAGACAAGAGAAAATTTTAACAGCACCTTTCTCATATGCAAATCAAGTTATCAAGTCTATCAGCAAACCAACTAAAACCTTCCCCGCCGACACTCCCTTGGCATGAAGAGGTAAAATGTAGCGGTAAAATGTAGCGGTAAAATGAATCTCAAAATTGAACCTAAATTTGAGCCTCAAACTTGTAGCACAGGCTTGCAACTCAAATTTATAGCTATGGTAAATCACTAAAACCAACAAGGAGTGTTATGCGCGCTAAGTTTTCATTGAAATCTTCTGTGAAGCTTTCAATACTAGGAGCTCTCTCCCTAGCTATTACTGCAAATTCATCTAGCGCCGCCAGCGCAGACCCTGTTGCAAAAAGTAAAACTGATGCGCCTGTAGCTCAAGCAACTAAGTCGGCACAAACTATTACGAGCTCAAGCAAAGACAAATTTGAAAAAGCCTATATTTACGGCTTTCCAATGGTGATGCTCTACGACATCATCTATCAATTTGCCATAGACAAATCCTCGCCGCAATTCAAAGGGCCACTCAATCAACTGGTCAATGAATCCCGCGTTTTCACATACAAAGACACCACAGTAATCACCCCCAATAGTGACACCCCTTATTCAACAGTGATTATGGATTTACGGGCTGAGCCAATGGTCTTGACTGTGCCAGAAATAGAAAAGAAGCGTTATTACGACATACAGCTAACCGACCTCTACACTTTTAACTATGGCTATATTGGCAGCCGTGCCACCGGCAATGGCACTGCATCATATATGGTGGCAGGCCCAGACTGGAAAGGTAAAACACCAGTCGGAATCAAAAAAGTATTTCGCTGCGCCACCCAACTTGGCATGGCTATTTATCGCACACAACTATTCGGCCCCGATGATATGCCCAATGTTGTGGCAGTGCAGTCTGGCTACAAAGTTCAACCGCTATCGGCTTTTCTCAAGCAACCGGCGCCAGCGCCGAGCCCAGAAATTAAGTGGTTGCCAGCCAGCAAAGAGAGCTTGAAAGCTGAATTTCCCGCCTACTTGAACTTCGTTCTGCAGTTCTGCCCAACGGCCAAAGAAGACAAAGCACTGCGCGATGAAATCAAAACAGTAGGTATCGAACCGGGCAAGGCCTTTGATTTCGCTTCACTTTCAGCCGCCGATAAAGAGGCATTAGGAGCCGCTATTAAAGATGGCTATGCTCAAATTAAGAATTGCAAAAATACTGTAGCTCCCCCAATCAATGGCTGGTTAGTTGCCTCAGTCGCTGGCAATCGAGACTTCTTCAAAGGTAATTGGCTGCTTCGAGCCTTTGCCGCCGATGCTGGTATCTTGGCAAACTCAGCTGAAGAAGCTGTTTATCCTATGGCTAAAGCTGATAACAATGGTGATGCTCTCGATGGCTCAAAGCACAATTATTCAATTACCTTTGGTCCGGACCAGATGCCACCAGTTAATGCCTTCTGGTCAATAACAATGTATGACGCCAAACAGTTATTGATTGAAAACCCAATTAACCGCTACTTGATCAACTCTCCCATGCTACCCGGCATGAAGAAAAACAAAGACGGTGGAGTGACTATCTATATTCAGAAAGACGCTCCTGATGCTGAAAAAATGACCAATTGGCTACCAGCGCCGAACGGGCCTATCTATATGGTAATGCGCCTCTACTGGCCCAAAACTGGCAAACCATCGATACTACCTCCAGGCCAAGGCAGTTGGAAGCCTCCAGTTATCCAGGTGGTGCAATAGCTAATTAAGTAGAAAAGTATTGAACGGCAGCTTTATTGAACCGCAAAATTTATCAAATAGCTTCTGACCATCCAGTGTATTTTATGAGCTTCTAGTTGGTGAATTATGGGTGCAGTAGATAAGGCTCTGTGGTTTATTGAAAGCCACTTTGCGCAAGATATCAATCTTGACGAAATAGCTAAGGTTGCCGGTGTCTCGCGTTTTCATTTATCGCGAGCCTTTAGTCTCGCCATGGGCTGCTCAATCAGTTCATATGTGAGGGGGCGACGACTAACACAAGCTGCTATTTCTCTGGCCAACGGTGCTCCTGAAATATTGACAGTGGCGATCGAGGCCGGATACAACTCCCACGAAGCTTTCACTAGAGCCTTTCGCGAGCAATTTAACTGCACACCAGAGATGGTTCGAGCACAAAAGAAAGTAGAAAATTTGAAACTTGTGGAGCCAATAAAAATGACCGAGACAAAAATCCAAAATCTCGCAGAACCAAGAATTGAGAGCGGCAAAGCCATGAAACTTGCCGGTCTGAGCGAACGCTACAACTGCGAAAGTAGTGCGGCTATCCCATCGCTATGGCAGCGCTTCGGCGCCCATATCGGAAACATTCCCGGTCAAATTGGTGAATGTGCCTATGGTGCCAAATACGATGGCGACGAAAATGGCTATTTCAATTACATGTGCGCCTGGGAAGTCGCAGAGAATACTCCAGAAAGTACTGAATTACAGTATCTTGAAATTCCAGCCCAAACTTATCTAGTATTCACACACAGTGATCACGTCTCGACCATTCGCCAAACCTGCATCACCATCTGGGACAAGTATCTACCTCAAAGTAAATACAAAGTCAGTAAGGGTCCAGAATTCGAACTATACGACGAAAAATTTGACCCAATCACCGGCCTTGGTGGCTTTGAGATTTGGATTCCAATCTCAAACTAGACTGCCTGAGAGAGAACAAGTAAGGACCTTCAACCCTTCAAGCGAATCGCGATCAATACAACTGTGCATGCCAGCTTCAACAAGCTGTTCAAGTGCTTGGGTGTCTCTGAAGCCGACGAGAACTACAATTGGTATTCGCGGAAAAAAGCCCCGGATCAGTGTAATTGAATCAGTGTCTAATTTTTCCACCGTAGCGAAATCTAAAACTACTAGGTCAAATTTTCGCCGCCCGGCCATTTTGAGGGCTTGATCTAAAGAAGCAGACATCACCACCCGCAAGGCATGGCCCAGCGACTGGCCGAGGGCCTCAGCCAGTCGCACAGCTACAAGTTGGTCGACTTTAAGTAATAGCAAGCTCAGAGGCGAAATTAGACCCTGTGTACTCAGCAAAGTCAGAGAATCCATCTGTTTATCACCTCATCTCGGCAGCATGTAGCAGTCCATACAGCCATCATATTGGCCCGTCCAATAGAGGGTAATCGGGCAGATGACTGATTTAGGACTAGGCCAAGTTGCCTACTTATAGACGCGGGCCAATTAATTCAATCGCCTCTATATAAGTAGTAAAAAATGAAACTGCCCTCAATATTAGGGGAAATCTGTAGAAAAGTTTGCTAAGCAAGTTTGGAGATGAGGCAACGACGGCCTTGCCAAGAGCAATAAAAAAGCCTGCCTTAAAAGCCGCTAAGATATTTGATTCCACTCATATACTTACTGAGTTACCTGACCACACCGCTCCCTGGAGTATTTGAGAAAAATGACTACAACCGTAACCACCGAAAAAACCATTGTTGAAGCTAACTGGAACACCATCAGAATCCAAGAACAAGCTTCACGCGTTTTGGGTCTTAACTGGATGACCACAATGCAACTTCTTCACAAATTTGGTGGAGAGAAAGCTGTTACTGAATTCAAGCATGCAATGGAAGCTCACAAAGTTGAGTACTTCAAAGGTCTCGGAGTCAAAACTCCTTTCGAACTAGTAAAAGCTATCGCTGAATTCGACGTTAACGTCTATGGCAGCAAGGTAGAAATCTGGGGCGACGAGAAATCAGCCACCCTTCACTACCTATCATGCGGCATGTTCACAGCTCTTGAACAAGCTGGCTTGATCAAAGACGAAAACAGAGAAGAAATGAGCAAAGGCATGGAAGCCTGCATGACTTCCTTGGCTAGCAAATTCGACTTCACAACTGGCGTCGAAATGTGCTCCAAAGAGAAGACAGCTACCGTTACTTTCACAAGAAAGTAATTAGCTTCTAGCTATAAAGCATTGAAGAGAGAGTCGGTTCTGCCGACTCTCTTTTTTTGCGCCCAAAAGCGTGATTCTCAACTCAGCTTTGGCGCCTTTTGTTATACTCGCCAACGTAAAACTTGGGGACCATAAAACTCGATGAAATTTGGGCATCTTCTCTGCGCCGTAGGCTCACTATCACTAGTTCTCAATCCGCTAGCGGCACTAGCACAAGCCAACAACCCGCTTAGCAATCTACTTGGCACCACCCCAAAAGCCAATACTGTTAGCCTGCCAACCCAAATTCTAAAAACAGGCATCAATCTCAATAGTGATGGCATATCAGTAAACTCGCTGCAACTGTCCAATGCCATTGGTTTGACGCCGATACTATCAAGGTTACAAAGCCTCAGAGCCAAAAGAGATGCTCTCAAAAACTCGACTGTCACACTCGAAAGTCTAGCCATAAGACAAGATCTTACTGATGCCATTACCGAGGCCTATCAGTTAATTCAAAAGACATCCCTCGAAGTAGACTTTGTCATGTCTGAAGTCGAAGCAGAACAGAACGTTTACGAAGAAATTCTCAATAGCTACCAAAACGCTAGAGACCAGACCGTTGCAAAAACTAATGCTGCCGCCTTTATCACCAACGGTGCACTATGGGCAGTGGCAGAAGGTTTTACTATTCCAACTTACAAATATCCCAATTATGCTATTCCTTCTGGCGTTAATGGGATCATTGCCGGCCTAGTGCCCTCATTCTTTTCAATGTGGGCGATGAAGCAGGTAGCAGGGAGGAAGACCCGCTCAGAAAACGATCCCAATATTCTGGCCAAATTATTCGACTATCCAATCACGCCCGACATTGATTACCCCGTCTCAGTTTGGCAATTTCTCCAAACGGTGCCACCTGGGGACCAAAGCGGAAAAACTCGTCGGGAGCAACTTATTGATCGATGGATCTCAGATGACAACTTGCCTGATTTTACCGACCCTAAGTCGCGCAAACAGATCGATATAATCACAGCTAGCGTCGCCCATAAAAAGTCGCTGACAATCAGCAGCCTGAACACGAGATTAGTAATGCTGCAGCAACTCGAAGGCGAAGTGCTAAAAATGAAGCGGATGTTGCTAGAGCTGTCAATGGTGGCTCGTGGCGAAAAGCAAATTTAACTTGTGGCGCAAAACGGATTTACGCTGGCGCGAAAAGACTCTCTATTTCGCAGCGCAGTGCCAGATTGGCTGAACAACCCGAACCATCCACCAAAATCTTGGCCCGGCGATGGGGCTCTTCTAGCTCGACGTAGCGATCTTCGGCTGGCATCCAATACTTTTCCCAAACGTTGCGCTTAGCCTCACCATCTCTTTCAACGCCACGCTCTAGCCGCTGACTGCGAGAACAATAGACCCAACAAGTAAGATCGTAGAAATGAGCCAACTCATGGCGAATAGAATAGATGCCCTCAACAATTGTTATGCCACTGGCTGGCACGGTGTGCCACTCCGCTAGACTGTCACTATCCCAATCGTAACGCTGATAACTACAGTTTTCACCGCGGCCAAGTGGCTGAAGAACATCACGGCGCAGACGCTGCCAATCGAAGTCAGAGCCAATCAGAGCGTCACATTCGCGCTGGGGCAGACGCTGCATTGATGGCTTATAGAAATCATCCATGTGTACAATCTGAACAGCCGAAATGGCTGCCAACTGCTGGCCCAAGCTCTGAGAAAAATGGCTCTTACCAGCGCCGCCACAGCCATCTATACCAATTAAAATAGACTGCGATAACAACTGCTCTTTAATTAAGGCAGTCAGCTCTGGCATGGTCAGTGTAGATTGCGATGGCTCTGACATAATAATCTCGACGACAGCCACTAGTTTAGAGCAAATAGTAATTTAAATGCGAAACAGCAAGCAGAAAATATCACTGGAGAAAATATCGTGAAAAAGCATGTGCTCGTCACAGACAGCCTCTTCATTTTTCCTGAGCATGTTGAAAAGCTCGAAGCAGCCGGCATTAGCGTGACCCGCTTAGACAAGCCCATGGCCAGCGAAGAAGAGCTAGTGGAAGCCATCAAAGGAAAGCACGGCTATATTCTTGGTGGAATTGAGAAAATCACAGCAAAGATAATCGAGGCTGGCGATTGCCTAGAAGCAGTTACATTCACAGGCACCGACTGGCTCAGCTATATTCCTGGGCATAGCGAAGCAAAAGCCAAGAATGTCGCTATTAGCAATTGCCCCGGCGCCAACGCCCAGGCCGTTGCTGAGTTCGCGCTCACGATCATGCTGGCAATGCAGCGCAATATATTTGAACTTGGTCGCACAGGCAGCAAATCATTTCAAACAACCAATTCTCTGTTGACGTCGCATATCGGCATTGTCGGGATGGGCACCATTGGCACTATCGTTGCCAAAATGCTCAAGGGCATTGGTGTCGAGAATGTCTCGTATTTCAGCCAACGGCCCAAGCCCGAGATTGAAGCAAAACTAGGCATTAAGTACTTGCCTCTGAGCGAACTATTGCAGGTAGCTGACGTAATCTCACTACACACATCCAAGGCGGCCGGTGACGGCTACATTGGCGCCGCAGAACTGTCAAAAATGAAAGACGGCAGTTTACTCGTCGACACTTCTTTTCATGGAGCGGTTGAACCGGCAGCGCTGCTAAAGGAACTAAAAAGCAGCCGCTTGCGAGCCGCAGCCGATCATTTGCCTGGTGAAGAATTCAAAGATCTACCAACCGGGATCTTCTACTTCTCAAATCAATCAACAGCCTACAACACTCATGACGCCAACAAGAAAGCTAGTGACATTGCCACCACTTCGATGATCAACATGCTGCAAGGCAAACAAGATAGCTTTGTTGTTAATCGCAGTTGAGCATCTAAAATCGGCTCAACGCTATCTTAACGCTTCTGCAACACGCCTTGAGGTGGGGCGGCAGCTGCCTGGTCAGCACCAGAATGGAAGCGGTCAAAGACTAAATCAACAGCGCGAGCAAACGACTCAGAAGAATCACCTGCTGGCGAAACGGCCTTTGCGGCTTTCTTAGCGGCCTCACTGCTGACAGTCATGGCCACACCAAAACCAACGCCAGAGAGAATCTCAACGTCATTCCAGTTGTCACCAAATGCCAGCGCTTGATCAGTGTGGAAGTCTAACTTCGACATCAGAGCTTGTAAGCCAGTGAACTTACTGGTGGCCAAAGGCATAAATTCTAAGTAACCAGGCTCTGTTTCAATTACCTGGGCGTGGTCTTTGAAGCGTTCAGTCAAATGAGATTTGATTTCAGCAATGCGGCTGGGATGCTCACAGAAAACTAATTTCTGGGCGCGATTGCCTCTCAGTTCGTGAATGTATTCATTCTTGATTGGCTTGCGCGAACGAGTGCAGGCCTGATATCCAAGAGTATATTCATTCTCATGGGCATAGAAAACAGATTCGCCATGATAGTAGTAGATGCTAACTTTATGCTCGCGACCGACCTCAATTAGTGAGTGAGCCAGGTCTTCATGCAAGCTTCTTTCCAGCAAAATTTCTTCAGTCAAAGGCATTTTGATAACAATGCCATCGCAAGAAATTACAGGAGCTGTCAAACCAAGCAAATGATAATAAGGAAGAATGTCTTCATGCCTGCGCCCTGAAGCCATAACAATCTGGCAGCCGTGGTCGCGCAATCTTTGAATAGCACGTTGATTAGCCGCACTAACGGTTCTTTGGGGGCAAAGCAAGGTACCGTCCAAATCGACCGCAGCAACTTTAAAAGGAAAAGATTGACCTTTAGCTGCACTAGCTTTCAAATCGCTTCTATTAGCATCCAATTTATTAGTATCCAAATCTCAGCACCCGCACAAACCCGCAAATTCGACTATAATTTTCACTATATCGACATGATACACGCAGAACCCCGCAGCTGACAACCCAAATTCCAGCAAAAACCAGCAAAACCATAAAATGCTTAATGAAGAGCGAAAATTCAGAATTTTAGAAGCACTAAGCCTTCGCGGCCGGGTTCTCTCTTCTGAGCTCGTTGCTGAACTCAATGTTTCAGAAGACACAATTAGAAGAGACCTTAAAGATTTGGCCCTGGCTGGCTCAATTAAAAGGGTGCATGGCGGAGCTTTGCCGGTGGGGCAAGTGCCGTTTAGCTACGAGAAAAGGCAGAAGGAATCAATCGGAGAGAAATCTGCCATCGCCAAAAGAGCAGCAGCACTGATTAGCCCAGGCCAGGTTGTATTTATTGACGGCGGCACGACAACTGCTTTAGTAGCTAGCTTCTTACCAAAAGACTTGAAAGCCACATTCATAACCTATAGTTTGCCCACAGCCATTGCCCTGACGGAACAAAGCAATTGCCATGTGCGCCTCTTAGGCGGCCGTGTAGTGAAAGAACTATTGCTCACCATGGGACCAGGCCTACTAAAAGAAATTGAAGCTATACAAGCCGATTTAACCCTGGTGAGCGTAGAGTGTATTCACGAAGAATTTGGCGCTACTGTTTCACACCCCGATGATGCCCTAGTCAAAAGTGCATTCATCAAGCAGTCAGCAGAAACAGCTATCTTAGCTGGCAGCGAGAAGTTCGGAAAAGTAGCGCCGTATAGAATTGCCTGGCTAAACGAAGTAGCCTCAATTATTACTGATACCGCTATTGATACCAAAAGACTAAAGGCCTGCAAGAAGGCTGGCGGGTCGATTATTGAGGTTTAGGAGCCAAAGGTAGCAATTTCTATAATTAGGAATAAAGCTAAATCGATGAGATTTAGATCGAAAATTACACAGAGGTCCTTAAATTCAGAGCGAAAGAAGACTCAACCTACCGACACCGCGGCGAGATTCGCTTGCGCACTGGAGATTTAGCCGACGCCCAGGCGGAGTTTGTCATGGCTGCGAAATATGTCATCGAAGATAAAGTTGTCAGTCCGCCGGTAGTGTTTTAGTTGATTTGGCACTGATACTAGCTTCTTACTACTGTCCACTATTTCTCATTTCCTCCTCCATTTCTTTCTTTAGCTCCTTCTTAAGTGCGCGTCTGTCAATAAGCGGATCGAAGGAATCGTCAGAACCAGATTTGCCCCGTCTAGAACCATTTTCAGCGCCTAACTGATGGCGTGGATTGGTCTTCACAATAGCGCTGAGGACTTTAGCAGCATCTTTTTTACGATGGGCATATACACAACATGTGAAAAGATTCTCGAGGGCGTGGAGATTCTCCGGTGCAATTTCAACCGCCTTACGGGCTTCAGAAACAGCCAACGAATCCTTGAGTTGCCAGAAATATAAGCGCGACAACATAATATGTGAGTACTCTGACTGCGGATATTGCCTCACACATTGTTTGCACAATTCCAGAGAGCGTCTATTTGCCAGTACTGAATCCAGCGAAGAAACTTTTTGTAGCGCCTCTTCTGCAGCAGGGGTGAGCTTGGAGCGTGGCATATAATGCAATTCAATCGCCTTCAGCATTTCGGCCACGGGGGCTTCATTAGAGCGAACATAATCATTGATAGCGTTTCTAGCTTCAGAAAACTTGAACTCATTCGTCAAGTTAATGACCTTGTACTTCAGCACATACTCCTCGAAAACTTTAGCAATAGCTGAACTAGAATTAGCCGACCAAAGTAACATCAGCGCAGGAATTAGAACTCTCACCGACTGAAGGGTTCTGTTTATCAACGAGATCATGCAAGAGCTAAATAACATGTAAGCACCGGTTTACCATGCAAGCTCAATCAATTTATCAACGACGAAGCATTAAAAGCTCAAGATTCATCACTTTAAGAACTGTTTGTAAGCCTAGCCTGGCTTAAACAATGATTTAAATCGCTGCCACCATGACTGCTGTTTCACTAGCCCATGTCCTTCGCCCTTCCACCTGCCAGAGTCATCGAGGGTAAATACAGCGTCAACCCCATCAATCGTAATCTTCTGCCCCAAATTACGACTAACAAGTTCTAGCAACTCTTCGCTAAACCAAACTCCTTCATCTCGCTCGTCAAAGAAGACATTGACGGCATAGTCTTCGTCAGACAAGCCAATTACGTCCTCTACGCCACTCGTAGACGGTATGGTCTGTCCAAAAACTGTACCAACCAATCCAGCGAAGCCAAGATTCTCTGTTAGCTCAGTCGAGACAATCCGAACTTGATCACCAAAAGAAATTTTTCGCTCACCAAACGCATCGGAAAAGTTCATAACTACTTGCCGAGCTTCTTCTTCATCTGCGCCAGCTCATCGTCTACTTCTTGATCTTTGCGGGCTTTCTCCGATTCATATTTCTTTCGTGCCTCTTCTTGCTGCCGAGCACGTTCTTTGGCCTCGGCCTCCTGGCGTTTTTGAGCTTCTTCTTGTTCACGCTTCTTCCGCTCAAGCTCAGCTTGTCTAGCGGCTTCCTCTTCCGCTAGCTTATCTTCTGGATAAACCGAATAGTAATCGCAAACACCAAGGCATTCGCCACACTGCATCACACGCTTCGAGCGCTTCCACAAATCCAAAACCATGAAAGCTTTGAAGCTGTCATCAACCGTACATTCGTAGAAGGAAGCCTCTTGCTTGCAACTGCCGCAATTTAGCGTTTGCTTCTTCCCTTTGGGAACGCGCTTCAGCTGCCGACCAACACTCCAGAAAAACATAAGTCTCCTTTACTGAGCCTAAGGAACTTCGACTAACAAATTACCGCAGCAATCTTGCATCCGACATATATTTCAAGCGTAGCAATAGGCCCAAGTACTCTTGGGTTAAATGCAAGCTGGGCTGTCCAACTTGATCTACGGCTTCAAGCAAAGGGAAGCTAGTGACTGGATGATCTTTTTCATGACCGGCATCGGTTCGAATGATAGTTTTGCGCTCTTGCACATTAGAACGCCTTGGCACAAAGCCATCTCGCGTAATTTGATCGTTGAGAGCATGCATAGCTTCAGCAATGGCAGCCTGAGGCAATTTGCGCGAACGCTTCAAGGCCCAACGAGTAACAAGAGTAAGGCCGCGCAAAACATCATAAAAGTAAAAGCGCGGGAAGGCTGGCTCTAACCAGGTCGGGTCAACCACTTCACCAGTTCTCTTCGAGCGAAAAAGATTGCGCTCTATCAAATAAGTAACACCGTTATCAAGAAATGCTAGTTCCTCTTCACTCAACAAGTTAGAGTCAATTGCAACCAGGGCTTCTAGCACCGGAATAGTAGAAAGAACGGAACAGCTCGGTGTTTCTTTTAAATAGTTAGACTCATCGCAATTAAGGCCGCCACCACTAATTTGATACTTTAGAAACCAGGGTCTAACCCAATTGAGAGCCCGCTCGTGCTCAGGAGTCGCATCAAAGCAATCGCTTGGAATAGTTCTAGCCACTGCAGACTTTCCGGCAAGAATGCGGCCGTCCACTAACTTCAAATCATGGTCAAAAATTTCACCAGCGCTTAGCATGCGATAGAGCGAGCCTAAGTAGCAATGACAGGCAATATTGAAAATAGGACTTACACCAGCCGGAATTTCCTCTTCAGTAAAAGGGAAGAAGTGTAAATAATGCTGGTCAACTACTGCGGCATAGTGCTCGACGAATTCATTGGGAATGGCACTGGCTAAGCCCATCTCTTCAAGCAATAGAGCATGCCACCAGGGGCTATTCCATTTAGGCCAATAGGGTTCGCGCCGCACCAAATTCTTCGCCTCTTCACTGGCGAGAAAATCGATACTGGCCTGAATATGAGCAGAAGCAGAATCTTCTGACGAAGATTCTGCTTCACTACTTATATGATCTCCGTTTTCTTCAAGAGGCTCATAGCGAGCGCTTAGATCAGATACAGACTGACGAACCGACGGGATATCGTCGAGGTAACGCGAAACATCTTTACCTTTGTCAGTCGGCATTATCTCTATAGATTGCCTCTGGATTGTTGTTCCGCTTCAATTGACTCAAACAAGGCCTGGAAGTTTCCTTTGCCGAAACCTTTAGCACCTTTGCGTTGAATTACTTCGAAGAACAAAGTTGGGCGATCTTGCACTGGCTTGGTGAAGATCTGCAGCAAATAGCCTTCAGATTCACGGTCAACGAGAATGCCCCATTTGGCTAGTTCAGTGATATCTTCATCGATTTCGCCAACACGATCTTTGAGAGTTTCGTAATAGGTAGCTGGAGCATTGAGAAACTCAACGCCACGTTCGCGCAATTCTTTTACAGTCTTGACGATGTCGCGCGTAGTGATGGCAATGTGCTGTACACCTGGCGCATGGTAGAAATCAAGATATTCTGTAATTTGTGATTTGCGCAAACCTTGCTCAAATGGCTCGTTGATAGGCATCTTAATAGAGCCGCTGCGGTTCGCCATTACTTTAGAGACAAGGGCGGAATATTTGGTGCTGATATCGGTAGCATCGAAATACTGGTAGATATGGAAGCCAAAGATTTTGCTGTAGAACTCTACCCACTGGTCAAGCTTGGTGCTTTCAACGTTGCCAACAACGTGGTCAACAGATACTAGACCAACTGAATCGCCTTTCTTATTTTTGACTTCAGTGAAGCCAGGAGCAAAGCCTTTGTAGTTAGTGCGATCGAGGAAGGTGTGCACTGTATCGCCATAAGTAGCGATTGAAGCTGAGACATAAGTGCCATGCTCGTCAGTAACTTCAGTTGGCTCTTGAATAGAACGTGCACCACGGGCAATGGCAGTTTCGTAGGCCTTACGCACATCACGAGTACGCATCGCTACGTTCTTAACACCGTCGCCATGTTGCATCACGTGGGTAGAGACCGCATGATCAGGATGAAGTGCAGCGGTGAGAACAATGGTAACTTTCTCTTGGCGCAGCACATAAGAAACAGCATCGCGATTACCGGTCTCAAGACCGCGGTAACCAATTACATCGAAGCCAAAGCCACGGTTGTAATAGTAACAAGCCTGCAAGGCATTGCCGACGAAGAACTCAATGTAATCAAAACCGTCAACCGAAATTTCCTCGACGCCAGTTTTGCTGCCAGTTTCTAACGCTGTTGCTTCTTTAACCATGAGGTTATCCCCTCTCAAGTATTCTCAGAGAATCTAATATATCCATAATAGGACATACGAGATTGTACGACAGTAATTACAAGCACAGTATCATCCCTTCGGTGCAGCCACCTAAGAAAATATTGGCTTGCATTGAGAAAGGCCCAATTACCATGCCACTTTGAAAGCTACTACTTGGCTTTTGCTGGAGCACCGGACAGTTCAGCAGTCAGTTTCAGCGCTTCGGCATTGTCGGGTTTTGCGGCTAGAACTTCAGCCACTAACTTTTGCGCCTCTTCTTTGGCAGCCTTATCACTCTTCAGCAACGACTGAGCCAGGCCCAGTTTTACTTCTATGAAATCAGGAGCCGACTTGAGCAATTTACGATAAAGTGGCACGGCTTCAGCGTCTCTGCCAACTTTGCGGTAGGTCTCGGCCAACTTAAAGCTATGCAGCGAACTAAATTCGTTGCCAATAGAAGCCTTGCGATAGTGAACAATTGCTTCTTCATTTTTGCCAAAATGAGCGAGCACCTGACCCATCATAAATTGGATAGTGAGAATCTGCGGATAGCGCTTATCTAAAGCTTCGAGTTCGCTCATGGCGGTCTTCTCGTCGCCAGCACAGGCCTTACGCCAGGCATGCAGACATCCATTTGAAATCTCAGTTTCAGCAGCCATATCAAACTGCTGCGACCCTAAGGCACTTTCAGCCGAAGTGCCCGGTGCCATCACCTCGGACTGAGCTGAGACGTGGCTCTTCTGCTCAAGCTTGCCAAAGCGGTCAGTGGGCGGCTCTACTTTGCTGGAACAGGCGCTCAAAGAAAGCAGCAGCAGAGCAGAGGAAGCCAGTAGCAAATTTTTGTGGTTATGGAAGTAAGGTTGCATGCCCAAATCCTTGCATAACTTTGGGCTCTTTTACCTTAGAAATTGAAAGATCGCGATTTAGGGTTGACTCAGGCAAAGGTGGTGGATTTGAATCCATTTGTTCATCGCCGCCATAGGCCTTGTCGTGGGCCTGGGCATCTTTAGTTTTAGACTGCAAAAAGCGAATGCGTTGATTGATTTTAGCGGCATATTTCTCTGGCACGGCATTAGCGTAAACCAGCTCTACAAGAGTCTTGCCCGCAGTATAGTTGTCGCCTTTTTTCTCATATAGTTCAGACAGGGCAACCCGCAAGAACATGTCTTTGGGCTTCTCTTCTTTGAGAAAGTTGAGACGCGAGATTGCTTCATCAAGCACATGCTTGTCTTGATTAACAACAGAAAGTTGGTGATAAGCGTGATAGAAAGACGGCTCTAGCTCTGTCACAGTTAGATATTCGTGACTGGCTTCTTTGCTGCGACCGAGCTTACGCAGACCTTCAGCGTAGGCGTAACGCACCTTTGGATCAGATGGTTCGGCCTCAACTTTGGCCTTAAGCGCGGCAATATCAGGAGCGCTGGTGTGGGTTGCAGTTGATGCCGGTGCGCCGTGCGATTGAGCACTAGCGGCACAATAGCAGCTTGCAGCCAGGGCAACTGACAGACCGATAGATTGCAAAAATAAGGTTTTATTGTTTCCGGATACCACTGAATTGAAAGCCTGTTAAGGCCCCTCCTCGGGACAACGGTTCATGATATCCCTTTTTAGCCAAAACCGCCCGATTTTTGTAACTAGCAATATATGTATGGCCGAAGCAGGGCCCAGCTCTAGCCGCGAACTATCAGCGCATCCCTATGCTGCACTGGTTTTTCGGATTATTAACCGGTGATAATCCGATTGTTCAGCACTCAACATTTGCCCTTCACCTTGAGGCGAAATCAACGTTGACAATTCAATGAGATGGCCTTCACTTAAGACACTACTACTGACACTCTCGATTGGTTCTCCGCTATCGAGCAAAACTTCAAGAAGCTCTCCCGTTGCCATTTTATCTAGCTTCAAGCGGGTTTTGACGAAGTTCATGGGGCAGGCCACACCGCGCAAATCGAGCTTCAACATGGGCTCTTCACCAATTGCTGCGGCATTTTCGTCCCCCAATTTCCCCCTGCTCTCTTCCATAGATTCCTCGCATAATGCTCAAACACAAACTTACGGACCAGCCTTGAAACAAACTTCTGGTATACATCCTAGTGGATTAGGACAAAAATCAACTGAAGCATAACGTTGCCATGGCTTGGAGAAACACTCCCTGCCAGCAATATAACTGGCCAAACTCTCCAACAGCTCGGCATTGCTCTTGTTATTGTCGGCCGCCAAACAATTGAGACACATCAATTCTTCATCTTCGCCCAAGGCCAAATTTAGCACCTGCTGGCGCAAGCAGAGCTGAGCCTGGCATTTACAGCAGGTCGACGGCACATCATCTAATAGGGGACAGTTAATAGGCAATTTAGAGTTACTAGGTAATTGAGGGTTCTTTTAGCTTGCAGGGCCCGATAAACAGATTAATTCATGGCTAAAATGGTGGAAATACGAAGCTTCATGGGACTAACACCTTATCAATTATTCCATTAGTAACCTAATCTTCAGGCAGGTTGAAAAGGGGTTGCCGATTTGTCCGGTCCTGAAACAAACATTGAATCACCTAAGCCCCCGGCAGCTGTCGAGGCCAACAAAGCTTCTGAGATTAACCTCGTCGGATTGATGGGCCGCGATAATCCGGCATTGGCGTACCAGCCACCACCAATCATCAAACCAGTCAAAGAACACGATCCTAGCTTAAAACAAGCAGCCGCAGAAATGACCAGCAGCCTGGCAGCAGGAGTGGGCGGCACGGTTGTATTTTCACTAGCAGCGGCAGCAGTGACGCACAATTGGGGCAAAGCGCTCACCATTCCCGTAGCCATGCTAGCTGGCGGCACTATCAAATATGGCACAAAAGCTTCAATGGAAGCGGTCATGCTCGATAGCAAAGATCGCACCAGTTCGTTTGTCAGCGACTTCGCCTGGGGTGGAGTTGATGCCGTTGCAGGCATTGGCGCCAGCGCTGTAGAAAAAGTCGTAGCAAAAAAATATCTCACATCAATTGGCCGAGAAGCTCTGGGCAAAACGGTTTCAGAGTCACTAGCTGAAGATGCCGGTAAATTGCTCGCTAAAGAATCAGTGGCCTATGGCCTGAAGACCAATCTTCTTCGTGGCGTAGTGGGCGGCTCTAGTGGTGCTGCGATTTGGAGCGCACCGCACCGGGTGAGCGAGAACTGGAATGAAATTAAAAACGACCCCGGCGCCGGACTGGCCAAGAGCCTCATGCAAGTTGGCCACGATACCGCTATTGGTGCCGCCTTTGGTGGAACACTTGCAGGAGGCGCCACTCTCATTGGCAGACGCAGTGAGGTCTTTGGCCAACTCAAAAATGCGGTGACCCCAGACAAAAATGTATTGCGACTAGACACTTATCACATCAATGATTTTCACAGTAACACTGAGCAATTGCCACGCATCAAAACCTTGCTAGATCAGCGCATGGCCGCTTCTCAAGCCCATGCAGTAGAGGCGAGATTCATTGTGCCTGGAGACATCGAATCAGGTCGAGTCAATTTTGCTTTTACCAACGGTGGCAAAATTGAAAATGAAGCGCTAATGAAAATGGGCGCAAAAGAAATCGTACCTGGAAACCACGCTTACGATGCTCCCGGTGGCCGCTCTGACGTGCCCCGCTACCCAGCAGTTATGGAACCTCTGCTGCAACAGCACCCAGATGTATCGCTCATTGCCTCTAACTTAGATGTCTCAGCGCATCCTCAATATGAGCGCATCTTGAAACCCTATGTTGTGCGCGAAGTAGAAACACCCTGGGGTAAAACTAAAATCGGCACAATTGGGGTAACCACCGAAGAAGGTGCAGTTGGCGGGCTCAAGTATATCGACCCGAAAGTGACCGTGGAAGCGGCAGTAAATCAATTAAAGAAAGAAGGTGTGTCAATCTTCCAGATTCACTCTCACCTCGGCTTGGGCGAAGACATAAAACTGGCCCAACATTTAATTGCCAAAGACATAAAAGTAGCTGGCATTGTCGGAGCGCACTCTCACGACGCCTTACCTCGACCAATCTGGGTCGGCGCGCAGAGTGAAGCCTCAGGCTTTGAAAGACTCAATCCATTTAGACGCAAATTGGCCTCAACGGGCAACGGCAGCAGTGCGGGTAATTTCGAAATACCAATCGTGCAAGCTGGCCACAGTGGCAATTGGCTTGGCGAGTTTAATCAAGCTATTAAACCAGATGGCACAGCCCATCGCTTTTTGACCACAAGCAAACTGCATCAGGTTACTGACAACATTGCTGAAGACCCCAGTATTCGCAAATTCCTAGACGAGACGGCGGGTGAAATCAATGCCTTGAAGAGCGAGGCTTACGACAGCCAGGCAGTGAAGCGCTACAGTGCTGCTGGATCGCGCAGCAGAGAAACAGAAATGGGTAACCTCTTTGCCGATGCTGTTCGCTTTGGCCTCAAAGAAAGGCTGGGCGATCAAGCGCCGCAGATTGCCCTGGTGCACTCTGGTGGTATACGCACAGGCATTCCAGAAAATGTTCCACTAACCCGTCTAGATATTGCCAACATTGTCATGAATGCGGGCAAACGGGAGGGCGAACAAAAAGAGCTTGCCCTAATGAATTTGACCGGCGCCCAACTAAAAGATGCCATCGAATATGGTGTGCGCGAAAGAGTAGCGGCAACTAAACCAAGCACGCTAAGTCGAGTGAAGAATCTCTTTGCTGAGCAAGTCGAAGAACATGTAGATGAGCCGGGCAATTTCGTTCAGGTTAGCGGCATGAAGTATGCCTACGACGCCACCAAGCCAGGCCTGAAGCAAGGCGGTCTCGATGGTCAGCGCATTTCAGGAATGCAAATTCTCAATGAGCAAGGAGTATACGAGGCCGTCGATCCCAATAAAACCTATAGCGTCGCCGCCCGCTTCCACCCCTTAGAGAAATGGTGGAAGTATGGAATCTTTGGTGACAAGCCAATCGAACAGGTCCACCGCGAACTAAATGTGCAACCCTTGAAGATTTCGCAAGTCGATTTAATTGGCGACTTTATCCGCGGCAAAACTCTAGACCCAGCCAAAGTTTCAGCCATTGAAGGTCGCATCACCGATCTTACACCTAGCTATGGCAGCGACATGTTGCGCCCCGGCAAATCACTTGTAGTGGCACCAATACTCTCGGGCAAAGATCGCTTAGAGAAGAGCAAAGCAGAACAAGAGGGTCACTAATTGGCCAGCCACCTCTCACTGGCCAGGCAAATCGCCTGCCCCGTGGCATTGATTAGCAGTGTTCTTGAAGCAGAACCAAACCAAGAAGGTGCACTTCAGCAAGATTTTTATATGGTCAGCTCGATCAGTTATGTCAATCTTGAGCCCCTGATTTTGAGCACGGCCTTTCTCAAAACGAGCAAGACCGCCGCTGCCGCCCTCTCAAACAAGCTCATGGCCGTTTCAATGCTGAGTTTTCAACACTTAGACGCGGTCAAAAAACTAGAAAACCAAACGGGAGAAAAAGACCCACTCGGTGCCGTCGAGAATCTGAACAAGTTTGGCTTTATCAGTGGCCGGCTCAATTCCGGCCTGCTCTACATAAAAGACAGCTTGCTCGCTCTCGGGCTAAGAATTTTCGATCAAACTGAACTTGATCAATACATTGTTGTATTGGCAAAACTTGAAGAAACGGCAACAACCGAAGGCCTAAGCAAAAGCGCAAGCCAAGAGCCTCTAATCAGATACAATCGTCTCTATGCCACAATCGACCAAGACAGACTGAGCCAGGGCAATGAGCGCTACCCCGTTTAAATTCAAAAAACAAAAGATAGTTTTCCTTGCCCTGATCGCATGGACGCTTACCTTCTCCTGCTCGGCATTGGCTCAAACCAAAAACAAAGACCCTCTTTTTGCCCAGGCCAAAGACTATTTTTCAGCCGGAGATCTAAACCGAGCTCTCAGCTGCTTTCGCCAATACGAGGCGCTTCAACCCAACAATCTCGCTGTTCACTTTTATATTGGCTTGATCCTTGACCAAACTGGTGATTCAAAAGCTGCCTTAGTTGAATACAATCAATGTTTAGCCCAAGCCAGTTCAATCGGCACAGACAGTGCTGAACTGCGCATCAATATGGCCAATGCGCAATGCAAACTGGGGCTCAGCAAAGAAGCTCTCTTCAACTATCAGAGAGCCACTGTCATTGACTCACAAAACCCCTTAGCCTACCTCGGCTTGAGTAAGTGCTTGCTTGATACTGGTGACTTTGATGGCGCCCTCAAGGCAGTAGATCGCTATGTCAGCCTTTCTCAACCAAGAACAGACCTAAATGTCTCGCTCATTCGCGGCCTGGCCTTAGCCGGTCAAGCCAAATTAGGTGAAGCCCGAGCGCAACTACACCTCTTTATCAATAGTAGTCAGGCGGGTACTCAAGCTAGCAATCCGGCCCTGACACAATTAGCTGTAAAAATTCTAAGCGAAATTGAGATCATGCAATAAAGCTCATCTGCCTATAGGACCGCAATCTAAAATTGCGCGCTAGACTAAGCCGATGATGACCAAGAAGTTAGAACTACGACTAGAAACCGATGCCATCGGCGCTATTGAAGTGCCGGCACAGGCTCATTGGGGGGCCCGCACGGCCCGTTGGCTAGAACACTTCAAGCAGGTTGAAGGACGACTGCACGAAACGGCCCATCCTCTTTTAATAGATGGCCTGCTGCAAGTTTTCAAGGCAAAATTAGCAGTCACTCGCGAAATGATTGAGGCCTCAAGCCCAATCGCAAGAGTCAAAGCTCAGGTTTGCGATGAAATACTCAATGGTCAATGGCGCGACGAATTAATCGTAGACCCGCTACTTTCGCCATCAGGCGAAGCTTTGCTAGACAATTTAAATGAAGTTGTAAGTGGTCGAGCCGCTGAAATACTTGGGGTAAACCCTGGCAATCTCTCAGCCCAGGCTGAACTGCTTGGTTTTGTGCCTGGTAGCCTTGATCTCATTGGTCAAGATGCCTATGTTGCCGCAACCAAACTGGCCTTGCTGGTTGCCACTCGCGAGCTTTCTTCAGCTCTACTCGACCTAGAGCGACTATTAAGACGCAAATCGCTTGAAATCGAAAAGAGCCTCAGAGCCAGCGGTAAAGAGGAAGAACTCGAACTACGCTCGGCCCGTGACTTCAATAACTTCGGCAATACCGCCGAGCGAGTAATTCGCCGCCTGACTGAAGGTAGAGAGCGCCTGCAGGAAGTTTCTTTCAAAGGGGATCGCAACTATCGCGAAAAACTGGTGAGAGAACTTTCACTTAGCAGCGGCTTCAAGATTAGAGGCGGTGAAGAAATCATCGGCAATGGCATGCTCAATTCATCTCTGGCCGATTTACTCACAGTCTCTTCCATCCTCAAAGAATTAGCAGTGGAGTTGAGCAAGGTCTGCCAAAATCTCTATCGCCTGAAAGATTTGAAAAACGAATCACCGGCCCCAGCGGCGCTGCAAGCCAGCTGTCTCAAAGTAATTAGCGGCGACCTCTGCGTCAGCCTGGCCATGCAGACGGCCACAAATGATCAAGGCGCACCAGCGCTAACTTTGGCAGCCAACTCGCTCTTACAATCCATAGATCAAATTCGCAGCGCCATCAGGGCCTTCAATCACTCCTGTATTGCCGCAGTAACACTAAAAGCCTGATCTAGAGTCGCTTGGCGAGAATCTGTTCTTCTAGACGATCAAGATTCTTCATCCGTTCCTCTAGCAACTGCGATGGTAGCTTGCCCTGCTTTCTCAGGCGATCGCTTTTTCGCAAGCCAGAAAAAACAGTGAATGGTGTTTGCACCAGAGCAAAGGTCTGCCCCGATAGAGCTGATATGCGACCAGCAAACAACATTTTGTTAGTGGTGACACGATCGTAGCGATAGTTGTAAAAGGCTAGAGTGCCAAGCACCGCGCCAGGCATGCTAGTCAAACCAATCAACGGTCCAGCAATAGTTTGTTGTTGAGCCACTCGCCGCAAACGCTCGACATCCTGGTTTTCGCGGTCTATAGCTAAATCTAGGCTTTGCGACTTATCGCCCAGAGAGACCGCTTCTTCTAGCAATTTAGCTGTGCTTTCGTTGCCTTTATCTACTAATTCAAGCTTCAATTTGAGCTTCAAATCGAGCAAAGGCTGAGCCTCACGAAGAGGCGGCTCGAGGGGAAGTTCACGAGCCAGCCGCCCCATCTGATAGCGCCGCATCGACATTCCGACAATGCCACTGAGCAAAGGATTGAGCGTAGCGGCAGAGTTTGCCACAACGGTGGTAACCGCGGCAGCACCACCGAGACTTGGTTGACTGAAACCCTTGAGGCCTATTATGGCCGCACTCATTCTTGTGAAATTCTGCAGAGCATCTACACTATAAAAGGTATTTTCGCGCCATGCTTGACCGCGGGAATGGCAGCTCCAGGCGCGAAACTCAACCAGCAATTGCTGGCGAATGTGATGAAGTAGCTCACTCTCTAATTCATAGATGCGCCGCTGATTCAAAGCTTGCGGGAGAGTAGCGACTACTTGCTCCCTCTCGGCAAATAGTACATCTGTATCATCAATAATACTTTTCACAGTGGCGCAAGATGCCTTAGGCGAATAGCCCTTCTTTCCCGCCTGCAACATAACCCAGGTATTCTGCGCCAGCTCCAAACTAGAGGCAGAGCCGCTAATGGCGCTGCCCACAAGACTTGCAGTCACTGCATTCTTTAAGGCATTGCGCGAAATCAGAGCGGGATCGTCAAGACCACGAACACGCTGCTTAAGATCGATGAGACTGCTGCTAAAGGATACAGCAGTTCCTGCCTCTCGCCCGCCAGCATAGGTAAGCGTGCGCCAGCGCTGATGTCGATTGGCCTCTTGATGGAAGCGAATATTGAAACGCGCCAGCTTAATCAACTGAAGCAGCAGACTTTTATCTATAGAGCTAACTTTCTCAAAGGAATCAGCCAAGGCAGCGCTAGCCAATTGAGAGTCTTGGGCACAAGAGCCGAGCGGACAAAGAGCAAAAGAAAGCTCACCGACCAAAAACAAAATCGAGACAATTGCAACCTTGCAGCGCCGGCGGACCGTGCTCTTATGGCCATGTTCACGATTCGTAGATGCAGACAGATTGTCGTTCCTTGCTAAATCAGCCTTAACTTTATACGAACAGCCTCGATTAAGAGTGTACTCACCGGCTGGGTGATAAGTCATCAGCCCCAAAGGCCAGCATTCGAAGCATTTTATTTAATTGTAGGGTCGATTTCTGCCACTTACTCATACCTAAGAATGATTCACTGTCATTTTCCTCATAGCATCTGCTAAATTTGTTAGAGTTCGGCGTTATTGATGCCCTATTTGGAGTCAAATCTAGTAGTTGGCGGAGGAGAAACATGCCCAAAGCACTTTTGACCACCCTATGCCTTTCAGCAGTCTTACTGCTATCAGCGCCCGCCTGGGCCCAAGGCGCACAGCCACAAGTCTCAGTAGTGACACTACAGATAGTGCAAAATCCCGACGGTAGCCAGAGCGTGATTACGCCTAAAGGTGACCTTGCACCCCTTCCAGGAGCCGGCGTTTACGGCAATACTGCCCAGATTTTCATGGGTGCCCAGGGCGGTTTCTGGTACACCGACCGCAACGGTCAATCTGTCGACCTTGATGAAGCAGTTAAAGCACTGCAAGCACGGCGCGCTGGCAACCTGCAAAAGGCTCAAGTGCCGCAGTATGCCCCGCAACCATACTATCAAGCGCAACAGCAAGCGCCACAACAGCAGCAAGCCCCTACCGAAGTCACCAACAACTACAACAGTTCCGGTAATTCGGGTAGTGGCGCCATGGGAGCAGTGGGAACAGCCGCGGCTGCCGGTCTGGGAGCTATGGCCGGAGCAGCCATGTCTAACAGCTATTACAATGCTCCTTACGGAACTCCTATGTATTACGGCGCCAATGGCCAAGCATACGGCTATCACAACGGTGAGCAGTTTCAAGACCTAAACGAAAATCAAAAAATGGCCCTCTACAACCAGAATCAAATTAAACAGCAGAACCAGCAGCAGGCCATACAACAGACTGCGACTAATCAACAAAACCGTCAAAGCTCTATGAGCGAAAATCAGACCAACAGGCAAACGGCCTATGGCGGACAAGAGAACTATCAGAAACAGCAACAGTGGTATCAAGAGCAGCAGAAGCAAAATCCACAAAGATTCCAGCAAGCTGCTAGTAATCCATTCGTTGCCCAGAGCGGTGAAGCTAGAGCAGGCGCTAGCAATTTCGCCCAGAGCCGGGGCGAAGGCGGAGAAGGCTCGGCAATGAGAGGAGCTGGAGCTGAAGCACGTGCTGGTGGCGGCATGCGCGGCGAAGGCGGTGGCTTCAGGGAGGCTGCTGGCGGCATGCGCGGAGCAGCTGGTGGTTTAAGGGGTGCTGGCGGCGGTCGCTTCAGACGTTAATCTGATAGAGCGGATAGAGCGGCAAGAACGGCAAGGACTAACCCTAAAAATCTCAGACCTTTTGCCTAATAAGCAGATTATGGCGGCCTGGCGCGATGCACCAGGCCGCCACCATATTTGGTGCTTTAATATTTCCGATCTCAGGACATATCAGATCGATAGAGAGCGAAAAATGAGTGAGGAGCTTATCAGGTGAAGAAATATGAAACTGATTTGTACAAACAAATCGTTCAAATTTGGTTACCATTAAGTACAGATTTTTTGCGGAGACCATTTCATGTTTAGCGGATATCGATTTGAAATGATTGTTGGCTGCATGAGCGCCGGCAAGTCGAGCGAGCTGATTAGACGCATAGAAAGAGCCCGTCTGGCCTACTTGCCGACAATTATCGTGCGACCCACCACAGACACAAGATCAAGACCAAACCATGTAGAGTCGCGCAACGGCATGGCTTCGCAAGCAATTGTGGTTGATTCAGCCAAAGACATTCTCAAATATTCATCCCACGCCGTGGTCATTGGCGTCGATGAAAGCCAATTCTTTGAAGATGAAATCATTGATGTAATCATCAGCTTGCTCAGACAGAAAAAGAAAATTATTGCCTCCGGCCTCGATCTAGACTTCCGCGGCAAGCCATTCGGCCCAGTACCGCACCTCTTGGCCCTGGCAGATCGTGTCGACAAACTCTTGGCCGTATGCCGTAAATGTGGCTCTGATTTTGCCTGCCGCACCCAGAGAGTGGTTCATTCAAGTGAACAAATATTAGTTGGCGATGCTCAATATGAAGCCCGCTGCATCCATTGCTTCGAGCCACCAGGCGAGTACCAGCTCAGGCTAGACCTGCCAAAGATTGAGCAGGCAGTACCGCAGCTCGTACTGGCCGCTCAAGAAGCCGTCGAGCTGGCATCATAAAGCCCTCCTAAATTAGCCCGTTTCCAAGTGGCTCTCCTTGGTGGTAAGCCACTGCAACACGGCCATTTATTACAGTTTGCTTCACAGTGCTTTACGCAACTTTACGTGAAGAATCCGACCGTTACTGCCATGTTGCCAAGGGAATACCCCTTTTGACTCAGCAATAGTCGTTGGAGAATTACTATGATTTCTTTTCAGAAGCTTGTTAGCCCACTAATTCGTTTGTTCAGCCGCAACCAGTCTAATGACGATGATTACTATGAACTCCCCAGCCCCGATGGGGAATCACACAATCCCTGGCAAAGCAATCTTGACCGCCTGGCCGAGCGCACCCCAGACAAACAAGAAGCGGTAAGTTCTTCTGCCGAAATAGAAGAGCAGTTTCAGATTTTAATGGAGCAGGCCAAAATTGAGAAAATTAAGCAAGAAGCAGCTCAAAATTTAAACCGCGGCGAGAAACGTAAGGCTGACGCCACCGTTACGGATGCCAAGGCCTGGTGGGGCCAGTCGGTAGCTACCTGGGAGCCCCTCGACGGCAAAAACGTCGATAACATTGAGCAGCGCAGGCATCCCAGACAATCGAAGTGGTTCCACAGCTAACTTTTAGCTGTTTGGCCACTTTAGTTGTTAGTCCACTAAGGTTTGACGGTCAGACCTCAGTGGTATGATCCAATCAACGAACTTTACAGACATGGCAATGCCTGTCACATACTTTTGTCGGCTAGATTGCTCTGGCCAATTTAGACCACGGGGTTTCACAAGTGTTGAGAAAGACAGTTTTCATGTTGTCGACCGCTGCGCTGCTTGCATGCTGTATCAATATCGATGCTCCTAGCGCCGAAGCTAAAAGTAAATCAGGCGCAAGACGCGGCGCATACCTCGTACCACCGCCTCCAGCCTATGCTCCATCAATACTTCCCATGATGAGAGGTGCCAGCGGCACTATTCCTTATTCAAGAGAAGTGATTGTTGAAGAAACGACCGAAGCCGCTGCGCCAGCCGAAGAAAAAATCGTCTATGTCAAAACCTATGGCACAGCAGCAGCAGCTGTAAAACCAACATCTAGCCGCAAGGGCGTGACAACATATTAGTTTTTCGAAACTAGTTTTAGAATTTCAAATTTAGATTTTCGAATCTACTTGCTAGATTCGCTCGACAATCATGGCGATGCCCATGCCGCCGCCAACGCATAGACTGACGCAGCCATAGCGCTTCTGTCTCTTTTGCAATTCCATAGAAATAGACAAGAGCAAACGAGCACCAGTGGCACCAAAGGGATGGCCCAAGGCAATGGAGCCACCGTTGACGTTGACCTTGTTACGGTCAAGCTGCAACTCTTTTTCGCAAGCAAGATACTGCACAGCAAAAGCTTCGTTGATTTCAAATAAATCAATATCAGCCATCTTCAAACCAGCTTTATCTAAAGCCATTGGGATGGCCGGCACAGGACCGATGCCCATGATTTCTGGTGGAACACCAGTGACGGCCCAGGAAACAACCCGTGTTAATGGTTTCAGCTTTTGCTTTTCTGCATTTTTCAGGCTAGTAACAATCACAGCGGCAGCACCATCGACAATACCGCAAGCATTGCCAGGGGTAACACTGCCATCTTTGCGGAAAGCCGGTCTAAGCTTAGCTAAGCCTTCAATGGTTGTATCAGGCCGCGCATGTTCATCGCGATCAATTACGACAGTGCCTTTCTTCGAAACAATTTCAATGGCCTTGATCTCTTCTTTTAAGCGACCACTCTCCATGGCCACTTTAGCCAGTTGTTGGCTGCGCAGAGCAAATTGATCTTGATCTTCGCGACTGATTTTATATTTTTCCTGGAGATTCTCGGCAGTCTCACCCATGGATGCTTTGGCGTAGGTATCGCGAATATCTAGACCATCCCACAATTCCATATGACCCATGCGATTGCCCCAACGCGTGCTCCAACTGCTATAAGGAGTACTCGATAAATGATCGGTGCCACCGGCCAAAACGGTAGTGGCCATGCCGTTTTCAATCTGCATTGCCGCATTGGCGACGGCATAGACACCAGAACCACATAACAAATTAAGAATAAGGCCCGGGGTATTTTCCTTTAAACCAGAGCGTAAAGCCACATGGCGAGCCAAATAGATGGCATCTTTGCTGGTCTGAATAACATTGCCCATAATCACAGAGTCAATTGTTTCTTTATCAACTTGCGAACGTTCAATAGCACCAAGTGAGGCTTCAACAGCCAAATCTGTTGCTGTTTTAGAGGCTAATCCACCACCGAACGCTCCGAAAGCAGTTCTTGCTCCATTGACTATGACTATGTCGCTCATTTTCCTACTCTTATATTTGGTTGCAGTGCGCACCCGGCATCCGAGTGACGAACCTATCGGGCTACTAAATCCAGATTCTAACAATATCAGCTCAAAGATCTGCCGGGCTAATTATCAGAAGCTCAACGGCCAAATATGCAGTAAATGGCAAATTCGGTTGTCAAACAAGAGCCAAAAATGAGTTGCCAAGCGACCAATCATAAAACATCTATCAAGAGAATATAGTAAAGACATATTGCGAGATAGAATTTCAATCTCTACAGATGCTTATAGAGATTAGGTTCGAATATTTGGAGGGTAAGACCTTGGCTAAGGTTGGAGTGCCGAAAGAGATTAAAGACAACGAATATCGCGTTGCCATCACACTTGCCGGTGTAAAAACACTGGTATCTGAAGGTCACACTGTCTACGTTGAGAAGAACGCAGGCGTGGGCTCAGGTATGAGCGATGACGAGTACAAGGCCGTAGGAGCCAAAATTCTTCCTGATGCAGCATCTGTTTTCGGCGAAGCCGACTTGATCTTGAAAGTGAAAGAGCCTCAAGCTCAAGAAGTAGCTATGCTCAAAAAAGACCAGCTGCTCTTCACTTACCTGCACTTAGCTGCAGCTCCTAAATTGGCTGAAGATCTAGCCAAGTCTGGTGCTACCTGTGTCGCCTACGAAACAGTGCAAACCGCCAATGGCCAATTGCCATTGCTAACCCCAATGTCTGAAATCGCCGGCCGTTTAGCCACTCAAATTGGTGCTCAATATCTAGAGCGCCCAATGGGCGGTCGTGGTGTACTTCTTGGTGGAGTACCTGGGGTTGAACCAGGCGAAATCATCATCATTGGTGGCGGTGTTGTCGGTATCAATGCTGCAAAAATCGGCGTCGGTCTGGGCGCACGGGTGACTATCTTTGACCTATCACTAGACAGACTACGTTACCTCGATGACGTGTTTGGCGGCCAAGTTAGAACAGTATTCTCTGTAGGCCACTACCTAGAAAGCCTTCTACCAAGTGCAGATTTGGTTATTGGCGCAGTCTTGATTCCTGGTAAACAGGCACCAAGAATCGTCACCCGCGAAATGGTCAGCAAAATGAAGAAAGGCTCTGTCATTGTTGACGTAGCTATCGACCAAGGCGGATGTATCGAAACTATCCACGCAACCACTCACTCACAACCAGTTTACGAAGTAGACGGCGTGGTGCACTACGGCGTGGCCAACATCCCTGGCGCTGTGCCATGGACCTCTACTCGTGCCTTGACCAATGCCACAATGGCCTATGCTGCCAAGCTAGCCAAAAATGGCTACCAAGCTTGCTTAGACGATCCAGCCCTACACCTCGGTGTCAATATTCACAAAGGCGAAATCGTTCATGCTGGCGTACTGGAAGCTGTTAACGCAGCAAAGACACCAGTCGGCTCCAAGAAATAAGCAAAACACCGTAACTTAAGCCGAAAAATAAATAAGGCGCACTTGCTCAAAGAGCAGGTGCGCCTTGTTCTAAGATATAGAAGAATTCTCGACCGAAAAAACTTTTGAGTGGTAACAATGTCTAATCTCAAACTAGTCTCGTGGAACATCAACGGTATAAGAGCTGTAGCCAAAAAAGGCTTCTACGACTGGATGGACGGCGAGCAGCCTGACATCCTCGGCCTGCAAGAAACCAAGATATCTGCCGACCAGTTAACTCCAGACATTCTTGAGAGAAAAGGCTACAAGAGCTACTTCTCACATGCAGAAAAGCGCGGCTACAGCGGTGTTGGTATTTATACAAAAATAGAGCCAATATCTGTCAAAGAAGGCTTTGGTGTGCAACGCTTCGATTGCGAAGGAAGAACACTAGTAGCCGACTTCGGCGATTTTGTCATGGCCAATATCTATTTTCCCAATGGTGCTCAAAACCCAGAGCGGCTGCAATACAAATTAGATTTTTACGACGCCTTCTACAAGTGGGCAAACAAAATTGTAAAAGAAGGAAAGAAACTGACAGTCTGCGGTGATTTCAATACAGCCCACCAGGCTATTGATCTTGCCAGACCAAAAGAAAATGAAAAAACCTCCGGCTTTCTTCCGGTTGAGAGAGCCTGGATGGATAAATTTATCAAAGCTGGATATGCCGACACTTTTCGCATGTACAACCAAGAGCCTCACAATTACAGCTGGTGGCACATGCGAACAGCGGCGAGAGAAAGAAATGTCGGTTGGCGTATTGACTACTTCTTTACCTCTAAAAACCTCACCGACAACGTTGTCAATGCTGGTATCCTCAGTGATGTGCAGGGCTCTGATCATTGCCCTGTCACCCTCGAACTAAAAACATAATTCTAAGTAGCTGGCGGAGCAACCTGAATGAATGAATTACCGACCATCGAGTCTGGAAAAATCTGGGAGAATCGCTCCACAAAAGAAATTCTTTTAGCCATTCAAAAAGGCAAAAAAGCCGAGTATGCAATTGCTCGTATGGCTTCTGAATTTGGTGAAATCGATGGCGAATTTCTCATCGTCAAAAGTACCTATATTCACGGCGCCCGCTTGCTTGAAGACAAACTGACCGGCTTCGACGCTCTGGCCACATTGCTCACCATCGAGCATGGCACTTATTCACTTATGGATTGCAGTGCGTTTCCACAAGAAGCAGCTCACCTTGAAGAAGGTTTGAAGATTCGCCTGAACCTCTTGATCAACGCCTTACCCAACCTTCCCGCCACAGCAGAAGAATTAGCATTGACAGGTAGCGCCATGACTCGCATGCGCTCATACGAAGGCAACGAACTGCCCTCGAGTGAAGAAGCCGCAGCCGCAAAAAGCGCTAAGAAATTAAAACCAGAAGGCAGCGAATTGAGCTCCGTTGGCGATGCCAGAGAGCGCAGCGGTATCAGCCCCGTTATGATTGCCATTATTGTCATGGTAGTAGTTCTTGCTGGCGCTGGCATCATGATGTTCGTTAAGCACTAGGCATTTAGGCCAAAGAAAGGGGATTTAAATGACCGAAGCAGAACCAAACGGTGCATCGAGCTTCGGTTCGAATAGTGGCGCTATCGAAGCTTTAGCCGATCAACAGAAAGTAATCGGCTATCCAATCACCCTAACGAAATTTGTAATCTTCAATGTTCTCACACTCGGTATTTTCGAAATAATATGGGCCTTCAAGCACTTCCGCGCCCTAAAAGGACCAGGCAAATCGAAAACCGCTGCCGCTATTATCTTTGCCATATTTCTACCACTGTCATTCTTCGACATGATGAAAGAATACGAAGCTGTTTCAAGTGACACTAACTCGCCGATCGTCTTCAATAAATACTTCTTGGCTGTCTCCTACTTCTTTTTCGAAGCAGTGATAAAATTTGCCGATCGTTTTCCTAGCATGCCAGACTGGGCAGTTTTAGCGGTATTCCCTTTCAGTCTCATACCCCTAATTATTGTGCAGAGAAAAATCAATCAGCTCAATACAACTCTCCGTCCAGGAGTTCCCTTTGCTCAACCGATGACATGGAAGCACTGGCTTGGATTGGCTTTCGGGGTGCTAGTACTTTTAGCTATGCTTATCGGTGCGGCACTGCTTAGTGACAAGTAGACTCTGATCAATTCTTGCTAAGGCCTAAGAGCCCTGATAGCATTATGCGGTTTATAGTTTCGAATTGCAGGTCATCTATGTCACTATCGCCACTGTTTTTCTGGGCCGCAGGCTTTATGGCAATAGCACTTGTAGGCTTATTTTTATCAGCAAAAACTATCAAAATTGATCTAGCCCAAAATGGCGAGCTAATTGTAGCTCTGCTGGCAATTCTCGGCACACTAGTTTCAGTTTTGCTAGGCATGCTAGTCTCAAGTGCAGACGAACAGTACCGAGCGCTGGAACAATCGGTTAGCGGTGAAGCCACAAGTATCAGCGAAGTATTTCGCATAGCCAGAGGACTGCCAGAGGCTCAAAAGAAAGCTCTACAAGAACAGTGCATTGCCTATTGCGACAAGGTCGTGAGCGAAGATTGGCCCGCCATGAGAAACGGAGAAATGAGCCCCGCAGTTACCGATGTCTTCATTAATATTAGTGATACCATTCTGCAATTTCGACCAGCCAATGACGGAGAAGCAACCGTACAAGGCGCTCTTCTTAGCACCACCAACGAACTGGGACAAAGCCGCGGAGTGCGTATTGTCGCCAGTCGCAGCACTTGGACCTGGCGTTTACTGCCCTTAATTATCACCTGCGCTGTAGTGGTTTTAATCTGTTCATATCTCTATGTTGGCAAAGGCAGCCCCTTACTGCACTCAGTATTAGTCGGGCTAGTCGCTATTACCTTGGGCACCAATATTGGTGTCATCTTCCTAATGACTCGTCCATTCAGTAGCGAGTGGACGATTCAGCCAGATACATTTGCCATAAGAGCAAAAATAATGCGGCAATACCTAAACCGGCCAGCTGTAAAAATTTAGCTAGAAGTCTTGGCCAAGCACATGCCACACCAAGTGCTCATAACCGTATGCAGAACTACGGCTGGCCAGAGCAGCGTACCCACTGATTGCATCTGAACTTGAGTCTGCGCTACCGGGGCCAAAGCAGAAATACAAAGAACAGCAATAACACCAAGATTGTAAAAAGTCATACCCCAGACAATACCGCGAGCAGCAGCACTCTGGGAATCATTGCGTGCCAGCCAACAAAGTAAAGCCAGGGCAACCAGAGCGCATCCTGCTACTTTCTCGATTGGTATAGCCCCTGGCCCTGCCACTTCGGGCCCAAGCAACAGCGAAACGGCCTGCAGTGGAGATAGAACCAGAGCAGCACCGGCTCCCGCTTCAAGAGCCGCTGTTGTGATGAAGAATGCTTTCATTGATTTATCCATTTTTTGATTCTATAAATTCAATTAGCTAGCGGCAATTCGAAACTAAAACGAGAACCTTCTCCTTCTTTTGATTCAACCCAGATTCTGCCACCATGTAGCAAGATAATAGCCTTGCAAATTGTCAGACCAAGACCCGAACCACCTCGCGTGCGCGCGGTTTGGTTGCGGGCCTGCTGGAAGCGATCAAATACACTATCTAACATCTCAGGGGGGATACCAGCACCGCGATCCGCAACAGTGAAAGTTACAACCTTATTGTTGCTTTTTGCCGAAACAGTGACGACACCATCTTTAGGCGAAAACTTCAAGGCATTAGAAACAAGGTTAGCTAACACTCGTAAGAGCTTCTCTTCATCGGCATCGACATAATAATTGGCTGGCTCACTCAGCAGACGAACTTTAAAGTCATTGGCTAAATTAGAAGACTGCTCAATAGTTTCTTCAATGACTTTCTGCACCGAAACTTTCTTGCGTTCCAACTCCATCATTCCAGAATTGATCTTTTCAATGTCGAGCAGATCGCCGATTAAGCGCATCATTCGCTCGCTACTTCGCTGCGCCCCTGGCAAGTACTGCTGGGCTAAATCAGCCAGAGCACCATAAGAACCATCGCCAAGAAATTGCAAATAATTCTGCACTGTCATTAGTGGCGAACGTAGATCATGGGTCACCATAGCCACCACCTCTTGCTTGAGTCGCTCAGCAGCCCGGTGCTCGGTAACGTCATGGAAAATACTAAATAATTCTCCAGTCTTACCTTCTGTCGGTGCCCATTGCGACGACCATAGCACCTCTCTAACCTCGCCATCAGCTCTCTTAATTGACAAAGCAAGATTGCTCGGATTAGTACCCTGGTTTACCTTAGACAGGAAGGCACAAGCTTTCTCAGTATCTTCAGAGTTGAGATAGTCGAATAAATGAGTCGAGATAATCTCATCTGGCTCCAGGGCGAAGAAATCTTCGCAAGCCGGATTAACAGAGACGAACTTCAAACTTGAATCAAATGAACAAATACAGTCATTAGCATTCTCCAGAATCGCCCGTTCTTTTCGAGCGGCTTCTTTCAAAGCTGAGGCCATGTCATGAAAAACATGATCGAGCTGGGCAATCTCGTCATTACCCGAAACTATTTGATTGAGAGGCTTATCGCTAGCTAGACGGTAGCTATTGTCGTTCATGATCTTAAGCCTATTCACAATGCTACGAGTGAGAACAAGCGCAAGAAGTAGAGTTAAGAATATATTGGCTACGCCTCCGCCAATTAAAACGAACTGCACTTTCTCGCGAAACTTTCTCTGAATTTCAGGACTGGCATCTGCGGCAGCTTTACCAGCATCGCCAATACTAAGCAACTGATTTGAGAGTTCAAGAGTAAGGCGGCGCAATTGAACAATAAACTGAAATCGGTCAATCCTTCCCCTCAATTTTCCAGCCTGATAAGCCACCCGCGTATCATCAACTAGCTGCCGCGACCGATGCATCGCGGCGAATGACCTTTCTACCGACTGAGCTAGCACTGGTTTATCTCGAGTTAGCTCTCTCAATTTCAGAAAATGTCGCTCAATATCGTCATTCAATATCTGGTACTGAGTAGACGGACCCTGTCCTGATGGGGCAAGAGGAGAGTCCTCCAAATTTGTCTTTAGCGCCACCAGATCACGAGTGATAGCAATTACTTCGTCGGCAATTTGCCTGGAGATCTCCGCACGGCGAGCCTCGCTCTCGGCCTGATTTTGCAAGTTCGCAACTGTTGCTAAAAGTGCCAGTTGCAGAATCAATGGAAAAGACACGAGCACTAGAATCTTCAGTCTTAGACTAATGGGTCTGAGCATGGGCCGAATATCTCCAAGGACTTCCAAAACAAGAACTCTACAATTCAAGCTGCCCTAGATTGTATATTCATACTGCGCAAGAATACTTGCAAGGCCGGACCGCTTGGCTTCCACCACCGCAATAGCTGGACTTTCCTCGCCTCAGCCTAAAACTTGCTGACCCGAGAGCAAATGGTTTGGTATATTTGTAGTTGCCCAGAAGGTAGCTATCGAACGGATACCGAGAGAATGTCTAAAATCCTATTAGTTGAAGATGACCAAGACCTCTCAGACATGATCTCTGGCTGGCTCAAGAGCGAGCGCTATACCGTTGAAGCTGCCTATGATGGAGATCTAGCCAGGGAAATCCTGAAGATATCGAGTTTTGATGTAGTAGTGCTCGACTGGGACCTACCGAGCTGTTCTGGTATAGAAATTCTGCGGGAATTTCGTGAAAACGGCGGCGCAACGCCAGTTATCATGCTCACCGGCAAATCTACCATTACCGATAAAGAAACAGGCCTAGATATTGGAGCCGATGATTACCTGACCAAACCCTTCAACATCAAGGAGTTAGGGGCACGCATTAAGGCTTTGCTGCGTCGTCCCACTCTGATTAACTCCTCTGTACTTAGGGCTGGTGACATCGAACTTGATTCTTCCAAACATCGCATTATGCGAGGCGGTCAAGAAGTTCACCTTTTGCCCCGCGATTTTGCCTTGCTAGAGTTCCTGCTCAGGCATAAAGACCAAGTTTTTAGCGCCGAAGCCCTAATTGCCAGAGTCTGGGAATCGGATTCGGACGCCAGCCCAGAGGGGCTCCGCACAGCAATCAAGCGCATCCGCAAAAAAATCGATGATGGCGGCGAAGATGATCAATCATTGATCGAAAACATACCAAGAGTAGGCTACCGACTACGTTCAAGTCGTTAGAAGCTGGCGCTTTAGCCCGGACAGAACTATCACGCCAGCTTTTGCGATTTCCTATTTAGTTCTGAGCTTTGAATCTTTATCGTCAAAACAATTGATCTTGTAGGGGCTCCCTGGTGCGCAAACTCCAAGCTCTGGGTTCCAGGGCTTACCGCCTGGTTTATCGGGATATTTATCCGGATGTTTATCTGGATACTTGTCTGGCTTGACCTCTGTCAGACTTGGCTTATCAGGATACTTATCAGGCTTACCTGGAGTCATCCACGGTGGACAATGACCGGGGTCTATGGGCTTAGGCTTCTGTTGCTGAGCATCATCTATGCCGAACTGATTCAACATTTTCTCGATATCTTTTTTTACAGCTGATTTCTCAGCGCTATAGTTGCTACCTCTAGTACTAGAAACGGTCTGCTCGGCCACCTGGTAATTTCCAACTTCAGCAAACATTCGCGACGATACTGAATCATTGCCCCTAGTAGCAGCATTGAGCTGACTCGCTTCAGCTCCTTCAAACTGTGCATATACCATTGTTTATTCTCCTCCACAGGATCAAGACTATTAAATTGACTGAATTTCTTAACACCACTGGTAGTGCAGAAATCAATTTTTGCCACAAGCTAAATTACTTGCGCCGATTACACAAGTTCCACAAATACAATTCAAATCGGCTGGCTCGATCCTGATCAGTTGGCCCCCTTGAACCATCGCGACCAGGCAAAGAAGGCTTACCATCGCCGTCCTTATCAGTTGAGATGATTCGACCATACTCGATTCGTTGGCCTTTCATCATGCGACAAGCGATGGCACTCTTATGGGCAGCCGCATCGTCTGCTTTAATATCAAAGCCAGTCATGATTTTGTCGATCTCTTTGTCGCCAGTCTTAGTTCCGGTATTATCGCCAGCACCAACAGTAGCGCCGCCTCCCGCACTCGACAAAGCTGTCTCTTTAGGTTGGTAAGATTGAGATTCAAATAACATTTTTACTGAAGCCGAATCTGATTGGCTTGCAGTGCCCGAATCAGTTGTTCGGAACTGAGCACCTTCGAACTGCGCGTATACCATGATTTGTTCTCCTCACTAGAATTGCGTGCTGTCTACTCAAATACAATAATCGAAGCAATGCGACCGAGTGGTGACTGTACAGTGACGAGTCTGTGACTTGAGAACTAAATTTGCCACCTTATTTAGTATCGACAATAAAATAGAAAAGCCTTCAAGCATCCTACTGACACTCAAAGGCTTCTCTACTGAAAGGGCTAAAAACTATCTACGCCCTAAAAGCGACGCAGAAACTTCGAATCATTCAAATCTATGGTTACAGAACCAGAACCTTTTTTGGGCTGGCCTTCACTGGCATCAGAATTAGGTTGAAACTCTTTGATATTCTTTGGCCCCTTAGGTGGCAAGAGGCAATCGCCTAAGTCATCTTTCAGGCTACCAGTGGTTGGGTTCTCTCTTTTAATGGGCTTGAGACCGCCCTGTTCTTGATTGCTGTCCTTAGTGATTTTCTTTATGCCACCGTTAGGATCTTCATTAATGACAAAATCTTTTAGTATTTTCTCGACTTCCTTGCCATTGAACATCTTCTTTACGGCCTCGTCTCCAGTGAGAGTCTCGGCTGTTCCGATGATATTGGCTCCACGTCTTTGCTCTTGGTAATTTTGAACTTCATTCATCATATTGTTCGATGCTGCTGACTCAACGGAATTTAGAGTTCTGGCAGAAGGGGCTTCAGTAAACTCGGCAGGTGCATGTGGCATGGTTTGGTCCTCAAGAAAGTAGGGTGTCGGTCATGCAATCACAATACTTTCGAAATAAAACCAAGTGGTGACCATTCGGTGACCGCCTTGTGACTAGCACTAGCAATTTACTCTAAAAAAATGATGACGGCCAAGAGGGCCAACCCACCAAGAATAGTTATCATTTACTTGTGCCCGGCCCCTCGACCAATCAAAAACTTAATGGCATCAAGCAAATCTGGATCTTGAAACTCGTAACCGGTTTGCTTCAGTTTCTGCGGCAAGACCCGCACACTGGCCATCAACAAAGCATCCGCCATTTCGCCGAAAGCAACACGCAGAACTCCCGGAGGAACCGGAAATAGCGTCGGTCTAACCAAAGCTCGCCCCATAGCCCGAGTAAACTCGGCGTTAGTAGCACAATTTGGCGCCACTACATTTAGTGGCCCCTCAACTTGCTTAGTAACAATGGCATGATAGATGGCACCGCAAACATCATCAATTGAAACCCAACTGAAATATTGTTTGCCATCGCCAATTCGGCCACCACCACCGGCCGAAAATATCGGCAACAACTTAGCCAAAGCCCCAGCCTTCGGACTGAGCACAGCTCCAATACGGGCCAAAACAACTCTTATACCAGAAGCCTTGGCTATATTCGCCGCCTGCTCCCAGTCAATGCAAACTTCGGCAAGGAAACCTGAACCCTCACCGGCATCCTCAGTCAATGGCTCAGAGCCACGGTTTCCATAATATCCAATAGCTGACGCGCACACCAGCACTTCGGGCTTCTTCTCTAATGCGGCCAGTAATTGGCACAAATACTGCGTGCTCTTCACTCGACTCTCGTGAATCAATTGTTTTTCTTCTATGGTCCAGCGAGCGGCAGAAACGTTTCGACCAGACAAATGCACAACTGCATCTAAATCGTTAGGAAGTTTAGACTCGATTGTCCCGACCAATGGGTTCCAAAAAATCTCAGTGAGAGCCCCATCTTTGACCGCTCCACCTGCTTCACCCGCTGCCGTTGACGAGCCTTCAGCAGAACCAGTTGCCACTTCACCGCCACGGCGACTAAGACGTACCACTGAATGCCCCTGGGTGAGGAGCATAGCCACAAGTCGCTCACCCACCAGGCCAGTGGCGCCGCTAACCAAAACTTTCAAAGGCTTTTGGCCGTAACGCTTTAGCAAAGCCATATCGCGAGCAAGCAAGGCATGCCGGTAACGGAACAATCGGCTAAGCTCGGAGCGAATAAAGCCAGCAGCGGCAATTTTGCCAGCCAGACCCATGGGCACAGAGAACTCAACGCGATCAGTAAGATAAGAATGGGCCGGGCCGTCTTCTTCAAAATCATGACTCTGTTGCCAACAGTCAAAAGGGCCAGCGATCTGGTAGTCAACAAAGCTCTTGCCCTTGACATAGTCTTTGTGGCCAAGCACCCAAGGCATACGCACCGGGCCCTTTTCCAACAACAAGACCACCCTGGAGCCATCCTTGATGCCACCGCTGCGCTCAACGCACTTAACATCCACCCAAGGGGGTGAAAGTCGCTCAAAAGCGCCGGGCTTTTCGTGCCAATCAAAAATTTCATCGGCAGTGGCATGAAAGCGTGACTTAGCAATAAATATTTCTTTCTTCACTTCGCACCCAAATTAGCCCAATATGGGCAATGCTTAGATATTATTCGCCCTAGAATCACTAATGACTATTAGCATCTTATTTGCATCATTAGAACAGATTGAAAGCTGGGTAGAATTAACATGTGATCGTACTAGCGATTTTCTTGACATTTCCTTTAGAAATGTTCTGGAAAGACTAATCAGGAAACATACATTCTCAGATGAGCAAAGATTGGGAAAAGTTTTTCGAACAAGGCATCCAGGCCTTTGAGGCCGATCGCCTCGAACAGGCTGAAAGCTTGTTCAAGGCCGCACTAGCGGCAGCAGAAGATAGCGAGAACCAGCTAGACGTGGCAATATGCTCAGAAAAGCTGGGCGAACTATATTTCGAGACCCAACGTTATCGTGAAGCTGAACCTTGCTTCAAGCGTACTTTGGCTATCCGCGACGGCATGCTCAAACCTCACGACGATCTTGTTGTAGCAGCCCTAAACAACCTATCAGCTCTCTACTTCTTCGAAGGCAATCACGAGCTGGCCGAAGAGCCTTGTAAGCGCCTGACCGAAATTTACGAGCAAGTATTGGGCCCCGAAAACCCCGAGGTAGCGACCTCTGTCAACAATCTAGCTTTGATCTACGCGGCCCAAGACAAGAACCGCCAGGCCGAAGAGTTGTTCAAACGGGCCCTAAGTGTCAAAGAGAAGGCTCTTGGCAGATCCCATCCAGAAGTTGGTGACATTCTTCACAACCTGGCCAATGTTTATTTGACACTCGAGCGCTACGAAGAAGCAGAACCTCTATTAACCGAAGCCTTGATCATTCTCTCCGACACAATTGGAGACGACCACGTAGACCTCGTGCCCGTTCTCGTAAATCTAGCGGCGGTCAGTCAAGCCAATGGTCACCATAAAAATTCAAGCGCCCACCTAGAGAAGCTCTTGAGTTTAAAAGAGATCACTCTCGGTCCAAATCATCCAGAAGTAGTGGCTTGCATCACCAATTTGGCCGGTTCTTACATTTACGAGGGGCGTTTTACTGAAGCAGAACGGCTCTACAAGCGCGCTCTCAGTATTCGCGAACGAGCCCTCGGACGCCAAAGCCCTGAAGTAGCCGAAATCTTAGCCAGCATTGCTTTTGTACATCAATCAGATAACAAGTATCTTCTTGCCGAAAACCTCTATAAAGAAGCATTGACCATTAGCGAGACGGCTCGAGGCCCTGAAAGCCCCGAAGCCGAGGCCAGGTTATGGGATCTTGCCTGCCTCTATCACAACCACAACCGTTATCAAAAGGCAGAGCCATACTGGAAGAGACTAATGGATCTGCGCGAGCGCAAACTTGGCATGGCTCATCCCGATACCCAGGCATGCATAGATAGTTTGATCATCTGCTATCTGCAGCTAACTAAATACAAAGAAGCTGAGGCCTTGCTGAAGCAATTAACTGAACTGCGCGAAATGAATCTGGGTCTAGATCACCCAGATGTAGCCGCTTGCTTACACTATCTGGCCGAAATCATGAGAGCCGATGGTAGATATGAGCTAGCAGAAAAGAACTACAAACGCGCTATTGATATTCGCACTAAATGTCTAGGACCAAATCATCCTGACGTCGCTCACTCACTAGATGGTTATGCCAATCTTCTGGCTGCCACCTACCGAGAAGCCGAGGCAGAACACATGAGAACCTGTGCCAAAGCGATTCTCAAAGCAAGCGTTTAAAACAATTATGGTCGGAAAAAATAAATTAGCAACAACGAAGGCTTCACGGCTAAGTGTTGCTGCAGTACCACTAGGGCTGTTGCTTGGGCTTAGCCCCATATTTCTTTGCCCCATTTTGCTCAGCGCCTGCAATCAAAGCACAGGAGAATCGAAAGTCGCCGGCACAAACAGCAGCGATCAATTATCGAATACTGCTAGCGGCTCCGCTAATTCTTCTGCTTCTTCAACTTCGTCCTCGAGTGGCGCAGGCCAACCAGAAGACATAATTGCACTCAGCCCCGAAGCCATTAAAAATGCGGCCATCAAGAGTCAGCCGATCAAAGACATGAGCTATGAGAGTGACATTAAGACCACCGGTGAATTGAAAGCCGATGAAAACAATGTCTTTCACATCAATTCAATGGTGGCGGGCCGCATAACTGTCGACAAGGTAAATCTTGGTGACTTCATTCACCAGGGTCAAACTTTAGCAATCGTACAAAACAAAGAAGTGACCAAGCTAATTGGCGACTATATCCATCAAAAACACTCCAATGAAATTCAAGCAGACCAGCTAAACTCACGCCTAGAGCTTGCTAACAAAAATCTTGACCGCCTCAACAAGCTCTCAGATGAAGGCATTGCGCCACTCAAAGATGTTCTTGCAGCCAAGAATCAAGTGGATCAACTAACAATTGAGCTGCGTGGTATTAAAGAACACAATGTCCACTTAAATTCTGAAACCGATGCCATGCTTTCGACTTATGGCAAGCATCTCAGCAATTATGACAATCACAAAATCGAAAGCGAGAGCCCGCTAACAGCCCCGCGAGCGGGAGTGGTGATCAAGAAAAACATTACTCTTGGCGATGTGGTTAATACCGCTGATCCACTGTATGTGGTGGCAGACCTTTCTGATATCTGGCTTGACATTACAATCTACGACAAAGATCTGGCCCAGGTAAAAATAGGCCAGGCTGTCACCTTTGTCAGCGACAGCCTGGGGGGCCGTAAATTTGACGGCAAGATCAGCTATATTCAACCACTAGCGGGAGACGCTAGTCGCACATTTCTTGCTCGGGCAGTTCTACCTAACCGGCAGATGGTCCTCAAGCCAGGAATGTTTGGCACAGCTATTATTCACACCCACCGCAAAGAGTTTTTGCCCTACATCGCAGATAACTCAGTGCAGCGCTACGGCAAAGAAATATTTGTCTTTGAAGATCTGGGTGATGGCAAATTCGCCAAACGACCAATCGAGCTGGGCGAGAGATTGCTCGATGGTTACTTGATTAAATCAGGCCTGAGAAGCGGTGCCCCGATAGTAAATAGTGGCAGTTTGACGCTAAAAGCCGAATTCTTAAAACGCCTCAATGGCGCCCAAGAAGATTAAGAGGTTCGCTGAGAATGGAAAACTTTCTAGCCGGCATGATTCGTCAAAGACTGCTGGTGCTCACTCTATTTTTAGCAGTAAGTGTCGCTGGTGTTTTTTCCCTTCTGAATTTACCTATTGATGCCTTTCCTGACCTCGCCAACAATCAGGTACAAATCATCACAGAATCGCCTGGACTCGGACCGGTAGAAGTTGAGCAGCTAGTAACTATTCCCTTAGAATCAGTCATGAACGGTCTGCCCAATGTTGATGAAACTCGCTCAATTTCGAAGTACGGACTTTCAGTTGTTTCAGTTATTTTCAAAGACAAAGTTGACACATACTTTGCCAGGCAGCTCGTTCTAGAACGCTTACAAAGTGCACGCGCCCGCCTGCCCGCCAACATAAACCCACAGCTTGGGCCAATTTCAACGGCCATGGGTGAAATCTATCAATATGTTTTGAGAGGTCGGGGCTACTCAGCCACTGAACTAAAAACAATTCAAGACTGGGATATTAAGTATCAACTTCGTACAGTACCGGGCGTGGCAGAGGTTAACACCTGGGGTGGCCTCACCGATGAGTATGAAGTAGAGGTACTGCCAACGACCCTTCAACAATATGGTCTTTCAATGAAAGACGTATTTTCGGCAATTGAAAAAAACAATGACAACTTTGGCGCTGGCATCATCAATCACGAAGCAGAGCAATTTATTGTTCGTGGCTTGGGCCGAGCCAATTCACTGACAGACATCGAAAATATAATTGTGCGTACTGTTAACGGCGTACCAATAACAATTAAAAATATCGGCAAAGTTTATCACGGCAGCGCTCTGCGCCAGGGCGCCGCCACAAGAAACGGCCAGGGCGAGGTCGTCCTCGGCCTGGTAATGATGCTCAAGGGCGAAAATAGTCAGGCTGTAATTGAAAGAGTAAAAGAGAAATTGAAAGAGATTTCTCAATCATTGCCAGAAGGCATGATGATAGAACCCTTCTACGATCAGTCTGGTCTAGTGGGCGAAACCATTGAGACAGTAAAAGACAACTTGATTAAAGGCGGCGCCCTTGTTCTCATCGTCTTGCTACTGACTGTAGACAGCCTGCCAGCGGCACTGATCTGTGCCTCGGCTATTCCTCTTTCTATGATGTTCTCTTTTATTGGCATGAGAATGCTTGGTGTAACAGCCAACATCATGAGCCTGGGAGCAGTGGATTTTGGCATGATCGTGGACGGCTCAATTGTTATGGTAGAAAATGCCATGCGCAATTTGAGTGAAGCCCAAGAAGAAGCGCACCTTCACCCCGAAGCGCCCAAGCTCAGTACCCAAGCAATAATTGAAGCTTCGGCCAAAGAAGTCTTTAGACCTATTCTCTTTGGCATTGCCATCATCACGGTTGTCTACATGCCGATTCTAGGGTTAGAAGGCATGGAGTACAAACTCTTCTCACCAATGGTGGTGACTGTCTCATCGGCACTTTTAGGTTCACTCTTTGTCTCTCTTCTGCTAGTGCCAGTTTTGTCAGTACTGATCATCAAGAAGGCGCCGAAAGAGAAAGATAACCCGATAATCAAATTTCTCTACAAGCCATATGCCTTGGCCTTTAGCATCGCCATGAAGCATAAGATTGCCACTCTGGCTGCGGCCTTGATCATCTTTGTCGGCTCACTAATGCTTCTGCCATTCTTAGGCACCGAATTTGTGCCACGTCTAGACGAAGGCGACATTCTCGTTGAAATCAAAAACATTCCTAGTATCTCACTGCCCTCAGCCTTGAAAATTTCAACTGAAGTAGAGACTCTAATTCGCTCGATGCCGGAAGTAAAAACAGTGGTCTCCAGAACGGGCAGACCAGATCTTGCCACAGACCCCATGGGTGTTTACGGCACCGATTGCTTTGTCATGCTAAAAGAGCGATCGACTTGGCCCAAAGGCGTGACTAAAGACTTGCTCACGCAGCGCATGCGCGAGCTACTTACTAAGAACATCGCCGGCGCTCAATTCAACTTCACTCAACCAATTGCCATGCGCGTCGACGAGTTAGTATCGGGTGTGCGCGCTGACATAGCGGTAAAAATCTTTGGCGAAGATATGGACTATCTACAAAGCAAAGCCAAAGAGATTGAAAGAATCATTGCCACTATCCCCGGTGCGGCAGACTTACAGGTCGAAAAGCTACAAGGGGCAGAGCAACTGTTAATTGTTCCAGACCGCGTGCGCATGGCTCGCTATGGCGTCGACATGGCCGATATCAAAACCCTGGCTGAAACAGCCATTATCGGCACATCAGTATCGCAAATTTTGGATGGCCGTAAACGCTTTGATCTGAGAGTGAGGCTACCGCAAGGTATTAACATGGAGCCAGACAGCGTTGCCGACTTGCTGGTAGAAACCAGTTCAGGCAAGCACCTTCCTCTCTCGCAAGTGGCAAAAGTCAAACTTGAGTCTGGCCTAGAGACAGTCAATCGAGAGCAAGGTGCACGCCGCATCGTCGTTCAGTGCAATGTACGCGGTCGGGACATCGGCAGCTTTGTAAAAGAATGTCAGCAAAAAATAAAATCAGTAAAACTTGACCACGGCTCACATATTACCTGGGCTGGCCAGTTCGAAAATCAAGAGAGAGCCATGCGCAAATTTGCCATTCTTGTGCCACTTTCGATCATCATCATTTTCATTCTTCTAGCCATGACTTTTGGCACAGTTAAGCACGCTCTGGTGGTCTTACTCAATGTACCCTTTGCCTTGATAGGCGGAGTCATCGCCCTCTACCTGCGCCACCTTTATCTGAGCGTTCCAGCAGCGATTGGTTTCATCGCCCTGTTCGGCGTAGCTGTGCTTAACGGCGTAGTTCTGATTTCATATATCAATCGCCTGGTAGACAAAGGCCACCCCGTCGAGCAAGCCGTTACAGAAGGGGTCAAGGCCCGCTTTAGACCAGTAATAATGACGGCTCTGGTAGCAGCCCTTGGATTTCTACCAATGTCGCTTTCCAGCGGCTCTGGCGCGGAAGTGCAAAGACCGCTGGCCACTGTTGTAATTGGCGGACTGGTAAGTTCAACTTTACTGACCCTGCTAGTTCTTCCAGTAATTTATTGCCTGGTCTGTCGGCGGCCAGCTTCTTCACCTGCAGCCACGGCTAAAACTGAGGAAGAATAGACAGAGATAAGATTTTCAAGACGAAGCCGGCGACCCTTGACATTCCAGCGAAATCGCATATTTTAGAAGGTGTGAGACTTTATCTCGCTGCAAAAACCCATTACTAGCTATGTGAGCATTGACCATGAACAAGCAAATGGCTCTTCCATGCGGCCTGCTCGGCCTGTTAATTTCGCTCGCAGCTTGGCAAGGTACTGCGGAGCTGAGCCGAGCACACCATGAATCCACGAACGCTCACTGTCCATCAGACGACATTGAATATAGTGCCAAAGATCCACACAAAAATATTCCGTTGCAGGCCCTAAAAAACGGTCAATTGGTTTACAGCCCGCCTTTACCATTTTGCCAAATCACCCCTCAGCCTATACAAGGGGGAACCTCAGGCACAATTTCACCTGGCAATTACTATCCAGATCTTGACCAATTTTTCGACATCGGATGGGCAGCTTACGAGAGCGCCCCACCCATAAACGCTCTCTACTACAATCAGATCGGTGTCTGCCATTTGATACACAATCACTTTCGCGAAGCACGATTAGCCTTTGCTAAAGCCATTCAAACTGAGCAGCAATTGCAGCTTGGTCTAGGCGGCCGAATAAGATCAGGCAGGCAGCTAGTCGAAGACTTAAATCGACTTGGCGCTTGCCATAATCTTACTCAACTTTCAGAGAATTATTCGACCAATACAAAGACCAACACAACGGCCAAAGAGCAACTAGAGCAAACCCTTAGCCCCTCAGCCGTTGAGCCTTCCTGCCGGCTGAACGGCTTTCGCCACAATTATGAAATTGCCGCGCACTTAGAAAAGCAATAGTTGAAGCTGGCAACAAGTAAGTCGCGCTTACTTCACTAGAAGCTTAAGATTGCGCATTTTCTCGTGGGTACCCTCTTGCTTAGACATCAGATCAGCAGCCAGCTCTCGCACATGCAAATCAGGGTCAGATGCCAGCTTACGATAGTCAGCCAAACCTTTATCTTCGCCTTCTTCTAGCATTGAGATGGCAGCTTTATCACCAAATACAGTGGCACCACCCTCTAGCAATTTAGCGAACGAACCCCAGGCACCGGAATTTTCTGCAGGCTTTCCAGCCATTGAAACAATTTTCTCAACAATGGCATCGACTCGTCGAGAGTGACACATGTGACACTGCATAAGAACGTCTTTGGCTCTTGGATCTTCTATTTTTTCAAGCGCCTGCCTGTATGTTTCTAATGCACTCAGTTCACCCTGAAGTAAACAATTCATTTTATCCACAGCAGTTGTGGTGACATCAGTAGCCATAACACATCCTCCTTAACTTTAGTGGACCGGGCGACGGGATGCCATAGTGAAAGTTCCCCCACAATTAATTAAGCAGCAAAATTAAGCAGTCAAATTTAAGCAATAATAGGCAATTAAGCCATAATCAGGCTGACTTTGTGGCATATTGGCCACAGACTGATTAAGTCAGATACTCAAATAAATACTAAGCCAGACAGCAAGAAAATTACATGACGACAACACGGTCTGCCGCACTAACTCTTTTACTCTTGCTGGCAAATTCATGTCCATTCACCTGGGCTAGCCCGGCCTTCAAAGAATGGGGTCAGATCAATCTCTACCTGCCTCCTGATGCTACAGACGATGAGAAAAAAATCGCCAAAATAGCAGCGGCAGGCAAACCCACAGAAGCTCTGGCAGAGACCTTAAAAGCTATCCAAGGCAAAAGAGATGTGGCTCGACTTTTGCTTATGAAAATAGAACTTAGTGAGCGACTCTTACAAGAAGAAAATGTTAGAGCCGACTTTCAGCAATTACTACCACTGCCAATGAGCCAAGCATCACTTTTTCACGCTGTCGATTTAGCAGATCATCTTGATGAACTAGAGGTGGGCACAAAGCTAGGCGATCGTTATCAAAAAGAGCACAGCAAAGCCACTCCTATACCAATTCTTCTCAATGCCCGCATGAACAGTAAACTAAAGCACTACAGCCGCGCCGAACAATTGCTCTTGCCCATACTCAATAATCCCTCCATGCGCAGCTTCACTTACCCTGAGCTAGCAAGAGTCTATGTCTATTGGAATAAGCCCGAAAAACTAATTGCCATGACTAACACAGGCCTGAGAAATCCAACATGGTTTACGGAAAAGACTAAGGTGACATTACTTACCCTGCGAGCTAATGCTTATCTTGAAACTGGCAAATATAAAGAAGCTCTAGCTGACTACAATCTACTCATAGCAAAAGCCCCGAGCCTACCGGCTCTCTACACCCTGCGAGCAAAGGCGCTGACAGCCCTAGGAGAGAACAAGCGAGCAGAGGCAGACAGGCTAACGCAAAAGCGACTAGACGCAGCAGATAAGTAAAAACCGCGCTTCCAGGTCTGTCTCATCTAAGTCTATCCTTTTCCCCATATAAGCTAACTGGCTTCAATGTTACTGTCGATCAACTTGTCAAGCGAGAAGCTCGCCATCTAAATGCGCATGAGGTGTTCATGGATAGATACCCCGTGGTAATTTTGGACCGCCCGATTCGAATATTTAATTTCAAACCAATTCCTCTCTTCTGCTTAATAGCCTCAAGCTTAGTAGCCCTCAAACTGTCTTCTTATATTGACCCCCATCTGTACATAGGCAATCTTCCGGCCAACTTATTGACCTTTATATGCGCCTTCTCGCTAATAGCCGGCAATGTCAAAGCCCTAGAACTGAAGCCGCTGAAATGGTGGCTAAAGAGAATTAGATACATCAGAGAACCGCTGCCCCTCTATCTACCAGAGGGCGAACTCTCTTCATCCCTCGTCGGTAGCGGCTGCAATTGCTCTTGTCTCAAAATCAACAATCAAGACCTAGTCAATCTTGATGCAGTGCAACGCCTGAAAATAGCCGACCTAATTGTCGATTTCGCCAATGATCAATCGGGCAGTCTGCAAATCTATTCGCCACCAAGCTGGGCCCAAAGCAACCCAGAACAGCGCGACTTTTACTTGATTAGCAAAGAGCTATCAATAGTAGAAACGGCAAACCAAGACTCGAAAGCTGCCGCTCCAATGCCGTCTAGAGCGCGCTCACGTTTTCTCAAGCTGGCCGACCGCATTGGCAAGCACGGCCTTGGTGTAGAGGCAGTCTCGGCTGTTGATGTGCGCCGCCTGCTCTATGCTCAACTGAGCCCCTCGCACCCAGAGCCAGATCTTCACGCTACCAATTCGATAAACAGCGGCAGCGACTTACTCTCTCTCTGTGTCGCTGGTTTTGAGCATAAGCCTCGCTACGTAATAATAGACGGCATGTATGTTTCAACTATTCACTTAACTAGTTTGCCCCTTGAAGTTAATTTCGGCTTGATGGACAAACTACTAGACTGTGATGCTGAGCTATCTTTTTCTATGTACCTGCGGCCATGCAATATGCCAGCCCTAAAAAGACAAGCACGTTTTCGTCTTAACTGCCAACTCAGCACCGCCGAAAGATATAAGGAGATGAGAACACCGGCAACACACCTGGCGCACTTCAGAGCCTTTTGCGAGAGCGAAATGGCAGCCACCAGCATAGGCATCTCGGCCACTATTTATGCCGAAAACTTGAACTCCCTGGAAGGCCAAATGATGCGAGCGCAGAAGGCCGTGCATCGCATGGGCGGGACAGTCAACACCTGTTATACCGAGGAACTAGAGGCGATGATTTCAGGCCTGCCTATTTGCGAGGATATGGTGGCCTTTTCCCACACAATTACCTCCCAGGCAGCGGCAAAGTTCATTCCCTTTCTTTAGCTTCGATGGGTTTCACACTCGTGTCACATTTGTGCCCCAAAGTGAAACCTATCGAAGCGCAATTACCTGCCCCCCACTAATAAAAGCGCCTCGAATATCAAGTTAGAGCTCACCATCGACTTCAACACCAACATTCGAGGTACTGTTAAATGGACGAAGGCTACTTCATCAACCGAGACGCAAGAATGGTCGCCCGCGAACTGCGCGAAGGAGATGCCGCCAGTGCCGCCAGCTTGCTGAGAGAAGACTGTCAACATATGAATCCACGCGAGTTCTCGAGACTAATTCAAGAAACATCACGCAACAGCGGCAACTGCACTCTAGCTGACCTGCAAATTGAAAGAGACGGTGATGTGGTCGTGCGCTCGCAAGACGGCAGACGCTACAACGCTGGCCACCTGCCCTGTGAAGAGGCCTCTCGCTTCTTCCCACCACCACCACCAGTGGTAATAATCGAGCGTCCAGAACATCGCCGCCCCCCAGTTGTAATTATCGATCGTCCAGAGCATCACCGGCCACCAGTTGTAGTCATGCCACGGCCAGATGTTCATTGCCCACCACCTGTAATTATTCGCCGACCTGAACCCCACTGCCCACCGCCTGTAATAATTATCGACCGCGATAGAGACAGAGGCAGACAGCCAGAGCCTTGCCAGGTTCCCGAACGACCACGAGTCGGAGTCTACGACAGACGTTCTGAAGGCCCAAGTGACACATTAATTGGAGTAGTGGGAGGAGCTGTAATTGGTGGTGTCATCGGCGATGGCAGAGGCAAGAACGGCGCCCTCAAAGGAGCTCTAATTGGAGGAGCCGCAGGTGGCATTCTCGGCCACGTGTCCGATGAAATCAAAGAAAGACGCTAACAAGTATCGAATTAAGACAAAAACTTCCCTCTGGTGTTGACGAAAAAGAAAGAAGCGATCACTCGCTTCTTTCTTTTTTAGGTGCATAAACAAAGAGAAGAAGCCGTAAGCCGAGGTTTATCCGCAGCTCTGACCGCAAGTAGCGCCAACACTAGTGCCTTCAAGTGGATACTTACCAGCAGCGTACTCAGCGAAATTGCCATATAGTTCTTTCACAGCAAAACCTTGCTTAGCGAGCAGCAAGGCCGCTTTAGTTGATAGAGCACAAGTAATATCGTAGGCATAGACAATAATTGTGTGATCTTTGTTTAGCGCTGAAGTGCTCTCTTGTAGTTGCTTCAGAGTCAAATTAATGGCACCGGGAACATGACTAGCGGCATACAGCTCAGGAGTACGCATATCGATAACAGTGATTGCCTGCTTTGATTCCACAGCCGATTTTAATAGCCCTGGCCCCATTTCATAGGCAAGTTTTTGCTCGAAATATTCGACAGCTTTCTGCTGTTCTTTAGTTAAAGTATCGCTCGTCATTTTCAAGCTCCGATAAAGGTTCAAAATAGTTCTGCACGATTACATAAGCATAGCTGACATCAGCTTCAATGGTCCAAATCTAGTTTTTCTGAAAAGCTGAAGGATACTTCAGGTTTTTAGATTTGTTGGAGATACAGATCTGGCACACGCTATCATTGTTGAAGGACTAACTCCAGGCGGAAGAGTAAGCATACTTGATCCCTGGCACGCCACTAGGTATGAAATGACAAAGGAAGATTTTCTGGATTCATGGGATTTAGGAGTCGTATTTCGTCGTAACCGATAATTTCCACAGGACATACAGAGATGCTAACAATGACACCCCTTGCCATTTTCGCAGAAGATGAATATGAGCCAGGAATGCACCGATACAGAGTAAGCTTTGATCGCAAAGACGGCAAAGTCGAATACACATTGACTGTTGATGCCAGAAGTATTCCCTGTGTGAGCGCAGATGATGATCAGTTTTCGAGAGAAACCCTAACAGATCGAACAACCTCCAACCTCATGCAGGCTCTTCTGAATTTCCACGAAGCCCGCCAATCTTAAGCAGCATACTCACTGGACAAAAAGAGAAATCCAAATTGCTAACCATGACGCCACTCGCTATCTTTGCCGAAAACGAATACCAGCCTCACGCACATAGGTATAGAGTGAAGTTTTTGCGCGAGGGTCAGGAAATTGAATACACCTTCACCGTAACAGAGCGAGATCTTACCGGAGTCAGGCCGGACGACGAAGAATTTTCAGGTGCCACCCTACAAGATCCATTGATGCCAAAACTAATGCAAGCAATACTTTACTTCCATGAAGCTCGAAAACAATAGAACTTAGCAAGCTAAACAATTGCCTAGCGTACTATTGAGGTGGACCTGATAGGCAAATACTGGAAGTCAGCTATGCTACCAGTGATTGCCAGAAGCTACATTGGAGATCTAAATCTAGCTTCCCATGGTTCGTGCTCGTAATCCGTTTTCCCGAAGGTACCTGTGACGGTATGAGCCGGACAAATGAAAATACAATGGTTGTTTTTAATTGCCAGCACCGCTCCAATGACTTCACCAAATTGATAATAGAGCACATCATCTGCCGACTTCAGAATGGCTGCAGTAGGCGCATCCTTTTCTAATAGCGTCCGCTCACAAGATTTATCCGTTACAGTATCTGACGGCCCTTCTTGCTCTACCAGCTCCTTGAGTGACAAACCCACAGCACTGCGAGACAGATCCTCAAAACGCCAAATATTGTAGAGCGCGTCATTTTCATGAGCCTCCGACAGAGCGCCAATGCACTTGTCACCCTTAAAATAGAGTCTTATTAGTAATGGCCTTCCTCCGTAGAAATAAAGCCAATTGTCGTCTACATTATCAAATGGTGCTTTAATGTCGCGATGCAGTAAAGCGACGCCACGACTTTCAGGTTGAGTCTTTTGAAAACACAGATCGGAACCCATCTTAAATGCTGGCGCTCCCAACCAATCTGTAATCTCCTTCCTTGTCAAACCACTTAGCAAATTGCATAAGTCCGAGCTGGTCTCTGCTTCCAAATGCCCAAATACTGACGCCCAAGTGTTTCGTTGCGAAGTTCGAACAGGAAGGTTTACCATCTTTCGATAGGCGTCCCTATTCAATCTTGACTTACAAAAATCTTGACGAGAATGAAATACAGGATGCACAAGTTGTTCATCCGATACATCTTTTGCAGACACCGGCACGCACATGGTGATCGTGACGTTTATTTGTATTGACACAATGGCAACGGCTATAAACGCTAGGTTTGTCGTGACTTTCAAAAGAGTCTATTACTCATGTCTCTCTGTAGGTTTTCTTCTCGTCCAGCCGCATCTCACCATATGCGAAATGCGTCCGTAGGCATGATCATTTACGATTGGTATCTCCACATGCCAAAACCGTCCTGTGCCATAGATATAGACAGTATTGCCTTCAGAATTTTCGGTTATGGATTGTGGTTCACCAAACAGAGTCAATATCTCTGCAAGACTCTTGCCTTCAGGATTACCCTGCAAACACTTAAAGTTTCCGATCTGCATAACAGTTCTATCGTCACCCCTAGGAGCATCAAAAAGTGCTTCACTAGGGCGTTTAGAAGAAAAGCGATGAATGTTCCAAGTCAATAGAGCGTGGTTCTGGGAGTCAGACAGAACCGCGCTACCAATACACTTGTCTTCATCAAAAACAAGCCGAACCGGTATGCCTGAGTGCCCGAAATAATAGACCCAATTCTTCTTATACTTGTCGCTATCACCCCAAACAAGAACCGGACCGGTCTTGATGCTAGGTTCACCAGCTACTTTAAGAATTTCGACATCGCTCAATCCGATTATTCGATCTCGGAATTGCAGAGCTGCACCAGCCTCGGCTTTGCGAAAGCACTTGGACGCACCGATATAATGATTGTCTGTAAAATTACTGGCACCCGGATCCTCGTTTAGCTCTTTGAATTGCTCATCGGAGACCACCACAGATCCAAGCTCACAAAATTCTCCAGACCCAAGGATGACATGCTTCAAATTAGCCGAAACGGGTCTATCGTAGGCCAACGCAATTTTATACTCCGGATTAGCGGTGTCGATAATCTCAGCCCTAGTGCAATCAAAACCACGGTAGGTCAACACAAGTGGTATTTGATTAAATCCAACCGTCAATCTAGCAACTCGTTCATAACCAGGGTCAAGGTTGGTCGGGCGAAAAGTATTGAACTTACCGGCTAAGGCTAGTCGACGTAGCCCCTCAGCGGCATCCATTTCTGCTGGTTCATGAAACAAATAATTGGGGTCATAGGGTACCTCTTCAATCCCAGTCTCCCAACAACAAAGTTTGTCTAAGTCAAGCGCGGTCAAATCACCTTTAAAGTGCTCACCCGCCGTAGTTCCGAGAACTGGGTGAATAGAATAGTCCCGGGCCAGAACATTTGAAGAAGAAGAAGAAGAAGAAGAAGAATCAACAACTGCTGATTTTTCATTCACGGACCGGCCCGCAATTTCACTTTTCTGAAAGCCTGAAGCATCCTTCTGGTTTTCAGACAGAGCCGAACTAGAAGGTACAACTGCAAACGAAAAAGCCAGAGTCACCGGCAATGAAGCTCGAAAAGTCTGGCGAATCAATAGTTCGAAATTCAACATTGATAGCCACTCGATAAATTCTACTCAGTAACAATGCGATGAATAGTCGAATAAGCCTCATGCTTACCAAACGAATTACTGATAGTGACAGTAATCATTTCATCGCTAACATAAGCTTCTAAGTTATTAGTGCGGTCAAGACACTCGCCAATGCCTTCAACAAAACCGTCATCAAAGGCTATGCATTTAACGTTCTTCAAATGCTTCACTTTGTCTTGAATCTGTTTGTAAAACTGATCCATGTCGCGCTCGGTTTTGCGAAAAACGAAAAACTCGATGTTATCGCGCACTTTGGTAGCAATCGTATCGGCCTTCTTCGCTGAAACACTGCCGCAGTCCACCCAAAGTATAATGTCACCAGCATCGTTGCGGGCTATTAGATCTGGCACAACATGCCAACCAGCATCTTCGTCAATGCGTGGTCGCTTTTTGATGAACATCAAATAGGCCAGAAGCTTTAAGGCAATGTGAGTACCAGCCTCATTATTGAAAGCGCCTAGAACGAGCTTTTCGGTATAGTCTTGCTTGCTATCGTTAGCTTGAATGTTGAAAGAATATTTCATCAGCTATTGACGGTTCATGCGAGCAAGGTTTTCTAGTTGAGCTATCTGAGCCGCTTCTTTCTGTGCTTCTTGAGTGAGAGAAAGCTTCTGGTACCCAGCAAGCAAGGCTTTGTGGGCCTCTATCCAACCAGGATACAATTCAGCCGCTTTCTTGAAACTCTCCACAGCATCTTTAGCATTGCCACTCTTAAGTTGACCTTCGCCTTGAGCGAGGTAGCCCGGGGCGTAATAAGGGTTAAGCTCAAGGGCGCGCTTGCCAGCTTCTATTGCAGCAGTGTTATCGCCTTTAGCTAGAGCCACTTGAGCCAAGCATAGATAAGCTGGATAGCACTTCTCATACAAAGCTAAAGCTGACTTAGCTGATGCTTGGGCGTCATCTAACTTGCCGATAGACAATTCGATACGGCCCTTTTCACAAAGTACTCGGGCGGCAATGGCTGGGCTATCAGCTTTGCTAGCCTCGGCCAATGGCACTGCTGGTGTTATGGCAGCAAGAGCACCATTGAGATTACCCGAGAGCCTTAAGCAAGTAGCATCATACAAAGCATAAGACAAGTTATCCTTGCGTTCATCGACCGGTATCTTATCTAGCTGAACTCGCGCAGCAGCACTCTTGCTAGCATCAAGCAACGCTTCAATTACGCCATAGCGGAACGCCAGCCTTCTATCTTCGGGCAGACCATCAAGGGCCTTGGTGAGCACTTCGGCTGAGGCAGAATTGAGATCACGTAGCATTTTGCTCTTGGCCAGAAGCAACTCATCGTCTTTGGTTGCACCCTTTTCGCGGTAGACCGCAATTAAGTTCTCAAACTGTGTGGCAGCGTCAGCGAATCGCCCTTCGTCATAAAGCAAGCAAGCCAGTGAGCGCATTACGTCTAAGCGACTGGGCTCATCAGCTGAAGCACCAGGTGCCAATTGCTGCAGAGCAAGAGCCGTGACAAAGGCGGCCTCGGCCTTGAGATAATCGTCGTTTTCAGCGTAGCAAAAACCTAGAGCAACTAGGTCTTTAACAGAGCCAGGCACGAGGTTGAGGGCGCGAGTATAAGCAGCGGCGGCCTTGCCATATTCTTTGCGAGTAATGTAGAAAGCACCCAGAGAGCGGTGAGGAGTAGGGTCAGCTTGGGCTAAATTGGCCGCTTCTTTAAACTCTTCAATGGCCTTGTCAGATTGATTGAGCATCAACAACACATTGGCATAACCTAAGTGCAAATCTGATTTTTTAGGGTCGCGAGCAATCTGCTCTTGATACTGCTGAGCCACGTCGTCATAGCGCCGCTCTTGCAAAAGCAGCTTGAACAGACGCTCGCGTGCTTGTTGGTTCTCGGGGTCAACCACAAGAGCTTGCTTGAAGTTTTCCACCGCTTTATTAGCGTTGCCCGCGGCTACATTCATGTTAGCCAATTCAGTCAACTCAAAAGCCTTGTCTTTACCAAGATGCACAGCCACTTGCTGATCGGCAATAGCAGATTCAAGTTCGCCTTTCATCTTCTTCACAGAAGCTCGATTGCGGAAGAATTTAGCGTTGCTAGCATCATCAGCAATGGCCATGTTGAGCTGCTCTAGAGCCTCGTTCAAGCGCCACTGCTGAATATAAATTTGAGCCAGACGAAAATGACTGGCACCGTGTTTACCATCAAGCACAATTCCTTGTTTAGCTAATTCTATGGCACCATCAAAATCGTTGCGACCCAGTTTAATGTCTATCAGCATGTCGCGGCACTCAGAACCTAGTGGTTCTATTTTGAGAGCCTCGGTCAATGCCTGTTCTGCTCCGGCATTGTCTTTGAGCCAGCGCAGACGCAGGAAACCAATAGTACGGTAGGCCCAAGCAAAGCGAGGATCAATTTCAGCAGTCTTCACTGAATAATCAATGGCTCGGGCAGCCTGACCCTTCTTGCCGCAAACTGCAGCATAGGCAAAATTATAGAGAGCGTCATTGCGATTACATTCAGGAACAAGCTGCAAGCTGGCTTCAGCAGCATCATTTTTGCCCTGGGCAATTTGATTGAAGGCTTGCACCACCATGGCATTACCATAGAGCTTACGATCTTGATCTGTCTTTATGTCAGCCAGAGCCACCCGTTCTCTGTCTACTTGATCGTTCAAAGCCTGAGACTGTTCAGGCTTGGCATTGAACATATAAGCAAAGGCCAACCAGCCTTGACGATACGAGCGCCTCAGTTGGTCTGCTTCACTCTTGCCATTGTCTGTGCCGAGCTGCTTATTGAGTCTCTCAATTAGAGCTTTCCAATCGCCGGTATTAATTAAGTGAATTGAGATGGAGTCGAGAGCAGCATTGGCAGCAACTTCTGAAGCGGGAGCTTTAGGCACTCGCTTAGTTTCTTTGACTTCAACTTTGCTATCTTTAACTTCAACCTTGCTGTCTTTGACTTCGTCCGCCGCTAGAGCTGCTGGTGAAAATGGCCCCAGCACGCTGACCAGTGAAAGGAAACTGAGCGATAGGGCAAGGCCTCTGTTGAGTCTTCGTCCGCTGATTCGATTAATTACTGGCATTGAATGGGGCTGGTAGGTCACTTTTCTCATCTCATTAACACTGTTGATAATTTGCATTTTCACCTTGCTAGTCGGCAACTACACGAGTAGATGCTTCAAAAATCGAAAGCTGCATCACTTCTTCCATAGGTATATTGCGCAGGCGAGGACCATCCAATATTTTGGAGGCCACACCTTTCTTCTCCATCTGATTAATCAAATAGAGAGCGCGATCAATAATTTGCATGGGCAAACCAGCCATACGAGCCACTTGCACACCAAAGCTGCGACTGGCGCCACCAGGTACAACTGAACGAATAAATTCAACTCGGCCATCTTGCTCTTTGACTAGAACTTGATAGTTGACTATCTGCGGGAAGAAGTTAGCCAAGCCGTTCAATTCGTGATAGTGGGTGGCAAAGATTGTCCGGGCGCGCACCTCTTTGGCGAGATACTCAGCCACAGACCAAGCAATCGAAACACCGTCATAAGTGCTGGTGCCGCGACCGACTTCATCAAGCAAAATCAGGGAACGATTGGTGGCCGATAGACAGCACTGAGTTGTTTCAGACATTTCAACCAGGAAGGTTGACTGCCCCTGGGTCAAGTCGTCGACTGCACCAATTCGAGTGAAGACCCGATCTACCAAACCAACATGGGCTTCTTTAGCAGGAACAAAAGAGCCAATTTGAGCAAGGATTACAATCAGCGCCACTTGACGCAAATAGCTCGATTTACCAGCCATGTTAGGTCCGGTCAATATCACTAGTTGATTGTCGTCGCTCTCGCCGCATAAGCGCACATCGTTTGAGACGTACTTACCCATGGGCAGGATTTTCTCTAAAACAGGGTGACGACCTTGCTTGATCAAAAGGTTCTTACCATCGTCAACCTGAGGGCAGACGAATTTACGCTCTTGCGCCACTTTAGCCAATGACAGCAAGGCATCTAGATTAGCCAGATGGTTAGCCATTTTGTGCAAATCAGCACCTAGGGCGGCCACTGATTGACGCAGAGCCAAGAAAAGTTTGTACTCAACATCTGATTGATTTTTCTCAGCGTTGAGAATTTTCACCTCGTACTCTTTCAAGTCTGGCGTGATGTAGCGCTCAGCATTGGTGAGAGTTTGCTTGCGAATATAATCGGCAGGAACAGAACCCTGGTTAGCATTTGTGATTTCAATAAAGTAACCGAAGTTACGATTGAAGTTCACTTTCAAACTCTTAATGCCTGTGCGCTCTTGCTCTTTGCGCTGGAAGTCTTCTATCCATTGCTTGCCACCACCAAGCAGAGAACGAATCTCATCAAGCTCGGCGCTGTATCCACTGGCGAAAATGCCACCATCGGTTAATTCACGCGGTGGTTCTTCAGCTAAAGCGTGGCGGGTCTTCTGACACAACTCCACTAGTGCTTGTGGAGTTGTTTTGAGAGCAGTTAAATAAGGGCTTTGGGCGGTTTGCAAGAGCTGAGAAAGCTCAGGCAAAACATCAAGAGAAACAGCAACAGCAGCCAACTCTTTAGGATTGATAGACTGCGAAGACATGCGCACCGCCAGGCGCTCTAAGTCAGAGAGACGGCCAATCACCTCAACAATCTGATCACGCTTTGTCGTCGGTTGCAGCAATTCTTTGATGGCTTCTTGTCTTGCTCTGATTCCTTCCACCGACAGAAGGGGCTTGAGCAGCCACTTACGCAACATACGGCTGCCCATCGCTGTTTGGGTCTGGTCAATTGCCCAAAGCAGTGAGCCATTGAAACTTCTATCTCGCGAAGTTTCAGTCAGTTCTAAGTTCTTGCGCGTGTTGGCATCAAGCACAAGATAGCCATCAACCGTATAAGTAGAGATGCCCTCGAAGTATGGTTTCTGCCCACCCTGGGTGCGGTCGAGATACTCAAGAACGGCACCGGCAGCTCCTATTGCTAGTGGCATATCCTGGCAGCCAAAGCCTTCAAGAGTGCTCACTTCAAAGTTCTGCAAAATGCGCCTTTGCGCTGGCTCGGTCTGGAAGAACATGGCCGGACGACCACTGAAGCGATACTGTCCAGCAATTACTTCTGGCACTTCTAAGACTTCTTTAGCAACGACCTCATCGGGGCCGGGCTTAACTAAACGCAGCGGAGCTAAGACTTCAGCCGGACGCAGACGACCAAGTTCCAAAATCAAATTTTCTTCGGATAGCTGGCTAACGAAAAATTCTCCGCAAGAAGCGTCGACGTAGGCCAGCCCCCATTGCTCTTCGCTAGAGCCAGAAGAACGACCAGCTCTAACAATGGCGGCAAGATAGTTGTTGTCACGAGCAGGCAGCAAGTGCGACTCAAGCACCGTTCCTGGTGTCAATATGCGCTTAACTTGTCTCTCAACCGGCCCCTTGCTGGCGCCCACTTCCCCCACTTGCTCGCAAACTGCCACCGAGTAGCCCTTGGCAAGAAGCTTACTGACATAGAGTTCATATGACCGAACCGGCACTCCGGCCATGGGAACACGTCCGGCTGGGTGGGTAGACTCTGGTCGACCAGTGAGCGTGATGTCAAGCTCGCGTGCAGCTACTTGAGCGTCGCTATCGAAAGTTTCATAGAAATCGCCCACTCTAAAGAAAAGCAAAGCGTCAGGATACTGAGATTTGATATCCCAGTACTGGCGCATCATACCGGTAGATTTTGCCCCTTCCTTGCTGACAGGGGCGACACTGCCGCTATCCTCGCTCTCTGGGGCCTCGCCTTCTTTTTGCACTTTCTGTACTTTCGTCAACGCGTCAACCTCGATAGTCGCACAAGCAACCAATATTACCGTTCAAGCTCGGCTAAGTTATTAAGCTTCTGGTAATATGACTAGTCTTATATAAGGGTTATGCGGTCAAAAATATTGAGAATGCAAAAAATGGTAGTCAACAATTCGCTTTTTAGCCTTCCCCTCCTGCTTAGCCTGGCTATATCGCTTGCCAGTCCAGCCCTGGACCGTGCAGCCTACGCCTTTCCTGGTAGCCCCAGTGCAAAAATGGCCACCGGCGCCCAATTAGAAGGCAAAAGCAGCCAAGCCCATGAAAAAACGGCCAAGGCCGATGAAAAGGCATTAGATAAAAGCAAAGTTTTAGACAAAAGCAAAGACGCTAAACCAGCCACTGACAAAAAAGAGCCTGCCAAAGCTGAGCCAGAAAAGAAAGAAGCAGCTAAGGCCCCAGAGAAAAAGGATGCCAAGCCAGCTCCCGAGATTGTCATTGAAAACGTCATCACCGTTCCGGCCGAAGCCTTGACCGAACATGCCAGCGAATATCTCAACAAGAACGTCCGCTTCGTTGCCAATTTCCAGGCCTATAGCTCCCTGGCCCTTGACTACAAGCCAGCAATGCGTCCGGCCAAAACCCACCTTTCTTTCTTGGTTTTCCGCAACAACAGCAAAGTTCCGCTCTCTGAGCTGAAATTGGCCATGCCTATTCCAAAAGAAGATGATAAATCTCCCCAAGCTAAACTTTTGAGCGAATTGAAAGAAGGCGACCAATTAGAAGTTACCGGTAAAGTATTTGCCACACCATTAGACGAACCATGGGTAGATGTTCTCAAAATCAAGCGCTTGAAAGCAGCGGCAGATGACAAAGAGAAAAAAGCATCTGCCGACTCAGCGACATCTAAATAAGCAGCAATTTTAGTCAGCGGTTTTACGGAATTACTTAAAGGAATAGGCTAGATGGTTACTCCAGAATCGGCTTCTCAACTCAAGAATCTTCTCAACTCACTAAATGGCAAACACGGTATTCTCGGTTGTCTTTTAGTCGGACGCGACGGCTCAGTGGTAAGCAGCAGCTTGCCTCCAGAAGTTGATATTTCGACTATCGGCGCTCTGTCTGCCACACTTTTCTCAAACAACGATGTCTCGATTCAGCGCATGAATAGAGGCAACTTGATACAAATGACTCTGCTCACAGACCAGGGCATTTTGCACTTCTACGAGGCCGCTGGCCATTTCTTAGTAGTGCTTACAGCGAAAGGTCAACGTATCAATCTTGAAGGACTCATTAGATCTGTCGAAGAACAGGGTAGATCATTAGAGGGAATACTGAGCTAAGCAAGCCATTGCGCAGCAGCTAAATTGAAAAATCAGAGGCCTTTTATGCCAGCGAAAAAAGCTGCGAACATCAAAATTCTCTCTCTTGCAATAGCTTCTAGTCTTGCTATTTCATCAATTTGCTCTTATCCACAAGCCGCTTATGCAGCCCGTTTTGTCGACATGTCTGGCAATTGGACTGAAAAATATGTCAACCTCCTCTCCGACGATGGAGTGATTGGTGCTGAGCCAGATGGAAAATTTCACCCGAAAGATCCAGTGACAAGGGCACAGTTAGCTAGTTGGCTGGTCAAAATTTTGGGTCTAGAAAATCAGGCAGTGCCAGAGAAGCCAACTTTTCCTGATGTAAAGCCAACTGACTGGTTCTATAAACCGGTCGAGATTATTTGCCAGAATAACTACATTGCTGGCTACGCCGACGGCTTTAGGCCTAAGCAGTTTATGCAACGGGGCGAAATGATATCTATCATTGCTCGCGCACTGGGAACCAGTACTCCTGATGACGGCACCATTGCCAAAACGCTAACCAAATTCACAGACAAGAGCGAAATTCCAGATTGGGCTAAAGCCGGCATTACCCAAGCTGAGCTAGCCGGTATTTTAATCAATCAAAGCGGAGATACCACAATCGATGCGGCGAAGATTGCCTCAAGAGGCGACACTGCAGCCATTTTGAGCAAACTAAGCGAGTACAGGAAGCGCCAGGCTGTCAACCAAGCTCTAAGCAATCCTCGCAGCCAGCCTAAGTTTCAGGCCGAAACCCCCATAGCCCAGGCCCAAGTACCAAGCTACCAGCAACCGGCTCAACAACCATATCAACAGCAGCAGCCTTATCAGCAACAGCCGCCACCGCAAAATTACCAACCACTGCCTCAAGGCGGATGGCAGGGCGGTGTTCAGCATCAGACCAGCGGTCAACCAGAAAGTTTTGGTGCTGTGCCACAGCAGCCCTATCAACAGCCCTATCAGCCGCAAGGGGGCGCTCCACCTCAATACGGACAAGCTGGTGGCTACCAGCAACCACCGCTATCAGGCCGAGTAATGACAGTAGGAGCCGGCACTAAATTCCAGGCTTCTCTCAAAAACACCATGGACTCTGGTTCAACTCAACCAGGTGAGTCGGTGGAAGCAACCTTACCTTCTCCCATTTATTCTGGCGGTGTAGAGGTCGTTCCCGCCGGCAGTCTACTTATAGGCCAGGTGAGCAATGTGGTTTCGGCCAAGCGCTTCCGCTTTGGCGCCAACGGTAAAATCGACATTCGCTTTACCGCCATCCAAACTCCAGACGGCAGGCGCTTCCCCCTATCAGCTTCAGTTGACGGCTCAGAAGTGCGATTGACTGGTGGTAGCACCGCAGGCCGAGTAGGCAAAGGCCTGCTCACAACTGGTATTGGTGCTGGCGGCGGAGCAGCACTAGGAACTGGTCTGGGAGCCATTGTCGGTGCAACATCAGGCGGACAGGTCGGCAGAGCCACTGGTATGGGCGCCGTATTCGGCACCGCCATTGGTGCTGGCGTTGGTCTCGTGGGCGCCGGTGTGCGCAAAGGCTCAGAAGTAATATTTCACGCTGGCACACAGCTGCCAGTGCAGCTAGACGAAACCATGCAGATCTCAGCAGCCACAGCGGTGGCACCTTATTATGCTCAACCGCCGCAACAAGGTTATGCACCTCAACAGGGTTATGCGCCGCAACAAGGTTATGCACCGCCGCAACAAGGCTACCCACCGCAGCAGGGCTACCCGGTTCAAGGCTATCCACCGCAAGGCTATCAGCAGCCACAGGGTTACCCGCCTCAGCAACAGGGATACCCGCAGCAACAGCCCGGTTATCCACAACAATAGGTCTAAGTTAGTCTCCGCCCCAACGGCGATTGCGCTGAGCAAAGTCAATCATGGCTTGGTCAAAATGTTCAGGCGTAAATTCAGGCCAGAGCACTGGCGTGACAAATATCTCGGTATATGCCGATTGCCAGAGCAAATAATTACTCAAGCGCATTTCGCCCCCAGTGCGAATCAAGAGACCTGGATCGGGCATACCGCTCGTATAAAGATGGTTAGAAATCATCTCTTCACTGATATCTTCCGGACTAATTTTGCCAGCGGCAACCTCTGCGGCGATTTTGCGTACAGCGTCAGTAATCTCTAAACGAGCACCATAATTGATGGCGACCTGCAAGCTAAGGCCAGTATTACCAGCGGTATCTTCCATGGTCTTGTTCATAGACTTACGTAGATTACTTGGTACTTTATCGAGCTGACCAAGAAAGCGTAAACGCACGCCATTATCAGAAAGTTCTTTGAACTCTTCTGTCAGCACGCGGCCGAACAAATCAAAGAGATAGTTCACTTCTTCAGAACTGCGCTGCCAATTCTCGGAAGAGAAGGCATATACAGTGAGATACTTCAAACCACGACTGCCGACATGGCGAACCAAGCGCTTAAGGCTCTTAACGCCTTCCTGGTGGCCTTTCAGGCGGGGATAATGGCGCCCATCAGCCCAGCGACGGTTACCATCCATAATGATAGCCACGTGCTCTACAGGCAGGCTATCAACACTGTCAGGGGCTGACTGGGTGCCGAGTTCTGATTTGCTAGCTTTGGAAATTTTTGTCCGATGCAAGGCTTTCACGTGTAAACTCACTACTGCATGCCATTTTAGCGCTAAGACAAGGGCTCGTCTAAGTTAATTGCGATAGGCAAAGCCTGGTATTTTAGACTAGTTATTTAATGAACCCGGTTGCAAGAGAGAAAAAATTGTTCCTGAAACCAGATTACCTGATTAAAGGTGATATTACCGATATCGATCTCGAGATGCTTAGCAGGGTAGGCATCAAGGGTCTGATTTTAGACCTGGACAGCACCCTAGTCGTCCCCCACTCAGCTGAACTCTCCCGAGAGGCTGGAGCCTGGCTAGAGCACGCCTGCAAGCACTTCAAAGTGGCAATTGCCAGCAACAATAAAGATGAAGCTTACTTAGACCAGATCCGCAAAATATTGACCATTCCAGTCATCGGTAAAGCGGCAAAACCAAGCAGGAAAGCCTTTCACCGCCTTTTAGCTGACTTCGGCCTCAGCGCTGAACAGGTTGCTGTAATCGGCGATCGCCCCCTGACAGATATCTGGGGAGGGCAGCGGGCTGGCATGAAAACCATCTTAGTCGGCATTCTCAAATGTCAAAAAGAGCCCGCCTGGAAAAGTCGGATTCGTAATTTAGAAAGAGTCTTTATAAGAAGCAATTAAAAATCACTAACAAGGCTATCCCACTGGCAACGATTGAGTTGCAAGGAAGTGGTGTAATATTGACAGGTGCTTAAGGCTAACATTGAGATTGTAGGCGTTTTCTTATGAGGCTTAGTACAGCCCTTGCAGTATTACTAGCGTCAACCTGCTCTTGCCCGTCACAGGCAGAGAGCAGAAGACCTGTATATCTTTCGTCTATAGCCGCACCGTTGCCTGCAGCGATACCCGGCATAAGACCAACTGTGCAATCGCCGCAGTATTCAAAACACTACGAACAAGGCTTAGCATTCAAAAAAGCTGGAGACGCCAATCGCGCTCTAATCGAATTTTTGCAAGCTATTAAAGAGAATCCTCGTTGCACTAAAGCCTTCTACGAACAAGCCTTGCTCTTCCGCCAAAAAGGCTATCCAAAACTAGCCGAATCAAGCCTTTGCCAGGCCTTAGCTATAGACCCTTCCTTTAGAGATGCACGAATCTTGCTTGCAGCAGTGCGACTTGAGGCTGGCAATACCGGTGGAGCAGCACAAGAGCTAACCAGATCACTAGGCTTATCTTCAGCCAAATATTCAGCGCAATCACCAACCCAGCCACCAGCGCCAGGACAACCACTCGCTGCTACTCAAGCGACAATAGCCCCGGGCCAAGCAAAAGCGGCAGCGAAGATCGCAGCCCCGGCACTACCAGCAGTACCACAATCAAGTGCTCCAGCGACAAGCGAACTAAATCAGCGCAAAAGCAGTCTGCAGTTTACTCCTGAAGGTGGCAGCCCTAAAGATTCGCCAAACTCAGATAGAACAGCTACGACCAAAAGCCAAGCAAGTCGACCCATCGATAACGACGACTGGGCAAAACGACTGCGCTATCTAAGCATTCACGGCACCGGCACTCTCAAAGCTGGCGAAGCATTTATGTTCTCAGAAGAGACCGGCGAAGCAGTGATCTTTTTGACTAATGGCACACGCATTCGTCGCATCATCACCGCCCCACAAGATACCCATGAATTGGTCAAAGCTCGGCGCCCAGACATGCTGATACCGGCCGACCTTCTCTACAAACTCTCAACTCTGGGCAAGCTCGTAGCCAGCGATCCTTCAGCCTTGATTGACACAAACGCTGCAGAAAATCCAGATTTAGAACCAGCTAAGAAGAAAGAATATTTTGATGCTGACTTAGACAGCGAAGATCAAGCTGAAGATACCACTGCCAAAAAGTCATCTAAGCACAAGCCCGAAAAAGGTACCTTGGGCGAACTAATGGATAGCAATGAAGACACAGATAATTCAGACAATAAGTTCACCCACAAAGTTATCTTAGAAGATTCGCCTCGCGACAAAGCTTCTTCACCGATCATTCCCAATGATGCCACCAAGGGTCCAAACTTGGAAAGCACCGAGCCATCATCAATGAAAGATTTCAACAAAGACCCAGTCAATGACTCGTTGTTGGACAAAACTCAAAAGCTGTTTGGCTGGTTCAAAAAAGCACTGCACTTACCTTAACTAAAGGCTAGCGCAATCCATCTAAAATCCACTGATTGAATGAATCAGGGAAAGTATCCATAAAGTTGTGGCCACCAAGAGTAAAGACTTTCAGTGTTGAATTGGGCGTTTGCTTGTGGATTTTCTCAGCGAAGTGGCAAGGTGCCACCGGGTCAAAGCGACCAGCAGCCAGGTGTAGAGTGCATGCCAGTTGGGGCTTGCGATCAATAAAATCAACCGATTCAAAATTGAGCAAAATTTGCTCAAGAGCGTGCCTATTAGTATCTATCAGTGTACGAGGCCGCCAAGCCCAGCCCTTATGCATATTAGAACGCTTGATATAGTCATAGAGATAGAGCATGAACAGTTTGAAAATAAACGAAACTGGCTTGAGCACACGCCCAGGCAAACCGGCAGCAAGAACAGCTGCGAACAGCTCAGGTCGTTGCTCGGCCAGGGTGACGCTAATAATTGCCCCTAGCGAATGACCGACAAAGGCAGCGGGAAATTTTATATCTGAATTTTCTAGAGTCTCAAGTACATCGCTTATGTGCACGTCTAAATCGGTATGTTCTTGCGGTTCAGAAGACAAGCCGTGGCCCCGCAAATCAACGACAAAACAGCGGTAACCGCGGTTGGTGAAAAAGCGCACTTGTGCTTGCCACATTTCACCAGCCGATCCCGTGCCGTGGATAAAAATCAAGTCTGGAAGATTATCAACACTTTGTACGGGTTCGAATTTTTGCAGTGAAAGAAGCAAGGAACTACCTGACTATTGCCTAGAGCCAACCAAGCAGAAATATCACGACGAGCTGGAGCTTCGTGAAGGCTGCAAGCGACTGTTAAAATTTGCCGTCTCCACTTCTCCAACGGCAATGCCAATCAATGATTCAGAGATATTGAAAATAGCATCAACTTGGTCTAATTGATGTTTAACGGGAAGTGGCCGAGCTTCAATGTCTCGCCGACAAGTCATTTTCTCCACTACAGCAACAATATCATCAGCCCGCTCAATAGCTGTAGCAAGGCCCTGCTCAACTAGCATTCTTGCTGTGCCATACTCTTGCGGCATCGGAGTGGTGATCATATCTATAGCCATTGGAAGACGACGGGCAACAGCCTCGAACGATGTTAAGCCACCAGCTTTAGTCACCATTAAATCGCAAGCGGCCATGACATCGGCCATACTATCGTGGAAGGGCAGCACCGCCGTTGGTATCGCAGACTGACCTACTTCCTTCTTCAAAGTCTCATACAGTTTGACGTTGTGACCGCAAAGAAATACTACTTGCACTTTGCGTTTTACAGCCTTGAGAGCACGATAAATGGCAATCATATTGCCACCACCGGCCCAGCCTGAGTTAATGCAAATAGTAGGCAGGTCTTTATCTAGACCTAGTGACTGACGAAACTCTTCAGGGCTGCAACTGGGTGCGCTAATGAAAGCTGGATGAACAGGCATTCCCATGATGGCAATTTTCGACGGCTCAACACCAAGCTCAATCAAGCGCTGCTGTGCCAAGTCATTCGGCACAATTGTTAAATCGGCATCGTGACAGGCCCAGCCGCTCCAGAAATCACCATTGGGATCGGTGACCACAGTAACTAGCTTGGTTTTGCTGCGCAGACCACTTTCACGAAGACCGCGAGCAATGTACTGATTCGACATAGGGTGAACAGACACAACCAGATCTGCCTTCATATCGTGCAGTGTCTTCACTACATACGGCCGTGTAATCATCCAGCCAAACTTAGAGTCGTTCGGCTTGAAAGTCTCAATGAACCAATAGTAGTACTTCATTGCCGACTGCTGATGGCGCAGAAGGTAGTTGTAGATCTGCACGAAGCTGCGGTTTATGGGATGGCTATTCTCAACAATGCTGTCAATCTGCACTTCGACATTGTAGTGAGAGAATCTCTCCGCCAGTACTTTTAATATTCCAGCCTGCAGAGCTTCAGTTGCGCTGCGATGTCCGCCACCGGTATCGGAGAAAAACAGGCCGATTCGCACTGGGTTAGTCTTATTAAGCTTGGTGTTTCCGTTCAAAGGACTACATCCACTGAGAATTTAGGTAGAAACCAATTGCGGCAGTGCCAAGTGCGGCACAGATATTCTGATAGAATGGGACTTCGCGAGTAGTCAGCTCAAGAAAACGCGTTCCATCTCCCTGACATTTCCAAGTAATAATGTACCATCAAAGTTGGCTCTCACGTAGTAGAACGAACTCCAGAACTAGCTCCGTTCATCTTAGAGCACGGTTCAACTCTTGGGCGCTTGGCCTGGCTCTAATGGCCACAGCGGCCAGTTCTGCGGCTACGGCAAGCCCGGCACGCTTGACTACCCCACAGGACGTCTCACAACCTTCTAGCGTTCTTTATGGCTCAGTTAGTGACCGCTTCGCCAGCCTGCCGGCCGGCAAGAAACAACGCAAGAGACCGACCGATGTCAAGATTTACGAATACGACCAAAAGCCTCTCGGTGACCGCAGTCCGCTACTGCTAGTTCACGGTCTAAGGGGCGAATATTACCCTTATTTTCGTTGGCAAAAAGTAGCTGACAAGCTAGCCAAGAGCGAGGCTTTTAGCAGCAAGTACAAAATTTATCTTGTGCGCTATTCCAGCCTCGATCGCTTTGACTATGTTCTACCGAAATTTAAAGATGCCCTAACCTCACTTTACAGTGCGGCCAAACAGCGGCCGATCACAATGGTTGCCCTGAGCATGGGTGGAAATATCGCCTATGAATCATTGACAGATCCCAATATCGAGTCAAAAGTACGCCTGCTGTTCACCATGGGAACACCATTCCATGGCTCGCCACTGTTTTGCAAAGACTGGATGAACTACACCGTTTACAAAAGGCTCTCCTGGCCTTGGACCCGTGTAGACCACAACCTCTCTTACCGCTTCTATTTCGACCGCAATCCTATTCTGCGCCAAGATTTGGCCTGGGATAACGCCGACGAAGCCATTCCAGAAACTGGCAGATTTAAGTCAAAACTGCCATTTGGACCTAAGGGCCACCTCACTGTGGGCGATACCATTAATTCACGCCTGAGTAAGGTCAACAGCGTGCCAGTGGATCGCAGAAAGCTGATCACCTATGGTGGGTATATTGTCAATCCCTACTTAGCGCCGGGCTTCAAGCGCTATGCCGAGACCACAGCTTTCTATCCCATGTTTTTACTTTCCAATTCCTTCCCTGCTCACTTTGGTAGAGAACATCCAGTTCTAGAATTTCTCAATCGAGATATCACCAATGTGCAAGTATCTAAGAAGATAGCAAAACAAGCCGGTACGCCATTCGTCTATGTCTTGAACGATGGCATTTGCCCGGTCACCAGTGCGATTTTCTTACCTAACGAAGTAGCTCGCACGCAATTCGTTGCTAAAGAAACTGATTTTGAAAAAGTACGCGACAAAGTCAATGTTGGCAAAGCAAGGGTTTTCCGCAATGTCGATCACTTAACTTTCATCGATGGCGTAAGACCGCTCAATCCAATTATTTCTGCGGTGAGCAGTCAGTTTAAAGACGAACTAAATCCACAAGATGGCCAGAAAGATATTTTCGACTGGATCTTAAGTGACTTGGTCAACTCAGATCAAATTGGCGGCAGTCTTGCCAAAACCAAGCAAGTACCAGAACCGGTTAAAACCACCACTGACGAACTGGTGACAAAACCAGAAAAAACAGAAGTAGTGGTCGATAAAGACACCGCTACAAAACAAGAAGCAGCCGCTACAACTACTACAGCTCAATAAGTACCAGGGTTCGCAAATTTAGTTAATCTACTTAACTTTCCATTGACGCCAGGTTTCTTTGCGCTTAGCATGAAACCAATACAGGAACTTATATGTTTAGCTACAACTCCGCCAACAATAATAATAACGACAATAATGATTGCCTCCAGAATCTGGTTGCACTCGTAAGACAATGTCGTAGTTAAGCTAAACGAAACAACGAAGAAGTCATCGACCGCAACCAACCAGGTTGCGGTTTTTTGTTTTGGGAGAAATTATGGTTACGTCAATCAAACTAATAGAAGCAACTCAGCTTCTAGCTCAGTCGGCACAAAACAGCGCACACGGATCTACGGCAGATTCCGGTAGCAATACAGGAAAGGCCGGCGACAACATAGTGCGCATCAAAGGTCATCTGCAATCAATGCGCGACCTTGGCCAAATTATGTTTTTGATTGTGCGTGACGCTTCGGCGACCATTCAAGTAGTCGTGACAGAAGCTTCCTTGCAAGAGCAACTGCGTCTTCTAACCAACGAAACGCCATGCTACTTCGAAGGCTACCTGCAAGCTCAACAAGTGAAAAAGCGCAAAGAGACAAAGGCGACAGAGATAAGAGAAACAGCCGAAAGCCAGCAAGCAGCATCTAATTCGCCAACCGATGGGGTGGAGCTAGTTTTGACACGCGTAGAAGCCCTGGCCGCAGGTCTGCATGTGCCACCAATTGAAATTGGCAAACAAACAAAAATCGATAACCTCTCAGCTTCGACATTGCTCGACTATCGGCCCCTGACCTTGCGCAACGAAAAAGTTCGAGCAATCTTCAAAATAGAAGCAGAAATATTGAAAGCTTTCCGTCACTTCTTGAACTGTAAAAATTTCATCGAAATTCACTCACCCAAAATCGTGGCCACTGGTACAGAAGGAGGAGCCCAGTTATTTAAAATCGACTATTTCGGAAGAACAGCCTATCTAGCTCAGAGCCCGCAGTTCTATAAGCAAATAATGGTAGGAGCTTTTGAACGAGTCTACGAAGTAGGGCCTGTCTACCGAGCAGAAGAACACGACACCACCCGCCACTTAAACGAGTACATCAGCCTCGATATCGAGATGGGCTTTATCGAATCAGAGCAAGATGTCATAGCCATGCAAATTGGCTTGTTGCGGCACATTATGGAGCACCTAAAAGAGAACTGCCAGAAAGAACTAGCGATGTACCAAGCCGTCGTTCCGACGATAGGCAGCACGTTGCCACAGATTAGACTGGAAGACGCTCAACAGCTTCTAGCCAGTAAGTATGGATGGAAAAGTGAATCGGCTGACCTCGACGGCGAGGGCGAAAAGCTGCTCACAAGCCACTTCGAAAAGGAGGAAGGCATAGACATGGTTTATGTCACAGACTATCCACATTCAATCAGGCCTTTTTATGCCATGCCTGGCGCACCACTTAGGAGCGGCGAAGCCGGGTCGAAGAGTTTCGACCTACTTTTCCGCGGCCTAGAAATAACAACCGGTGGTCAACGCATTCATGAATATGAGCAACTGACAAAGTCAATTGCTAGTCGCGGATTAAACCCAGAAGACTTCAATGACTATTTGCTTTGCTTCAAACATGGCATGCCACCACACGGCGGCCTAGCAATAGGCCTAGAGCGGCTAGCCAAGCAGCTCTTAGGCTTGCCTTCAGTGAAGCAAACAGCACTCTTCCCGCGGGACATAAACCGCATAGCGCCGTAAGAGCGAAAACAGAGAGAAGAAGAAGAAAAACTTTAGGGCTGGCGGCGTAGTGTTCTATCTCGACCAATCAGCTCTAAAGTCTTTTCACTGGCGCAAAAGGTTTGTAATCATCAACATACTTAGCAGCGCGTTTGCGATCATCTGCTGCTTCCTTTGTGCGACCAAGTTTCTCGCAGCACTCAGCCCGGCTCAAAAGAACCTTGTTGGCCTCGCCCCGACTAACAACCTGATCATAATCTCTAATTGCCTCACCGTAGTGATGCAGTTCCTTATATGCATCACCACGCATGGTTAAAATCTTTATGGTCAAATGAGGTGAGCTGTTGTTTGGATTAAATCCCTTACAGTCTTCAATCAACCCAGAAAAGTCACCGAGCTTCTTGTCCGCCTCAACCAGCAACACAAGAGAAAAATTACGATGCTTACTCTTGAGCATACTGCGCAGCAGTGTCTGTGCATCTTTAAAGCGCCTATCATCGAGCAGAACTAGCGCTCGCCAATATTGAGTGTGCGTCGTCTTAGGCCATTCACGCTCAGCGCGGTCTAAGGCAGCATAAGCCTCAGTGTGACAACCAAGCTGCATAAAACTTTGAGCGGCACAAATCAAAACGAACTGATCATCAATCTTCTTTGCCGCAAGAACCTTTTTCAATGAGCTCTTAGCCTGTTCATACTGATCAAGCTCATATTGCACCACAGCAGCCAGGACAGAAGCATCGGGTGCATCAGGTTTACTCCTCCGCACTCTCTCAACGAAACTCTCGGCTAAAGCTATATCATTGCGCTCAGCCAAGGCACAAACAAGATTATGGTTCAACTCAAAATCTCGAGCCGGTGGCAGTTTGGCCGCAGCACGAAAATACTCTGTGGCCTTGCCCGCATTACCGTGCTTTAGTTCCGCTTTAGCCTTAAGAACCAGAGCATCACAAGACTTCGCGGCCGTCTCTGACTCACCCCTTACTACTGGGGCTAGAGATTTGCTGAGCAAAGTCGCTCTAGATTGCCCCTCTTTATTGGCAGCATAGACCGCTCGCCCGGCGCTAAAGCCGATACTAGAACCCAGACATATAATAGTCAAAAACAGCAAACGATTGCATTTCGCCGAAACGTCAGCGCGCCTCATTCACTAAGCCTACCGGCTTTGTCTCTAGCAGCCACTTGTCTTTTCGCACCCAAATTGATTTTACCCAAATTCACTTTATTCAAATTCTCAGCAATTTGATCAATCAAAATTTTGCCACCAGAGCCGTTCATATGCACTGGATCTTTAAAATTACTAGCGACAAAAGTTTTGCCATCATTGAGATCAAGCAAGCCACAACCTTGCTCGGCAGCGGTCTGCTTCAATAAAGCCATATACTTATCATAAGAGCCATGCGGCATCAGCGCCATATTGGCAGGGGTGAGCGGCATATTGACAAACAAAACTTCAACGCCTTCAGTCTTCAGCTGACTAAGCATACGTCTGAAATACTCGGTTTGAATCTTGAACATTGAGTCATTAGCGCCCTTGAAGCGCTTCTTGTATTCACGACTATTGTCTTGCCATGGATAAAAAGCATTGGGCTGTAAGGCCACCATGCCCTCAGTTACCTCAGTACCACTGAGAGCGGCATCGGGATTGGTATCGGCCTTAGTGCCAGAGCTATTGCTAGCGCTATTCTTAGAATCAGCCATAGAACTAGCGCTAGAAGTTGCTACCGCGCCATCGCTGCTACTATTTCGGCGACGCGAAGAGTCAAGCAAATCGGTCACAGCAGAACTTATAGCATCGCCAGCCATTACCTGAATTTGCAATCTTTTGCCGAGCAAATAGATGTATTTGTCAGCCAGGTATTGCCCTCTGTTGAAGATGCTTGGCATAGACAAAGGCAATAGCGAATCAATTTCACTTTCTGATTTGAAGCGTGAAAAATAATGATAAGCCGGAGTGGCAGCAGCGCACTCTACACCAGAATCAATAAAGTCACGCAGTGACAAACCAAATATTGCCAACTTCGGCTTGCGCTCATTTGAGAAAAGAGAACTGACAATCATATAGTGATCAGAAATCATTCCGCCAGGTAAAGCGAAGTTAAAACACTTCAACTGCATGCCAGTCTTCTCCGCAATCTTCTCTTGCATATATTGCGAATAGGGATGGACGACTGGGTCAATAGTGACGTTTAGATAGTCGGCATCACGGCAGGCTGTGGGAATCATCATCAAGGACGAGCCAAACAGCACCGCATCTGGTGCCTGCGCTCCAGCCATGAAATCACGAGTGCGATGGCTCTCCCAAGTTGGCTTGGTGGGGATACGCTCAACGGGCATTGGGCGGAGGGGCTGCAAAGCTACTAAACCAGCATTGACCACGGCAAAAAGCCCTAAGGCCAGTAAAAACACACTGCCTTTTGCTGTTCTAGAGTTGGGCCCGGTCATTTGCATAGGGCTAAGGCTACCAGCTATTTACAACTTTATTCTTAGAGCCTGTTTAGCTTTGCCGTCGAATCTAGTTTAAGCAAGCCTCAACGGCATCGGCCATCTTGGCAGAGGCCCCCTCAGCCAGCTTCAAGAACAAGGAAGGCTCAATTAATTCAAGCTCAAGCAAACGCAACGCGCCATTGGCGTCAGGAATAATATCGACTCTGGCATAGAGTGGTTTTTCGCTAAGAGCAGCCAGGGTCTTGTAACCAAAGGCAATTTCGTCAGCGCTGGCTGGAACCATTGCCTCTCCAGCCTCACCAGCTACAGCCAAGTGCTGAAAAGCAGTCTTGCGAATGGCATGACTAAATTCGCCATCAATAAAAGCCAGGGCCCTTTCACCATAGTTTTCCACTTCGGCAAAAAAGGGCTGCACCATGACGCAATAGTCGCGTGCTAACTGGTTAATATGCTCTAGGGCCGCATCTTGGCCAGCTGCTGTGCTTAAGTCGAACTTCTTGACGCCAAAAGTCGACAGACCAATTGACGGCTTAACGACGACTTTTGAAGCAGAAGAAGCGGTGGAACTAGCGGGCGAAGAGCCTGACAGACTCGCCAGAATTTCTGCTAAAGCCGAACGAGTAACTTGTTCGGCACCCTCTTCTATGTAGTATGTGGGAACGCAATCTATTCCACGCGCAGAGAGGTCTCGCAGGTAGCGCTTATCAGAGTTCCATTGCACAAGCTCCCACGAATTTTTCAAAATACTATGGCTAGCAAGACTCTTCAGCCACGCCATAAACTCACTGTGGTGCAAATGGTAGTCCCAGGTTGAACGCAAGACCACAAGCCGACTTGATTGAAATGGGAAAGTACTGTCGCGCCAGTCAGCAACAGAGCAGTTATAACCTCGCTTTCGCAGAATTTCGAGAGCGTCAAGGTCGTCAGGATCGCCCTGCTTGAGATCACCATAAGTAACGAAAACAATGTCCAGAGCGGGTTTCAAGATGCACCTCGGGTATAGCGGAAAAGCATTAACTGGATATTATTCAGAACGGGCCACTATTAACTTTGCAATCCAGCGTTACACGCTTATACTTCTGTTACGTGGAGTCTTCATATTTCCCTAACAAATGAAGCACCTGACTGGTGCGGCAGAACTGTTTGGCGTGTATGTGGAAAACCTAGAATCAGTGCGATTTGAAAATTATAAAAGCCTGCTTCCCCCTAACCGAAAAACAATCCACTAGAGATCCCAGGGTATCAACAATCGGCATTGCGAAATAGTCGCTGTTCTAGTGGCTGTTTTAACACGCCCTATTAGAACACTTCGAACTACACACCTCTAGCTAGAGCAGAACTAGCTAGAACAAAGATAGCGAGAACATACACTCAGAACATAGCGAACAAGAACACATTGTCAGACTGACTAGGATGAAAAACTTTGGAGGTTTATCCCTATGCGTATTGAACTCTTGTACACACCTGGTTGCAGCAACTACAAGAAAGCCCTCAGCACCCTTGAATACATCATTGCCGAGGAGAGGCTACCGCTACCAGTTGAACTTGTCGAGAACTGCGCAAACGAAGAGGGAGAGCCAACAGTTCGTATAAATGGAGTATTGGTCAATAAGGCTGCGGCTAAATCGCAGCATTGTCTCGAGCATGTGCGTGAAGCGATCAGCCATAAGTGGCACGAAGTAAACCTGAGTCCTCTACTCACGGCCTAAAAAAACGACGCTACGCAAAGACAGAGAGACCCGCCACAAGCGGGTCTCTTTGCTTTTCTAATTGTCTTTTAAAGGTGCAGCCAGTTCGAGCCCGCTATCATTGACCTAGCGCCCAATACGTGGGCTTGGTTTCCACTGATTTTCGGATTCTAATTCTCACTTCCTAATGCTCTTCAACACCTTACAATACGCACTGTTTCTGCCAATAGTATTCGCCCTCTTCTGGCTTAGCCCGCAGAAATGGCGCGTTTGGATTTTGTTGAGCGCCAGCTACATTTTCTATATGACCTGGAAACCAGTGTTCATATTGCTCATTCTTGGGCTAACCCTAGTCAATTACTATCTCGGCTTTGCTGTCCACAAATCTGAAAAACACAAAAAGCGCTGGTTAACTCTCGCAATTGTGCTCAACTTAGGCACCCTTGCATATTTTAAATATGCCTATTTCCTCTGCGAGACGACCAATCAATGTTTGCAACCCTTCGGACTGCCACCAGCAAGTTTGCCGTTCAAAATAATTTTGCCATTAGGCATTTCATTCTTTGTTTTTGAATTCATTCACTATGTTGTCGATGTCTATCGCGGTCACCAGCCAATCAAGTCGTTTCCAGCATTTGCGCTGTTTGCATCATTTTTCCCCACACAAATAGCCGGACCAATCAAACGCTTTCAAGACTTCATTCCGCAATTTCTTGCACCAGCCAAACTTTCGATTAAACAATTTGACACTGCTATTTCACTGATATTGCTTGGCCTATTCAAGAAAGTTTTGATTGCTGACAATCTCAGTTTCTTTGTTCAAGGCGGCTTTTCACAGCCGCAACTTTTCTCCGGCTTGGATCTCTGGGTTTTTGCCTATGCCTTTGCCTTCCAAATCTATTTTGATTTTTCAGGATATACAGATATCGCTCGCGGCTCAGCCAACTTATTTGGCTACAAAGTACCAATCAACTTCAACTTGCCTTATCTAGCCAACAACATTTCAGATTTCTGGCGACGCTGGCATATTTCACTATCGACTTGGTTGCGCGATTATTTGTTCATTCCCCTGGGCGGCTCAAGACTGAGCAAATGGCTCAACTATCGCAATTTAATCATCACCATGACTCTCGGTGGCCTTTGGCATGGTGCGGCCATGCACTATTTGATCTGGGGTCTCTACCAAGGAATTTTGCTTGTGGCTCACAAAGAATTCCAAGCCTTTAAAGAAACACAAGCATGGCTCAAAGCAGCCTTTGAATCACAGATCGGCAAAATCGCATCAATCCTATTGACCTTCCATGTAGTTTGCATCGGCTGGGTTTTCTTCAGGGCAGAAACAAATACACTGGCCTTGCAAATGCTCAGCAAGATGCTAACTCTAGCGCCCGCAATCGAACAATCAGCCGGCCAGACAAAAGATGTGACTATGCTACTGCCAACAATCAATTACCCTCTGATTTATCCATCAGTCTTCTTACTACTGCCTATGCTTGCTCTGGCCCACATCGCCATGGGTTACATCAACAAAACCAATCTAATTGAACGTACACCAAAGTTCGCCAAGATCGCCTGGTGCTGTGCCATGATCTTTGTCGTCCTTGTTTTCTCTCCCGATAAATCACCCCGCTTCATATACTTCCAATTTTAACTATGACTGCTGAAGACGACAAACCAAAGCCACTAGTGAAAAAGCTTCTCAGCAGCTATGTAATCTGTGCCGCCATACTTTTCGTTGGCCTTGAAGCCGTTGGCAGTGCCCTTAACACTTACGCGCCCCAAACTCTGGCCTTGAGCCCATACAAAAGTGCCAACCGCAGCTGGGTCTGGTGGAATGTTCGCGACTTCGGCCGACTAACAGCCGCACCAGATATAGTGCTGCTCGGCTCATCATTAATGATGGCGCCACTACATGGTGGCGATGCCGTTCACCTAAATTCAGCCCAAAATGTACCATTGCATCACAAGAGCCAACTGCTCGAAGACCTGCTGCAAGAGAAATTCAGACGCAATTACCATACTTTTGCCTTCGCTCTTGGCGGCGAGATGGTATCGGATGCCTGGGCAATCAGTGACACCCTGCTCAAGGGTGAGAGAAAACCCAAAGTCATTATTTATGGCGTGGCACCCCGCGACTTCATGGATTCAGCCTTACCATCGGCGGCCTCAACCGAGGTCTATAAATACATGAGCCGCATCGGCGACCTTTCGGCCGTAGACAAAGATGCCTATAGCTCGTTCTGGCAACAAGGCGAAAATGCCCTGAGCAAAATAAGCTTTACCTACAAGCATCGTCCTGATTTTCTCTACATCCAGCACCGCTGGGCCAAAGAGCTTTTCCGCAAACTACTGGGCTACAAAGAACTTGAATTAGTAAATTCGCCTTACCATGTGCGCAAGCAAGCCTTCTCTGAATTACCAGAAGACAACGGACCGGGCTCACTTTTTGTCGATCCACCGGGCCCAGCACAAGAACCCTATGAAGCTAATTTAGATGAGTATCGCTTCCGTTATCGCAAAATCAATCTCAAACAATTCAATACTCAGCTTGCTTTTCTAGAGCGTCTTTTAGTGCTCAGTGAAAAAGAAAATATTCGCATTGTCTTAGTCAACATGCCTCTGACTGAAGACAATATGGGCCTGATGCCACCGGGCTTCTACCAAAATTATCTAGATAAAGTAGCGGCCTTAACCACCAGTCACAAGGCGCTATTGCTTAACCTCAACGACCCTAAAATCTTCCCACAAAAATATTTCACCGACTCAGTGCACTTAAATACCAGGGGCGGAGAACATTTCTTCCAAGTCTTAGCAGATAGGCTCAAGGCTGACCCTGAGACTGCAGCAATTATTGGTCAGGCTGGTAGCACGACAGAAAATGAAGCGACAGAAGGCAAAGCGACCGAAGCCAACACCAGTCAAGAGAAGACGGTCAATACAAAAAACAAAGTGTCTACCACTATCGAGAATACGGGTGGACAGGCGAGTCTAGCAAAAAAAACGCAACCTATACTAAGCCGTAAATTCCTGGAATGTCTGCCAAAAGACGCCACCGTTGACGACATAATTAAAAAGGCCGGCCAACACCATGGCGATATTGGTTCAGGCATTCACATTTTGACCTTCCCCCTGGCTGATGGCACATGGGCACTGGTCGGCACTGCAGATATGAAGAGCATCATGTACATTCACTATCAACTTCTCGAGCCTAAGAGTGGTTTTGAGAAATAGTTGCATATACAAATATTTCTCAAATACCAATAGCTCTAAGTAGAGCTATTGTAAATTAGGTGTATATACACCTAATTTACAATAGCTGATAGCATCAGAGAAGAGAAAAGGAGAAAAAGAGAAACCCTGAAGAAATGAGCAATTCACCAGTGAACAAAAAGCAGCCGTCTCAAAAGGCGACTAGCTCTCCACCCGCACCTGCAGCAGTAAGCAATTTGTTCCAGTTGGCCATTTGGACATCTTTCCTCTGGTACCCGTTCGTAAGCTTCTATGCCTGCGGCCTTGCCACAATAGTAGCTGCACCTTTTGTATCAGCAGACCTTCTACCTCATTTTGCCAACTCTTACATTCTGCTCTGCTATCTAATACCCCCAATCTCTTTTGTAGCCCTCTTTCCAAAAAGCCATTGGTTTAGAGGTGGTGCCATTGGTTTCTCCTAACCTGGATTGGCATTAACATGTTTAATGGTGTTACAGAAAGTGCCCTTACCAGTTTTTGTTTGCGAGCCAACACAGAGTTTCAGCAGCAGTTCAAACCCCCACTCCACTAGTTTTTAGAAATACTTGTGTACACAAGTATTTCTAAAAACAGACAACAGAAGTGTTCGTCCCACAAAGGACGTGGTAGAAATTTGAAACCGGTCGTGTTTAACTCACTGCTGTGGCCCAAGGTACGACATCGTTTCGGTTGGCGGCTGGTATCAGACCAGGGGAGCAGAGATTTTTGGTGGTCGACTCCTTTCGAATTACAAAGGCTATACCGCTTCGCCGACCTGCTCGCCTTAATCAACAGATGTAAGCGCTGTGTGAAATTGCTGTTGGAAAAGGAATAACAAGCTTTTAGCAAAACAGCTGCAACAAACATGTAGGAGAATACGTTTAGGATTTCTGAGGAATTGACTCTATGACCACTAGTACCCCCAAAAAGCGTATCGCTACAACCGTTTGCGCGCTTTTGACTATTTTACTAACTTCCACGCCCACTAGAGCGGCTGCCGTGATTACAACGGACCGGGTGAAAAATCTAAAAGTCCATGTGCCTAGCATGGGAGACGGTCCTGGCGATTGGATCCAATTCAAGAACGGGAACGGTATTAAGAACAAGACTGTTGGTTGGGCAAAAATGAAGTCCGTGGCAATCGGAACTGCAGGCAACACGCCTTTTGCGGTGAGTCATGTCACTTGGCACGGTACGACAGGCTCAGGCTACTGGAATACACTCATTCTGTTTAAAGAATTAAGAGGGAAAATCTCTCAGACCGGCATCTATCCACATTGCATAGGTAGTACAGACAAAATCGAGATTAAGCAAAACCGGATTTTTGTGCACCTATCAGATTCTGAAGACTACGGTGGCTTCTTGATATCGCCCGGGATCAAAAAAGAAGGAAAAGGCTGGATTTCCTTTATACCTTCCACATTCACACCGTAGTCGTCTAATACGACAAACCTTTAGAGCCGAAAGCCCTTACTTTCTGAGGCTTGCTAGAAGTATTGAATTTTTTGATGCAGTTACCAGGAGATTAGAGTTCTGGCTATAGAAGTGTCCGTCCCACACAGGACGTGGTAGAAATTTGAAACTGGGCGTATTTAACTCATTGCTGTAGTAGAAAGTACGACATCGTTTCGGTAGGCGGCTGGGATCAGACCAGGGGAGAAGTGATTTCGGGTGGTGGAGTCCATCGGTCAGGCAACAGCTGCTCGAGCAGTTCCGGCTCGTGGGCCACGGAGTTGATTCTCGTGAAAACATCAGCGTGATATTCGACCGGGTTTAGCTTGTTGCGATTGGCCGATGCAATCAGAGTCATCAAAATTGCCGATGCCCTTCCGGGTCTGTCAGAGCCAATGAACAGAATATTTTTTCGCACGAGATCAAACTCTTTGATTAGGCGCTCGGTTTCGTTGTTTGAAATACCGAGGTCCGGGTCGGATAGGTAGCGAGTGAGCGCAACCCAGTTTTTGAGGAAGTATTTTAGGCCTTTGAGAAAGACATCTTTCGGAGTAAGCGTCGGCTCAAGCTCAAAAAAGATATTGTTTTATTTTCTCAAGTATTGGTTTTGCCTCAACTTGCCTAGCCTGGAGAATTTCGCTGGAAGGCCTGCCTTGGATGCGGTCTTCGATGTCAAAGAGTTCCTGGTAAAGGTAGAGAACGTAGGCTGAACTTATCAAAACCTATGACGTTTGGATTTTATTTCTCAGCAGCAACCAAGCGCTCGTCCAATTCATCTAAGGTCTTAAGCCTGGCAGCCAGCAGTTGCTCGGGCAACAGACCCTTGGCCCGCATTTTCTTTTGATAGCGCAGCTGATCTATCAACAAATAATTGGTCAGCGCTAGAGAAGAAGCAGAACCAACGGTTGAGGCAATACCACCAGCAAGATACATATTGTTAGCGGCCTTCGGCCTCTCACGCAGCCGATTAAGAGCAACTGAAGCCAAGATATCTTGGGCCAAATATGTGCTTGAAATAGCAGGTCCAGAAATCACGCCCTGCAAAGCCACTTTGTTCTGGTGGCGCTGGTCAATCAGTCCTTGCTCGATATACTTGTCATAGCGAGCAGACCAGAGCACATAGACAGAAACTCTGTTTTGAACAGAAGCAGCTGTTTCAAGAATAGCAATGTCCCGCGAAGCAAGCTCGCTGTTCAACTCATCCATGGCTGCTTTAGTTTCTTTTTCAGCGCTGCTAAGGTCTTCTTTTAAAGTAGCCGATAGGCGCTTGCGCCAATGGCGATAGAACATATTGTATGACTTAGCGCTGGCCGGAGCGCTGATAATACCAAGGGTATCACCAACCATGCCAGTGTTAGCAGAAGCATTTCCAAACTCGGGCTTGGTCAACGATTTAATCGCAAGAAGCTGCGAAGCTGTGTAGGCACTGTCAGCAGCAATATCTAAAATGTAATACACATTGAAGCTCGCCTGAGTCGACTTCACATCAGCATAAACATCGGCAAACTCAGACAAACACCAATCGCGAAAGCTCTTCAGCACACGACCTTCCGCCTGACAAACACTGATTGATAGAAGATCTGGATTCTTCTTCATTAAAGCATCACGCTCTGCCATCATAGCGTCGATTTCTTTAATTCTTGCCACCACATTCTTCACAGCAGCACCAGGACTGGTGCCATTGCGAATATGCTTGATGGCAGTATAACCATTAGAGCAAAGTTCAACGGCAGAGCTGCCGCCATCGAGAAGAATTCCCACCAAGCCAGCCTCTAGACCATCGCGCGTGCCGCGCACCGAAATACGTTCAGGAACCTTAGTATGGCTGCCAGAGAGGGCTACGTTAGTGATGTTAGACGCCATTGAAGCCATGGCTGACGAAACCTGAAAAGCAAAATAACGAGCGCGACGATACTTCGGCTCTTTTGTCCCTTCCACGCGATACTGAAGGTAGTAACGCTCTAAGTCTATCTCTTTGCGCAAAATATCATTGGCCAGCTCATCGATGCGCAATTCATCAGAACTAGCGGCTGAGCAAGAGGGCACGGAAACAAACAGCAGTGAAAAACAGCAGGCTAAAAATTTTCGAGCGAGGCTATACATCAAAGTCAAAATTATCAATAAAGGGCTTTGACGATCAACTTTTGGAATTGAATACAGAGATGCTCGCTATTAGTGAGGAAGCGTCCCACACTCGGTACACCACCAATCAATCCACGCTGAACAGAGTTCGTGAGAACATCGTCTTCTTGACCCACTTCGGTATTGAAATCAATCAGCTCCTGGGCCCACTTCTTATCAACACCGGGTGCAAAATACTGCTCTGAAAATCCTTTGGCCTGATTCGGTCCTAGCGGCAACCAGACATCGATAGACAAATTGGGGAAGCCGGGATTGATATTGATCGTAAAATTGGGCCAGAGCAAATGATACTGAGCTTGCTTGACGGAGCCAGCAGCATCATAAATTTTGATTCTGGTTTTGCCTTCTAAAGCTGACTGCCGCACATGACCAACTTGACTCAAGAACCAATCATGTGAGGTCAGTTTATAGCTATCCTGGTCCACATCTATTGCAGCTGAGAATCCAGGGTGGGCCACCGCACAGTGGTAGCACTCCAAATAATTCTCGAGCATGGTTTTCCAATTGGCACCAGATTGCCATTCACTGCGCTCGTATAATTCAAGGGTATTCAAATCAAGGCCGCTCTCCGCAATGATGTCTAGCACCGGTCCATAAAATGACTCCAGTGACTTACAGTTTTCATCAGCATTGGCAAAGACCCAGGGGCCAAGGGTGTCTACCTTAATAGGAAGCAGCGGATAGTCAGCAGTGGCAAAATTAGGTTCGCGGTCGGCGCGGGGGGCTGCCTTTAAGTCGCCCTTGATATCGTAAGTCCAGGCATGGTAGGCACACTGCATAATTTTGGCATTGCCGCAGCCTTTCATTACTTCATGGCGTCTGTGCCTGCAGACATTGATAAATCCTTCGAGACCATTTTCGTTGCGGATAACTACAACAGGAATCTCACCGACATAGCCAGTGATGTAATCACCGACATTGGAAAGTTTTTGAGTCGGCCCAATATATTGCCACGACTTGCGAAAAATCTTCTCAATCTCTTGGGCTGTAATTGCCGGATCCGTGTACAAATGCGCCGGGATTGCTTCACCACGATCAAGACCAGCGAGCAATTCGTCTTTCTTTTCGCAAAGCTGTTGCATAGTCAATTACTCCTCGCCTTGAAGCCTGTGGCCACAGTTCAAAATTGCCAACCTAAAGATATTGACAGGCAAGAAATCATAACCGATGTAGCAGAACCTTTTATTAAAGTCGCGCTTGAAGGTCGCCCAAGCAAACTCTAACCAAAGGCACATGATAGAATTTGCCATCATTCAAGAGCGCCCCAAGGGCGCTTAGCCCAGTTTATTGTTGAAAACTTATGCGGGTGTTGCCATGCTTTATCGTCTAAACCGTCTCTTCCATCCAACTTCTAAGCGCACTTTTGTTGTAGCTGTTGACCATGCTCTTTTCAATAATGCTGCTTTCTTAGAAGGCATTGAGAACATGGAGAAAACTGTCTCGACTCTTACAGATGCCAACCCTGACGCCATGCTGCTCTCACCCGGCGAAGCACCGCACCTGCAAAAGCTACCTGGACGCAACAAGCCAGCCCTGATGCTAAGAGCCGATACTGCTAACTTCTACAACGATGTACTGCCTTCTTCTAAGTTATTCTGCGAAGCCTATGAAGAAGCCGTCGAAGTGGCAGTACGACTTGATGCAGCCTGCATTTTATTGAACCTACTGCAAGTTGATGAATACCCAGAAATGCTCAACCAGTGCGTGCGCAATATCTTGCGTTTGAAAAATGTCTGCGATCGCTATGGCATGCCTATGGGTATCGAGCCACTATCATTCAAGCGAAGCAAAGACGGCATGGTCGGCGATGGCACACCAGCCCGGGTAGTTACCCTGGCCCGAATGGCAGCCGAACTAGGTGCTGACATCATCAAAACCGATTCAACTGAACCAGAAGAAGAATTCCATCGCGTCATCGAAGCAGCTTCAGGAGTACCTGTATGCGTGAGAGGCGGTGGCCGCGCTTCTAATATCGAAGTGCTTCAACACACTGAAAAATTAGTGGCTCAGGGTGTTGCCGGCATCATTTACGGTCGCAATATCATCCAACATAGCGACCCTAAAGGGATGACACAGGCTCTCCAAGCGGTTCTCCACCATGGCGAGAGTGCCTCTAGCGCCATGAAATATATCAAAGAGCCAGTAGCTGCTGCCAAGAAATAAGTAGCTAACTAATAATTGTCAGGAGTACCTAATGAAGCAAAGCGAAATCAATCAACTTTGTCGAGAAGCAGCAGACTGCCTAAAGCAGCACAACTGGGTGCTTCCACCTCAGCCTGAATGGTCAGCCACAGACTTTGGTCTTGGCGACTATACAAAAGCTGGCTTAGTTGAAGTTCTTCTTGCCAACGAGCCCGAATACTGCGAAAAAATCATGTACGCAAGAGAAGGCATGGTCACTCCAGCCCATACTCACTATGAGAAAAAAGAAGACATTATTTGTCGACACGGCACACTGAAAATTACACTCTGGTCTAAAAATCCAGGCGAGCATAAGGCCGAAGGCACAGTTGAAGTCAAAATCAATCGCAAAATGGAAACTCGCCAATCGGGCGTACCATTTGAGATGCCGGCCGGCACAAGAATAACTCTGACATCAGGAATTTGGCACGAGTTTGTGCCAGTCAACGGCGTCAGTGTAATCGGTGAAGTTAGTACCTTCTGCAATGAAGAAACTGACAACATCTTTGCCAATAAAGACATCGACATCTTCCAAGCACCCCAGGCAGACGAACCAGTCGCTTTGCCAGTTTGAGGTAAAGTCATGCTTCCCCACGCTCTTATTTTTGATATGGATGGCTTGATTCTCGACACCGAGAATCACTACAAACGCGCCTGGACAAAAGCAGCAAAAGAACTTGGTTTTGACTTAAGCGACAAACTCTATTTGCGTTTAATTGGCATCACCGTTGCTGACGCAGAAAATGTTTTAGCTGAAGAATTTGGACCGACCTTCCCAAAAGAAAAGTTCCACGTGCGCGCCCAAGAGCTCTACGAGGAACTACATCACAAAGAAGGCTTGCTCCTCAAGCCCGGCATCAAAGAGCTTTTAGCCTGGGCGAAAGAGCAAGACATTCCTTGCGCTGTTGGCACATCCACAGTAAAAGAAGAAGCAGTACGACGGCTTGTGCACCACGAAATAGTTGACTACTTTGAAGTAGTTATTGGTGGCGATATGGTCGAGCGGGGCAAGCCAAATCCAGATATTTTCCTTTTAGCCCAATCAGGTTTAGGCAAGGCGGCAGAACATTGTCTCATCCTAGAAGACGCTCATAGTGGTCTTCTTGCAGCCCGAGCCGGTGGCATGCGTTCATGCTTAGTTCCTGATTTACTGCCAGCCAGCGCTGAATCGAGAGAGCTGGCCGAAGGCGTTTTCGACTCATTGCATGAGGTGCGCGAGTGGCTAAAGTTGGGTTGCCCCATTTCGCAAGAACTGCACCAAAACGAAAACGCAAACAAAAACGTAGGCGCTAATTGACATCGTCAGCCTTAGAACCAGGGATAAGACCACGCTTACTGACCTACCTTTGCTACGGCGCCATGATGAGCCTGGCCATTGGCGTCAATTTGCTGCCAATATTTCTTGTCTCCATTCAGCATTCATTTATAAGCACGGGTATAAGCACGGGTATAGGAGCAGGAACGGGCCTATCCCAAGAAGAATTAGGTAGACTGGGCGCTTTTACATTCTCAGGACTGGTAGCAGCAATTCTATTGACCGGCCCCCTAGCCGATCGCTTCGGGGCAAAACTCTTTGCCCTAGCAGGAAACGCCCTACTCGTGGTCGGCTTACTTCTGACAGCCTGGTCGCCAACTTACGAGATACTACTTTGGGCCAACTTTGTTCTAGGCTTTGGTGCTGGTGTGCTAGACATGGTCTTAAGTCCAATCGTCTCAGCCATAAATCCAGAGAGTCGCTCAGCATCAATGAACTGGCTTCATTCATTTTATTGCGTGGGCGCCACCCTCACAGTTATGGCCGGCACAATTGCCCTGCAATGCAATATCTCGTGGCGACTAGCTTGCTTGCTTTTGATACCACTGCCTGCCCTTCTGATTTTTGCTCTCGGGGTAGTAAAATTCCCGGCTCTAACCAGCGAAGGCGAAGAACGCATACCTTTCCTTAAGCTGCTTAGTTCGCTCTGGTTTGTTGGCGCCTTAGCTGCAATTTTTCTCGGTGGCGCCACCGAGCTAGGTATGGCGCAATGGCTACCGGCCTACGCTGAACTAGCCTTAAAATATCCTCAATGGGTTGGTGGTGCTGCACTCTTCTTCTTCTCTATCTGCATGGCAATTGGTCGCATGGGCATTGGCGCTTTAAGCACAAAACTTGATTCATGCACAATTATGTCGTGGGGCTGTGGCTTATCAGTGGCACTATTTTTACTAGGTTCATTTTGCCCAATTAGAATAGTTGCTCTAATCGCCTGCATTCTAGCCGGCCTGACAGGAAGCTGTCTCTGGCCAACCATGCTGGCCATAACCGCAGATAAATATCCCAATGGTGGCGCCACTATGTTCGGTGCCTTAGCCGCCTTCGGCAACGCTGGCGGCATCTTTATGCCCTGGCTAGTTGGCGTTATTGCCGACAAGTACAGCTTGCATTGGGGCCTGGCCATCTCAGCACTAGCGCCACTACTTATGCTTCCAATTGTTCTGACCTTAGGGCGCAAGCTGACAAAAGCCTAGATTTCGGGCAGCAAACTTAAGACAGCAGACTAGGCACTCTAGACTTTAGGTGTGACGCCATCACGCAAAGCTATGCGCTTAGCGACGTCAGCACCTGAATTCAAGCCGCCTTCCATATAACCCTGAAAAGCAAAGCTCGTATGCTCTCCAGCAAAATGCAATCGACCCAGGCCGTTATAAAGAATTGGCCCAAGGGTCATAATTTGGCCTGGAGCTGGGGCGGAATAGCCAGCCTGCGACCAGGGGTCAGAAGGCCAATCGATAAATTTGCCTTGAACAAAATTGTGAGCATAACTTGGATAGATTTTCTGAATCTCGAGGGCATAGTGCGCCATCCGTTGTTCCGCAGGCCAGCCCCGACCATAATCGGCGGCATTACCACCAGCAAACACTGTCAAGCAAGAATGACCAGTGGCCGACTGCATATCGGTGGCTTCCCAGGTTTCGGCCACAGGGCCATCACTAAGCGACACCGGCGAAACCTTGTCTTGCTCCCAAAAACGCGTACGCACCTCAGACAAAAACTTGACTTGATTTGCCATTTGCGGTGAAAGTTGAGGAGGGAAGGACGGGGTAAAAGTAATGCGCTTCCAGGTACCTGGTGGCACACTTAGTATCACATCATCGGCTTCCATTATCTTGCCATTAGCTAACGAAACCACTACTTTATCGGCGCGCACATCTACTGCAGTAACCGGTAATTCTAAATGAATGCGCTGCCGACCAATGGCATCGGCCAATCTCTCAGCCAACTGCACATTCCCGCCCTTACAGCGAAAGCGTTCACTCTCGGTCCAATATTTTTCGACGCCACCGCCCTTAATAACAGCCAGTCGCCCCAGCAGACTCTGCCAACCAGGATCGTTTGCATCTGATGCTTCCGACAAACGAATGGCCTTCTTACAGAGGTCTGAGCACTTAAGCTCTTCTATCCAGGTGTTTACAGTCTTAGCATCAAGCTCTTTGGCGTTAGGACTGCGCCAGGGCTGATAGGCATCAATGGGCTCAGCAATTTTATTGTAGGCACTGAGATAATGTCCCACTTCTTCCCAGAGCGCTTCGGCCTTTTTCGGGGCAAGCAGCTCACCATTGCAATAGAAAGGTTGTTCACTATCAGGGTAAGAAGTGCGCTCTAGCATTTCTAATTTAAAGCGCTTGGCATAAGCCTGCCAGGTCGGATGGTTAGCGCCAATTAGCTCAGCACCGGCTTCAACATGCTTGCCGTGAATGAAGTCATAAAGTGTCTGCACTCGCCCGCCGACTCGTCCACGGGCCTCAACCACAGTAACATCATAACCAGCGGCCAATAGCTCATAAGCTGCGGCTAGCCCAGAAAACCCAGCCCCAATAACAATAATCTTGTGATCATTGCGGGCCTTACCGAAGGCACCACCAGAGAAGCCATAACTCAGCATCAAGCTAGCTGCGGTGGCCATCATGCCCTTGAGCATTTCACGCCGCGAAAGGCGCTCATCTTCAGGCAGAAATCGGTCATTCAGTTGGTTGATGATGGAGCGGGACATTGCGTTTTTACCTTTATGAGAAACAGTGGAACACAGAGGAAGAATAGGCCGCTTGTAATCGAGAGAATGTGTAGCAATTGCAGCTTATGAGCCGAGTCAGTAACGAACTCAACATAAGCGTCAACAGCAATCATTCCTAGTGAATAAGAGAGATTGGAAACAGCATAAGCTATGGCATACGAGGTAGAACCACGCCTATCCACTGCATCTCCTAGCTCAGCCGAGGTAGGATTCATAGTAAAAGCATAACCCACAGTAATCAGACAGAGCACAACAGTGGCGAGAGTGAGATTAGGAGTTAGAGCCAATAAAGGCATAGAAATCGCTGTAACCAATAAGCCAATCACGGCGGTGGGACGCACGCCAATTTTATTAGAAACCGCATCTACAGCCGGTGGCATAAAAGCGTAAATCAAATTGGAAAAAGTAAACAGAGCTCCAACTGTCGCGGGTGTCGCTTTGGCAATGCGCATTACATGCATAGGAAAGAGCGGCTCCATCATGGCCCAACCGGCCGCCGCGAGCGCCACAGCGAAGGCAGCAGTAAGAACACTTTTGTCAGTGACAATGCCACCAACTTCGGCAAAAGTATCTTTCCATGGGCCTTTAACTTTGGCTATCTGCTTCTTAGAAATGAAAACAAAACGCAAAATGAAATCGACGGCCAAGAGTCCGAGCATGAAATAAATGGTTAATGCATAACCAAACATATCGTACATCTCACCGCCCACCAAAGGGCCGATAACAGCACCAATAGTGCCACCCAAAAGAGCGAAGCCCATGGCACGCACACGACGCGCCACAAAGTATTCAGCCACCAAAGCCAAACCGGCAGTCCAAGTACAAGCAGCACCAGCGCCCTGTAATATGCGGGAAAAGATCACCACATCAGGAGTAGTACCAACGAGAAAAAGAACAGCCGAAATGAAGAGCATCACCACCCCGACAATCATTGGCTTGCGACGACCGATACGATCGGTTATCAGGGCAAGAATGGGAGCGGCAATAATCAGGCCCAAGGCGTAAGCACCATATAAGGTGCTTACCATGTGCTCGTCTTTTATATGAGCCGGCGACATCGGAGTCAGAGGGGCAACGGCCCCATATAAGACTTCTTCAATACAGAGGGCGAACGAAACTACAAACAAGACCATGTTAGGAGAAGTTCGCAGTTTGTCGACCCAACCCATAAACCTAAACCATGCAAAGAGCCGCCAACCGTGATTTTAGCGCCTTTAAGCCATGAACAGCTCTTGAGATTGTCAAAACCGACCAAATTTCATATTGACAAGCTCTCCAGTTCAGCATCCAGGGCGATCGGCTTGCTATTGATATCCACAGAAACCAAGACAAAATTGCCATGGGCGCAGAGCTGCCGCTCGCCCGAGAGCAAGTTCTCGCCAAAGAGCTCGACATTGACTGTAACTGACGAATTGCCCCTTTTGACAATGCGACCAATCACTTCAACCAAATAGCCATGCTTCACCGGAGTTTTAAAATCGATGCGCTCTGATGAAGCTGTTACCATAGATTTGCGGGCATAGCGCGACGCCGTAATAAATGCACTCTTATCCATTAGCTCAAGAGCGTGGCCACCAAATAAGGTGCCATAGTGATTGGTCTGATTGGGAAAAACCATTTCGACTATTCTAGTGTCATATTTTGAAAAATCAGTTGTACCCATACGAATCTCCCTTTAGAAATAAAAAAGTTCCCGACCAAAGGCAGGAACGAGATCTCGTATGAGCCACCCGAGAGTGACCATAGATACTTGCCTCCTTGCCTCGAAGAGGTGATGTAATAGTGCTCAAGTGGGTAGCCTGACTGGCAATTTCTTGCTTCACAGTTGCGGGACAGCGGTGGATTCTCACCACACTTCCCCCACCAGATCGCCCAAAGCGATCTCTTTATTTGTTGAACACCGATTCAGTTGATGTAAGCAGTCCCTCCATTAACTGCGGCAATTATAGCCGATGGAGAACTGCACCGCCATTGGTGGCCTATGTAAATGTGCAAGAAATAGACTGACAAAACCAACAGACCAAATCCCCCCCCTATACCACTAACAATTGCCTCAACCTGTATGAGAAACTTTGGGGACCTGCGGCATTCATTTATATGTAGGCCAGGTATGTGTAGGCCCACGAACATTAACAACTACTCATCCAGTTCTTTGAACTTTTTGGAGCGTCGCTACGTCTTCACTTGTATCAACCATTTTTTGGAGATTGATTTCATGAACAGGTTACATATTTCAGCTCTGTCCCTAGCAGTATTGTTAGGCCTAGCTACCTCGGCTAGCCAGCCCGCCGAAGCCTACCGCTACGGTGTCAACAACCGACAAGAGAGACAACAAAATCGCATCTATAGCGGCGTCCAAAACGGCTCCCTCAACCGGAGAGAAACAGCCCGCCTAGGAAAACAACAATATGCTCTCAATCAAAAGGAAGCCAGATACCGCGCCAGCGGTAACGGCATGAGCAACTCAGAAAGAGCCCGGCTGGAAAGACAGCAAAATCAAATGAGCCAAAACATCTATCAACAAAAGCATGATGGCCAGGGATACGCTCAAGGCGGCCCAAATCATGGATACCCCAATAAGCCAGGCCATTCACTATATGACGTTAATCAAACCCAGCAGAATCAAGCTAATCGCATCAATAATGGCGTTCAAAACGGGTCACTAACACCACAAGAAGCAGCCAGGCTACAAAATCAGCAAACCCAGTTTGCGGCTCGCGAAGCCAGCATGCGCGCTAGCGGCAATGGACTTTCAGTGCAAGAAAGAGCTCGCCTAGACAATCAGCAAGATCGCATGAGCCAGAACATCTATCAGCAGAAAAACGACGGCCAAGGCCTAAACCCCGGCGGCCCAGGCCCGGGACCAGGCTCACCATATAATAATCGCGGCATAAACGGCGACCAAGCCAACCAGCAAGCGCGCATCAATCAAGGCATCCAAACCGGGGCACTGACCCCACAAGAGGCTCAAAGGCTACAAAACAATCAGGCTGAGTTTGCAGCAAAAGAGGCAAGACTTCGCGCCAGCGGTAACGGATTGAGCTATCAAGAACGGGCGAGACTAGAAGCAGAACAAGCCCGACTCAGCAAGCAAATCTACAATCAGAAAAACGACGCCCAAGGTATACCGCAGTAAGATCTAGAGCCCAATCAAACAGGGAAGAAAATTCCATGTTGAGCGAAATAGAGCCAGGGTCGAAGCTCAACCCCAGTCAACTTGCGCAAATCAGCAACATAAGTCTTGATTTGTTCACGGTGTTTGCGAGCTTGAATTTCAACATCTTTGGCAGCGAAATGATCGGTCTTGTAGTCAACCAAATGCCAATCGCCTTCGGCGTCTTGAAAAATTAAGTCAGGGCGCCGAGGGCGAATGTCAGGGCCAGCCTCTGAAAAACCAGAAGCGGCATCAATTAAATAGGGCAATTCATGCCGTCTTTGTTGACTTTGTGAAAGCAGGCCGTAAAGCCTGCTTTCGTAGTAAACGCTAAGCAAGCGCTCTCCCTCATCAACCAAGCGATTGAGCAAATCACTATGAGCCACCATGGCCCCCTGGGTAAAAGCAATGTCGGCAATCCATGCGCGGTCGACCATGCGTCCTGACGGCGGCAAATTCTCCATCAGAGAGTGGAAGAAAGTACCAAGAGAAGCTGCTGTAACAATGCCCTCCGTCGGCGGAGCACCGTCTCTAGGTGTCACCCGACTACGGCCTTGTTCATTGAGTTTAGGATCTTCCCCACTAGTTTGACTTTGCTCTAAGCCAAAGAGACTTTGAAGAGAAGCATCGCCCTCGCCATGAAGAGCAAGAGATTTCGGCTCATCAGCGCTTCTCTGCGGCACTTCAATTCCAGCAGCCAAACTAAAACTATATGGCGCTACTTCACCGTCGCTGCGAGAAGTAATAGTGAGGCCAAGGCAATCATCTGGTCCTGGTCGCACAGCATCATCCCGGTCTAGTCCGAGCACCTGCATTATCCACTGGCGATAAGACTCGCTTTTTCTAAATGGAGCCGATAGAAAAATTCCAAGATTATCTCGAGCCCTGGTCATTGCTACATAAAGCAAGCGTTTCTTCTCTTCTCGCTCCATCTGGCGGTCTAAATGACTGGCTACTTGATACCAGGCGGGCTTGTCTTGATCATCCAGACGAGTACTATTGAAGGCTACGCCATAACTAGAGTGATAAACCAGGCGATCGGCATTGCGCAGCAGTTGGCCTCCCAAGCAAGGTAAGGCCACCACGGGAAATTCCAAGCCCTTGCTGGCGTGAACGGTCATCAGCTTAACGGCATCAGCACTATCAAGAGGGGCTTCAGACTCGCGCATGCCAAACTCGCGCATGAGAGCTAGACGCCGGGCAAACTCGCCACAAGAGAGATGTTCATGCTCAGAGGCTAAATGGGCCATCTTCCAGACATTGCGAGAGCGCTGCTTACCATCAGGTGCAGCCAACATAGCCAAATCATAATGAGTATCATCAATAACTTTCTGTACCAACTCTCCCAGGGGTAACAGAGCGGCATATTCCATCAAATTTCTCAGCTGCCGCACCGCCAGAGACAAGGCTTCAACCCCGGGCTCGCGCGCGCGCACAACATTAGCAATAGCAGTCCAGAGAGGTTGCGAGGGATGGTCGGTAACCACCCGGTGCAGCAAGTCATCGGTAATGGAACAAAAAGGTGAGCGCAGCACAGCCAAAAGCGAATGACTATCTTTAGGGTTGTCTAAGAAGCGGAATAGATTTTCAAAATCAGCCACTTCCTGGCGGCGCAAGAAGCCACTGCCACCGAATGTTACATAGGGAATATCGAGCTGGGCAAACATTGCCTCAAAAGATGCGAAATCACCGTTGCGTACCACTAAGACAGCACAATCACCATAGGTAATTGGTCGCACCCCACCATTCTTGGCGGCAATCTGATAGCCACCTTCAACTTTCTTTTTCAACCAATGCCCTACTTGATGGGCCTCATAAAAAGCAGGAGTTAAGCCGCGGGCGTCTTCTTCTATATCGACGTCAAGCATGAGAACTTCAACAGCAGTAGCACTTTGCTGAGCTGCAGCAATGCTCAAATCAGCCTGCCTGGCTGGCTCTAGAGCTTCAAACGCAGCAACATAGGGCACGACTTCAGGATCGGCGTCAAGTAAGTGATCAAAAACTGAATTGACGAAGAACACTACTTCTGGGTGACTGCGAAAAGAGCGAGTCAATTTAGTAACCAGCGAAGAGCCGCTTAAACTCGAAGTTTCATTCTTGAACAAAGACTTCCACTTGTTAAAAGTAGCAACGTCGGCACCTTGGAATTTGTAGATCGACTGCTTATCATCTCCGATTAAAAAGACCCTTGTCTTGTCACCGGCCAACAGCGATAACAGCGTGGCTTGCATGTCATTGGTATCTTGAAATTCATCCACAAGCAAAGCCTGCAACTTGTCATTGAAATAGCCCCTCGATTGCGAGCCTTCTTTTTCTAAACAAGCGCAAGCCAGACTAATCAAATCGTTATAGTCAACAGTAGTCAGTTCGCGCTTATGCTCTTCGTAGATTGCCAGAGCGCGCTCAAATAGCTGAATAATACCAAGAGTAAGAACAAAACCCCGTTCGTCTTCTTGATTGAGGGTAGCCGGAATTTTGCCGACAATTTGCTTAGCTTGCTCGCGACAGGTCATCAGGGCTTTACGCAAGTCTTTGGCATCAGGTTTGGTACCACCAATATTGCCAATTGTAAGCGTAGACACCGCCATAAACGCCTGCCAACGTACAGCCACAGAACCATCGGCGAATAACTGCTGACAAAGATTCAGCAGAGTCTCACGCACTGGATTGAGCTTGTTTGCAGCATCCGCCATTGAATTCATTCGCACATAGTCGAAAGATGAATTGAATTCTCGATTAGTAGAAAGGCCAGAAAGAGCGCTACTCTGCATATCAAGCAAGACTCTTTCAGCGGTGGCACGCATGCCAGCAATAGTTAGAGAGTCAAACGCTTTCATCGATTGCTTAAATTGCATTGACCCCTTAAGCAGTCGGTTCAATATCTTCTTCACTTCATCAATTGAAAACTCTTGCAAAACATCGTGCTCACAGACAGACTCTGGTGCTGCAGCGGCGCCATAGAGTTCAATCACCATCTTGAGAGCGCGTTCAATGCTATCTTGCAGCAATTCATTTTGAGTCAACTCATCTAGCACTTCAAACTGCGGATCGATGCCACAATCAGCAGGGTGACTCTTCAAAATCGATTCGCACAATGAGTGAATGGTACCGATACGAGCGCCGTCAACCTCAGCTAAACAACTGAGCCAGCGGCCATCCGCTTCTTCCTGCGAAAGAGTAAGAAAGCGCGCTTTGAGCCTTGAGCGCATCTCGGCAGCAGCTTTGCGAGTAAAAGTAACAGCGATGATATTAGACAGGGTGCAATCAGGATAGCGCCGCAGAATCTCGACATAACGCTCTACTAGCACATGGGTCTTGCCCGAGCCCGCGCCGGCTGAAACTAATACGTTTCTGTCTACTAAATCTACAGCTTGTTGTTGTTGCTCAGTTAGCATCTATCAAATTATCCTAATAGTAGACTTAATCGCTATCATCACTAGCGCCAAGCTCGGTGATGCGACAAACTTGCTGATGGTCACAGTGCTTACAAGAATCTGGGCTGCTGGGCTTGACACTAAAGTTTCCTTTTTTGATGTCTGCCACGTAATTACCAATGTATTCTTTGGTCAAACCGATATAGTCGTTTTCACCATCCTGAAAATCAATGGTGCCAATTTGATCACCAGAAGAGAAACTGAGAAAAGCACCACTCTTTACCTGCACATTAGTATCGGCCAAAATAGCATCAGTTACAGCCATAGCATAAACCGGCAGTTGCATATTACGACCAGCTAAAGCCTCTTTCTTGCTAATCGCACCAGAGCTTGATTTATAGTCTATGACCTTGACTCGACCATCGCTTGATACATCAATGCGATCGACCCGACCGTGCATTTTCACAACTTGACCATCAACTTTTACAACTAGAGGCGGTGATGATTCGCCATCTTTAAAGCCAAAGCCTTTTTCAAAGTAAGTAGGGACAAACTCGCCACCCGAGCGCACGGCTCGCTCTTTTTCTTTGACAAAGAAGCGGCGCAAACGAAAAGCAATTTCTTTCTGCTCGTATTGCCAGAAATCAGTGTGCCTGAACTTGCGCGTCGTCTCTAGCCAGACAATGGCTGACTTAATACTACTTTCGAATATTTCTTGCAAGAGAGCTTCATCTGCACCCAAGAGAGAGAGAGAGCGTTCTTTCAATTCTAAGTAAAAAACTTCAAGGGCTTTGTGATAGACCTCACCAAGCAATCTTGAGTCAAGACCAAGTTCTGGTTCTTCCATCTTCTCAATTTTTAGAGTATGCGACACCCAGAATCTAAACGGGCATTTCCCGTAGTCATTAAGACGGCTGACACTCCACATTTCAGGAGCCTTTACACTAATAAGGTTGAGGTTGACTTGCTCAGTCAAGCAGCCGTTCAATTCATTGAATATATTAGCTCCACTGCTAGACCCCGTGCCCAAGCTAGATTGCGTGCGCGCCTGCACGGTAGAAAACGGCAGCTCTAACTTAGTCAGAAACTGACGAACATCAAAGGGCATCCACGACAATTCGAGATCACGCAAAGCCTGCCTGCCATTGAGCCAGAGCCAGCCGGCCGCCAGCTCCTGAGCCGAAGTAGGCTCAAGCATGGCATAAGTTCGTGGGGCACGGAAAGTGAGAGCAGCTGCAGCGGCTTCATCACCTTTGGTTAAGAAGAAGGAAGGAATCAGTTCTTCCCCAGTCATCTCATAGATCGGGCTTGATTGACAGAGCCAATCGGTGGCACGCTCAACCAATGAATCATAGAGCGAGGGCTCAAACGATTGGTGATGACGTGGATTCTCGATGTCTATGCCATAAGACATCCACTTGCGCACTTCATCTTTACTAAGAAATCCACCCTGCTCTGAACGCCGGGGAAACTCACCTTCGTTCAAACCAGCGACAATAATGACCTTGAATCTTCTGTTTGGAACTAAATCGGCACTGCAAACAGTAATCGCTTCACAACTAACTTTTGGTCTTCTAAAGTTGGCATTCTCTATGGCTCGCTCCAGGCGCTTGAAGAAAGCAGTATAAGTTGACATCTGCGGGCCATAGGCATGGGAGAGCAGAGTCTCTTCTAAAACTAAATTAGCCAGTACCCGCCTGAACTCGAACAAGGCTTGATGCTCTTCCCAGCTCACTAGTGGGTTCGAGAATTCCTCATCATTGGGCAATATCAATAAGTCATCAATTAAGTCTTCAACAAAGCTGACATGCTCAGTCAAAGTCTTTTCATAACCGGCAGAATGTAGACTTGGCAGAGAAAGCCGCTCTATCAGCTTGCCGAGCTTTGCCGCCCAATGCCAATCGCTGGCACCTTTTACAGTAAGTGTTGAGAGAGACTGATCATCAATCTCTTCAATTTCGCCACTATCTAAATCTAGATAGGCCCTATTAAAAAACGGGCTAGAAAGCGTGCGCACCACATCTTGTCTGGCAAAATCAGAAACAGGGAGATGCAATAAGCGACGCAAATATTTGACTAAGGGCAAACTACCAAGTTCAAGGGGCTCATCGAGAAAATAATCAATTTGTGCTCCTTCAAAAGCAGCACGAATGGCCGTCATATATGGTTTCACCGAACGTGCCACCACTACAATTTGATCGGCTGAGTAGCCCTTAAGCAAACATTTTTTTGCTTCGCGAGCGACTTCCTCCATTTCCATCAAACGATCTAGCGCTCTAAAATTGATCTTTTGCAGAGAGCCAGTCGCCGCAGCTGATGGAGAAGCCTGACGCACAGTTTCTTTGAGGAGCGGCGCAAAGGCTTCTTTCAACTCGCGAAGTGACTTATCCTTCCAAGAATAATTTTGCCAAGAATAATTTTGCCAAGAATAATTTTGCCCCTGTGACTCTGACTCTGACTGAGAATCAGAAGAATCGGAAGAAGAAGACTGCGCTGCCACATAGTCAAAAGCAATGATGGTGCGCTGTGACTGTTTGGCGATAGAACTAAGAACTTGCAACTGCAGCCGATTGAAGCGGTCAAAGCCATCAACAGCCAAGAGCCCAATTGACAATACATCAGGGTCGAGATTATTTAAAATCTCGCGTGTCTTATAGGCCAGCTTACGCTCATCGAAAACATTGAGACTTTCTAGCTCTTGCCAATAGGCCTCATAAACTCGCCCCAGTTCCATATAGCGAGCGTCACTAGCAGCCATCTTTGACAACTGGCTAATTACTTCAGAGGGCGAGAAACCGGCTCGCTCCAACTCATCAATGAGCTCAAGCATATGAGCATGGGTGCCAGCAAAATCGGCAATAGAGCTGAGTCCACTGAGGCGGCCAGCAACTTTCACTTTCTCAATAGCCTTCACTAAAATAGCCGGGCGAATACTGTCGGGAATCAAGCGAAAGCCACAACCGGCCTGGCGCAAGACCTGATGGCACAAATCATAAAACGGCAGAATCTTAAGACCAACCAAACCAGTCGCTCTAGCCCCAGGTTGGGCCACTACCAACTGCTCCAATTTCTCTAGCAAGCGCTCTTCCACCAGACGCTTATAGCGATGAGAAGGCACGGTGATGATTGCCTGCTTACCACTAAGCAAACTCTGACGGCAGTGCTCAGCCACCTGGTCAAGCAACCAGATTGACTTGCCTGAGCGATATGGCCCGGTGATTAGCTCTATGCTTCTTTCTGGCATATCTGCTCTTCTATTTATTTGTCGACCAAAAATTGTGCCCGTTGAGATTCGAACTCAAGGCCTTCGGCTTCGGAGACCGACGCTCTATCCAGCTGAGCTACGGGCACGTGGCTCTAATTCTAGCACCCTTAACTAAACTGATCAGGCCACAGCCCTTGGCAAGCCAGGTGCAAACAACTTTCCGCCCCTACCCCTGACACTACAAACAGTGGCATGCTGAGACGAACAAAAGTCTTAGTTCGCCCGCACCATCTCTTCTAGTGCGTTCATATTGTGAATAGTGACGCGCTTCGATTCGATATCAATCCAATGACTATCTTTGAAGCGGTTGAGAATTTGAGTGACAGTCACTCTAGACGAGCCAACCATGTCAGCAATTTCTTGATGAGTAAGAGGAAATTCTACCCGCACGCCATGGGGCGTAACTTTGCCGTGGGTATCAGCCAGCGTAAGCAGCAAGCGAGCCACACGACTGGGAACCTGGCGGAAGACTAAATCTTCTATACGAGCATTAGCCTGCTTGAGACGATCGCCAATGATGCCAATAAAGCGCAAACCAAACTCGGGGTTTTCGCGCACGAAACTAAGGAACGATTCACGGCTGATTTGATATATTCTTGAGTCTTCAAGAGTTTCAGCATAGCTGTCGTGCTCAGCGTTTTCCCAGGCGGCTTCGCCAATCATGTCGCCGGGTCCAAGCAGGGCAAGAATCACAGTTTTGCCTTCAGTAGAAAGCCTGGTCACTCGCACTCGCCCTTTCTCTATAAAGTAGATGGCGTCGCAAGGGCCCCCAGGAGAAAAAATAGTATGGTGTTTGGGCAGCTCAAGCTCTTCTAGAATACCGAGCAATCGGCCCAGCTCGACCGGATTAAAAGCCTCGAAGATCTCGCTGTGCCTTAAGCTGAACAGCCTTTGAGCACTTTTCATGAAGACCCCCCTTGGATGAACCCGGAATAGTAAACAGCCACAAAGCTCGAAACGGTGCACCCGTGGGGCGCCAAAAGAAATACAAATATTTCTCGGCTCAAATTGAACTAAGCCGGGGAAATAAACGTTATCTGTATTACCCCTCGAAAAAAATATTGTTGGGTAACAACCTTTTTATACCCCCACCCCCTCTTTTCTAACTTGATCAGAGGGAAGGGGCTAAGAAGAACCGGAAACACATCGTCCGCATACCGCACAAACACCCGATCGCATATACACTAGACAGCGTGCGGGTTGTGCTTACTTTTTATCTGAAAGAGCAAGCAAAACCGCTATAATTTGCCAGGTGTAGACAAGGTTTTCGCTTGAACAGATTTTGGTCTGTACAACCTTGTTTTTCCAAGTTAATCGCTCTGCTGTTCTGTTGCCCGCGGTTGTCAGCTTTGCTTTTTTATCTATTTTTAGTTTATAGAGTCGAGGAGATTTAATATGGCGATAGTGACCAAAGAGAAAGCCGTGGATAAACAGGAAAAGGCCCCCATCGAAAAAGTAGCCCGTGTCAAAGACACTTCAGGCACTGAAGACAAAAGCAAAAGCCATGCGCCATCAGCAGAGCGTCTCAAAGCTCTAGGCGCAGCCCTTGATTCAATCAAGAAGCAATACGGCGACGGCTCAATCATGAAGTTGGGCGATTCGCGCAACAACCAAATTGAAGCAGTGCCAACCGGCGCCATCACCTTAGACGTAGCCCTGGGGGTCGGCGGTCTACCAAGAGGCCGAATCATTGAAATATATGGTCCAGAATCTTCTGGTAAAACCACTTTGGCCCAGCACGTAGCTGCTGAAGTACAAAAACTTGGCGGTATTGCCGCCATTGTTGACGCTGAGCATGCCATGGACCCAGACTACGCTCGCGCCCTGGGCGTAAACGTAGATGAACTCTTAATCTCGCAACCAGATACTGGTGAACAGGCCCTCGAAATTACCGAACAGCTTGTGCGCTCCGGTGCTGTTGACCTGATCATCGTTGACTCAGTGGCAGCTCTTGTACCAAAAGCTGAAATTGAAGGCGAAATGGGTGACAGCTTGCCCGGTTTGCAAGCCCGATTGATGAGCCAAGCACTACGTAAGCTCACCGCTATCGTCTCTAAAACCCACACATCAATCATCTTCATCAACCAACTTCGTCAAAAAATTGGCGTGATGTATGGCAACCCAGAAACAACCACTGGTGGAAACGCTCTCAAATTCTATGCCTCAATCAGACTAGACATTAGAAAGATCGAGACCCTGAAAAAAGATGGCGTTGAAATTGGCAACCGCGTCAAGGTCAAAGTCGTCAAAAACAAGTGCGCTCCTCCTTTCCGCATCGCTGAATTCGACATCATCTACGGAAAAGGCATCAATACCGCTGGTTGCTTGCTCGATGTAGCTGCAGAACACGATATCGTCAAGAAATCAGGAACATGGTTCAGCTACAAAGAAGAGAGAATTGGACAAGGTCGCGAACAGGCCAAGACCTTCCTTGAAGCCCATCCTGAAATGCTCAAAGAAATTGAAGTACGCGTGAAAGCTCAAATCGCTTCAGGCGTAGTGCCAACCAAAGAGCCAAAAGAGAAAGATAAGAAAGACAGTTAGTCATTCGCTCTTGATCTAGAAGCAGGCTGATATAAAGAAAGGGTGGAGTGCAAATTATTTGACTCCATCCTTTTTTTGGATGACTGAGGATAAAACCACGGCGACGAAAAATACTAACGCTAAGCCCAAAGCAAAGCAGAAAAAGCCCAAAGCGGCAGCACAGGCCAAGCAGCCTGTGGCCAAGTCTAAGCTGCCCCAATTAGCTTTGCCACAATTCAGCTTCAGCCCCCGACAGTGGCTAATAGCCTTGGCCTGCGGTGCAATAGCGGGCTTGGCCGCGCCTGGTTTGGAGCAGTGGTACCTTGCCTGGTTTGGCTTTGCTCCACTTTTTCTGCTCATCTATGCCAATAATTCATACTTCAAACAAATTATGTTAGCGGGCGCTTTTGGCCTGGCCTACAACCTTGTTTACTTACACTGGTATCTCAACCTGGCTCCCCTTGACTGGCTTGGCTTTAGCGGTATCTTTGGCCATCTTTTAGCCATCCTTGCCTGGCTAAGCGTGTCGATACACCAGGCTCTCGCCTTTATTTTGTTTGCTGCCCTGGTTAGTCGCCTACCGCTTTCAGGATCTTTCACAGCCAAGCGCGGTCCTAAAAAAGTTTGGTTAATTCCTGCCCTGGTCGTACTGCCTATCGCCTGGGTTCTGATCGTTAACCGACTTGGCAATATGCCCGATCTCATGGGCGTGCCCTGGACAATGCTGGAATACACTCAATATAAGCAACCTGCCGCCCTTCAGTCAGCCTCAGTGATTGGTGGCATAGGAATCTGCGCCCTGATTATTGCCACCAACGTCACTATTGCCTCTTTCATTGCTACTTTTTTTGGCGGTGGCACCAAGCAATTCAAACGCCTCGCAGCAGAGAACAAAGAAACAGCTTTTTATCACTGCCTGGGCATGGCACTAGTACTGGTGGCAGCCTATTGCCTTGGCTACCAGCAAGAAGGGCAGGTCAAGACGAATGCTACCGTCGATACCACCATGGTTCAAGGCGGCATTAACATCGACATGCAAAAAACAGAGCGCCGCTTTACCATCGAAGATTTAGTAGATAACTACGACAAGTTACTCGCCAACAGTCACGATTCTTTAGTAGTTTTACCGGAAGGAGCATTGCCAACTTATTTGCGAGAGCAGCCTGGCGTAATCAGCTGGCTCAAAAGCAAGGCCGCTGAAAAGCATCTCGATATTGTTGTCGGATCAATGGATCGCAGTGAAGCAAATCGACCATACAATGCCGCATACGGCATCACCAGTAGTGGCGTAGTTTTGCCAGAAGTCTATCACAAGCGTTTTCTTGTACCGATTGGAGAATACACACCTCTGCTCGTCAACTATTTACCAGAATGGGTAAAACGCTGGACAAATACACCGGCTGGAGGTGGCTTTGCCGCAGGAAAAGAACCGGTTTTACTAGACTTATCTAGAGGCAAAATTGCCCCACTAATCTGTTTTGAATCGATATCGCCCGAAGTCACCGCTGCAAGCTGCAGGGCCGGTGGCCAGTTACTAGTTAATATTTCGGACCTGGCCTGGTTTCACAAATCTGACTGTGGTCAGCAAATGCTGGCTTTTGCAGTACTCAGGGCAATCGAGAATCGTCGATATTTTATCTTTGCCGCCAACACCGGACCATCTGCCATAATTGATCCCACAGGGAAAATAACACATTACCTTCCACAGGGCGAAAAATCTAAGTCGATACTGAATGGCAAGGTAGGGCTCAACTGGCAGCCAACAGCCTTTGCACTCTGGTATCGATAAACAGACAGAGACAAAGATGACAAATTTTTCGCACTTCACATTTTCTAAAATCACTTATTTAAGCCAGGCAATATTGTGTGCCTTTGTTGTCAGCTTGCCAGCAGCATTGGCTACCGAGCCCTTTAGTGGCGCGACTATTGGCAACCAGATTAGAGAAAGCTGGGCCAAACAAAGCGCTTCGAAAGACTCCAAAACAAAACTGGCAAAAGCCACAGTTGAAACAACCATAAAAGCACCCAAAGAGTATGTCTGGAATGCCTTAACTGATTTTGGCCGCTATCCGCGCATCTTCCCCAAAGTAAAGTCTTGCCAAGTACTAAAAAGGGAAGGACAGCTGGTTTACATCGAGAGTTATCTCAAGCCCCAACTGTTTGTCAACGAACAATGTCAGCACACAATTAACGACCTGCAAAACAAGCCAGACCGCTTGCGCTGGAAAATGGTAGACGGCACATTCAAAGCTGTTGAAGGCGAGTGGCAGCTAAAATCAGTCAATTCGGGTCGGCACTGTCAAGTAATCTACACTCTAGAGGTGGACCCAGGCCCAGCCATTCCTCGGCCAATAGCAAGCTTAGCCTTGAAGATGACTCAGAAAGAAATTGTCAGCAATTTCAAACAAGTGGTAGAAAAAGACGCTCAGTCGCTCAATTCGAACCAACAAGCATCTAGCTCGGCACTGCTCGAGCCTGAAAGCTAATACTAGAGTAAATTGCTATTTGCTGTACTTGGTAGCAGCAGTGACTTCAACAGTAACCATAGTCTTGCCGCTCTGGTTATCGACACTCTTGATGGTTCCCATGGCAACCTCGCCCCAGGCAGTCGAGTGAGGAGTCATGCCTTCGCCCTGCTGCATCACTTTAACGTACTCATTATTCTCATTTTTGCGATTGAGAGAGCCTTCTACTTCAATCACTAGACTAGTTAAGCCGGCCACAGTTTTAGGTTTGCCGGATAGACGGCCTTTAGCAATCTCTTCCCAGCGCTGATTAGTGGTATTTGTGCCAATTCCCCACTCAAGAATCTGAACAGGTTTGCTCAGTCTAATCATGACCTTTTCCTCTGACTTCCAACGACAGCCTTACTGCAAAAACGTTATCACATTTAGGGGCGAGTCTCCCAAGTAAGCGTCTAAGCTAGGGCATTTCTCTAGCGTTTCTTCAAACTTTCGACGATGTCAGGTAGAAAATCTTCCAAACACTTTCCTTCTAAACCAAAAAGGTCGTGCGCCTCTTTAGAACTGCTGTGAGAATCTGTAATTAAAATTTGGGCCAATTCAAGAGTAATTGTGTTCTTCGGCAAGACCTTGGTGGCCATTTCAAAAGCTTTCCCTGAAAGCTGACTTGGAATAGTCATGGTCGTACCCGAAAGACCAAACTCAAAGCGAATAGTCTCAAGCATCTCTATCAACGAATACTCTTTCGGACCAGCAATTTCCAAAACTCGCCCGGTCGACTCTTTCATATAAATGCAATCAACAACGCAGCGAGCGACTTCATCAACATGCACTGGCATCAAGATATTCAGGCCACTACCAACAACTGGCAAACAAGGCTTAAAAGTCACCAGGGGCTTGATCATTTCAACATAAGGAAAGCGGGAGCCGAACATATATGAAGGCCGCAGAATGGTCCAGTAAAGTTTAGAGTTACGAACAATTTCGTCGCCCGTAAACTTACTGCTCAAATATTCACTGCCTGACTCTTCACGCGCGCCCAAGCAGCTCACTTGCACAAAGCGCTGAATGCCATTCTGTTCGGCTAAAGCTGTGAGCTTCTCTACCAACTCGACATTGAGATAATCATAAGAGCTAGCTCTTGAGCCATCGCTATTCAATCTAAAGCTACCAGAAATATTGATAATGGCATCAACGCCATCGACAGCACGCAGCAACACTTCATCGTTTTCGAGAGAGCCAACCACAACCTCGATACCACGCTTGCGATACTGAGAAAGGTTAGATGCCTTCCAATCGCCAGCCCCGCGGGTCAACAAGCGAATAGGAAGCTGCCGAGCCATCATTAGCTCGACGACCGGTTCGCCGAGGAAGCCAGTTCCGCCAATCAGGAGCAGCAAATATTTATTCCTTTAGAACCTGACACCAAAACCGCTGCCACCGAATCTAATACCACTACCACCCAAGCCGTATCCACCAGCAGGATATCCATAAGGGCTAAAGCCATTATTGAACGAGCTATATCCCCCCATGGGAACACCGACAGGTACCCCCAAACCCATACCCATCCCAGCCGGATAACCGAAGCCAGCACCAGCAGGAAGGCCACCAAGGCCGGTGCCATAACCGCCGTAAGCACTGTTGCCATAGGCACCAGCGGGATAACCAGTCGATCTACCTACAACTTGACCAGTTGCAGGGTTGATCAAATTACCTGACATCGAATCGACCAAGAAACCAGTGCTAGGGTCACGCACCATAGCGCCAGCACCAGGAACTCCGTAGCCGTTCGTGTAGCCGCCATAAGTGCCATAGCTGCCGTAACCACCACCGAGCATGTTGCCAATCGAATTGATGATTTTGCCAAGGCCTCCGCTTCCGCGAGTTTGAGTCTGGCTTTGGCTAGTCATGCCACTACCCATACTGCCCATAGATCCCAGTGAACTCATACCGCTGCCCATATCAAGATCGTCATCGAAGTCATCGCGACGAGAACGATTAGCCCGAGCAGTTTTCGGAGGAGCCGCTGCAACCGGCACCTTCTCTACTAGCTTTGCCACACGCTCGGGCAAGCTCAAAGAGGCACCAGAGTCGGGTTTATTAGGGAAGACAGTTTCCTCTAAACGACTCACTCTCTCTATCAGTGGATCCGAAGCAAAAGTTTTACCGAGCACAGCGTTTTCTAAAGCCGTGACCTTGCTACTCAAGCCGATAGCGCCACCGGGAACAGCGGTGCCTCCAGAATCAGAGTCGAAACGGTCACTAGCAGCAGCACGCCCAGAAGATGCACCCGTTTGAGCTCGAGCAGTTGAACCAGCCGATGCCGCACGACGAGGAGCAACTGGTGGCAAATCATCATCTTCTTCATCAAGGGCTCGACCAGCACTGCGAGGGGAACCGATTGAACCCATGCCATAGGCACCAGAAGCACTATTAGAACCTCGGCTGGCAGACCCAGTGCTACCCATGCCATACCCACCAGAAGCGGCGCCAGAAGCACGGCTGCCAAAGGCATTTTGCATATCTTTGCGCAAATCTCTGCCACTAAATGAACGGCCATCTTCGCCATCACTGCGGGCGACAGGCTGTCGCGACGGCTGCTTGGGCGCAGGGAAGCTGATATCGTCATCCTCATCATCAAGCCAATCAGTGCCTGGTGGTGCTTGTTTAGCGACATCAACTCGAGTCTTCTCTTTAAGAGCATCAACTCTTTCACTCAAATCAGTGAATTTAGATGGTTTGCCGAAAACTTTAGTTTCAAGACGATTCAAGCGATCGGCTACTGAATCAGAAGCATAATCACGCTTAAAGATGCTCTGCTCAAGGGCAGTCACGGCCGGATATTTACTTTCACCACTCAAGACTTGACCGCCAGGCTTTTTACCCTGACTGCGCTCTTCGCTCAAATCTAAATCGCTGTCATTGTTATTGACTGGCTTGGCAGCAGAGCTGCTACTGCGCCCAGAAGAAGAAGAAGATCCTTCACTCTTGTCGCTATCTTCACTAGCTACAGCGCCAAGATTAGGCACAGTGTCAGCCAGATTTTTCAAGCGGGTCTCACTAGCACCAGTTCTCGCTTCACCAAAAATCATTTTTTCAAGGCGCTCAAGGCGAACCGCCTCTTCGTCCTTAGGATAAGTATGTTTGAAAAACTTCACTTCAAGCTGACTGAGCCGGACATCAGAGCCCACTGAAGCCATGGCCGAGTGGCCAGCACGGAGCCCACTGATGGTGCCAGAACCGCAACCTAAATCAAGCGGCAAAGAAACGGCCAGCGCTAATGACAGCCCCGCAACCAGGCGACCCAACCTAAGCCTTTCTAATCTAAGACCAACAAATCTAAGACTTACTAGGCTCAAGGAGCGGCCGAGCAAATTTGTCTCAAGTTTGGCGGCAGTATTGGTCACGTTCATTGCTCTCGGAATTGAGTTCTTGCTCTTGCGAGCGCCTGTTTCAGTGTCAGCTATCCAAGTAGAGCCATCTTACCATGCTTTCCAAGACCCAGCGCCACTTTCCACCCTCATCGCTCGACCCTTCAGCCTTGTCAAGGAAGTCAACGGCGCCAACAACTAAATTAGGACGACCAGCAAGGCAGCCTTGTTCCCCGCCCCTTGAAATGCCCAAAGCTGAAGCAACCTTAGAAGCCTGCCATTACAGTCATAATTTTCACGATAGTTAGAGTTTCGAGAGCTTTCTTCGCTATTCTGTAACGTACTAATAATTACAGCGAAAGAGGCCCCATGCCAGCCAGTCAAAACCTTTCAAAATCTAACACTGCCAGCCCTAAAATCGCCCTCGATGGCTACAACCTGACCATTGAAGATGTCGAAACCATTGCCAACAAGCAAGCCAAAGTTGAGCTTTCAACGACGGCCTTAGAGCAATTACAGAAGTCGCGCGAAATAGTTGAAGGATATTTACAAAGAGGAGACGTGGTCTACGGAATCACCACCGGCTTTGGCAAATTTAAAGACATCTATATCGCACCAGAGCAAACAGAACAACTACAGCGCAATTTTCTTTTCTCACACGCCTGTGGCATGGGCGATCTATTTGACAGCAACACCGTGAGAGCAATTACCCTTTTACGCGCCAACGCTCTAGCAAAAGGCTTCTCTGGCATTCGGCCAGAAGTTGTAAATCTACTCGTAGAGCTACTAAACCACGAAATTCATCCAATCATTCCGCAGCAAGGTTCAGTTGGTGCCAGCGGAGACTTAGCGCCGCTATCGCATCTAGCCCTGGTGCTGATTGCCGAAGGCAGTGCTGAATATCAGGGCAGAGTTTTAAGCGGGAAAGAGGCCCTGGCAGCCGCTGGACTCAGACCAGTTGTTCTAAAGGCCAAAGAAGGTCTGGCCCTCACCAATGGCACCCAGGTGATGAGCGCTCTTGGATGCTTGGTAGTAAGCGAAGCTGATCGCCTAGCAAAAATGGCAGACATTATTGGAGCCATGAGCCTAGAAGCACAGCTGGGATCACAAAAAGCATTTCTGGCCCCCGTGCATGACGTTCGCCCTCACCCAGGACAAAAAGCTTCAGCTAGCAATCTCCTCAAGCTTCTGGCTGAGAGCCAATTGATGGAAAGCCATAAAGACTGCCCCATGGTGCAAGACGCTTATTCACTGCGCTGCATGCCACAAGTGCACGGCGCATCAAGGCAGGCTTTCAAGCACGCTCGCGAAGTGCTAGCAATTGAAATCAACTCAGCCACCGACAATCCACTAGTCTTTCCAGACCAAGTTATCTCTGGTGGCAACTTCCACGGACAGCCACTAGCACTGGTGCTCGATTATGTCGGTATAGCCCTGGCCGAACTAGCCAATATTTCCGAACGCCGCACCGAACGCCTGGTCAATCCAGCCCTATCAAATGGGCTGCCTGCCTTCCTTACGAGAAATGGTGGCCTGAACTCAGGCTATATGATCGCCCAATATACGGCAGCAGCAATTGTCTCTGAAAATAAAGTACTGGCACATCCAGCTTCGGTGGATTCCATTCCGACCTCGGCCAATCAAGAAGATCATGTATCGATGGGCACCATCTCTGCTCGCAAGGCCAGAACAATCATGCACAACCTGCGCCGAGTCTTGGCTATCGAACTGTTATGTGCCGCCCAGGGCCTCGATATGCGTTGCGGTGTAATTGACTCTGTGCCTGATATTGGTCACGTCAGCAAAGGCAGCGGGAAATTTACTCCCGGTTCCGATACTGAACACGGCATGAAAGCCGGTCTTGGCGTAGAAGCCGCTTACCGCTTTGTCCGCAACCACATTCCCTTTCTTGAAGAAGACAGAGAAATGCATTTGGATATGGCCAAAGCAGAAGAAATCATTGCCTCTGGTGAGCTTCTAACAGTAGTTGAGAATGCCATTGGTCCACTAGAATAACTAGATATAGCATAACTAAAAAATAAAGATCAGCTCGCCATAAATTGGCTAGATATGGCGGTCAAATCGAAGGGAATGTCTTCGGCAAGAAACTTAGTGGTGGCCAATTCTGCACTACTAGCTAACTGACCACGGGCCTCAGCGTGCAAAAGCAATAAGTCGTAAAGGCTCGGCTTGTTGAGATCAACCATTGACTTGAGCGACAGTTGAATGCCAGTCAAATTGCCCACCGTATTGTTGTACCAGTTAGGATTGCGAGTCAAAGAAATATCAACCCAGATCACCTGCCGCTCTACTAAATCAAAAATAGCCGGAATCGAAACTCTAGTGTCGCCGCTAACATCCAACTTGTCTTGCACAGTTTTGGCTTCAAACACCTCACCAGACTCCGGCTGTTCGCGGGCCATCCAACCAGCAAAGCACTCAGGCAAATCGCAAAATGGTTGAGCGGTATAACTTAAAAGCGACATCACCACATAGCGTCCATGATGTTTGAGCACTTTATCAATGGAAATATCAATGAATTCGCTAGCTCCCTCTGGGGCATCAACAATATCGCCACTGTGGCAACCGCCAAAATTCTTCAGGTTGTAATAAGTAAGCGCATCGATAAAGGCAAAATTCTCATCGAACACGGCCGCTGACAAATCAATGTCGGTGCGGTAGAGACCATTCTTCCACCAGGTGAAGAAACGCAGAACATTAGTATCAGGCAAAGGCAACCTACTGCCGCGCGAGGTTGTGCGAAGAGCTTTAGAAGCAGACCTTTGCGCAAACGGCACCATAAAATTCTTCAGCTCTGGGTCGACCCAGCAAGTACCCAGAGAAGGAAGCTTAGCAAAGCGCTCAAGCAAGGCTTTGCGACAAAGTCCGGCGGCCAACTCGCAAACGAGAGGCGGCAGCCCCGGTAGGCAGTCAGGAATTGCCTGCGCTTTGGCCAGCTGCGACTTAGGGAAGAAAACCCGCAGTGGCCGCGGCTGCGTCCGGTTCTTAAAATGATGCAAGACCTGCAACAGTACTGGTGTAGAAACCTTGTCGACAACCTTAGCAAAAGCGAATGCCACATCCTCCTGGTGGGTACCAGCAATACGCAGCAAGTGATCCAAACGCCGAGCGAAATCTCCCGGTCTTGTTTTCAGCATGGCCACAGCAGCAGTGGCATCACTCAGCTCTAAGGCTTTCTCTAAGCGACTATTGAAAGTATTAGAGGGCAGGCCATTTCTCAAGATGTTGAAGGCCTCAAATGATCGTGGATATCGGTCTTTGAATTCACCCGGGTGCAGTTTCTCACCAAGCCTGATCCATCGCTCTTTCCATCTCAGCATATCTTCAATCAAGTTAGACTGACTCTCAAGCAAACTCAAAAGCAAACGGCGCACACTGCGCTTATAGGTCTTAAACTTGGCAGGCTCAGTTAAGGAGACGTCTCCGCCGCTCAAGGCAACAGCCAAACGCAGTACATCGGTAGCAGTATCGACATACTTGGCCACAAGACTAGCACTATCAGCGGTGCGTTCCATTAGCTGCGCTAAAACAAAAGCCTTATTCTCGCGGTGTGCTATTTGAGCCGGCAAGAACCGCTCAATATCGCCATCAAAGAAATCTATATATGCAGCAATGTCTTCTTTATCGGTAACAGAAATGGAACTATTTACCGAAAGCAGTTGTCTAAATTGCAGCTCAAACTGTTCAAAGGTGGAAAGGGCAAGCGGCCGCAAATCAGGAGCTTCAGCAAGAGGAGCCCGCTGAGGAACAGGAATTAGACCAAAGAGCTTCTTTGGCTTAGCCGGTAAATATTTGCCACCACTAAAATAGTGCACCATGGCATTGAGATAAAGCTCAGCCTCACTCATATCCATCACTTGCTTAGGAAAGTCAGGATACATCGGCGTCAATTTTTGGTGAGCACCTTTCTCTTTTGCTAAGCACTCGAATAACTGTTTCTTCAAGTCAGCAAGTTCACTTAAACTAAGATGCTTGCAGGCGGCAATTAAATCAGCCGACATGCCAAACCCTAAAGCCTCTATAGTCTTCACGACCGTGGCCACATAGTGGTTAGGCAAAGCCTCACTAGTAGAAGCCGGATTAAGTAAAACCTTCTTACAGCGCCGAACGAAAATCTTGTTGGCCAATTCAAGTTTTTGCGGCGAATATTCTTGCACCATGGCCTCGCACAACTGGCATAAAAAGAAGCCGCAGAAAGCGAAGACTCTAAATCATAGGTTTAGAAGGAAGAACCTTCATAGCCGCGGCACTATGTTCTATGCCCGCTGGCCCTAACGCTCAAACTGACAAGAATCAACCAATATAGCTATCTATTTGGGCAGACTAACTTTTCCAGTTCCAGAGCAAAGCGGACAGGGCCCCTTATTGATAGGCCGACCATTAACGTACTCAATTACTTCGCCCATATGGTCGTTACTCCAATATTCAGAGCCGCCCTTGCCCGCGGGGTCGAGATAAGGAAAAACCATCCAAACCAGGCGATCGGGTTTGCCCGGCACGTCCATTTTGCGCCAGCCTGGTGTTGAAGGTTTGAGACAATTACCCGGACAAATCCCCTTCATGTAGCTGTTTAAGGTAACGGCTAACCTCTGGGCGCGATTCTTGACCGAAATCAGCTTGCCTCTCTCACTAACTTTTTTATACTGGTCTAGGGCTTTCTGATATTGATGCATTTCGTAGAAACAGTAACCCAGAAGTATGCCAGCATCGCCATCATCCAGAGGCGATTGGGCGGCGACAACAAGGCTAGCCGCGGCGGCCTGATACTTCTTTTCCTGAAAAAGTTTGGCCCCCTTCTGATAGGAAGCCTTGAAAGCAATTTTGTCTGTTTCTTTTTCTGCATCTTTTAGCGGCTCAGCAGTCTGGGCTGACGCCGGCACAAGAGAAGCAAACGGCACTAGAAACAATGTAGAGAATGCGAGTGCCGATGCCAGTAGCAATGCCATGAACTTCAAATTATTGCCATTGAAAAATAGATTGAAAGAAGAGGTGTCGCGGGAAGCGAAGACTCTAAATTGGAAATTTTAGAAGGAAGAACCTTCATAGCCGCGACTACAAATCTATACCCACTTCTATTACTTACTAGTATTTTTATGCCGCCAGCTTAGTCGCTTCAACGACCCACTTTCGAGGCAGCGAAGTCAAATCAAGCTCCACCAAACCCGTGGGAATGTTAGTACCTGTGGTTCTCCAATTTCCTCTGCTATAGGCAGGCCATTCAGCGCGCTTATGAGCGAAGAAATGTTGCATGCCGCTGTAAGTGCCATCAGTAGGTGGATTCACCATCATTTGCAGGCCTTTGCTCTTCAAATAGCGATCATCATGGCTGAGAAGTACACCGTGATCATAATTTGCCACTGCTGTTCTGTTATAGACAGATTCGTGCTTGTTCCAAATGAAATCGATATCGTGCGGAGCCGCTTTTTTCGTAACGAAACTACCACCCACATGCACTTCTTTTACACCACCAGCCTTAAGGCCCTGCAGCACTTCTTCAAAGTTGCCCAGCAGCATCTCTCGGCGCGACCCCATACCAAACTGCGCCTTAAAATCAGCAAAACTGAGACGGTAGAGACCAGGCATTAAATTGCCGTCTTCAGCAAACTCAAGAGCACTCTTGCGAGGCAAAGCCTTCATATAGAGCGCATTGCGCACTTCCACCTCGGAGAGAGGCAGACCAGTAACAGGATGAGGAATAACTTCACCACTGGCTTTGATAGCTTCGCGCTTAGCCTGCACTTGACTGACGACCTCGCTATCTCTTGATGCCGCATCATAAGCAGCATTGCGCAAGCGATCTGATTCAGCAAAGCGCGCCTCTTGCTCGGCGCTGCGAGTGTATGTTTTTAAGGAGGAACTTAGCGCTGGGCTGATCTCGCTCGCTCCAGATTGAGCAGAATTGGCAACAGAGGCAAGGTGACTCTCGCTATGCATGACCGTGGCACCTTGTTTTTCAACAGTTGCAAATAACTTAGCCGACAAACGAGGTAGAACTCCAGACTCTTCCATAGCATGAACCATTCCAGCACCGCTTCTACCTTTTGTCGCCAGCAAAAGTGCCGCCGAGCCAATAGCAGCTGCAGCCAACAGGCTTTGGTCAAAATTATCACTTTTGGAAGCAGCTATGTGCCGATTTTCTGAGTTGAAATATTCCATAGGTAAATATCTAGCGCGGGGGGAGTTATATACTCACACCAGAAGTAGGCGATGTCAGTGGTGGAAATACGTAGTGACGAGCTAACACTAATCTTCAAGCATTAAATCTAAGCGTCTTTTATAGTTATTGAGAAAATCACGAGTAACTGAAAAATGCTCCAGATTTTCATATTTGTCTTCACGAACACCAGTTTCATCAAAAACAAAAATTTTGCTTGATGGATAGGCCAACAAAATGGGGGAATGAGTAGCGATAATGAACTGCGAACCATCTTGCACCAAGTCGTGAATACGCACGAGAGCAGCCAATTGGCGTGATGGAGAAAGAGCTGCTTCTGGTTCATCTAAAAGGTAAATACCTTTTCCTCTAAACTTGTTGACCAAGGTAGCCATAAAAGACTCACCATGCGACTGGCGATGCAGCGACTTGCCGCCATATGAGTCGAGGTAGCCGACATCGTCCATATAAGTGGCCAGGTTATAGAAGCTCTCAGCCCTCAAGAAATAACCATCCTTAGGATGAGCATGACTCTTCTTGGCTTTCAAAAAGTCTTGCAAGCCAGATGAGCCGCCAGCATCATCTATCTGCACATTTTTAGTTCCGCCTTGGGCACTAAAACCAAGAAGCGGAGCGATGGCTTCAAGCGCAGTTGACTTACCCGAGCCATTTTCGCCCACAAAAAATGTGACGTCCTCATGAAATTCCATATTGTCTAAATCAGCAATAGCTGGAATAGAAAAGGGATAAGACTCAATGTCAAAGCCATCAAGCATATGAATTGAACGAATATATGGCTTATCTTTGGAAAAGCTTTTGTTTACCACCAGGAAGCGGCCCAAAGTAAGTCGTCGCCAAGTAAAATCGCCACTGGCAATTGCTTTTCATCAAAATAGACATCGGCATCAACAGAGGGAGAGGCAGCATTAGCTTCTTTAGCTTGCTCAAATTTAGTCAATAATTCAGCCATGTTCGCAACCGCTTCTTTACTGGCAGGATCTATCTTGAGTTTTTGAAGGCTTGGACCAACAGTGTCAATCGGCGACAAATCGAGCTTGTATCCGGGCGAGCTCTCTGAATTCCAAAAGAGAAACTGTTTGTCGACGGCAGTTAGTAACATCTTGGTTGGGGCTGTAGATTGCATAATGGCCGCCGCCCGCTGCTTGACATCAAGCACCGATTGCAAGCCGCGGCCGACAAAAGAGGCCACACCAATGGGCAGAATTAGAAGCCAAAGCAATTCACCTTTTGCCAGTAGAGGCAGGAGAGGTAAAAGGCAAAGGACAAAGGCAAAAACGGCCATCTTAGTAATATGGCCCTTCGCCTCAGTGAGATAACGCTGTAGTAATTGACTGAAATCTTGCGCTGTAGTAGGTGTCACAAACTGAAAATCTCCGACAAAACTAGGAATACGTGGTTGCAAACAAAAGAGAAAAGACTTCTTGCCTACACCAAACTACTGCATACCCGGCAGTAACTCTTAGCAAACACCAGCTACAAACAGTCTAGTGAAATACCTATTTGGGATGATGCGCCCGCTGGGGCCTGACGCACATAATTAGGCATAAATCTTAGCAACTCTTCCAATAGGGTCTTCAAAAGTCATGAGTTGCGAGAATTCAATTTGTCCAATCAGCAAAGTACTCGAATTAATAAGCGCGAAGTGGACTGTTGAAATACTGCGCGAAGTAGCACTTAAGCCCGTTCGCACAAGAGAGTTCCTCAGGGTTATTCCAGGTCTAAGTATGAAATCGCTGCAAGAGCGCCTCAAAGCCCTCCTTGCAGCTGGAATGATCGAGCGAATCGCTTTTCAAGAAAAGTTACCAAGAGTCGAGCATACAATAACGCCCCGCGGGCAACGTTTGTTTCGTATGATGAGCGAGTTCAAAGAATTAGCGGCAGAAATCGGCTATGCGGGTACAGAGTGCAAGTGCCCATTGGAAGGTTTCAGTAAAGCCGAAATGGATTGCCCTAAACGACGAGAATTCATATCACAACGGCAATTGCGAACCAAAGGCCTAGAGTAGCGCTAAAATTAGACTCGCTAGAAATCTCTCTTAGGTATTAAAAATATGAGTAAATTGCCTTCCCGCTTTGTCAAATTTCAAGGCACCTATCCTGAACTATTTGCCGCTTACGAAGAGCTGGGAAAGCAAGCAAGTACAGCTGGCCCCTTGGATAAGAAGCAAGTAGCCCTTATAAAGTTAGGAATTGCTGCCGGTGCGCGGATGGAAGGGGCAGTGCATTCACATTGCAGACGAGCCTTAGAGGCGGGAGCAACACCAGCCGAAATTCGACACGCCATGCTACTAGCAGTAACAACTCTCGGCTTCCCTTCAATGATGGCTTGCCTCTCCTGGGTTGACGAGACACTTGATACCGCAGAAAGCGATAAGAGCTGAGAGAAAAGAGATAAGAGACTAGATGTATGTTTGTCTTTGTGACGAACAGCTAAGCAAACAGCCTATGCTATCACTACCACTGGTATCAATGGCCAGGACTAGTTTTCTGCTCTCTTCATTAAACAAGCACCCTTAAAAGCCTGCGGTTACTTTCAAGTAACTAGTTCTGGCCGCACTTTGGCGCTGCTAAACTCGCATCCATAAACTCCAATAGCAGGGCCAAGGCACTTACAATTATGAAAAATCCAATATTGATTCAAGGAGGCATGGGCGTCGGTGTTTCCAATTGGCGCCTAGCAAAAGCCGTTTCACAAGAAGGACAACTTGGTGTCGTATCTGGCACAATGCTTGATACAGTGTTCGCACGCAGACTACAAGATGGAGACCCAGGCGAAAATATGCAACGCGCCTGCGCAGCATTTCCGCGCCAAGATTTAGTTGCGAGAATATGGCAGCGCTACTTCATTGCTGGCGGCAAGCAAACAAATCAGCCCTATATTAACGTACCGATGATTGGCTTGCAGCCATCCATTGCATCGCTTGAATTAATAGTTTTAGCCAATTTCGCCGAAGTCTTCCTGGCAAAAGAAGGACATCAAGGCATAGTCGGAATCAACTATCTAGAGAAGATTCAGCTCCCTACTCTACCTTCATTGTACGGTGCAATGTTAGCGGGAGTAGACTATGTTCTGATGGGGGCAGGTATTCCCAAAGCTATACCAGGTGTATTAGATCTACTGAGCGAACACAAAGAAGCTTTGCTAAAACTAAATATGCAGAGCGACACCGCCACAGAAGAGACAGCCTATCTCAGATTCAACCCCAGCGACATATTATCGCAAGCAAAAACTCTCAAGCGCCCCGATTTTATCGCCATCGTCTCCTCCCACACGTTAGCTGCAAACATAGCCAAAAAGGCATCAGGCAAAGTAAACGGCTTCGTCATTGAAAACCATACCGCCGGTGGCCACAACGCCCCGCCACGTGGCGCCATGCAGCTCTCGGAAGCTGGTGAACCAATCTACTCATCGAGGGACAATGCCAATTTAGAAGAAATCAAAAAACTCGGTCTACCATTTTGGCTAGCTGGAATGTATGGCAGCGCAGCTAAGCTAGAAGAGGCTTTAGCACTTGGTGCTACCGGTGTACAAGTCGGCACACCCTTTGCCTTCTGTAACGAGTCAGGAATAACAGAAGAAATCAAAACGACCACATTGCAAAAGGTTTTAGATCAGTCAATCACAATATTTACAGATCCTTGCGCCTCAGCATCTGGCTACCCATTCAAAATTGTCAATTTAGAAAAAACCCTTTCAGAAGAACCCGTCTACAAGGCAAGAGAAAGAGTCTGTGACCTAGGTTACCTTCGCTCTTCTTACAACCGCAAAGACGGTTCAATCGCTTTCCGCTGCCCCGGTGAACCAGAAGAAGACTATCAAAGGAAAGGCGGCTCAGCTGAAGAAACCGTCAATCGAAAGTGTCTCTGCAATGCGCTACTGGCAAACATTGGCCTCGGCCAAGTGCGCCCAAGCGGATACGAGGAACAGCCACTTCTAACAGCAGGCGACCACATGCCAGTCTTGCGAGAATTCCTCAAGGATGGCAAAACAAGCTATTCAGCCAAAGCGGTAATCGCGAAGGTTTTAGGTAATCAACTTCAGAACGTGTAACACTATTGCGATTGAAACCCACAAGAGGCAGAGGCTTTGCACCTGACCCAACTGCTTATAAGAAGGGGTTGCGACGGGCAAAAGCCATAGGCCTTGGAGCACATAGACAACCAACGATAGCGCCGCCAGAGGCGCGTTGAGCGTAGTCAGGCCAAGCCAAAGCAAAAAAGATAACACCACCAGCAGCACCAATGCTACGGGTCTCTGTTTGCGACAAAGATAAATCATAGTACTACTTGTCAGTGTTGCCGCCAGCAAGGCAACAACAGATGCTAGATGCAAACTCAAATCGAGACCTTGAGTGTAGCCAAGCAGGCAAGAAAAAACTAGTGGTGTCAAAGCTGCACCAGAAAGTCCGATAGACTCTCTCAATAGCGCTCCAAGGTGTAAAGAAGGCGACGAAACAGCAAAAATACCAACAGCCACAGCGGCAGTCCACAAAGCAAATGGCAAACCGGCAAACAATTGGATAACAGCCATGGCCAGAAAAGACAGCAATAGAAGCTGTTTTGGTCGATGAGCTGAAAGAATGAGGGGCCAGAGACAAAGTTGCAAACAAGCAATTGCAGCAAAATCTTTCGCACTCAATACTAGCGAAATCATACTCGCCAAAACAAATACAACAATGGCGCCGTACTCCCTCGGCAACTTAAATGACAACCAGTTACCTTGAGGGCTAAGCACAAATTGATTCTGACCGAAGGTCATAAACCACCTCCATTTTCTCAATTGTAATTGCAAGATTGCCTTGGTCTCATCATCCACGAGATGGGTTAGATGAAGTAACCATCAGGTGCACACCTAGGGGGTGGTCTCTCGTTCGATAGCACGAGCAATATCAGGCGATCGTTCGTTCATCATGTGAGTTATGGTCCAGTGCATCCAAACCAAGCAAATGACAATCAAAACAGAAAAGAAAATCCAACAAGTTGTCCAAATGCCAGTGGCATTGAGCATCGACCCAAAAAGAATCGGTCCAACCCAGCCACCAAGACCGCCAATAACACCGACAATGCCACCAACAACACCCACATCTTTAGGGAAATAGTCAGGAATGTGTTTATAGACTGCCGCTTTACCAATACCTGTAGCTACACCAACAATGAGAATCAGAACAGTAAAAATCCAGACATTTGCTTGAAAGAAAATATGAGTAACACCACGGGCCAAAACTTGTTTTTTCTGCACTAGCTCGCCAACCTTAACAACGGGATCTTGCCAGAAAGTAAAAGTCGGCAAAACCAGCAAGTTTTCATGCTCCGAAGCAACCGTAATAATATTGTCTTCATGCCTTTGCCGAAGCTTGTATTTCTGCTCGCCAACCTCAACAGTAGTAGAACTGACGGCAGTCACTGTGCCTTTGCGCGTGGCCATGACGCCTTCACCAGGAGACATGATATCCATACGTGGTACACAGAGAAGAACACAAGCAAATAGGCAAGAACCGAGAACCCAGTACATCACAGCTCTAGCGCCCCAAAGATCAGACATCCAGCCGCCAAATGCCCGGATGACACCAGACGGCAAACTAAAGAGAGCAGCCATTAGACCAGCTGTAGCCAGAGACATGCCATAAACGTTGAGATAGTAAGGAATGAGCCATTGCGACAGGGCAACGAAGCCACCAAAAACGAAGAAGTAGTAGAAGCCGAAGCGCCAGACACGCGGATGTTTGAGCGGTGCCAGCTGTTGAGCAAGTGTAAAGCCCTTATTATGCTCAATTTTTTTTGGATAAGAAAAGAGCCAAAATACGACAGTAGTAAGCACCAGAATGCCAGCATAGATTTGCGGCACAAGGCGCCAGCCCTCAAGATTTTGTCCTTGATTGGTAACCAAATTGAGCAAATGAGGAGCACCAAAACTGGTTATGGCCGCGCCGGCATTACCAGCTCCGAAGATACCAAGGACGGTGCCTTGCTTCTCTTTTGGAAACCAAACCGAAGTATAAGCAATACCAACAGCAAAACCAGTTCCAGCCAAACCAAAACCTAGTCCAGCCACAAGAAATTCCAGATACGAGTTACAAAAACTAACACAGTACATAGATGCGGCAGAGACGAGCATCACTAAAGCAAAGACAATGCGCCCACCATAGCGATCAGTCAAAATGCCAACAGGTAGCCGCACAATAGAACCAGTCAAAACCGGTGTGCCAATCAGCCAACCCAACTGAGCTTTGTCAAAATTAAAGAGACTATTATCAACCAGAAAAGTAATCAATACTCCGTAGAGCATCCAGCAAGCGAAACAAACAATGAAAGAAAAAGTGTTTACAGTCAGAACAGAAACTGCTTTTGCATTTTCAGACATTTTAGTATTTTCAGCCATGTTACCTGAAGTCCTTTCACTTATGGGTTTTTGAACTCTGCATTTGGACGTAGATAGAACCACCAGTTAAGAGCCACACAAAACAGATAGAATCCAGCAAAGCCGTAGAGCGCATACTCTGGTGTGCCGTGCTCAATTTGCTCACCAATGACCTTAGGAATGATAAAGGCACCATAGGCAGCAATGGCCGATGTCCAACCAAGCACTGGTCCGGCCTGCTCTTTATTGAAGATATAGGCAACAGAGCGAAAAGTCGAACCATTACCAATTCCTGATGCCAGAAAAAGCACCAAGAATATAACGAAGAACGGCATAAAATACTGATCTGGTGTGGCGCTTTGATAAGCCATTTTGAGATAGTGAGATGCTCCAAGAGCAGCACCGACCATTACGATTGAGGCAACTTGAGTCACAAGAGCCCCACCCAAACGGTCGGCAATCCAGCCGCCGATTGGCCGAATGAACGCACCAATAAAGGCTCCCATCCAGGCATAAGTAAGTGCACTTGGTGCATTGGGGTTGGGCGTGATGTGTGTAAAAACACCGTCAGCACCAGGCACATGACTAAAGCCAAAGATAACTTGGATAGCCAAAGGAAATGCCGCGGCATAACCAATGAAGCTGCCGAAAGTCATGGTATAGATGATCGTCATCACCCAAGTGTGTTTGTTGCCGAAGATCTTGTATTGCCTATCAAGAACAGACTTGATCTTGCCAGGCAATAGCTTAAGAAGAAAAACTGTTGCCGCAATTACAGTTGGCAAAACCAGCCACTGATTGATTCCTAGCCCACCTGACTTGGCAGGCAAGAACATGTAGCATCCAACTGACGACGTCAACAAGCCAATACCAAGCATACCGGCAATCTTAAGAATGGCACTAGGTGTAGAGCCGATATCAGGAGAAACATGCTCGTCTCGAATGTTATTCATCAAGAACCAGGCGAGCAGCACCAATGGCACTAGAATAAGAACCCAAACAAAGCCGGCATTTTGAATAAATGTAGCTGTGCCTGCTGGAATTTTGCCAATCAGTGTTCCGCTGGCAGACGTTAGCACCATCGACTGCTGTCCACTGAAACCGAAAGTCATGGCCAGTGGCACCAATATCTGCATTGTAGTAACGCCAAAATTGCCAACACCAGCATTCAAGCCCAAAGACAAACCTTGCATTTTCTTGGGGAAGAAGAAGCTGATATTCGACATAGACGAAGCAAAGTTTCCGCCACCAAAACCAGAAAGCAGTGCCAAGGTTTGAAAGACCCATAACGGCGTAGTCTTATCCGACAGGGCAATGCCCGTTCCTAATGCCGGTAGAATCAAGAGCATGGTTGTAAAAAATATGGTGTTGCGACCACCGGCCATGCGAATCAAGAATGTGCTTGGAATACGAAGTGTCGCGCCCGATAGACCTGCAATCGACATCAAGGTGAAAAGCTGCTCTTTGCTGTAAGGGAAACCCAAGTTGAGCATCTGAACAGTAATAACTCCCCAGTACATCCAAACGGCAAAGCCGCAGAGCAAGCAGGGCACTGACACCCATAGATTTTTAAAGGCAATGCTCTTAGCACCGGCATTCCACGAAGCCTCATCTTCTGGGTTCCATCCAGTCAAATCAGTTTTGGGTTTGGCATTCGTTTCTGCTGTAGCAATAGTGTTCATGTTTTTCTCCGGTTCATCGCGCAAGCAGTTAATAACTAGTCTTCAACTTTGTTTCCATTGCTTCTAGTCTGTCCAATCGATCTTTGAGCTTTTGATGAGGCAAAGCCGACTGCTGGCCCATTGTGTAAACATCCATCTCACCACGGGCCCGAGCTTGAAGTGTGTCTAAAATCCACAGACTTGTACCAGGAATATAAGAAGTAGAGCCCTGAGCAACACGGTGGGCAAAGACCTGCGCTGGTGTCTGGGCCTTATGGATATATGATGGTCGCGCTTGTGGCTTTGGTACTTGATGGAAGTTAAAGCCAGCATTCATCAGCTGAATACCCCAGGCCATTTTTGTACCGCCAATCATGGCGTTAGCAATGAGACGTTCACGATATTCTTTATCAGCTTTCTTCTTTTCAGCGGCATTCATTTTTGCTTGACGAGCCAATAACCCATCAGTCTCTTCGTAGATAGCTATCCTGGTACTGAGCCTTGGCTCACCACCTGCCGAACATGCTTTTAGAGTAGTGATGTGCTCGGCCAGATGAGCCGGAGCTACCGGTCCTAATTGTCGCTTAAGCTGACTCTTGGCTAGAGCACCAGCAGCATTACCGGCCATCCTGCCAAGGATAGGACCAGCGACAATGCTCATACCAGAAAGAGTAAAGCCAATTCCAGCAGGGCCGGCATAGCGCGGATTACGGTTAGTCACCGCTAGCAATCCCATCAGTGAGCCAAGATAACCACCAGTAGTGGCAGAGAAGAATCCGTTCAAATAAGCAACATTACGCGAAAGTATCCGTTTTTTTGCTCGCACATGGAACTGAACATACTCAGCCATAGCTAAATTGCGAAGATCTTGCAGAACCAAGCCTTCATTGTTGACCTGCGCCAGTTCTGAAGCTGCAACAGAACCTAAACTGTTCACGACTTGGTTACGCTCGGTCAATTTCTGATCGATGGCATCACGCAACTCAGTGGCGCGCTTTTGCATAGTCTTAGGATCGAAGCCTTTTTTCTTTTGCTTGTGATCATTAACAGCATCAAGGAATGCTTCAATTAATATGCCGCCGGTCATTATTGAGTGGCTAGTAAGCAAAAGAATTGGCCCAGCTTTCAAAACACCGCGCTTTGCTTTAGCCGGACTACGCCATGTGCGCCAACGCTCAGCAGCAATGGTGGTGATACCAGCGGTAGCTACACTTGAGCCCATTAAGTTATAGAAGAAAACTCGCCATGGCTTGCGACGGTTGCGCTCGGTTGTCTCTAGACGAAAAGTAGTATTGAGCTTAAACAACTGCAGTTCATTTTCTAGTACTTCCTTATTGATACTCTCCAACTGAGCGCTGGCTAAAGGATTGATTTCAGCCGCCCCAACCTCGCCAACCACAGGAACACTAGACAAGCGCTCTAAACTTGAAGCAATCGCTTCACCAACAGGTTCATTATCCTGTTCTAACAAGCCCGTCGAATCTATGTCAACAGAGGCTGGTGTAGAGCTAACAACTGTCTCAGATTGCACAGTGCTGGCATCAGCTCTTATTGGCATTGAATCATCCGGCGTTGCCGTAGGTACCAACTGGGGCACCTCTTCGCCTTTAGCAGAACGAACTTCGCTAGCCCCTTCAGCAGAGACCAATTCAGTGCCGACTGGCTGAATCCGCTCGCCTATAGTGCTGGCCTCAGCCAAAGCTGGCAAGTTGAAGGCAACTAAAGAGCAAGACAGTGTGAGCGTTAGAGATTTAGCAAACACAAAATTCATAGCGAAACATCCTACTTGGTTAATTACGGACAAGGAGGCCCGCTTGTCCGCAATTAAGATACTGTTTCGGCGACAATCTGCCATCAGCTTCAAGTATGAGGACGGCCTCCAAGCCCTTAACACAAGCACAGACGAGGTCTTCAGTCATTCAAGGTTACCAGGCACCTCCAGGTAATCATTCTTGGTGATGATGGCCGCCAACGGTAATTGCTCTAACCTGAGGTCAATAGATGAATCGCTCATCCAGTACCGAACCAGATACGATACAAACAAAATGACCGCGCCAAGAATAGCTCTCTAGGAGCTCACTGAAAATGGACGCGGTCGTTTTGTCGCCAAGCAGTTTAGCCACCAGATGAACAGAGCTTTGCAACAAGACGGTCGATCTAGTTACCTTTATGTATTCACCTTTAGAGCGATGAACAAATCGATACAAAGATGGAGCATATGGCCTTCACAAACCATCACAGGGAGACGAGCATGCCAGAGCGCGCAAGACCTTGGGCCGAACCGTTCAAAATAAAGATGGTTGAGCCACTAAAAATTACAAGCCGCGAGTATCGCGAACACGCCATTGAGCAAGCTCATTTCAACACTTTCTTGCTGCATTCAGAAGACGTCTATATAGATCTTCTAACAGACAGCGGCGCAGCAGCGATGAGCGACTATCAGTGGGCTGGTATGATGCTCGGTGACGAAGCTTATGCTGGCTCTAAAAACTTTTACAACTTACAAACCAACGTTCAAAAATATTATGGTTACCAGTACACAGTGCCTACCCATCAAGGGCGAGGGGCCGAACACATTATCTCGCAAGCGTTGATCAAAACTGGTGATGTGGTACCAGGCAATATGTATTTCACTACCACCAGAGCGCACCAGGAGCTGGCCGGCGGTACCTTCTTTGATGTAATCATTGATGAGGCCTACGACCCTTCTAGCCCCCATCTTTTTAAAGGCAACGTCGATCTCAAAAAGCTGCAAGATTTGATCGACCGAGTTGGTGCGGCAAAAATTCCATATATAAACGTGCAAGCCTGCGTCAATATGGCAGGCGGTCAACCTTTCTCGTTAGCTAATCTCCAGCTTGTGCGCCAACTCTGCAACCGCTACGGTATCAAAATAATACTTGATGCCACAAGGGCCATGGAAAATGCCTGGTTCATAAAAAATCGAGAACCAGGCCAAAGCCACAGAACTTGTGCCGAAATTCTACGCGACATGTGCGACCTCACAGACGGCTGCACAATGTCAGGCAAAAAAGATCTATTGGTAAATATCGGTGGTTTCCTAGCACTGCGAGAAACCGGGCTCTACGAAAAGGCCTGCGAACTAGTTGTGCTCTTCGAAGGTCTGCACACCTATGGTGGTATGGCTGGGCGTGATATGGAGGCAATGGCAAGAGGAATCAAAGAGGCCGTACAAGATCAACATCTGGCAGCCCGCATCGGACAAGTTCTATATCTGGGAAAATTATTACAGGCTGCCGAAATTCCAATAGTCACACCAGTTGGTGGCCACGCAGTCTATCTAGACGCCACGCGCTTCTTGCCGCACATTCCCCAAAACCAATTTCCGGCTCAAGCTCTAGCGGCTGCACTATATGTAGAGTCAGGAATCAGAGCCATGGAAAGAGGCGTGGTTTCGGCTGGTCGCAATAAAATTACAGGCGATCATGAATATCCCGCTCTTGAGCTGGTGCGATTGACTATTCCAAGGCGCGTCTACACCCAATCACATATGGATGTGGTTGCCGATTCAGTGATCGAGTGTTACAAGAATCGGCAGGCAATTACTGGGCTAGAAATGACCTACGAACCAAAAACCTTGAGGTTCTTCCAAGCCCAATTTGTACCAATAGCAAAAGTGGAGTCAGCGAATAACGTGCCCACTCTCGTCAGCACGGCATTACTTCTTTCCTGATTGAACAATGGTAACACCTTTGACTAGGTGAATTAGGCCATAGTTGATAGAAAATACCGCAACTATAGCGAGAAATACATGCATCTTGTAGCGGTCAAGATTGATCCAAAAGAGCTTAGAGGGATCTCCATGAAACTTATTTAGCGGGTCTGTACCATCTAGATACTCCTGGGCATCTGAAATTCCGTCTTCATCTAAATCACTTTTATCCCCTAAACGCTCTGCTAATTTGGCTGGCTCTGACTTAAGGGCGACAAAATCTTTTTTGCCAACTGCTTTGATAATCTCGTTTCCAAATTTGTTCAAAATAGGACTATCGACATCTTGTCCTGGTGCCAACGCCCCTCGTGCCTTATTCAACAGCTTCATTTCATCAGCACTAAACGAGCCAATTTGCCCTTCGCCGTTGCCGACCGGGCCATTCTCACTGATGTGACACATGGCACAATTGACCGTTCGATGCGAGTTCTTCTCAACAAACTGCTGAAACTCAGGGTAGGCAAAGGCTGCATTAAACGACAGCCCATACAACGCTGGCAACGATGACAAAAATGCAAAGCGCCAAGTCACTCTGCGCAAACCATATAGGCGTCTATTCATGTTCCTCACCATTCATGCCTCTCACTAATTATCAGTGCTTGAAAAATTCATAGATTTGCTCGCCAAAGAGGGTCATTACCACCAGATAGATAGAAGCCAAAATAGTGATAAAGCCGAGTGTTCGCCGACTGGTGCCTTTGAAAATCCATGGTGCAAATATCAAGATAGAAACGCACACCATGCTAGCAATTAGAATCACCCAAAAAGGCAAAAGCTCAAGGGGATAATAGACAAAGTAGAAGTACCACTCTGGCTTAATGCCAGCCGGTGTGGAGCCCAAAGCGTTAAAGGGAGCCAACAAGGGGAAAGGAAGGAACGAGTCAAAGGGGATACAAGCCGCCAGCACAAAAAGAACGAGAAAGACAGTTGCCCACAAAGACAAATCTTTGAAAATGAAAATGCTCATAAATTTTTCAGACTTCTTGGCCGCCTGATCTACACCCTGACTCATGCCATGAAGTTGAACTGAAAGTAAGTGCAAGCCCAGCAAACCGGCGAGAGCAAGAGGCAGAATAACTACATGAAGGGCATAAAACCGACCTAGGGTTGACTGACCAACACTCGACTCGCCCTGAAAAGTCTCTCGTAGTATCTTCGGCACTTCAGCTAATTGACCAGGAAGATATTGGCCAACATATTCCACTGATTGCAGACCAACCTTCGTGGCGTTGACAGCAATTTGATTCCAGGGCAACAGATAACCAGTGAAGCCAAAGGTAAAGGTAATAAATAAAAGCAATACACCAGCAATCCATGTGATTTCGCGTGGCTTTACAAACGATTTCATAGCAAAAGCAGTCAAGAGGTGCACCATGGCAAATAAGATCATGAACGACGAAGACCAGGCATGCATATTGCGAATCAAGGCACCGCCAGAGACGTGATTGTTGATGTACTCAACCGAGACATTGGCGTCACTAACAGTCGGTTGATAATAGAACAGCAGAAACAAACCAGTAATTACCTGAATCATGAAGAAAAACATGGTCAGGCCGCCGGTATAGTAACCCCAACTCATGCGATGAATAGGCACTTCCTTCTTCTCAACCATCGAATGATAGTTGAGCTTATCAACAGGAAAGCGCTCACCAATGAACTGAGAAATGGCGCTCAAAGCTGTGCCTACACTAATCACGCGCTTTCCTCCTGGCTCTTAGCAATATAGACTCGGGCATTTGCTTCGGTTAGCGCAGTAATTGCTCCGGTTGTCTCACCTTTGGCGTTGCGGCTGGCTAACACTTTGCCGCGTTCATCCATGATTACCCAACCAAGATGCGGCAGCGGTTCTTTGGCCGGAGCATCAGCATTAGGCTGACCAGTCTCAATATCGAAATATGAAACATGGCATGGGCAAAGAATTTTGCCTTGGTCGTCAACTTTATTGCTAACCGTGCAACCGAGGTGGGTGCACTTAGCTGAAATAAACAGCGGCAGGCCATCTTTGCCCTTAAAGGCAATTGCTGGCTGCATCTTATAGTCAATAAAATATTTACCGGTGACGCTATTGAGCTCGGCCAACGGTGCCACTAGAATGCAATTAGCCGCTTGCCTCTCTAGCTCAAGCTTTCGCTGACTAACCGTAGACTCAAGTCGCCCTAGCCTAAGCTCCATTAGCTCAGCTTCTTCTTTGCGGCTAAGCCGTGGTCCAAAGAAGAAAGAAAATATGTTTCTAAAAGTGCCCATTGACAAAAGGAAGCCACCAAAAGCGATGCCCAAACCGGCGTTCAAGAAATGCCGTCTAGCCTCTTCTTTGACAAACGGCTGAGCTTGCGCTTCAAATCGACGGGGATTATTCCAGACAACATTTTGTGGCGGACGCACAAGATATTCTAGAGGCACAGCAAACATGTGCAGCAGTCGAGAAAAGGGAATGACAAGCAAGAAGAGCCAGGCACTGACAATGTGCGCTTTAACTAATAGAGGTAGATCATGAATATGAGTAGTGTCAGGCTGCAAAAGCAATATACTCCACAAGTAGGGAGTAGTGGTACCAGAGCACCATGAACTACCCCAGCGACAGTGCACGGCAATAGCAGCTCCTAAACCCACTTGCAGCAAAAGTAGAAATATCACCACAAGATCCATGGTTGAAGTTACAGCTTGAACTCTAGCAGAAGTCAGCCGTCTCACGGCCAGTACGATCAGGCCCAGCAAACAAAGGAAAGATAGACCCAGGCCAATTGACTCAACCGCCATCAAAACAGTTTGATTTGACATCAAGCTCTGCCAAAGTCCAGGCACAAGAAATGCCACCACATGTGCTAACAAAATCACAGTAATGCCAATGTGCCAGGGAAGCGATCCCCACATCAGACCTTTGCTTTCAAGAAACTGCGAAGAAAGGGACGAGTAAGAAAATGGCTGAGTACGTATCCTATAGATTGAGCCAAAGACACAGATAAATAAAGCCAGATAAGGCAAGGCGACAAAGAGAATAGTGTCACTCATATCCTTACACCCCCGGATGATCGACTTTCAAAACTGCTTGAATGGCCGAAAGCAGATAAAAATAAGGGTTATCATCTTTATTGAGCTGTTTAGTCATTTCGCCTACCGGCTCAAGCAAGCAAAGGGCCACTAACTCGTTAAGAGCTTCTTCGTCAAGCCAGCTAGCAAAGCGCAAGAGCACAGCAAGATGATCTGGCAGCTCGCCTGCCGTATCAAAACCAAGCTCTCTGAAGCGATCTGACAATTTGGCCATTACAGTGCCGCGGTCGAAGTTCTCATCGCCAAAAATATATCCGGTGACATAAAGACTACAAAGAGCAGCCAAATCGAAAGTACGAGTATATAGCTCCTCCATCTCACCGATTGGCAGTTTTTTACAGGCCGCATCAAACTTTGCCAGATGCTTTGCTGCCCCACAACTATTGGGCGGATAAGCAGCAGAAACACTAACAACAAGCCTATGTATGCACTCAGCAAAATCAGCAGAAGAGTTCGCCAAAATGCCCGGATAATCAAGCATTTGCCCCAGTTGAGCTAAAGCTATTCCTTTTTTCGTACCGCTTTGCAAACTTAAAGTCATAGCCCTCTCTCCGGTAGGTTGTTTTGATTCATCCCCAATCCACACGAGCCTTTGCACAGCTCGGTATTGCAGCTGCCTTCTAATGCCTCTTCTCGCTGGGTTTCAGGTATGACAAAGCGCTGATCGATGGTTGGCAGTGCAGTCAGCTGGAAAATCGCCTCGGCCTCTTCTGGAGTGGTTGACCCTTCTTTCATCATGCGACTGACAGTAACAACGTCTAAATCAGCCATATCTAAAGAGCGTCTGTAATAACGGACAGCCATTAGCTTCTTCATCACATACTCAACGAGAGAAACATTACCAGCGCTAAACAAGCGTGCCAAATATTTAATTGGCAAACGCGATTTCTCTAAACTGGTGAAAAACTGCTCTACTGGATTTTCATAAATGCCAGTATCAATTTTGCCCATGACCGGCAATAGCGGTGGCACATAGAACAACATTGGCATAGTGCGATACTCAATGTGCAAAGGCAGGGCAATTTTCCACTTCATCACATATTTGTAAACAGGCGACAGCTGTGCTGCTCTGATAAATTCATCACTGATACCATTAGCCTTTGCTAAAGCAACAATCTTTTCATCATAGGGATCACAAATAACAGTGCGCTGCGACTCAACGAGAGCATGGTCAGGTACTTTCATCGCATCAGCCACTCTATCTGCGTCATAGAGCAACACACCCAAATAGCGAATGCGTCCCACACAAGACTGGAAGCAATTTGGGATTTGTCCGGTCTCAAGCTTGGGATAACAAAGAATGCACTTCTCTGATTTGCCAGTCTTCCAGTTGTAGTATATTTTTTTGTACGGACAAGCTGGAATACAAGCGCGCCAACCTTTGCAAACATCTTGATTAATCAAGACGATGCCATCTTCACCGCGCTTATAGAGGGCACCAGAAGGGCACGAAGCAACACAACTAGGGTTGGCGCAGTGATTGCAAATGCGAGGCAAATACATCATTGAAATGCGCTCAATTTCGAAAAGTTGTTCTCGCTCTTCATCACTGAGTTCTTCTAAATTGAGATCGTTCTCTGCATAAAGAGTTGAACCTGACAAATCATCATCCCAGTTAGGACCGGCTTCAATTGCTATCGGCTCACCAGTGATCTGAGAAACTGGTATAGCCGTAGGTTGATCGTCGCCTTCTGGGGCGTTAAACAAATCAGTGTAGCGATAGGTCCACGGTTCGTAATAGTCTTCCAAACCAGGCTGATTCGGGTTATAGAAAAGCTTGACAAACGAGTCTAGTTTATTCTGGCTACGCAGCTCTAATTTAATTGGTTGCCAACCATCATTTGCTTTGCCACTATCAGCACTACCACAGCCACTACCACAACCACCAGCAGAAGCAGCCGCATGGCCATTACCGCCAGTGAGCTTCCAGCCACCTTTGTAATGATCTTGATCTTCCCAGAGTGTAGGGAAGCCAGTGCCAGGCTTAGTTTCAACATTGTTCCACCACATATATTCAGCGCCCGGACGATCAGTCCAAACGTTTTTACAGGCAACACTACAAGTGTGGCAGCCAATACACTTATCTAGATGGAATACCATCGATACTTGGGCGCGGATATCCATATATCAGTACTCCATTTTATCCATCCGTTTAACCACAACAAAAGTATCGCGATTGACGCCGGGCGGGCCCCAGTAGTTAAAAGCGTAGGTAAACTGAGCGTAACCACCAATCATAAACAACGGTTTCAAGCGCGCCCGAGTCAAGCTATTATGACCACCAGCTCGGCGCATACCTCGTTCTTTCGACTTGGGCACGGCTACAGTTCGCTCGGGCGAGTGGTAGATGAAAGCTAGTCCACGAGGTATACGAGCACTAACACAAGCCCTAGTACAGACAACGCCGTGATCATTAAAGGCTTCGACCCAATCATTGTCGGCGATACCAATTAGATCTGCGTCTTTATCATTGAGCCAAATCGGCTCTATTCCTCGCGACAGAGTCTTCATTCGCAGGGTATCACCAAAGGTCGAGTGAATATGCCACTTTCCGTGCGGTGTCAAATAGTTCAAAATTAGCGAGCCTGCATCTTTAGATGATTTTTCTAAATCGCGCAAAGCATGCATTGTTAGCCTTGGTTTATAAGTCGGCAGATTCTCACCATAAGCAATGTATGCTTCATGATCGAGGTAAAGATGCTGCCTACCAGTGAGCGTACGCCATGGAATTTCTTCTTCAATATTTTGACAATAAGCTGAATAGGTTCGGTTGTCAGCAGTGACACCTGTCCAATATGGTGTCGTTAGAACACGACGGGGCTGAGCCTTTAAATCGTTGAATGTATAGCGAACGGCACGACTATCGGCAGCAAGGTGAGTATGATCAATGCCAGTCTTATGTGACTCAGAAACGTAAGCCCGGTGAGCTAATTCACCATTTGTTTCTGGAGCAAGAAGCAGAATCAACTCACAAACATTGAGGTCTTCTTTCAAAGACGGATAGGTATGACCACCCCATGTTTCAGTTGGACTTTCCAACATATATTTATCATAAACATCAGCCACATCATAGTGAGTACCGTGCACAGCTAAGCCATTCTCTCGGACATTAGGCCCAAGCGAAATGAATTTGTTGTACAAATTCGGATAATCGCGCTCAACATATTTGATATTCGGCATAGTCTTGCCAGGTATTGGCTCACATTCACCCTTAAGCCAATCTTTGATGGTCGTTTGGGCAATCTCAGCTGGGGTGTCATGCATTAGTGGCGAGGTCACCACATCTTTTATGGGCTCCGGCAAATAGCGCTCACTCAATTTAGCAGTATGCTGCGCTAGCCCTTTGAAAATATCCCAGTCTGTTTTCGATTCCCAGCATGGTGGCACAGCTGGTTGCATTGGGTGAATAAATGAATGCATGTCAGTTGTGTTGAGATCATTCTTTTCATAATAGGTGGCAGCCGGAAGGACAATGTCTGAATAGAGGGCTGATGAATCCATACGGTAGTTGAGATCGACAATGAGATCCATCTTGCCCATATCGACTTTGTCATGCCAAGTAACTTCTTTGACAAGATCTTTAGCCATTTCTTCAGCAATTGCATTATTGTGGGTGCCAAGGTAATGCTTGAGGAAATATTCATGCCCCTTAGCAGAAGCAAGCAGAGCATTGCCGCGCCAAATGTACCAAACTCGTGGATACGACTCGGGATTGTCCGGATCTTCCATGGAGAACTTAAGAGAGCGATCTTGCAGTTTACTGATTATGTATTTTGTGATTTCAGCATCAGTATTGGCACCACTTGCTTTTGCCTCGTCTAGCAAGGTCTGATTACTTTGGTTAAACTGGGGGTAGCATGGCAGCCAGCCAGAGCGCACAGCCAGAGCCTGCTTATCGATGGTGTGGCCGTGGGCCATAATATGCTTATCGTCAGCCACAGCACAGACATCGTCAAAGTTCGTGTCATAGCGCCATTGATCAGAGTGCACATAGTGGAAGGATGGCGCATTTTGCAACCTTGGCGGCGCGACCCAATCTGTGCCAAAGGCTATAGGAGCCCATGAAGCCTGGGGCGCCAGTTTCTCTTGGCCAACATAGTGGTTTAATCCACCACCGTTAACACCAACACAACCGCAAAGCACAAGCGGTGCAATAATGGCACGATAAATAAGGTTGTTGTGATACCAATGGTTGGCACCAGCGCCTATAATTACACTACATTTACCTTTACTGCCTTCAGCTGTTTTGGCCCACTCGCGAGCAAACTTCACTACCATAGAGGCATTGACACCGGTGAATTTCTCTTGCCAGGCAGGAGTGTAAGGCATCTCTTCATTGTCATAGTTATCAGGGTATTGGCCGTCACTATCTCTCTGCACGCCATACTGGGCCATCAATAATTCCAGAGCCGTAGTGACATAAACTGGACCGGAAGCCGTCTCCACTTCTTTTACGGGAACCGCCCGAGAGAGCAATACTTGATCTTGTGTATTCGAGAAATCGGGGAATTGAACCTGAACAGTGCCATCTACTATTTCCCCTTTAGCCACTTTTCCATCAGCACTAGCTGTGTGCATGCGAATAACAGGGTCAATTACTTCACCGGTAATAGAATCTTCCAGCTTAAGGTTCCACTCACCTTTTTGCTTCTGCCAACGATGGCCAACAGTGCCCTTCGGCAGCATCAGCTTGCCTGATGGTGCATCAAGCATAAACATCTTCCAGTCAGCATTTTCTAGATCTTTTGTCGCCGCCATCTGACTAGCACGCAAATACTTCCCTGGCTTGAAAGTACCATCGGCGTTCTTGTCGAGCACCACCAGAAATGGCATGTCACTATATTTTTTGACATAGTTTGTAAAGTAGGGAGTCTCTTTATCGCAATAGAACTCTTTAAGAATGACATGGGTAACAGCCATCCAAAAAGCACCGTCTTGGCCTTGATGAATAGGCACCCATTCATCGGCAATCTTGGATACTTGCGAAAAGTCTGGAGAGAAAACAACTACTTTTGCTCCAGCATGACGGCCTTCTACAAGGAAGTGAGCATCCGGAGTACGGGTCATCAAAACATTAGAGCCAACGACAGCGACAAATTTAGAATGGAACCAGTCAGCACTCTCTGCCACATCAGTTTGCTCGCCCCATGTTTCGGGCGAAGCTGGTGGCAGATCGCAATACCAGTCATAGAAAGACAGACAAACACCACCCATCAACTGCAAGAAGCGAGCACCGGAGCCATAGCTAACCATAGACATTGCCGGGATGGGTGAAAATCCAACGATACGATCAGGACCATGGCGCTTAATCGTGGCAATATTGGCTGCTGCCATCAATTCATTTGCTTCGGCCCAAGTTACCCGGCGAAAACCACCTTTGCCTCGGGCAGCCTGATAGCGCTTTCGAGACTGAGGATTGCCGACAATTGACTGCCAGGCAGCAACAGGGTCATCGCCGTGCTCTGCTTTGGCCTGCCGCCACAAATCTATCAAGGCTCCACGCATGTACGGGTACTTGACTCGAATTGGCGAATACAAATACCAAGAGCAAGAAATACCGCGCTGGCAGCCACGCGGCTCATGAGTCGGAATGTCTTTACTTATGACAGGATAATCAGTGGCCTGCAATTCCCAAGTGACAATGCCGCTTTTGACATAGACATTCCAGCTGCAAGAGCCAGTGCAGTTGACACCATGGGTGCTGCGCACAACTTTGTCGTGCTGCCAACGATTGCGGTAGAAGTCTTCCCATTCGCGCTGCTGTGGTGCAAAGATATCACGTATCCAAGCCATGTCGTTATCTCCTTTTAGTTGCGCCTTTGCAGCTTGGCGCGCACGCCAGTATTTCTATTGCGATAGCCGTAAGCAATGACGGCAAAAACAAACACAGCGAAAAGAGCACCAAAAATGGACACTGGCGGATCTTTCAACTTGTTATGCGGATTCTTTAGTGACTGAAGATAAGATGCCAGATCAAGGGCTTCTTGATGAGTGATAGCATGATTCTTGTAAGCCTCTTTCATTACTTTATAGGGCGTATGCTCGCAAGCAGAAGCCAGGGCAGCCAGAGGCATTTTCTCTGAAATAGCAGTCAAGTCTGGCCCCATATTGCCACCAGCATTATCAACACGGTGGCAAGCTATACAAGATAGACCACCGTTCTTAAACGACTGATCTCCAATAAACAAACTCGCCCCAGTAGCTATTGATCCAGATTCAACCGCCACACTTGGCCCATCAAATTTAGGTAGATCACTATTTAGGGGCGTCGCTACTGGCTTAACTGCAGAATCAGATACTACTTTTGCTGCCTGCGGCTTTCTCAAATATTCAACTAGCGAATCGACTTCCTCACTAGTTAAAGGACCCACGTTCTTTTCCATATCTTTTATGGATTTTGTTAAGTCAGCAACACTCCACTTAGAAGACGGGGCAAGATCAGGACCAACAAGATTGCCACCGCCAATAGAGTGGCAACCAGCACACTTTTCGCTAAACAGAGCAGCTGAATCACCGGCCCAAACCGCTTGGTCGTGAGACGACAAAGACAGAACAGCGAATATAGCTACAAAAGTCGCTAGAGAAAATCGCCGACCACTCAATTTAATGACTTCCTTAGCCACTTCGCCTCCAAGCTCTTAGATGAACTATGCCTGGATTCTGGCAGCTTTAGGCACATGTTTGAATCAGCCAAAAGGATGGATTCCGGATAAAAACATCCGAATGACCTCAATTCTAGAAATCAGTCTAAAGCTGGATACAGCACTGCCCGAAGAAGCGCAACGATTGCTTGCAGGCCTTCAAGAAGCCAGGCGCACTGAACTTACGACTTTGGCTCGATCTCGCCAGAGCAAGAGCGCTCTACCAGCAGAAGCTTGAAGAAATTTGTATATTCTTGCTTTAGCCAGGCTATCGTGAGCACTATTCAGAGCATCGGCAGACACCACCAAAAGCACATCATCTTCAGTCGAGTCAATTACCTCCTTGAAGTTAGCACTACGAATAGTGTTCACACCAAAGGCAGATGCTCCATGAGTCAAAGAAATTCGTGCACGGTCGCTCTCGGTTAGTTCGTTGTCACGAGTATCAAGCAAAATCTCCAAAGGCAGCCCAAAAGCTTCACCCATCTGACAAATATCGTCAATGGTATTCGAACCAAGCATATCTCGACTGACAAAAATCTGCATTTTCGACCAGCGCTTAACAACGTCGCGCACCACCAAAACTGGGCAAGGACAAGCTTTCGCCAGCTCTTCAAACAAACTCTTTTGCCGACGATTTGATCTTCTCGCATGAAATCCAAGTATGACAAGATCGTGGTCAACGGCGCGCCGAGCTATCTCAACAGTAGGTTCACCCTCATCGATATAGTTTTCAAAACGAAGAGACTGCCCTTCAGCCTGACTACCGTATGAAAGCATCAACGCTTCGGCAATCGAATACATCACTTCAGTAATGCGTTCCCGAGCATCCATATATAGACCACTGCCAATAAACCCAGCTAAATCGTAGGATAGGAAACGCCAGATTTCTGTAGTATCAACTACATGCTGAGCGACAACCTGCGAGTCAGTCTGTTTTGCTAATTCCCAAGCAAAATGAGCAGCCGAACGTGACGCCTGCGAGCCATCAATGGCAAGAAGATAGGATCTGGTTTTCATAACAACCTCCCCAGCGAAGGCGCGCTGGAACAGTGCCCCAGAAGCGAACAGTCGGCTTCAGGAAATGCACCTATAGTGATCCTATTTTAATATTCTCTTTAGAATTGACCCTCATCCTAAAGATGGGTTAGAAAAGGTAACTACTAACATCTCGATCTCAAAAAAAATACCGGCCTGACACTTTTCCAGTTTCCTGGATAATTATCAAGGAAATTTTGATAGATGCACATAAGCTCAACAGGCTAGCACTTTCCGCTTGTCATCCTGTGCTATAATTTGCTCAGGCCAACTATCAAGGAAATTTTGATAAATGCACGAAACGGTCAAAGGACCAGACTTTGAAAAATTGACAAAGCACATGAACCGCTTTGATGGTTTTTTTACCTCCAAACATGCCCGCCTGTCTGGATATTCGGTGCAGAATCAGTCCTATCACGTAAAGCAAGGTCCGTGGGAAAAGCATGGCTGGGGCATCTTTCGGTACAAATACTACCCCCATCTGGCAAACCAAAGACCAGACTTAATTGTTGCCACTCTTTGGTCCTGTGGGCGCTCTGGGCATCCGCAGGGAGTGATTTCGCACGATACTGCTCTGTCCATTCACAGGCTGTCTACATGGTCTGGCCAGGGGGTTCACATGACCGTTCCGAAAAGCTTTCGCAGGCGAAGTCAATGCAAATACAAAGTGAGACTGCACTATGGTGAGCTAGACGAGACTGACATTGAGGATCGAGAAAGTTTCCGGGTGACCACGCCACTGAGAACAATAGTTGACTTGCTGATTTCAAATCACATTGAGAGCATCCATCTTGTCGACGCCATCAATGACGCGCTCCGGCAAAAACTGATCACGTTCAATGAAATGAAGGAAGCCAAACTAACCCCACACGAAAGGGAGCTGTTGACCGCATTGCTGCGCCGTGTCAACTACTCAAAAGCAGATGATATTTAGTGACTCGCATGAATTCCTAGCGGTCTTGGAACAGACGCTAAGAGAACAAGCCGAACGAAATGGCCGGTCCCAAGACTACACAAACCTCAAGGAAGAACTTGCCATTGAAAGGTTTTTGGCAAGAATCGATCCGGAAGTTGCGATAGTGAAAGGTGGAACCGCAGCCATGCTAACCCTCTCGAACACTCCTCACACAAAGGATGTGGACTTGGTCATCACTGACACAGTGGTCCAATCTTTAGGCCTCGACAAAATGAATCCGGCTCAGCGAGCAGATGCTCTGGCTGAGTTGGTGCAGGACCACCTTAGGAAAGCACCAAAGAGCGATTTCTTTCGTTTCAAACTGGAAACCGCATTTCCGATCACCGACCTCAAACCAGGGCATGCCTGCGCTCGCATTAATATCAGCGTCATGGTTGGCAAGTCTGAAATTCACTTTCTCCAAGTGGACATTGCTCTGCAAGACACGGAAATTCCGAGTAAGTTGTTGCCCGGCCGAGACCTGCTTGGATTTGCAGAAGTATCCAACCCGCAAATACGCACGGTAACTCCCGAATATCTCGTTGCCGACAAAGTCACACTCTATTTAGAAGAACACGGCACCGCTGACGCTGACCGGGTTAAGGACATTGTTCACGCGGCATTGATAATTCAAAGTTGTTCTCTGGAGAAAGTCCACCTGACGAAGTTGCTAGCAGATCGCGCAGTACATCGCGAGGTGGTAGACAAGTTGAGGCTGCCAGTGCCTGCTCCGCCTGACCGCTGGAATGACAGGTTTGATGAACTCATCGAACAAGCGAATACAAATATGACCATGCGCGAAGCGATGAACATAATCAAAGAGAAGATCAATGAGATCCGCAACGAAGCGGTCACGCTCGCTGCTAAATTTCCTTAAGATCGGCATCAAGCCAAACAGTCGACGACTAAAGGGCACGCATGCTCTGCACACAAATCACTTGGGCACTATTGCCATTGGCTTCAGCATACTGCTGGCTACGAGCGGCTCTTTCACTAGCGAGAAATGCATACATGGTGGCAGCCATTTCTTCAGGGGTGGCACCAGATTGCTTACGTCTCAATTTCTCAGAAAGAAAACTAACTAGATTTTGATTGTCATTCATTGCCTTAGTGTTCCTAAGTTATCCTAATTTCTTGCCTTGGCCCGATAAGAAGCTTTCGATTTAGGCTTGTCTTTCTTGCCTGCTGATTTCTTCTTACCCGTCTTATTTGGTTTCGCTACCTTCTTTTTTGCGGAGTCGAGATTAGATTGAGAATTTGACTTAGTTCTAGACTCACGTACTGGCACCAGCCTGGGTTCGCAGACTCTGCGCGCACCAGCCACTTTACTACTGGTCTTTTTTGCTGTCGCGCCTGCAGCAGCACGAACTCGCCTACGCAGCCTGGCCTTCGCAACGCTAATCTCATCGATAATCATGTCTGCTTCAGAATCAGATAAGACTTCTGAGATCGAAAGCGGTTCAAGGGCTGCCAGATCTTGCTGTATTAGTTTTTGTTCTTCTAGTTCTTGCGCTTCAGCTAAGGCTTGCATTTCTGCCAAGCGACCAGAACCGATATCAATTAATACTGATTCAAGAGCATCAATCATGAAATTGATTTGCGACTCAGTGATGATTAGTGGCGGCTCGATTCTAAATGTGCAGTTGGAATTAAGAGTCGATGCAACAATCACGCCTCTATGGAAAAGCTCAACCTGTACGGCTTCACGCAAATCTTTGCTGGTGAATTCAAGACCAATTAGCAAACCTTTGCCACGTACATCAAAAATGCGCTCAGGATAACGTTCTTTCAATTCGTTCAATTTACGCATGAAATAATTGCCCATCAAAGCAGCGCGAGCAGGCAGGTGCTCATCAAGCAAAACTTCAATACAGGCAGATGCAGCGGAACAAGCTAGAGGATTGCCACCAAAAGTAGAATTATGAATGGTTGGATTTGGCTCAAGCACTTTCCAGATTTTGGCCGAAGCCATGAAGCAGCCAATCGGCATTACACCGCCGCCGAGAGCCTTAGCCAAACATAGAATGTCGGGCACAACACTTTCGTGCTCGCAGGCAAACATGCGACCAGTGCGGCCCATACCAGTTTGCACTTCATCGAGAATAAGAAGTATGCCGTGCTTCTCAGTAAGTTGACGTACTTTTCTTAAATAGCCTTCTGATGGAACGTTGATTCCACCCTCACCTTGAATTGGTTCGAGAATCACAGCTGCAGTATTTTCGTTGATGGCAGCTTCCATCGCTTCGATATTGCCAAACTCGACATGGCTAAAGCCATTAAGTAATGGAGCGAATGGTTTGCGGAAAACGTCACGGCCAGTGGCAGAAAGCGCTCCCATGCTAACGCCGTGATAAGCGTTTTTAGTAGAGATTATCTCTGTTTTGCCTGTATAGAGGCGGGCTAACTTGATTGCCCCTTCCACTGCTTCACTACCGCTATTGCAGAAGAATGAATATTGCAAATCACCAGGAGTGATGGCAGCTAATTGACTAGCCAGGTGTGCAGACCAGGGATTAATCAACTCTTGGCTGTGCAAGCAGACCTGGTCAAGCTGCATCTTCACAGCTTCGATTACCCGTGGGTGGCGGTGACCGACGTTGAATATGCCGTATCCACCCAAACAATCTAGATAGCGACGACCTTTGTTGTCGTAGGTGTATACACCTTCATCTCTGAACTCTACGGCCCCTTCAGCACCACTAAGCTTTTGTGAATAAGCATTGTTGAGGTGATTAATTGAATTGCTCAATGCGCTAGAAGCAATCTCCTGGTAATGATTGGAGTTTCGCTCCACCAGCGGAAATTGTTTAGTCTGAGTTTCGTTTTTATAAACTGCCATGATTTATACACTTGGTTGCAGCTATGAACGTGTCACTACCAGCAGTGCAAACGCCTGCCGAAATGCGGTTCAAAGCCTTAAGGTTTTGACTTAACTGTTATTGTTATCAGTTTGAGATTTATCTTTAGTTCGCCTGATTCACTGCGACAAAGGCAATGATCGAAATGGTGTTCGGCAAACCGAGCAAGGAGTTATTAAGCCCGCTAATGAAAAGAATATTTCAGGGCTCTTGCCTTGGATACTTTAGAAAGTACTGGTGTTACAGCACGCATAATTCCGGACCGATTTCTGTCTGAGTCTTACCGGGGCACCGGGTTTTCGAAAAGTAGCGGCCTATCTCAGTGCTGCCTGGAGAAAAATCCGCTCTCAATCGCGGTCTCCATTACTTTTTTACTGACCCTTATACATCCAATGTACACCAGAAGCCGACATAGACACAATGTGCACTCTGTACAAAAACGTCAGCAAGAATTTAGCCACACTGTCTAAGAAATAGCGGGAACTCATGACAACCGGCCGGCGAAGGCTTGCCCCTGGCCTATTTCTTGCGGTTCAAACAGTAAGTTTTCAGCTATTTCATTATTTGCCGGTATTTTGCCAGATAATTAGCGCTTACAGCTTTAAGCGTCCATTTCCACTAAAGCCTCATAAGAGGAACAACCTTTCGCAAAGGGGCGTCTTGGACCATAATTAGGTACTGTGCTAATAAAATCTGCCGATAAAAAGAGCTTCTATATTAGGTACTTTCAGCAATGCCGCATTCAAAATTTTCTTCAAGTAGTCGCAAGGTACATTCACTCTTGCTTTCAAGCCTCCTTGCAAGCCTGCCCTGCGTAACCACTCTTGTAAGTCAGGGGCTAACCAATGCGGCATTAGCCCAAACCAACGGCCCCGTGGCCCAGGTAATGCCCAAGCAATTCTTAGAGCGCTACTATCAAGGTGTCACCTATTTCAAAGCCGGTGACTTAGACAAAGCCCTAGCAGCCTTCAGGGCCGTTGTTATCAGCGCCCCTTACGACCCCATGGTTCACCTCAGCCTGGCGGCGGTCTTGCACCAATCTGGCGATCTCGAAAATGCCATTGCTGAATATCGCCGGGCATTAAGCCTGCGCCCAGCAGATGCCTTTGCCCGCATGAGCTTAGGTGGTTTATTGCAATCACAAGGTCAGCTGCAAGAAGCCGTTATCGAATACGACCAGGCAATTAAACTGCGGCCAGACGTAGTGTTATTCCGCCTTCCCCTCGGTATCGCTTTGCGCATTGCGGGCAACAAAGACGAAGCTATTCACGAATTGGCCCTAGTGGTGGCCGCCTATCCAGAGAACTTAAAGGCGCTGTCGCAGCTGGCTGCAACCTACCAAGACAAAGGCCAATACAAGCAAGCAGTGAAGGAATATCGCAAAATTCTGGTGCACCAACCGCAGAATTTCTCAATTCAATTCAACACTGGGGCCTGCCTGTTGGCACTGAAAGACTACGATCCTTCAATCGAAGCTCTATCAAAAGCCGTACAGCTAGACGGCTCAGTGCCGGAAGCCCACGCCCTTTTGGGCGCAGCGCAGTCAGGACGAGGCAATTACAGTGAAGCTGTCAAAGAGCTGCGTGCAGCCATAGCCCTCAAGGCAGACAGAGCCGAATGGTTCAGCCAACTAGGCGAAGCACTGAACAAGCAAAAAGATACCAAAGGCGCGATTGAAGCCTATCGCCAAGCGCAAATTCTCGACCCGAAAGATGTTAACAGCGGCTACACCCTAGGTTACCTCCTACAAAACAACGGCGACCTTGATGAAGCAGCTAGCTCGTTCGAGCACGTGGTGAGCTTGAGCCCCAACTTCGCTAATGCCCACTACAACCTGGGTATCATCAAGCAAAAGAAAGGCGAACTTGATACTGCCGAGCATGAATTCAAACAAGTGCTGTCAATAAATCCCAGCGATGGTCAGGCCATGATTAATCTGGGCCGCACCTTTATTCTTAAAAACGACCCGGGACAAGCGGCCGGCTTTTACCGCCAGGGCCTGAGCTTAGAGCCAAATGACCCGGCCGCCTTTGAAGAATTGGCCGGTGCTCTCATAAAGATGAAAGACCTGGCGGGGGCACGTTCAGCCCTCGAAAGCGCCCTCAATCTCGTACCAGATGACCGCACCGCTATCTTAGCTATGGCCAACCTGGAAAGCCTTGAAGGTACGCCCGGCAAAGCAGAAGCGCGCCTGCGCAACCTAATTGAGCGCTACCCAAACGATCTCTCCCTGCTTAATTTGTTAGCCGACAATTTAGCTGAGCAAGGCAAGCAAGTTCTGGCAATTGATACCTACCAGCGTATTATTCAGCTCAATCCAAGCTCAGCAGAGGCCTATAACGATCTTGGCCTGGCATTGCAAAAGAAAGAAGATATTAGCAGCGCCACTAACATGTTCAAAAAAGCGATTAGTCTCGACCCAGCCTTTGTCGAGCCGCATATTAACCTGGGCAATATCTACCTCACCAGCCGCATCTACAGTGACGCCAGCGCCCAATACCAAAAGGCTTTGGAACTAAAAGCCGATAACCCGCTGGCACACTACAATCTGGGCCTCACCTATACCGGCCTCGACAATCCCGAAGGGGCCATGGCAGAGTACAACCTAGCGATTAAGTATGATCCGCAATTTGCCAATGCCTACTACGCTATGGGCCTGCTCTACCAAAACAAAAACGAGATTGATTTAGCGGTTCCCGCCTTTGAAAAGTACCTAAGTCTTGACCCCAGTGGCCCCTACAGCGATTCTGTTAAGAGCACCCTAGAAAGATTGAAACCTGGCAGTACCGCAGCACCGTCTGGTGTAGGCAATTCCAACGGTGTTGCCCCTGGCACCGGTTCAATGTAATCCCCGATTTAGACCTGATTTTAAGACCGCAATAGTGAGAGAGCGGCTTTGCTGTGGCATAAGACAGTAAGTGGCCGATATTATTGAGGCGGGAATCTATGATTGGCAAAGAAATTTCGCAACCGAACATAGAGCAGCAGCTAGAATTCGAGCCATTCGTACCAACCTTCGATTACATCAAGCTTAACGACTACGGTCGCCCCCTGGTGGGAGCGGCGGTTTTTGGCCTAGCCTTATCTTGCCTGGTTAGCACCTTAGCAATATTCGTGGGCGGTCCAATGTTGGCCGCCATGATTTTCGTACTTTGCCTGGTCATTTATTCAATTCAGTTTCCCCTGGCCATACTTTTTTCAGCCATACTGCACCACGGCTTACTCATGCACCGCATGCGCAAGTATGGCCCAGTGTGGTACCTGAGACAGCGTGAGCTCGACTTGCCCCAAGCAGAAGCTTTTGAACTTTGTCTAGCAGCCTGCACTCAATTTGAACGCGGCCGAATAACTAGCTACGATGAGAAGAAAGGCATTATCCACTTACAGATTAAAGGCAACTTCTGGGTCACCGTAGATCGCACTGTCGCCTTAATTGTAAAAGAGAAGGGGCCCCACTCATCTCTTCTCTACATTGACTCAAAGGTGAAGCTGACAAGATTTCGCAGCAAACTAATTCAACTGACCTGGGGCGCTAAATGGCACCCAATCGTATTTCGCACCGATCGCAATTTGAATTACAAGGTGATGAATACCATCACCAACTTCATTGACTCAGTGCCTAATTGGGATCATCGCCATATTAGCGTGCAAGAAAGATTAGAAAACCTCGACCAGACAAAAGCAGAAAACTCGGCCACCACCGATGGTGACATGCAGGCAGCTTAGAGCTAGAGATATTAACCCGAGCGCATCATCTCAGAGTGCTCGCCCACAGCCTTTTGTTCTACCATTTGCTTTAAAGTTGGATAATTCGTTAATTGCGGGTCTTCTTTCATAATGGCAATGGCAGCATTTCTGGCTTCTTCTAAAATTTTGGCATCTTTGACAAGGTCAGCCAAAACCAAGTCTGGGAGGCCGCTTTGACGGTAGCCCAAAAATTCACCAGGACCACGTATTTCTAGGTCTTTCTCGGCCACAACAAAACCATCATTAGTGATTGTCAGAATTTCTAGGCGCTCACGTGTTGCCTGTGATTTTTGTTCTGATACCAAATAGCAATAAGATTGATCAGCACCACGACCAACCCGGCCACGAAGCTGGTGCAGTTGGGCCAATCCGAAGCGATCAGCATTCTCGATTACCATCACCGAAGCATTAGGCACATCTACGCCGACTTCAATAACTGTCGTCGAAACAAGAATATGAAATTCGCCCGAACGAAACGCGTCCATCACCTCATCTTTTTCTTGAGCCTTAAGCTTGCCGTGCATCAAGCCCAGGCGCAGGTCTTTAAACTCGCCGGTGCGCAGCTTTTCATACTCAGCCGTGGCTGCTTTGGCCGCTAGGGTCTCAGACTCATCAATCAAAGGAAACACAATATATGCCTGGCGTCCTTTTTCAATTTCCTTATGGACGGCTTCCCACATCTTGGCTTTCTGAGCGGGTTTGAGTAAGAACGTTTCTATGGGCTTACGACCAGGGGGCAACTCATCAATCTCAGAGACATCGAGATCTCCATGCATAGTCAGAGCCAAAGTACGGGGAATAGGTGTAGCAGTCATTGTTAGAAGCTCTGGGCTCTGGCTCTTCGCTTTTAGGCGCGCCCGCTGTTTAACACCAAAGCGGTGCTGTTCATCGATGACAATCAATCCAAGATTCTTAAATTCAACGTCGTCTTCTAACAAGGCATGGGTACCAACAGCAATGTGAGCTTGCCCCGACAATATTTCTTGACGCACAGCGCGGCGTTCTTTGACCCCGTGCTTACCGAGTACCAGAGCGCACTTAAGACCCAGGGGGGTAACCAGGCGTTGAAACTGGCGGAAGTGTTGTTCGGCTAAGATTTCGGTTGGTGCCATCATGGCTCCCTGGAAGCCATTCTCGATTGCCACCATTAAGGCAAGCAGTGCAACAATGGTTTTTCCTGAGCCCACATCGCCCTGTACTAGCCTGTGCATTGGTTTATTTGATGCAAGATCTCGAGCTATTTCTTGAAAAATACGCTCTTGTGCTCCGGTCAATTTAAACGGCAATGATCCACGTAACTGCTCAACAAAGCCATCAGGAGAGGACGTATATTTGATCGAAAGAGCATCTTCTTGCGACTCATATTGATAGCGGCGGTGTGCCATCTGCAGCTGGATGGCAAACAATTCGTCGAAGACTAACCGTCTTCGAGCCGCATCTTTGGTTTCAGGATCTTCAGGGAAATGGATATGAGTAAAGGCCTCACTCATACCAATTAGGTTGTATGTTTCTTTCAGGTGCTCTGGCAGCAAATCAGCAATGCCGCTTCCGTAGGTAGCAATAGCATTGTGAATAACGCTGCGCAAATGACGCAGTGATAAGCCTTCGGTCAGAGCATAGACTGGCACCAGTCTTCCGGCATGGATACTCTGTGGCACACCCTCAAAGCCAGCTTCGCGATCTTCATCAATATGACCGCTGCCTAGCTGCTCACCGCCAGCCAAGCTAAGAATTTCCACCTCGGCGTTTTTCAGCTTAAATTTGTGCGAATAGTCGTCAATCTCAACCACACCAGACGCCAGCACCTGAGCGCCTTTAGGGAATTGGCCCTTGAGCCGCTCAAGGAGGTATTTGTTACCCTTACCACCGACAAAGCGAGTAACCAGTAGACTGCCTGTGCCATCAGAAATGACTACATTTAAAATCGACATATTGCCGCGCTTTGATTGATAAGCACCAACCGAGCGAATTGTACCGAAGATACTAACTTCTTCGCCCACTGTCAGGTCTTTGATAAACTCGCGATTTTGGAAATCGAGGTGCCGCCGCGGGTAGTGGCGCAACAATTGATCAACGGTTGTGATACCCATATTAGAGAGCAAGAGCGCTAGCTTGGGACCAACACCTTTGACAAATTGAACTGGAATTTCGGAAGGATGCTTGCCCACCAATTTCTGACCCGCTTGCTGATGGGCCAGACTAGTGGTTGGGGAGCTGACTGTGGCGCTTCCAGTCGCGCTAGATGGTGCTTTGCCGCCAGCCGCCTGGCCCTGGGGGGCTTTGCCAATTGGTTCACTGCCTGACTTACTGGTTGAATCACGACTCGAATTACTGGTTTTATTACTGGTTCTATTACTAGTTTTGTTACCGGCGGCGGACTTGCTTACAGCCGAACCCGAGGAAAAATCGCTAGAACGAAAAGAGCCCGGGGCCGCTGTACCCGGGCTACGAGCATAAGCACTGGGCTCGCGAGCAGCATCAGAAGCAGACAGCGACTGGTCGTTTGGCACACCATCAACGTTGTCCCAATAAGGAGCAATTAGTTCCTCTGCCCGCCGAACAATTGAAATACGGGTAGAAACGTCAACATTAGGATACTGACGAAACAAACTGCGCACAGTCACCCAAATGGTGTCATAGGGGAAGCGTCGCACGAGGCGATCAGCCGTAGCCCTCATAAATTGAGAGAAGGTCGAGCGCTTACCTTGAAAATCGGCATAGCGCGCTTTGCGCTCCACGGCAATGGCGAGGCGCAAACCCTTAAGTTCAGCTTCTTTTGTAGGCCGAGTTCCGACTATATTCGCCACAGGTTAATTGCCACAGATAACTTCTTGCCTCTGAAGCAAATTCTACTTCAGAAAGCAGCCAAGGTTACTGTAAGCGGTTGAGAATTAGCTTTGAAATCGCTTTGAGAGTAGCGAATACACCTAAGCCTTCAGAAGCAACGGCTTCGAAACTTGGTACGCCACGGATATTCATATCTTTTTCTAAGCGTTCAATCGGCATGGCATTGGCCAAGTCGCGCTTGTTGTATTGCAAGACCCAAGGAATGCTATCGAGGGTAAGGCCATATTCAGCCAAGTTCTCAACCATGTTCTGGAGAGACTCAACGTTGTCCTTTGCTCTCATGACATCGGAGTCGCCTACGAAAATAATGCCATCAACGCCGTTCAAAATAAGCTTACGGCTGGCGTTGTACTCAACTTGGCCGGGAACGGTGTAAAGAGAAAATCTAGTTTTAAATCCTTGGACGCTGCCCAGATCGAGGGGCAAGAAGTCGAAAAAGAGCGTTCTTTCAGTTTCGGTAGCGAGACTGATCAATTCGCCTCTAGTAGTAGGGGCCAGTTGGCTGTGGATATACTTCAAGTTCGTTGTCTTGCCACCAAGGCCGGTGCCATAATAAACGATTTTGCAGTTAATCTCTCGAGCTGCGTAGTTTACGAGTGCCATTACCTGTTTCCTGCTTCCCCTTGCCGTCTGGCTCGGTCAATTTGAGCCTTGGCTCTCTCATACCCATCTGCCACTTATTTTCAAGCGACTTTGAGTAAACACTGAAATTTGATAAGACCTTACACAATACTGTACGAACTGAAGATACTAAATCATTACTAAAAAGTACCCTAAATCGGCAAACTAAACCAATCTTGTAAACCGGCTTTTGTGTAGTTCGAGTAAAGGATAGGACATAACTGATTGATCTTCATCGCTTGGCAACTTTGATTAATCAGTCTGATAACACTGTAGTACAGCGCTCTCACAGTAAGCCTATCATGATTTTTAGCGCAGGTAAGATCTCCGGCAACTATCTATAACAGAATGTACCCATTCATCCTGAACTATTACAAACTTAGCATTTGGAGGGTTGACCATATATTCAACGTGGTACAGGTGCTACAATTCCTCCTTTGCTTGTGTTCTTGAATCTACCGGGCCTCAAGGGGCTGTACGGCAGATTTCGCGACTGAATTAAGACGGGAATTATTTTATGGCTAAGCGTTGTGACGTATGCGGCAAAGGACCCCAGACCGGTGTTCAATACACCTTCTTGCGTTCGCACTGGAACCCGCACGGTAAGAGACGTTGGCTGCCAAACCTCCAACCTTTCAAGGCCTTGGTAGGCAAGACTGTTAAGCGCATGAAAGTGTGCACATCTTGCATCAAAGCCGGCAAAGTTAAGAGAGCAGTCTAACTACTCAGTATCCATTTGATTTAACTAGCTTTCTCTCGGGGGAGCTAGTTTTGTCTTGCTATACGTAGCGATAAAAGTCTCGGCCTAGCTCTCGCGAGCCAAATCTAATAGGCCTTCTTTCTCAACAAGATAGAGCTCATTGCAGAACTGACAGCGGCCTTCCGCCTGCCCGTCTTCTTCTGCCATAGAAATAATTTCGCTGCTGGGCAATACCTTCAGGGCCTCAACAAAACGCTCGCGTGAGCACTTGCAGACAAATGATAAAGGCTTCACATCGGTCAATGGCGTAATTTCAAAGCCGGTGAGGATACGCTGCAAAATTTCTTCGAGAGTCATGCCTCTCTTCATCAAGAAGGTGAAAGTGCCAAAAGTCGAGATATTGTTCTCAATCCGGCAAATAGTTTCTTCAGTATGGTCTGGCAAAAGTTGAATTATCAGACCGCCAGCCGCTTCCACTCCGTTTTTACTGAGATGGGTACCAACCACTACTAGCGAACCAGTCTGGTCCGAATTGACCAAGAAATGGTTGACGTCTTCGCCTACTTCGCCCGAAGCAAGCTCAACAGTGGAGGTATGAGGCTGACCAAATCCGGGATCAATTGTCACGTGGAGATAACCAGTGGAGCCAATGGCCGAACCCACGTCAAAATTGCCTAATGAGTTTAGAGGAAGTTCAATATCTGGGTGCTCAACAAAACCGCGGACAGTGCCTCGAGGCGATGCGTCGACCATGACTTTGCCCAGGGGGCCATTGCCCTGAAACTTGAGAGCAACCTGACCATCTTTGGCCAAGATTTGTGAAAGCAGTACACCGGCAGTGAGGGCGCGGCCCAAGGCAGCAGCGGCTGTAAATGAGAGGTTATGCCTTAAGCGAGCATCTTCAGAGAGATGAGTCGTAGTAGCAATAACGGCACGCAATGTGCCATCTGACGATATTGCTTTTAGTACGCCATCTTTCATCTAAATCTCGTTGAATTCTGCGCCCATAGTTTTTGCAGATCTCTCAAACTAAGCCCTTATTAGCATATTACAAAAATTAAAGAGTTTTGTCACCACTGCCATCCAGAACTAGTCAGCACTCTAGGCCGTCCGCCTAGATCGCTCCAAAGTTGAAGCTCGCCCCAACCAGCCAATTCAAATAACTCTTTGACCGCATCTGATTGACCATCACCAAACTCAACTATTAGCGCCGCGTGCGCGGTGGCTTCCAGGCTAGGCAGATGCTTAGCGAAACTGCGATAGAAGCCCATTCCATCAGGACCTCCGCCAACCAGGGCCAAGCGTGGCTCATGGCCAATCACTTCTGGTGCGAGAGTAGAGGCAACGGCCAGGGGAACATAGGGGGGATTGGAGAGAAAAAGATCAAAGTGCTTACTCGAGCCGAGCTTGGCCAGGCCCTCTAGGTAGTCTTCTTCAATTAAAGTAAGACGCTCAGCCACGCCATGACAAATAGCATTGATGCGACAGAAATGCGCTGCCTGCGGAGAAATTTCAAACGCAGTTGCCACCAATTGGGGAAATTGCTTGAGCAAACTAACTACGATAGCCCCTGAACCAGCCCCCACTTCAAGCAAACTGACCGGTTTTTTGCTCTTTATATAATCGCCAGCCGCCACGACCAGAGTTTCAGTATCGGCCCGAGGAATCAAAACTCCTGGTCCCACAGCAAACTTAAGCCCGCAGAAATAAGTCTCACCTAATACATACTGCAAAGGCACCCGTCGGCGCCTCTGCTCTAGTATTTCAGCCAGGGCCCCAGCGTGTTCAACCGACAAGACCGCCTTGGCATTAAGCAAAAGCTCATGGGCTGCCAGTTTAGTCACGTGCTGTAGAGCAAGCTCAGCCTCTCGGCGAGCTTCTTCTGGCTCGATACCCAAGTCAACTAGAGCCGTGACAAAATGAGCGCGGGCCGCTTCATAACTACAGTTAGGAGGCCAATTGTCAGGCCCAATATTATCCAAACCTAGTTAAGTTCGTCGTCGCGCAGCTGCTCGCGCATCAATTCTTGCTGATAAGAAAGAATACTCGCTTCGATGAGCTTGTCTAAATCGCCTTCCAAAACAGGTTGCAATGAGAAGTTTTGGTTGAGGCGATGGTCAGTGACACGATTGTCTTTAAAATTATAAGTGCGAATTTTCTCTGAGCGTTCGCCAGTGCCAACCTGCGATTTACGCTGATCGTAAATCTCTTTATTTTGCTCATCAAGCTTGATCTTGTGGAGCTTGGCCCGCAAAATCTGCTTGCCCCGCTCTTTGTTTTGTAGCTGACTGCGCTCTTCGGAGCAGGCCACGAAAATACCTGATGGCTTGTGGACGATGCGCACAGCCGTTTCTACTTTGTTGACGTTCTGTCCGCCAGCGCCGCCTGACCGCATTGTTGTGATTTCAAGATCACGCTCATCTAATTCAAATTCGACTTCTTCTACTTCAGGCATAACAGCTACAGTTGCTGTGGATGTATGCACACGACCCTGGGCTTCGGTAGCAGGAACACGCTGCACCCGGTGCACTCCTGATTCAAACTTGAACTTGCTGTAGGCACCGTCGCCTTTAAAAGCAACTATTACTTCTTTGTAGCCGCCCAGTTCGCCCTCGCTGGCGCTGGCAATCTCAGGCTTAAAGCCAACTTTATCGGCGTATCTTAAATACATGCGCAACAGATCGCCAGCAAAAATAGAAGCCTCATCGCCACCGGTGCCGGCGCGAATTTCAAGCATGATGTTCTTGTCGTCATTAGGATCTTTGGGCAAGAGCAAAACTTTCAGCTGTTCGGTCAGCTCAATGTGCTTGGCCTTAAGCGTCTCCACTTCGGCTTCAACCATCTCGCGCATTTCTTTTTCAGTTTCGCCGCGCAAAATCTCTTGTGCTTCAGCAATTTCTTTTTCAGTGTCTTGCCACTGATGAAACACTTCCACGGTGCCGTGGAGTTGGTGACGCAATTTGGCTAAGCGCTGATAATTCTCCTGATCATTGACAATGTCTGGATCGGAGAGCTTTGACTCTAGCTCTTGAAAGGTGTACTCAATTTCTTTGAGTTTTTCGACAAAATGCTCCATAGCACCCTTCTAGGCTGACGCTAACTTACGAATTATCGTTCTGCCGCTAAGCAATTAAAAATCGGAGAGGGAGGGATTCGAACCCTCGCTGCGTTTTAGCGCAGACAGTCTTTCCAGGACTGCACAATCGACCACTCTGACACCTCTCCAAATGGCCGTGCCAATTATAATACGGCCGGGTTTCCATGACCCCGCTCTGAAGCAGATTGGTACTTAACTCTAAGAAGTCTTAACTAATTGACTCTTCAAACGCTTAGCGCCGCCTTTAATGAGAGGCAAGAAATCTTCGGCTTTTAGGCTGGCACCGCCAACAAGGGCGCCATCGATGTGCTCCTGTTCCATTTGCTCATCAATAGTAGAGGCCTTAACAGAGCCGCCATAAAGAATAGAAACACCAGCACCAATATTAGTTCCACTATATAAACTATCGATTTCAGCCCGAATCAGACCACAAACTCGGTTAGCTTCTGGAGTCTCACAAGTCTTGCCTGTGCCAATTGCCCAAACCGGCTCATAGGCCACCACCACCTTGGCGGCATCAGTGGCTGCGATTCCGGCCAAACCTTTTACTACTTGTTCTTTTACAACTGAGTCAGTAAGCCCTTGCTCTCTTTGCTCAAGCAATTCGCCCACACACATAACTGGAACTAAACCATGTGCTAGAGCCGCTTTTACTTTCAAATTAACCGACTCATTGGTTTCGCCGAAAAATTGTCTTCTTTCGGAATGACCAATCAATACATATTGCACAGCCATAGCTGTCAACATCGGTGGCGCTATCTCACCGGTAAATGCACCGCTATCGCGGTAATCCATGTTCTGAGCGCCCACCTTGCAAGGACTACCCTTAACTTGGTTTAAGACCTCTGACAGACAAACGAAGGTTGGACATAAGACTATTTCAGGAAGAGCCTCACCTTTAAATTGAGACGCCACCCCCTCGACAATTGCTTTAGCCAGACTAGTAGCCTCAGCTGGGGTCTTATTCATCTTCCAGTTGCCAGCAATTATTGTCTTACGGCCACCCTGACTACTCATAGATTATTCTCCTCGCTGACCTTATAGATCATTAGAAACAGATGATTCATTCTACATGCCAATCAACTAGAATCACTTATTAGTCAAGCATATTGAAGGCGATTACACTGAAGGCGATTACTATGTCTGAACCCGTATCTGAAGTAAAACCGGCCGACTCGAAAGAGGCCAGACGGCTGGCTATTCTTAGCTCAAGAGGGCGAAGAGAGGAAGGCGAGGGCTACGAAGAAAAGCCACTGCGACTGCCAGAATGGGTGAAGCGCTCAGTACTCAACACTGAAGAAAATCGCGAAACCAGAACAATCTTAAAAGAACAAAAGCTCAACACGATTTGCGAAAGTGGCCGCTGCCCTAACAAAGGTGAGTGCTGGGCCAAAGGCACAGCTACATTTATGTTGATGGGCGCTCTCTGCACCCGCACCTGCCGCTTCTGCGCAGTCAACAAAGGCACACCCTCACCATTAGATGAAGATGAGCCAGCCCGCATTGCCGAAGCCTCTAAGCAAATGGGTCTAAGACATGTGGTCTTGACCTCGGTCAACCGTGATGATTTACCAGACCAGGGTGCCAATCACTTTGCCCGCACGATCACGGCCATTAAGGATGCCATCCCTGGCGTTGCAGTGGAAGTACTCACTCCTGATTTCCAGGGCCGTCAAGAATGTCTTGAGATCGTACTGGCCGCAGAACCAGTGGTTTACAACCACAACGTTGAGACTGTACCGCGGCTCTACAAGCAAGTTAGACCGGGCTCCAAATATGACCGCTCGCTCAATATTCTAAAAATGGCAAAAGAAATTGCCCCCAATATTCCAACCAAATCGGGCTTGATGCTTGGCTGCGGCGAGACCTTTGAAGAAGTCAAGGAAGTGCTGCGCGATCTGCGTGCTGTCGATTGCGATTTTCTTACCCTTGGTCAGTACTTAAGACCAACCCGCGACCAGCTTCCTGTCAAGCGCTATGTTGAACCGGCAGAATTTGACGAACTTGGTCAGTACGCCTGGAGTATTGGCTTTAAAATGGTGCATTCTGGGCCATTGGTACGCAGTTCATATCACGCAGAAGAGCTTGCCAACCAACTTTGATTCACCATTTTCTCTATGGCTCTTTCGCAAATGGAGGTAGGGCAATAAGCGACGACACAAGCTTTGCTCCTCCCAGCGCCCCGGAAGATAATTCGGAGCTGGCTCAAGCACGCCGTCTACTAGATAAAGGGCAGCTTGAGCAATGCCGCACAGTTATTGCTAATTACTGGCTGCAAAATCCATACGAGCAAGGCGCAGTAATGCTCTTTAGCGACTTAGTCAAAGCACTGGGCCGAGAAGAAGTGGCAGCCAAGCTTGACAATTTTGCCGCGAAACTGAGCGGCTCACTTTCTCCTTATAAACATCACCAAGAAATATTTGAAGCTGGCTATGCCCTGGTTGAAATTTGCCAACATGAGCTGGCCGCCATGTTGCTCAAAGAATTGCAGCGAGAGCTGCCCGATGACCCGCTAGTAAACTACGAGCTAGGCTTCTCTTTGATGTCTCTGAAGCGCTTTAAAGAAGCGCGCAAGTATTTTGCTTTAGCCGTAAACGCCAAAGAAGACTTCGATGCCATGCTCAATTTGTGCGTTTGCGAAACCTTAGAGCGCAACCTAGAAGGTGCACGCCGACTAATTACTGAGCTAACTCCACTAGCCCAAAGTGAGGAAGAGAAATTAGAACTAGCCCACCGCAAAATTGTACTCGCTCGCCTAGAAAGTCTCGGCAGCAAGAAACAACTAAATAGTCGCGATTGGCTGTACGCCCTGTATGGCAGCATTTTACTGAGACCTGGTCTGAAAAGTTTGAAGAGTTTCGCCCCAGCATCAGGCAAGACTGAAGCGGCTGAATTAAAAGATGACGTCAGCCAAGTAGCCTCAATGCTTGTGATTTTGCGTGGGCTGCTCACCGGTCTAGCTCTTGAAACCGAAGGAGTAGAATACTATTCGCTGCGCTCCAGGCCGATAAGCAATGCCCTTAGTCAGCTAATGGAAGTTGACTATGACGCCTATCGCGGTCCGGACAGACCAGACCAAGTAATTCTTTTGATGTGCTGGACAACAGACATTCTTGGTCCCCATGCCGCCTTCATCGAAAACTCGATGAAGCGTTCTCTATTTGCTTACGGCCTCAGCCCGGTAGCGCCACTACCAATAGTGCCAGATATAATTGGCTGTTTAGCCTATGACGTAGTTATGCCATGGGAAAGCAAACACCAAGAGCCTTCCAATAAAGACATCGCTTCAATTACCGAGCAAATATACGCCAGAGCCTGCGACCTTGAATCAGACCCAACTCTGCTGCGCGAAACCCAAGAAGCGGTTGACTACTATTTAGAAAAGCGGCATCTACTCGTTCTAAATAATCCAGAAGCCTTCCCTAATCGCCCTGAGTACACAGCAGAATTACCTGAATTGCCAGACGCACCAGAAATCTAATGAATATTCTCACCAAGTTTATTCATGCCACTTCTTATGTCACCATCATTCCTATGGCAAGATTATTGCCAGCAAGTTCTGTCACCGAAGAAAGCTTGAACGGCTTGGCCGTCTATTTACCGGCCGTGGGTTTGCTGATCGGAACAATATTAGCTGCGACCTGTTTGACCTTAGAGACTCTCCACACTGCCAATTTCTTATTGGCTACAATGATCACAATTTTATGGCTAACCCTTACTGGCGGCCTGCATTTTGATGGTTTGATGGACAGCGCCGATGGTATTTTTTCGCACCGCAGCAAAGAGCGCATGCTAGAAATCATGCAAGACAGTCGTGTCGGCAACTTTGCTGTAATGGTAGGGGTGGCTACTTTTGCCTTAAAAATTGCAGCATTGACGGCCCTACCAGCCCGCGCCCTTCCGCTTTTTCTTCTCTTTGCCCCCAGCTTTGCCCGCCTGGCTGAAGCCTTTGCTATAGGCGCCTTTCCTTATGCTCGAGCCGAAGGCAAAGGCAAAATTTGGCACGACACCATGCGATTTCCCCAAGATGTTTTCACGGCAACACTTCTGCCTTTATGCTTATTAACAGGCGTAATCGTACTATCACACGGCACCTTATTGCTGCCGCTGGCGCTCTACTTCGCCATCGCCTGTGGTGTGGGCCTGAGCAGTGCAGCTTATCTCAACAGCCGCCTTGGTGGCCAGACTGGCGATACCTATGGGGCTGTAGTAGAGCTAACAGAAACTATTTCGTTGACCCTACTGGCGCTGATCATCAGATAACTCTTATGGTGATTCTTTGCTCTCTCTTGCAGCGGCCACACCAGGAATCTTGAGGAAGAAAAACGCAAAGATTGCTACCAAAAGCAAGGCATACCACTGCTTTAGGGGAGCTACTGGCAAGAACATAAAAGAGACATAGTACAAGTTGCAACACCACCAGGTAGCCAGGCGCAAAAACTTCACCCGACTGGCTTCTACGCCCCAGAGATGCCCCTGGAAAGCTATGATAGCGAGCAGTCCAAGACCACAAAAATCGTAGAAGAGAAAATGCGGCAAAACCAGAGGCAAAACAAATAAGCCCTCTAGCATTACTAGCGCTAGAGCCGCTCGCTGGGCTCTCACCTCTGCCACAGTGGGTGCGTCACTATTAGACTGCGTCGCCACAATAGGCTTGGCGCCATTAAGTATCGCCGTAGCGCGCCAGAGAGCAAATAAGCCAATCAAGGCCGCCAAGCCATAGGCCACCAACTTTGTTGCCCCATGACCAGGAAAAGTCTGCACTATCACCGCCGGTAGTGACACCACCATATAGGCAGGAAATTGATAGCCAGCCTTGGCAAAGATGGTATCGGACATTTTAAAACTATTGAGCCATTCCACAAACAGATTGGGGCCGAGGGCAAATACTGTGGCCAAACCAAAGACCAATAAGCCAAGGACAAAGCCAATGGTGGCCTTAGGTCGCTTGCTGAAAAACAATGCCCCACAAACAAGCAGAACTGTCGGTAAGAACTGCGGCTTCAGCACAAGCGCGCCCCAGGCCAGCCCACCAGCCACTTCTTTGCCGCGACTGAGCAAAGCATAGCCAAGTGCCAGAGGCAAAAGTCCGACCACAATACCAAGGTGACCAATTAGTAAGGTATGAAAAATCGGACAAAACAGGGCGAGCATTGAAAAATACTCGAGGGCCTGAAAGCGATCTCCACGACTAGAGAACCAAGCCACCAGGGCCAGCACAAAGATTGAGAAAACTTGCCAGGCGATCAGAGCATGCTGTGCTGAGAGGAAAGAAAAGGGCACAAAGAATAGAGCCATTAAGGGGCTGTACATGTAAACAGCCACATACTGTTTCGGTAAAAAAGTAAGCAGCTGGTGCACATATATGTTGAACGGGGCATCAACAAAAGAGCTGGCGCTGGGTGGCGGATAAATATTTTGAGCCAGACCCTGGACCACCATTTTGCCCACAGGATAGAAAGTCATGACAAAATCAGAACCTTGCATAATCACTGGTTGCGAAACAGCAATAAGGAGCGGCATAAACAGAAGAAAAACAGCCAGAATTTTTAGCAAAAGTGGAACGAGCTGCACCGACGACTACCTTTTAATCTTTAGAATGCCCAATTAATATGCCAGAGCGAAGTTCAAGTTTACCCATAATTAGGCCGACCATATCCATTGTTTTTCCCGCTTACCAGGAAGAGAAGCGAATTGGCATGACAATGGAGAGCTGGGCCAGCTATCTAGACGCCCATCACCCTGGTTCTGAAGTGGTGGTGGTCACTGACGGTTGCAGCGACAACACCGCCAAAGTTGCCTTTGAGACTTTCAAAAGCGACACCTGCACCCTGCGCCTGATTGAAATTAGTGAAAACCAGGGAAAAGGCAATGCGGTTAAAGTGGGAGTGATGGAAGCACAAGGCAATGTCATAGTCTTTACAGATTCAGACTTGTCATATGAACCGCAATTACTAGACCAGTTTCTTGAAAAAATTGCCGAAGGGGCCGACTTAGTTATCGCCCAGCGCCGCAAGAAAACTCAATATCCTGGATTGGGCCGCCGCATACTGGCAATGCTCTCACGATTTCTGGTGGGCAACTTTGTCGTACCCGGCATCCGAGACACCCAGGCCGGTTTCAAAGTATTCAAGAAAGAAAGTGCCCATCAGCTTTTTCCCCTGGCAAGAACCAAACGTTTTCTCTTTGATCTGGAAATACTTGTGATTGCCAAAGAACATCACTGCAAAATTGAAAAAGTATATGTCGATTGGCAAGACCGTGACGGATCGACAGTGCGTATCTTCATTGATACTTTACGTTCCCTTAGAGACCTGGTCTTGATTTATACTCGCATGTTGTTCGGCGCCTATAAATAGAAAGAGAGTACCCCTTGAGCAAAGCAGGCCAGAAAGGCAAGAAAAAAAACGACACCAGTCCAGAGCGGCTCGTTTTGGCACTAATCGAGAATGCCCACTTTGCTGAAGCACTAGTGCTACTTGAAGAACTTAAAGACCAAGAAGAACAAAAAGATGACAAGACAAAAGCTGGCCTAGACAAAACTGTGTGGCTATACGCCAGCGCTTTAGCTAGCTTTGGTGCCGCAGGTGCTAATGCAAAAGCAGAAGAACTAGAAAGAGCTAACGCCTTTCTTCACCAAGCTTTTGCTGCTAACAACTTTGTTCTGCCTCTAATGGTGTCACGGGTCAATGAGGTTTCCAGCAAAACTGCCAGCAAAACAAAAACGAGAGCAACTGCAGCCAAAGCTCTTCTTCCTCCAGCACAACATCAGGCTAGCAAATATATCGATCTCTGGTTTGGTAGCTGGCTACAAACTGAAAATGCCTTTGATTGGCTCGGCAACCAGTTTGTTGAATGGACCAAGGCTACCAAACTTGAGCGGCTAAAGGCCCAGCAAGAAAAGATGCTAGCCAATAGCAAAAAACTAGACATCGATTTCTTCTTAAATTAGCGTCAATTCAAAACAGTTATAACTTGTTTCAGAACTTCGCCAAGAAGGCTTCTCTAGCTGCTTTCAGTGCGGCTTTAACAGTATTTTGATCGGCAAATGCTTGCTCAACATCAGCAGTGGTGGCATGCTTCAAATCAACCAGAATCTCACCAAGAAGCTTCTTGCTGCCGCCCTTCTGTACGGCAAATGCCTCGCCAATATGCTCTTCAGTGATCTTCCCACCAGCCTTAAGGAATTGTCCTAACTGGGGCGTAAACTTAAACTGTAAATCAGAGCCAGCCAGCTTAACTAGATGATCTTGATCCAGCACTGTCACTTTGGCACCGCCCAGGTCACTGACTCCTTTCAGAGCAGGATTCAGCGCTGCCAGTCTTTCTGCTTCAGCTTTCGTGGCAGCTTCGGTAAATCTTTCACCGGTTGTCGCCGCACGGGATTGCAGTGTCTTAGCGGCTAATTGGTCAAGGCCTTGACCGGCCTCACCAACAGCTTCGCGAGGCAATTTAAATAAATCAGTCAAGCCCGCTTCATACTTTTTAGTGGTGGCAGCCAGGGCTTCTGGCGTGGTCAACGAAGAGCCTTTTTCCAAAAGTGGTCGAGCCACATCAGGAATAACAGCACCATCAATAGTCTTACGCTGCAGAGCAGGACTTTCAAAAGCAGCCTTAGCGCCGTTAAGGTCGGCCGCACCAGCTTTGGCAACAGTTTTGGCATCAGACGAAATGATTCTAAAATCAGCTTTGCCTTTGATTAGAGCATATGCTCCAACCACTGCCACTCCAGCCACAATCGCGGCTTCAACCGGATGGTCTTTCACCATTGTCACAGTCTTGTCGGCGCCAGACTTAACTTTGGATGCCGCTCCGTCATAAGCAGCTTCAAACCAATTTGTCGGTTGACTATGTTGCTCGGGGGCAGACTTATGATCAAATTTCTCGATGGGCATTAACGTTTACCTTGAGCGGAGGGGGTGCAGTGAACGCTTTCAGGGGGGGTGAAATTGAATACTAGCTTGCCAAGGGGCCGATGTCATCCGTGGAAGTACGAAGTCTGAAGACTGAAGTCTGAAAAGGAACTATTTCACCGGGCCACTAGTCAGATGCTGAGCACTCGGAGTCAAAATCACGATAATGCTTAATTCCCGACCAATGTTTAACTTGAAAAAAGGCCAAAAGGTCGCTCAAAGCCTACTTGTCCTGGCGCTAATTGCTGAGGCTTTAACAGCAACGCCCCCAGCAATGGCTCAGGCCGCGAACAACAAAGTCACTAAAGACCTGGGCAAAAACAGCAGCGAACTAAACTCCCACGCCATTCCCCTCAAACCAATTAGCAGTAAGCAAAAGCAAGAAAATAGCGAAGCAGCGCAAGCAATAAACAAAGTTCCAGGAATCCACATAGAAGGCAAAGATCTGCAGCCCCCAGCCGAAGACCCCGAGATAAAGGGGTTCCATCCAATCAAAAGACTGATGGCGCCGGTGATTCGCCTGGGTAAAGGCACAGTGCAACTGCAACAGCAAGTAATGAAACTGGAGGGTCCGATTGGTGGCCTTGAGCCGGCTATGAATAGCCTTTCAAAAAAATTGCATAAGGTCGGCAGCAGATTAGGCACACTCGATAAACACTTGGTCTGTATGGAAGAACATATAGTCAATCTTGACACTCAGATGACTGGCATTCGCAAGGATCTAGGCCTGATGGAAGCCGATGTCGAGGGCCTCAGTGGGCCTCTACAATCGGTTCTGCAACCGCTCACCAATGTTCATGGACCACTAGAAGAAATGACCGGCGCCCTAAGCGAAATGAAAGGCATGATCACCATGGCACTATTTGCCATCATCGCCCTGACAGTGGGCATCGTCTTCGGCACTCCTCTAGCAGCGGTGTTCATTTATAAGCACCGACGCAAAATCTTTCCTTATATGAAAGAGCATGAATTTCCAGTTCTATAAATCCTTGAGCTAAACTACGACCCAAGGCGCTGCCTTATGGGGTCTGCGCACTTCTTTTAATTGGCAATTGCCAATATGGCCGTGCTCAAGCTGGAGAATTCTTGCGATGGCATACCACACTCCACCATGGGCAACAATCAAGACCGGCCCAGGATGCGCTAAAGCTTTCTGCAAACCATGACTGACCCTGGTACCAAATTCAATCTGAGCTTCGCCGCCCGGTGGATCAGAACCAGGCAAGAACAAGTCAGGAAGGTCACTCCAGGAGCGTCGTTCCCAATCACCCAGGTGCCATTCCCTAAGATCATCAACGGTGACTGTTTCGGCCTGCAAGACCTGATTGAGTGATTGAGCAGTTTGCAGCGCTCTAAGCATGGGGCTAACACAAATGGTCTTGACCCCGATACAGGCCCTCAAGGCCTCACTCTCGGCTAACTGACGAGCCTGGGCCACACCGGTCTCATTGAGCTCAACATCCCAACCAGAGCCCGCAGCAAGATTGCTTAAGTTGGCATGGGTTTGTCCATGGCGAACGAAATAGAACTTTTCTTCCTCTAACACCAGATGGCTCCTAAATCAACAGCACTCATAGTACGCCAAGTACGCCAACTCTATGATCCGAGCAAGCCACGAGCGGCAAAGCAGCCAAAGGCAATTTTGACACTTATTCGCAATAAAGATCTTGCCACCCACAGCCAAAACGTGACACCCGAAAGAACATTTGACAATCACTTGCAATAAGAACAAAGCTGAGATATGCTGACCTTACTGTTGAGAGTTATTCTCAATAACACTTTCCCTGTCGCCCGAATGCCATTTAGCCTCAGGCGCACAGAGAAAACCAAATTTAAAAAACAAGTTCCGCTCAGGCGGTGCTATTCACATGCCTTGATACTGCCGCCACCGGCGGTGCGTCTGCGTGCAACAAAGGAGAAAAATCATGGGGAAATTATTCTACGGAACAATGACTGGTAATACAGCCGCCGTGGCAGAAGCGATACAAGCCGCCTTAGCAGATCTCATTGACGAGGCTAGATGTATCGACCGGGCCAAAGCTGACGATTTGAGAGCCTGCGACCTACTCATACTGGGTGGCTCGACCTGGGGTGACGGCGAACTAACCGACGACTGGGCCGACTTTATGCCCCAACTAGATCAAATTGATTTTAATGGAAAAACAGTCGCCCTATTCGGCGTCGGCGATCAAGTCAGCTACACCTACAACTTTGTTAGCGCCATGAAGCTTCTCTACGACAAAGTCAAAGAGCGTGGGGCCCGAGTCATTGCCGACAAAATATCAGTTGAAGGCTTTGAATTTGCCCATTCTGAGTCAGTTGTAGATGGAGCGTTTGTAGGCCTGGTGATCGACGAGATGAACGAAACAGAACTGACTCAAGCCCGCATTGAAAGCTGGGCTCAAAAAGTGAGACAAGAAGCAGCCGTGGCAATAGCGTAAGCAGCGAGGGTGAAAATTGAAACATTTAGCGATAGAACTGCTGGGCGGTCCCCACGATGGATACTCTATTGACTGTCTCCTAATGCCGCCGCCCTATTTCCTATTACCAACTACAGGCAAAAACATTGCCTCTGTCTATTATTTTGAGTGCGTCTGCTTCACTGCCGGCGGAGGCAGACTGAACTATCAATTCAGTGGATATCAGGCCATCACAAGCGCAGAAATGCAAGAATTAAGCAGCTTGAGGAGCCGATCATGACCAGTCTGGAGCGCTGGCTAAAAGGACGCCCAGCAGCCACAATCGAGCGACTAAAAAAGATCAATCATGCCGCCAGCAGCTCGGCCCATATTATTCTGGCGCTTTCATATGGACTGGCGGACCCTCATATTAGAGCCATCAATCGCATGATAGTGGGGCTGCTACTAGCTCGGCACAAGGCGCAGCGCAACGGCAACAAAGCGCGGGAAGAACGTATCGAAGCAAAGCTACAAGACTTACATGACGCTATCAACCTGGTGACTGACTCAGAACCACCACATCTGCACAGCCATAATAAAAACGGCGCAAACGCTTGCAAAAGAGCAGTGCCACGTAAAATGCTCGATCAAATGGAACTAAGCACCTCCTGACCAGTCACTGTCAATAGATAGCGAAAACTGGTGATCAAAAATGACATTGCCGAATGATGAACAAGCTCAGGCCCTATATCCACAAGATGTCAGCGTCGCCCTCGACGAAATGCTCTACGACCAAAACCTGATGGTGCCAGATCAAGAAGCGGTTGCCGAAGTATCACTAGAAGAACAAGCTCTCAACGCCCAAGCCGTAAGAGATCAACACGCCTACGAGCTAGACGTGAGACAGCGCGAAATTGAAAAGGTTCTGGTTCAAGAAGAAATTCGCCCCTCCAGCCACGTCGACAGTTTCGACTTCTCCGGGGCGCTAATGGCTTTGCTTACAATTACAATTATTGTCGGCCTAGCCTACCTAGCACAAAAACAAGTTGCCGCCATGTCCACCAAGCCAACCGTCCAGTCGGGAGTGGTGATTGAGCATCCAGCTAATCTACCGGTACCGGTGCCTGCCTATCCAACGGTAATGGTGCGCCAATCAAGCGATCCCAGCCAAGCACCAAGCCCACTGCCGCTCAATCCACCAGCCCAAAATTAACTAAGAAATAGGCCGGCTTGAGCTCTCAATTCTATTGAGCGCTGAGCACGGGCAGCCACAAATGGATTTTCATCTTTGGCTAAATGGAGCAGCACCACTGGCGGCGCCATAACATTCTCGGCGATACCCAAGCGCACATCGGGGCTCTGATCGTAAGCCATAAATCGCCGCCACAGCAGTGGTAGATTGCAGTTGTTAGCAACAGCCAAGCGCACTTCAGCACTAACATCACTGACCATATCAATTAAAACCAGAGGGTTGGTGTTGCAATTCTCGGCCACTCTCAGCCTCACCCGTTCATCTTCATGGCTCGATAACTTCTCTAAAACAAAATTAGGAGTATTGGGATTGCCAGCAAAAATGTAATGAACTTGATTACTCTTAAAACTCTGATTATTGTCAATAAAATTACTCATAATCCCTCCTTAAATTCTCGGCGTTCGCCACATTTCGTTGACCAGCACTAGCAGCTCGGTCAACGGCGGCAACTCCACAGGCTTGCGAATGTAATAATTCATGGCCAGCTCCATGGCTTTGACAATTTCTTCTTGGTCGTCAGAAACTGTCAGAACAACAATCGGAAGACCTCTTGGCCCGCCTTCTCTCAGCTCTTCTAAAACTTCAAAGCCATTCATCATCGGCATATTCAAATCGAGAAAAAACAAATCTGGCCGAGGCGCTTGAGCAAAGCGACCAAGCTGACGCAAATAAGCTAAGGCATCAACGCCATCTTCAACAACGTTGAGCACATGGGCAATCTTAGTATCGAGCAAGACTTCCTCAAGCAAATTGGCGTCTTCAGCATTATCTTCTGCTAGCAATATCTGCATAGGTTCTGCCACAACAACCTCCTTTAACCTGGTAAGGTAAAGTAGAAGCAACTACCACCACTATCGGTGGCTTCAACCCATATTTCTCCTCCATGATTCTCGACAATTTTCTTGCAGAGAACTAGACCTAAACCTATTCCCGGAAACTCTTTTCGACTGTGCAAGCGCTGAAACAGCTGAAAGAGTCGACTTTTATATTGCGGTTCTATACCGATACCATTATCAGCAAACGAAAAAACGATACGCCCATCTTCTTGGCGGCAATCAATGATGATACGGGGCTTGCTGCGACAAAACTTCAGAGCATTGCTAATAAGATTTTGGCAGACATGCACCATCTGCTTGCAATCGCAGAGTACTTCCTGGTCATACAGGGCACTAGCAACCACGATCACAGCCTGCTGCCGCCGGATTGGTTCGGCTAGATTCATCAATGCTTCACTGACAAAGTCAATTGCCGGCACGAGATTAGGTACGCTCGATGTATTGAGCCGTGCCAATTCGCCAATGCCATCGATCAGTCGTTCCATACGTTCCACACCACCATCAAAATGGCGCAGAAACTCAAGCACTTCGGCCGAAAGAGTCTCACCATGACGGCTGCGAAGTAATCGGCCGTAACCCACTACTGTGCGCAATGGCTCACGCAAATCGTGCACGGTAAGCTTAGCAAAATGCTCAAGGGTAGCATTGCGACTTGCTAACTCCTTGAGCATTTCTTGCTGCACTAGTTCATTATTGCGGCGAGATGCAATCTCTAAACTAAGCTGCGCATTGACGGCCTCAAGCTCTGCTGTGCGAGCCAGCACCTGCTCTTCTAGGTTACCAGCCAGTCGGCGAATAACAAGAGTACGCCGACTCATTACGATCGAGACTAGCATGACTATGCTGAAGGTTATGAGATTCTGCGGATCTAAGGTGTAGAGACTGAAGCGCGGAGGATCCACAAAATAGTTATAGGCAAACAAACTCAACAAAGCAGTCAGCAAAGATGGGAACCAATCGAACTTACTAGAAACATAGACTACAGCGAGCAGATAGAGCATGCAGATATTGCGGTGCTTAAGATAGGGCAACAGCACTGTGCCTAAAATTGTAGTGACCATCACAGACAGAAATGCAGCAAATATACCTAATTGCTCGGGTGAAACCCTCACTCTGGCAAATACCTCGAGCCAGACCCTCCGCCCACCCAGTAGCACATCTATCAATTTATTATTGTCGGCGGCAGCAACCATATTTCTTAAGCCTAAACTTTACCGGGCCATCTAATTCAGGTTTAGCACGCGATTGTGACCGTATTGTGTGGAAAACTAGGTGCGAGCTCTCCGAGGCGTTAGAATGACAAAATCTACATCAATAAGTAAGTAAGTAAGTAAGTAAGACGCGCTTGGCAAACCTAACTACCACCGCCAGCAAAAACAAGATCGCTATTATCGGCGCTGGCCCGGTAGGCATCAGTGCCGCCCGCGCGCTAAAGAGCCACAACATTGCCTACGATCAACTTGAGAGCGAAGAGCAACTAGGTGGAAACTGGCGCCACGGAGTCTATAAAAGCGCTCATATTATTTCTTCGCGCAAAACCACCGAATTTCCTGACTTTCCTATGCCTGAAAGTTATCCAGACTTTCCCAGCGCCGAGCAAATGCTGTCTTACTTAGAAAGTTACGCCAAGCACTTTCAGCTATTAGAAAATATCCAATTCAATTGCAAGGTAGAACAAGTCATACCGGAAGGCGAAGGCTTTAGACTGACCCTGGCGGACGGCACAAGCCGCATTTACGAAGGCGTTGTGGTATGCAACGGCCACCACTGGGAGCGCCGCTGGCCCACATACGAAGGCAGCTTTAGTGGCGCTATGATGCACTCAAAAGATTATAAAGATCCAGAGCAATTGCGAGGCAAAAAAGTACTGATCATTGGCGGCGGTAATTCTGCTTGCGATATCGCAGCTGAAGCAGCCCGAGTAGGTTACAGCGCCCATCTAAGCTTGAGACGGGGCTATTGGTTTTTACCTAAAACCATCTACGGCAAACCAACAGCAGAACTGCTAACTACTAATTTACCAGTGTGTATACAGCGTCTTTACCTGGAAATGCTGCTAAAAATAGTGGTAGGTGACTACCGTAAATATGGACTGATGAAGCCAGATCACAAGATATTTGAGCATCACCCCACACTCAACAGTGAGCTTTTGCACTACCTCAAGCACGGCAAAATTACTCCCCATGGTGATATAAGACGTTTTGATGGCGACATTGTCGAATTTATAGATGGTACAAAAGAGTCGTTTGATTTGATAGTTTGTGCCACTGGCTTCAATGTCTCGATGCCATTTCTAGCGGCTGAGATCGTACCCATAGAAGGCCCAGTAGTCAAAGCCTTCTGGGGGCTGGTAGCGCCACACCACAAGCAGCTCTTTATCTACGGCTGGGGCCAAGCGCGTTATGGCTTCGGACCACTTCTGACACCAGCCTCGCAACTCCTGGCTAAACTAATAATATTGCAGCGACGCTTGCAGCACCCCCTAGGCGAAGTTCTCAAGGCAGCAATGCAGCCTCTGCCCACAACTCATTTACTTGATCCAATGGCCACCCTAAGGCAAATCAAAGCAGCAAACAGTATGCTCTGGATGTTACCCATAGTAGACAGACACTTTGTCAAAGCAAGAAAAGAATCACTCAGCCAGCCACAATAGACTAACCCTTGAGGCCCTTATCGATCTCGGCAATGCGTCTTTCTGCCTCAATTTTCACAGCTGGCCAAAATCTATTTGGCAGCAGTCGCTTAAAACGCCAGAGAAAACGCGCCCGCTCTGGTAGCACCACATATAGTTCCTCTGCAGCAACTGCTTTTAAGGTAACCTGAGCGACCTCGAGCGCTTCAAGAGCGGCCTTCTCTTCCATAAGAATTTGCGAGCAGCGCTTATAGAGTTCTGGTCCAAGGGTTGCTTTGCCCATTTCCGTGCGAATATAAGTCGGCATAAGCACAGTAATTAAGACATTACTATCAGCCAACTCGCCGCGCAGAGTTTCGCTCAGAGAGACAACCCCAGCTTTAGAAACATTGTAAGCCGACATCATTGGTGGCGAAATAAAAGCAGCAGCACTAGCAATATTGAGAATATGACCAGATTTTTGCTGTTTCATAAGAGGAGCAAAAAGATGGCAGCCATTGACGGTGCCCATCAAATTGACATCAATAATCTGCCGAAAAGTTTCAATTGCAACTTCCTCGATTCGACCACCACAGCCAAGCCCAGCACAATTAATAGCAAAATCAACACCGCCAAACTTCTGCTCGAAGCTCTCAACGGCTAATTTAAACTGGTCATAATCGCTGACATCAAAACAATAAATCTCAACTGTAGCTCCAGCAGCCGCTACTTTAGCAGAAGCCTCTTGCAGCTTCTCCCAGGTCAAATCGGCCATGGCAATTTTCCAACCGTCGCCAGCTAACTCTAAAGCAAAAGCTAAGCCCAGCCCGCCTGCCGCCCCAGTAATAAAAGCCCGTTTCGAAGGATACTTCTGCGACAGCCTAAGCAATACGCTTCTCCATATCTTCCAGGGTTACCCCCTTAGTCTCGGGAAAAATAAAGAAGACGAGGAAGAATTGCACCACCATCATCAAAGCAAAAAAGGCAAAGGGATAGCCACCGGATGACTTGGCCAATATAGGGAAAAGGCCTGATATCACAGCGTTCATAATCCAGTGAGAAGAACTGCCCAGAGCCTGCCCCTTGGCCCGGACAGGCGTGGGAAAAATTTCACTTAAGTAGACCCAAATAACTGCACCTTGCGAAAAAGAGAAAAAGGCGATGTAGGCAACTAGCAACCAGACAAGATAACCCTGCCCTTGCTGAGCGAAGAATACTGCCGCGACACCTGCCAGACAGAGAGCACAGCCAACAGAGCCCACCAAGAGTAATTTGCGTCGGCCCAGGCGATCAATCATAGTCATAGCAATGAGCACAGCGACAAGATTGGTAAAACCAATGATCACCGCTTGCACATCACCAGACATTTTTCCAAATCCAGCCTTTTCAAAAATATCATTGAGATAGTACAAAATAGCATTAATACCAGACAGTTGATTGAAGGCACCAATGGTGATGGCTAAGAATATTGGCAACCGATATTTCTTCTGAAAAAGCGGCTCATTGGGCAAGGCATGCTCAGCTTTGATGCTCGATACAATATCTTGTAGTTCCTGCTCATAATCTTCCACTCCGGTCTTCTTCAAGACCTCCCGGGCTTCATCAGTGCGCTCACGCCGAGCCAACCAGCGCGGGCTGCGGGGAATAGTGAAGAGCATAACTAGAAAAAGAACGGCCGGTAAACCTGAAACCCCAAGCTTCCAGCGCCATTCGCTATCCCCTAAAGGGAAGGTACCAATTAAATAATTGGAGAAATAAGCGAGCAATATGCCCAAGACAACATTGACTTGAAAAAGACCAACCAGTCTACCGCGCCACTTAGCAGGGGCCAACTCAGCAATATAAACTGGACCAAGAACAGAAGAGCAGCCAATGCCGAGACCACCGATAAAGCGAAAAGCAATTAGAGAATACCAATCCCAGGCAAAAGCGCAGCCTAGTGCTGATATCACATAAAGTACAGCAGCGACTCTCAGAGTTTCACGAGCACCAAACTTCTCACCCGGTATGCCTGAGAGCATTGAGGCGATTACAGTGCCCCAGAGCGCACTAGAAACGGTGAAGCCAAGGGCGGTAGCACCGAGTTGATATTGAAGCGACAGAGCATGGGTTGCCCCGGCAATAACTGCCGTATCAAAGCCAAAGAGCAGACCGCCTAAGGCACCCACCAAGCTACTTTTGAAGAGATAAAGATAGGGTTTTAGATTCACTTGAATTGAGACGCTTTAAGGGAGGAACGGCAACAGGCAGGCTTTCGAAAAGGCAGAGCTGCCAAGCAGAAAACATAGCAAGGCTAAGTGTAAGCCGAGACGGCTTGGTTTGAGAGCAGAATTGCCTTAATTTTGGCAGCGGCGAAAAAATCAGTGATATCCTGCAGAAAACAGTAGAGGTAAATTACTTCATGGCTCAGCAGCAACAAAGCGGCCCTTCAATCAGTCCGCGTATTTTGATAGCGCTCGTTATTGCAGCCTTTTCGCTGATTTCTTATTTCGGCAGTAGCTTTTACAACCCTATTACTGAGCAGAAGCAACATCTCGACATGACTCCAAACCAAGAGATCGCCTTGGGTCTGCAAGCGGCCCCGGAGATGGCACAGCAATATGGCGGCCAGGCCAGAGACCGGGCTGGGCAAACAGCAGTGGATCAAATTGGGCAAGAGCTAGTGACAAAAACCGATGCTGGCAAGACTCCCTATCAGTATCATTTTCACTTGCTCGCCGACGACAGCACAGTCAATGCCTTTGCCTTGCCCGGCGGCCAAATTTTTATCACTGAGGGTTTGTACAAGAACCTCAAAACCAAAGGTGAATTGGCCTGCGTTTTAGCCCATGAAGTTGGCCACGTGGCGGCAAGACACTCCGCCCAACAATTGGCCAAGCAACAGCTCACCCAAGGGCTAACGGGAGCGGCCGTGATTGCGGCCTATGACCCCAATGATCGCAATAACAACACTGCTGCGATGGCCATGCTCATCAGCCAGGTAGTGTCACTTAAATTTGGCCGCAATGACGAACTAGAAGCAGATCGTCTCGGTGTAAGGTTTTCACAGCAGGCCGGTTACGACCCCCGCTCTATGATCAAAGTCATGGAAATTCTTGATCATCTTTCAAAGTCGCGCACACTTGAATTTTTCAGCACCCATCCCAACCCCGACAATCGCATCAAAAAAATCACTGCCGAGATCGCCAGTCGCTTTCCAAATGGTGTACCAAACGGCTTAGTGCGATAACTAGTGTCTCTGATTGGCACGTAAAACAGTCTCTAACAAAGCATTCTTAAGACCGGTCTGCACTAAGTCGGCAAAACGCATACTACTAACAATGTCATAGCTAGCACCACGATTGGTCAAATCATTGTCGAGATGTTCAATCAATTCGTCTCCTTCTGGGGCTTGACCGACCGTGAGAAATGTAATGCTCATTTCGTTGTGCTTGCGCAAGGCGCTTGTAGCTTGAGCGATAAGCTTGCTCAAGGAACCACCCTGATTCGGTAGACCATCGGTCAATACCACTATCAATACCGGCTTATTCTCATGATCTGGCTCAGCTAGATGTGCCTCAATAGCGGCAGCTAGCGGAGTACAGATGTCAGTTTCACCACTGGGGACGATAGTGCTGAAGACATTTTCAACATCTTTCTCAGAAGCATGTTCGTGCACTTCAAAGTTGTCATTGAATGGAATCAAAGTAATGCCACCGCGTAACTTATCACCACAGAAGCGGGAAAAATCAGAAATTTGATTGCGGCACCAGGCCCAACGGGAGAGGTCATAGGGCCCAATGCCTAGACCACCGTTCATAGAGCCCGAGTGATCAATCAACAAAACTACCTGATATGGTGCCATTACTTTGAAAAATTTGTCAGCACTGGGAGTTTCGGGCTTGAGTACTACTTTCGGCTCGACCTTCTCATCTTTAGGTGCTGGCCAAATTTTTTCGTCCTGGCTGCGACTAGCAACCTCTTCATTCATTTGCGCCCGAGCCACCTCAAGGCGGATCTCAAACTTAGTTTGATAACGCATTCCTCTGCGCTCAATATCAAGGGTCAGCATTTTATCTTGCAAACTGGCTCGTAATATTTTGTCTCCTTCGACTATGGCATTAACGGCAGCAGGAGAGCCTAGTCGCACTTTAGTAACAACACCGGGTAGCCGACTATCATCAAGGGAAAGACCGGCGGCATTGCAAAGCATCATCAACTCACTGACCTGCCCCCGCAAGCGCAATGGCGAAGCAGTCGAACGGCTTTGACTTGAACTCCCCGGCGAATTCTTGCCTTGAGCAGCACAAACTTGTGTCAGAAGAAATAGGGACAGAAAAAGAATGACTAGCTCTTCTCTAAGATTTTTGCCTTTTTTATCACTCCGTCTTCTCATGGCCTTGGCCTCGAGCGATTCAAGCTAGCTGGCTGGCTTAACTTACCGGGAACGGCCAACAGCGAAACCGGAGGAGGTGTTGCTGGTATCACATACCTGCTATTTGCCTGATTCTGACTTTGATCTGAGCCACCAAAATTGACATAGTTGCGTACATACATAGTGGTGCCCCTATCAGAGACTTTACTAGAGCCAACCGTTGAATTCATCTGTTTCTTCAGGCTATCTCCGGTGGTAGCAATAGAATCACGACGCTGCTGGTAAAGAGCATCTAGGGCGAGACAATCTTTCTTAAGTTGATCAACTAGCATGCCAAACTTGCTTGAAAAGGCGCGTTTGAGAGTTCTTACTCCGCTGCTAGAAGAGGCCCCCGAGCTATGGCCAGAGCTGACATAAACAGGCACAGCAGCGAGATCATCTTTCAACTGTTTCGCCGAGAAAACTACTTGCCTTTTGGTCAACTCAACTTTACTGAGCATAGCGGCCATGCGCTCGCTGTCGATTTTTTCCGATAGAGATGATAGCTGACGGTCCAGGGCTATACCAAGATCTTGGCGATTAGCTCCAACAGCAGAAACTGACTTCCGCGATGCCACTTCATTGTCGAGAATAGCACGCAGCCTGACAAAATCGTCAGCCAATTTAAGATAGTACCTGTAGTCAGATTCACTAGTGTCAAAGGGGTTAACTGCATACAAATCATCGCGCAATCGCGCACTGTCACTTCCTTCTACCACTACAACAGGTGTATGTGAAGAAATCTGGATACGAAAATCTAACTGACTACGACTGGGAATGGGGCCCGCCGCAGCAAACGGAGGCAGCAACAACAAAGATCCTAAGCAACAAGCAAAAGAGATTATCTGCTTCATATGCGTTGACCACTGCTCAAAAGATTTGTCTCAACAACTACCAATGTTAATTTGCCTTGGGAAAGGAAAAACTGAGTGAAGGCCAGCGAAGCAATTGCGGCCATTAACGGACAACAAAAGGCTTGAGCCGCCCAGGCACAGCCCGCAGTCCTGGTGAAAATGTCGCAGCCGAACTGCTACCAGAGCCAGCCTTACTGTTTTCAGCCACACCGCCAAAATTTACATAGTTGCGCACATAAAAGCTAGTGCCAGCAGGAGTGACCTGCGAGGATCCTACCGTTGCCCCCATCTGCCCTTTCAAATTTTGGTGAGAACTAGCAAGGGCATCAAGTCGCCGGCCATAGGTCTCATCTATCAACCTAAAGTCATCCTGATAATCGGATGTAAGTATTTTGATCTTGGTCTCAGCCTTGGCCTGTATTGCGGCGATAGTAGTGTCATAGTTGGTGTTCTGTGTTCTTATATGAGCCGGGAAATACTTGGGGGTAGCATTAATCTCCTCTTCGGCCTCTTGTTTGATTTTGCTGATTTTGCGATTCAATTCAGTTTTCTTCTCATCTAATTTGTGATGATACTCGCGGTTAACCTCCTCCCTCAATCTCTCTAACTGCTGGTCAAAATGAGCTCCTTTTGTTTGAACATTAGCTACAGCATTAGTCTTACTGCTATCGCCGGTAAAAGCTTCGCTGCTGGCCTTGCTACTAGAAAGGGCGTCTAAATTCTGCAAGGCCTGCTTGCAATAGTTACTAAGATCAACGTTATGCGAATAGTGCAAGCTCGACTGATACTCAAAACGAGCTGCCGAATTTTGGCCTTGCTGAGCGAGGCAATTAGCGTAGTAATAATGGGCCGGAGCATTTGTGGGCTGAGCTAACAAAACTTGCTGAAAAAGAGGTACTGCCTTAGCAATCAAACCAGCCTTGTAGAAAGAAATAGCTGCTTCGATTTTTTCATTCTTCTTAGCAACTGTTTTTTGCAACACAGAAGTCGAAGGAGACTGAGAGGCTACTTCTGGCAGAGCAGGCGGAACGAGAAAAATTCGTACGCGGTTCCCGCCAGAAGCATTGACACCATCAGTAGTGCCAAGAGCCAAAGCCGCCCCTGCTAGAAAAAACAACCGACAAATAAGGACCTTTCTCTTCAAAACAACCACCTGGCATTTAGCGCAAAAGTGCCCCGTGTACAAATATCTGTTCCCAAGATAACGGTGTTTTATGCACCCAGGCAATCACTGCCTCCATATGCCGGGTCTATATCCTTCGCTCACACCTGGTCCATACATAGATATGCCAGCCCCTGGCGACCAGCCTTTATAAGCCACCGTGGCCGTTTCGAGGCGGTTCTAATGCTATGCTTATGGAGATTTAGAGAGTTCGATGCTTTCTTGGATGCTAATTTCAATTTGTCCATTAGACCCTTACTCTGTGCCATAAATGCTAAAACAGTCAAGAAACAGTTCGCGAATAGGCGATTTACTAGTTCAGGCCGGAATCCTAACCCAGCTGCAGCTTTCTGAAGCTGCTCGCAGTGCTAAAGCGAAGCGTATTCAGATTGGTCAAGCATTGGTTATGAATGGCGTGATATCGCCGCGAGACCTGCAGTCGGTCTTAGAAGCACAGTCAAATCTGCGAGACAAATCAGTTGAACCAGCAGAAGCGCTGCGTTGTCTAAAAATTGCCTATAAGCTAGGTGCATCATTCAAAGACATTCTTGCCGAGTATGTCTCACCCAAACAAACCCAAACCAGCAAACTTGGCGAACTGCTAGTTGAATCTGGTCTTGTCAGCTACGAAGTCTTAGCCAAAGCAGTAGAACAAAGCTACAGCACCGGTCTACCCCTTGGGCGCATGCTCGTCTTACACGAAACTATCAGCAATGAACTGCTCACCCTAGCACTAGACTTACAAGTTCGTGTGCGCGACGAAATGATGACTCGGCAAGAAGCTCTGACAGCCATTCGCACAGCTGCTGGCATGGCGCCGATTACACCCGGAACCGCAGAAGCGAAACCAGCGCCAGCTCCTGAAGGACCGCGCAAAAAAGGTTTGCGTATTGGCGAGTTAATGGTAATGGCTGGCGTTCTCACTGAAACTGACGTGATGAATGCTCTTGAGTGGGGACTTGTTAATCATCAAACAATCGGTAAAGTCTTAATCAGCCAAAATCTTGTCTCGCAGACTCTGCTGGATGCAGCACTCTCTCTGCAAAAAATGGTCGATCAAGAAAACTTCGAAGCCGCCAAAGCTAGCGAATGCCTGGCTCGCATTCACGGCAGCGGTATTGCCTTAGAAGAAGCCCTAGCCGAAATTCGCGAAGAGAAAGTAGCGAAAGATGGTGAAGTAACCTACGAAAAATTACTGATGTTAGCCCGTGTGGTCAGTGAAGACGACCTAGAAGCGGCCTTTGATATTTCAGCCCAAAGCGCCACTGTGATTGGCAAGATTTTGGTACTTACGGGTCATATGGACGTACCGACTTTGCAAGCCACGCTGCGCTGCTACCAGCTCTTCTCTCGCGGCCTTCTCAGCCAAGATGACGCCGTTGTAACCCTCGACTATTCGTTGCATCAAAATAGCGAAGGACCAATCAAGTTTGATGACGCCCTGAAAGAACTGGGCTGGAACAAAGATCGCGGACTGCGCCTAAAAGGCGAACCCACTCCGGTTGTAGAAGTTCAACCTACTTTAACCACTCCCGCTGGCGAAAAAGTAGAACCTGGCGAGAATACCACTGATGCTACAAGCACAACAGCTCAAGGGGCCGACACAGCAACTGATGATAGCGCCACAAAGACAGCAGAGGTAGCTGCAGTAAATGTGAATGCGCAAGCCATAGTTATCTCGCCAGAAAGCCAGCCAGATATAGAAGAACCAGAAAATATTCCTGAACTGCCAGCGGATCAATCGGTCTCTGATATTGGCTTATCGGCAGACGACGACAGCGAAGATGGTGAAGATGGTGAATCTGAGGGCGAAGACGGTAGCCACTCAGATGGCGATGCCAGCAAACCTATTGCCAAGGCGAAAAAGCATTCGCAAACAATTCAGCCTGAAGATGCTCGGGCTAGCCGCCTAGCTACACTTATGCAGGGCCACAAACAAGGTGATCGCGATATTCTAGCGAACTTTGATCCGACTAATGATCCCCCAGATGCCTTGCACAAAGTATTTGAACGTCTGGCCGCTAGCTACTTTACCCGGGGCAATTACACCCAAGCGCAAGTTATTTACGAGCGCATCTTAGTGCATCGCCTGAACCAGGTTGGCGCTAGCGACACGGCTCTGGTAGCCGATTTTAACAATCTAGCTGGGGTACTAGTTGCCCAAGAAAAATACAACCAGGCTGAACCGTTTATGCGGCGCGCTGTGGCAATTTTAGATGTGGCCAAAGAAGTAGAACCACTAAAAGTAGCTGAAGCACTTTCACTACTTGCCACTATTTATATGCGCCAAGACAAGCTTGCCGAGAGCGAACCATTGGTTAAGCGTGCCCTAGAAATAAGACGGGCCAATCTATCGGCCGAACATCCCGACGTGGCCCAAACACTTTCTGACTACGCCAAACTTCTGCGCAAGATGCAACGCGAGGAAGAAGCTGAGACCATGTACAAAGAAGCTCTAGCCATTCTCTCAAAAATCGAAGAAGAGCAAAATGAGCAAGAAGCCAGCGAAGCACTAGATACTAATGAAGCAACAGAGTCTAGTGAATCTATGGAAGCGGCTGCACAACAGTAGCCCAATCATTCAGAAACGAAATACTTGAGTACTCAAGTATTAGTCAAAAAACAAAATAGTTGTATATACAACTATTTTGAAAAAAGCAAAGCATTCCGGACAAAATAACTTGAAACCGCTGAAAAAAGCTAACCATGGGTTGTTTCAGGTGTCGAATTTGCGAAACTCAAAGGCTTGCTGGCACGCCCATAAGCTGTTCTACGCGCAGCACCACTTCTTCAATATCTTCAGTGGTGAGGCCAAAGTGAGTAACGGCTCTAATACCAAGTTGTCCTTCCACGGCTACAAGTACGCCGATATCACGCAGGCGACGAGCCAGTTCCTGAACCGACAAATCGGCTCGGTCGCTCTCAAAGAAAACCATATTGGTGCGATGTTTTGCTGGAGCCACGCGAATGCCTTCTATTTCAGAGAGGCCCTGGGCTAGCTGCATGGCTAAAGCATGATCGATGTCGAGCCTTTCCACCATATTATCGAGGGCCCAGATACAAGCTGCAGCCAGAACACCAGCCTGGCGCATACCGCCGCCAAGGGCTTTGCGAATGCGCCGAGCCTTGGCAATAAATTCATGGTTGCCACAAATAATTGAACCAGCTGGAGCTGACAAACCTTTAGAGAAGCAGAATTGTACAGAATCTACGTGGGCAGTAAATTCGTCAATACTGGCCAGCAAAGCTCGACTAGCATTGAACAATCTAGCACCATCAAGGTGCACAGCTAAACCATTCTGCAAAGCAATCTCTTTCACCATACGCATATAAGCCGGTGTTAGAGGCTGGCCATTGTAGGTATTCTCTAAAGCGATGAGTTTAGTAGTGGTGCGGTGCACATTGTCATCATTAATACACAAACTGATTTGCTCTAAAGGCAAGGTACCATCGGCTTCGTTGGCAATAGTGCGCAGGCTGACGCCACCAAAAGCAGAAGCACCACCTTGCTCCCAAATAGCAATGTGCGAACGCGAACCAAGAATTACTTCATCGCCCCGCTGACAGTGGGAAAGCACACTGCTGAGGTTGCCCATAGTGCCGGTGGGCACAAACAAAGCAGCATCTTTGCCGGTCAGTTGCGCACAGCGCTCTTGCAACAAATTGACGGTCGGATCTTCACCGTAAACATCATCACCAAGCTCTGCTTTTGACATAGCATCGCGCATCTCTTGCGGCGGCAGCGTTACCGTGTCACTACGCAGGTCAATTCTATTCTTATTCATATCTTTCTCTTTTTAAGCACCGAAGAAATGCTTGTGTAGCTGCTTGACGGCATTGTCAGCATCATCGTTTAGAACCAAGAAACTCAAGTTAATATCAGAAGCACCACCAGAAATAACCAGAATATTGATGTCTTTCATGGCACTAAAGACTTCACCGGCAATACCACTGCTACCGCGGAACTGCCGACCAACAACTGTGACGATGGCAGTATTATTCAAGACTTTGAGTTCGCCCCATTCGGCCAGATCTTCTTTAATGGCATCGAGATTTTCAGTTGAATCGATAGTGATTGAAAGCGAAACTTCAGAAGTAGCAATTAAGTCAATCGAGGTCTTGTGGCGATCGAACACGCTGAATACTTTGGCTAGAAAACCGTGAGCCATGAGCATGCGCGGCGAGCTAATGAAAAGAGCCGTAATATTTTTCTTGGAGGCAATGGCGCAAATGCGCTGGGAAAGCGGAATATTCTTAGGATCAATATCGCTGTCAGCCACATCGGCTTGAATCAATGTTCCGGGGCTATCAGGCCGCATGGTATTCAAGACTTTAACGGGAATACTCTTCTCAACTGCTGGCTTGATGGTTAGTGGGTGCAAAACTTTAGCACCGAAATAAGCAAGTTCAGCTGCTTCCTGGAAGGTTACCTGGGCAATCACTTTGGCAGCCGGCACAATGCGCGGATCGCAAGTCATCATGCCGTCGACGTCGGTCCAAATTTCAATCCGCGAAGCATCAGCTGCTACACCAAGAATCGAAGCTGAATAATCGGAACCGCCCCGACCAAGAGTGGTGGTGACGCCATCAATAGTGGAGCCAATAAAGCCCTGACTAATAACAGTAAAGCCATCTTTAACGGCCGCACCAATAATTTTCTTGGCTCGAATTTCAACTTCAGCCCAGAGTGGGTTCGCTTTACCGAAAGTATCATCAGTAATAAGAACTTGCCGGGCGTCTACCCACTGCACTTTCAGCCCGCGACTAGAGGCATACTCTGCCAAAACACGACTGGAGAGCAACTCACCAATGGATGAAACCACATCAAGTGAACGCTTGGAGAGCTCACCTAAATAGTTGATACCGCGCAAAACTGACTCTAACTCTTGCAAGTGAATGTTCAAGTCGGCCAGCAATGCCTGAGCCTTTTCGGCACTAAGAAGGCCTTTGACAGCATCAATGTGCTTTTGCCTGATCATCTCTATTTGAGCAAGAGCACCATCAAGATCACGACGAACCGCCAGGTTAGCTGCTTCAATCAAAGCGTTTGTAACGCCTGACATAGCTGAAACTACCACCAGGGGCGGTCCGTCATTTTCTTTGGTTTTTGAAATCAGGGCGAACACCTGTTCAAAACGCTCTTTCGAGCCCACTGAAGTGCCGCCAAATTTCATTACTATCATTGCAGGAAACCTAGAACTAACTAAATCTGGTTATCTTCTCCAGACATCAGCACCGAGGTCACGCAGTCTTTCTTCCAGTTTGTCGTAACCACGATCAAGGTGACTCAAACCAGTTACTTCAGTTACGCCATCAGCACCGAGACCGGCGATGATAAGAGCAGCTGCAGCGCGCAAGTCGCTTGATTTAACTTCAGCACCCATCAACTTAGGCACACCTTTGACGATGGCTGAGTTGGCTTTGAGCTGAATATCTGCGCCCATTCTACGCAACTCGCCCACTTGCATGAAGCGGTTTTCGTACATGGTTTCAGTCATGATTGAAGTACCTTCAGCCACAGCTAGAACCGACATGAGAGGTGCTTGCAAGTCAGTTGGGAAGCCAGGATAAGGAACAGTGGTGACGTCGATTGCTTTCAAGCGACCTTCAACTTTGATTTTGATGGTATCTGGTGCATAAATTGAGCACTCAGCGCCCATCTCATGAATCTTGCTGATCACGGCATAGATATGGTGAGCATTAGCACCATTGATGATGATTTCACCACCAGCAGCCATACAAGCATAGAGGAAAGTGCCAACTTCAAGTCTGTCTGGAATAGTATCAACTACTGCACCATGCATTTCTTCTTGGGGCACGCCATCAATGACAATCTGGTAGGTACCAGCGCCAGTGATCTTGCCGCCCATGGCATTGATACAGTCAGCCAAGTTAACGATTTCAGGATCTTGAGCAGCATTCTCAATGATGGTCTGACCTTCAGCCAAAACAGCAGCCATCATGATGTTTTCAGTGGCGCCGTTGCTTGGACGGTCTAGATAGATGCGAGCACCAGTCAACTTTTGGGTTGAAGCATAGACATAACCGTGGTCAATGCCCACTTCAGCTCCGAGAAGCTTCAAGCCTTTTTCGTGCAAATCAATGCGTCGTTCGCCAATGGCGCAACCGCCAGGCAGAGAGACTTTGGCTTCTTTGCAGCGAGCTAGCAAAGGGCCGAGCACAACGAATGATGCTCTCAGCTGACTGACCAACTCATAAGGAGCTTCGATTTCAGTAAGGTTAGTAGCGTCGATGCTAACTTCAGAATCTTTCACTTCGACTTTGGCGCCGAGGTGACGAAGCACTTCAGCCATCATGTGAACATCGGTCAAGTTAGGGACGTTTCTTAAAACAGTAACGTCTTTGGCGAGAAGTGCAGCTGCCATCATTTTGAGAACGGCATTCTTAGCGCCGAAAATTCTCGTCTCACCACGAAGAGGCTTGCCGCCACGGATGATGATGCGTTCTTCGGCTTCCTGAGGCCCTTGTTTGGCTGGAGGATCTAATCTGGTTGCTTGTGGTGGTGTCATGTTACCTGCCGCTCATCTCGGGAGCTTGATTTCCAGCCCAGATAGGGCAGACAGTCACTTACGCATGGCTCCGTTTAGCGAGGTGACTGGTTCGAACAATGTTTGATTCCGGGAAGCTTGATTAAAAGATTGGTTACTTTCCGCCTCTGTAGTAACTCTACAACGGCCAGGTAAACACAATGTTAAGCAAATTTCGGAAAGCACTTTTTGTTCTGTTACGTTTTAGCCGCATCCTGAGCTGGTCTTACTTAAACGTATTGAAAACAGTTATAAAGTAGGATGTTAAAGTGCGGTAAACTCTGGCTGCCAAGGGGAAATTTCATGTCTTTTCGTCGCGTTTTTGCAGTGGTGCTCTCAATTTTCAGCACGGCTATATTGCTCGATGGCTGCGTTATGTCAGAAGAGATGAAACGCATTGAAATAGTCAAACGAGCTCAAAAACAAAGAGCCGAAGCTGGCTCAACAAACCTCAATGGCGAGCAGCTCTTCTTTCGCAGCTGCAATACCTGCCATCCCAGCGGCAGAGCAAACATGGGGCCTAGCCTGGAGAACCTCAGCAAAGACTTTCCGGATGATGCCTCACTCAAAGCTTATTTACGCAAAGGCAAAGGCATGATGCCAGCCCAACCCGTAGAGATTATCAACGACCAGGAGATGGATAATCTCATTGATTATTTGCGCCATCTAACCTTCGACAAATAAAACCAGAAAATTTTACTGAATAATCAGCATCTCTAAAAGCCAAATCACCACAGCCAAAAACAGAAGTAGCATGATAACGCGCGAGAGTAGCGCCGGGCTTGAGAGAATAATTGGCGGGATTGGCAAATACTTGATGAACACTTTAGCTATGCGATCTCTATCGCTTAGATAGATAGACGTTATTACTAGCGGCCAAAGCTGCTTTTTGCCAATGGTCGGATGGTAAAGCACAAGAATGAGCTCGGGGCTGAGATAAACCTTCTCCACCTGCTGCCAGTTAACGGTTTTACGTTGGGGCCAGTAAGGTCCGCGGTACTTAATGCCATGACGACTGAGCTGTAAACTCGAAGGCGTGAGGTAAGGCCGCAAACCAACCATAACGGAAAGGGCGGCTATACCGAGAAAAAAACCTTCGATGTTAAAGAGCAGCTTCCAGTCTTTCGCCAAAAGGAGCGGCGTCCAGCAATATTTGGCCAAACCAAGATAAGCCGAAGCGAGAATCAAGCACATGAGCATTTCGCTCGGCTCTTTTTGCTCTACGAAGTTGTCCTGAGCCTCTCCTTCAGTGTCAGAAGAGCCAATATCAGCATAAGGATCGTATTCGTCAGGGGGCTGTGCCATGCAGGCTAGAGTAGCTTAAATTTAGAGCCAGTGGCAAGTGGTAAAACCCGGTAAAAGTCAGGAAAAAGACGCCACCGCTGACAAAAAATTAGCCAAATAATTCTTTGTTGGCAATCTCGGCGCGCTGGCTCACTTCAGCCTTAATCTCAGGGGAAGCGCTATGCAAGTCGCCCACCCAGTCGAGATCAGCCACAGCTTTGTAGAAATCTTGATCAAAGGGGCGGGTGCGCACCACCACCGGCATGGGTACGGCATAGCCCAAAACCAGAGCCTGTTGTTTGGGATCCATTTGGGCCAAAACAGTACGCAGAGTTTGTGATCCCGAAACGCCAGTAAAGACGGCATCAATATCTTTATCGTCGTTGAGCAAGGCCGTCACCCTTGTGCCAATTTGACTGAGCACTTCTGGATCGATACCCGAAGGTCTCTGGTCAACAATGAGGAGGGTGACAAAATACTTGCGCATCTCGCGGGCGATAATACCGAATATGGTTTGCTTGGCTACAGCTGGAGAAAGAAACTTGTGCGCTTCCTCAATCACAATCATCAACTTGCGCGGGGCAGGAACGCGCTCCGGATCGCAAATGTAGAGCTCAGACTGGCGCACATATTCAGCGTGTATACGTCTGGTGATGATATTGGTGGCAAGCATGTACGAGAGCAAATTATTCTGCCGACCAAATTCTAGTACCACATGCTTGCCCGCCTGAATTTGGGCCAAGATCTCTTCTATATAGTTATGACCAACCCGTGGTTTTAAATATGGTGTCTTTTGCACCACGGTATTAAGCCTACGCTGAAGGGTCTTAAGCGAGGTGGGGTGGCCTTTGAAATTCTGGCAAAATTCTTCTATTTCATCGCCCGACATGTCGAGCAGAGTAGCAATCCAATCAGCACCAATTTTCTCTTTGAAGATATAGGCATTCTCAAGTGAGGCCTCGGTCAAATTTAGTTCGTTCTTGAGCAGGTCCAGGTCTTCAATTTCGATTTGGTTGTAGCCGATATAAAGCTCGCGCGCATCAGGAATTCCGCGAGCACGCGAAGATTCGCGATCGAGGGAGAAAACCACCACATTATGACCAAAGAGCTGCTTGAGCCCCTTTACTCTTGGTGCCGACTTACTTTCAGACATGGCCTGCCAGCCATATTCATTGTGCATATCAAAGACCAGCACCGAGGCCAGATCTTTCTTGATGATACCGCTCAAAAAGATACGAGTGAGGAAGGACTTACCCGTGCCTGACTTGCCAAAAATTCCATTTGAGCGCTCGATAAAACGATTGAGATCAATGCAAACCGGCGTTTCCATGTTGAGGGGACGGCCGATATTAAAATGGGTGTTGCGAGCATCACTCTCGTCTTCTTCACCAAATACCAGGGCAAAGTCAGCAGAACTAGCCTCGTACACCGGTGAGAAGTGCGAAGGAATGGTCTTCACCGGCCGCAACTCGCGGGTATCTTCAGCAGTTGACTGCTCAAGCATGAGCATGGGTTGCAGTTTAACAGTGCCAAAAGTAGTCACCCCGGACAAAACCGACATCAAAAACGGGTCGGTGCGAGGCGGATTGAGCAAAATACTAGGATTAGCAGCCGATAGTGTCACATCAGTAAGCATGCTGAAGAAGCGCGAATTGGCGCCTTCAACCACAACAAAGCGGCCCACCCGCAAATCTTCTACGCACTGCTCAGTATCAAGCCGCATCTCAAGCCCTTGAGAGAGAGAGCCTTGAATGATGATGCCCAGATAACTTGGCCGCGACTTAACCACGGCCTAAGACTTAGATTCGAAGCCAATCGCTACAGCAAAGACGTTAATGGCCGTGAGTCTATCATCGCCACTATATTCTTCCCGGCGAACAATGTCGCTTTCATCAGCCCCGCGATACTCGGTGAGAGTATATACAACCGGCTCATGCAGGCTCTTTTCCAGGCGGTAAAGATTGCCGTTGACTCCATTGGCTCCAATCAAACCCCAGACGCCATCAAGAGCCTTGACAATGTCTTCAATCGTGTGGGGCCACTGTGCTCGTGTAACTATGGTCATTTTTCTTCTCGAGTTTAAGTAGATCAACTGTGACGTGCTCATCATACTTGTATAAGTCTGAACAGAGCAAAGGTTGATCTAGTTTTAGCGCTAGTATAAAAATTTGTCCGGAGAGGGACTTGAACCCTCAAGGCTTGCACCACACGCCCCTCAAACGTGCGCGTCTACCAGTTCCGCCATCCGGACTAGAGACCTCGCCCAGATTGCTCTGGAGAACTCTTTACTCAAATACTATTTTGAAGGGAATAGCAGTATTTGAAAAGTTCAGGAGGCTTGAACCCTAAAGGCCCAAGGAGCATTAGTTCATCACGCGAAGGAGGTCACTGTCAATACTATGGAACATTGTCCTAGCTCTTTGCGTCCCTAAGCCAGTGGGTGAAAAAAGCTTGCTATTGCTGCCCAGGAAGGGCTGGAAGAGCAAGTAGAAGAGCAAAATTGAACGTGAAGCGAGTATCAGTCAGGGTTTTCACTAAAGAATTTATCTTTTGCTTACATAAAATCCCCCAAAATGGGCATACAGAGAATAATCCTGGACCGGGAATTTCACCTTAATGATTGAAATGTTTGTATATGGAATTGCTTTTGACGCCCGCACGGGACAACCTATTGTTGTCCTGAACGATTCCACCAAAAGACGCGCCCTGCCCATCTGGATTGGACCTTTCGAGGCCCAAGCTATTGACAAGGCCCTCAACAATCACAAACCTGAGCGGCCCATGACCCACGATCTCTTACTTAATACAATTACGGCCCTTGGCTACAAAGTCGACCGCATCGAGATTAACGAACTGGCTTCCAGTACTTACTTCGCTACCATCTTAATCAAGCTCAACGACCCAGCTAAGAAACTAGATGTCACCAAACCCCTCGATGCTAGACCTTCTGACGCTATTGCCATTGCCCTTCGGGCCAAAGTACCAATCTTTGTCTCAGCCCAGGTGATTGCCGACGGCACAATTGCCGCCGACCACCAGAAAGACGAAGAAGAAGCAAAGCAGTTCAAGTCTTTCATAGACGGCCTGAAAGCCTCAGACTTCCAAAAGCCTGGCAGTTCTAGCGATTGATAGCCCTGAGATTATCTGGCTCTATTACTTGCAGCTACCGTGAAACTTGGTCTTATGCTTGCTGTAAGTGACTGAGCGCTCACTGGCGATGAGCATATGGCCATCTGCTCCGGGCTGCAAAAGCCAGATTACCTTGATGCTGGCGTGACCAGCAGTGCCGTGAAAGACAACTTCTATGGCCGGTTTGCTATTAACGGGGTGCTTCGCCTCTTTAAAGCTAGGGGTGGCAAAGGTCTCTTCGTTCTTTAACGAATTAAGATGCTCATCTTTGAAGCTGGTCGCTACTTCTTTAGCGAAACTGTCACGGTTAAGCTTTTGCCAGCGAACGTCACCGCGCTCACGCTCAACTCCCAACTCAATTGTGGCATCAGGGGCATAAAGCTCAACCAACCTCACATCGTTGGACAAATCGTACTTTTTGTACTGATCAAAGAGCCTCTGGGCATCGGCGAAATCTTGAGCCTTAAAATCTTTCGACTTATGCTCTTTATTTTCAAGCTTCTTGGCCGAAGCCGCCGGACAAAGGCTACTTGCGCTAAAAGTCAGAGCTAAACTGACAGTCAGGGCGGCAACGACTTTTCTCAAAACAATCTTCATGGGCTTAACCCTTTTTCTTTAAAGCAGAGTTGAGAGCTGCTTCTAGTGTGGCAATCTTGGCTTCCAGCTGCTTCTCTTTGTCAGATTGAATTTCCACTGCAAGCTTGGCATCTTGGGCTTGCCACTGCAGCTGCTTGGCTTCACTCTTCAACTCTTTAGAGCGAATCTTCCAAATAGAGAACATTGTGATCACACCCAAAGCAAAAAACTTCAGCGCAATCAGCGGGAGAGGCAGCTGCAGCGCCTGAGAGGCAATGGTGTAACTGACATTCAGGGCCGAAGTGGTAGCCATAAAGTAAATAGTAAAAGCAACAGATAGACCGGCCAAAGCCATGTACAAATATTTGGGGAGCACTTCTCAACGCCTTACTTAAGTTTCGCCAGCAGTTGCTCAAAATCTTGAGGCAGCTCAGCTTGAAATTCTAACAGCAAATTAGTCACTGGATGAATAAAAGAAAGCCTAGCTGCATGCAAGGCTTGTCCGCGCAAACCAAGCTTGTGCCTGGCTTCAAGAGTACCGGAAGTTTTGCGATTGTAAACAATGTCGCCAGCCACAGGTAAATTGAGACTAGCCATGTGGACGCGAATCTGATGGGTGCGACCAGTCTCAAGGCGACATTCAACTAGAGTAAATTTAGAGAAATTTCTCACCACCTGAAAATGTGTCACAGCAGCTCGACCACGCTGTCCTTCTCTGACAATCGTCATCTCTTTGCGCTTCAGTGGATGCCGCCCAATCGCTGCATCGACCTTACCGCTCTCTACTTTAGGCACGCCTTCAAGAAGAGCCAAATAAGTTCGCTTTGCTTGTTTAGTTTGCAGTTGCGCCGAAAGACCTTTGTGGGCAATATCAGATTTGGCCACCATGATCAGACCACTGGTGTCTTTATCCAGGCGATGAACTATGCCTGGTCGAACCACTCCACCAATCGAGGAAAGACTGCCCTGACAGTGATAGAGCACTGCATTTACAAGTGTGCCGCTACTCACTCCGGCACCGGGATGGGTAACCATGCCCGCCGGTTTATTGATCACCAGCAAATGTTCATCTTCAAATACTATCTGTAGCGGAATATTTTCCGCCACCGCCTCTAACACCTCAGGTGGTGGCAAAATTACTTCAACCAGATCGCCGTCTTTCAACTTCAGACTGGCTCTGGCAACTGTTCCATTGACTTTAATCAGGCCATCGTCAATGAGCTTTTGCACCCGAGCGCGACTAAGCTCATCGATATGAGCAGCTAAATATTGATCGAGCCTAGAGCGCTGGGCGAAACCTTGATCAGCAACAACGGTTAGCTCAAGAGGCTCAACTAAATCACTGGTTTCTAGCTCAGGGTCATTGAGCATCAGCGGGCTTACCCTCATCTTTATGCAAGAAAAGAATATCAACAAAAATCAGAACCAAGCCAACATCAATTAAAGCATCAGCAACATTGAAAATAGGGAAACTAAAAAAGGCGAATTCGAGAAAATCAGTCACACAACCTTGGCTGTATCGCTCGAACAAATTACCGCAGGCACCACCGATAATAAGACCGACACCCACTCTCTCAAGAGCAGCAAAAGCCGAGGCCTTAATCAAACGATTTAGGGCCCAGCAAATAAAAACGATAGTATAAACAGTGGCAATAATAGTCATGAGTGGAGCGTGATCTCGCCCTAAAGAAAATGCCGCACCAGTATTGTTGGTCAAACGAAACTGCAAAACGCCCGGCCAGTAAGCTGACTCTTCGCCAAAAATCAAATGACTTAAAGCCCATAATTTCGCTGCACGGTCTAAGCTAAAGGCAATGACAGCAGAGAGCACCACAGTAAATAGCTGATAGAGCCGACCACTGTGAATGACTTCTTTAGCCGCCGGCGCAGGAAGCGGTTGAGACACCGGTTCGGGGATTAGAGCAGCCTTGTGCTCAGGCTCATCCTTGATATCATTCTTTTGGTCGTGCTCAGACATAACAGCGGCCTAAAAAGAAATGCCGCTTACTCATCTCTTTACTTACTCTCGCCAACTGGAGCCACAGAACTCTTACCAGAAGGTTTTCCGCTTGGCTGTTCGCCAGGTTTTGCCGTCGACTTTTTCTCGTCATCAGCTTTCACATCAACTTTTTTCTCTTCAGGCTTTTTCTCTTCAGATTTCTTGTCGTCTAGTTTCTTCTCTTCGACTTTTTTATCTTCTGATTTCTTTTCTTCTTTGTCGTCAAAAACAGGATGCTTGCGTGGCAGCTTCTTATCGCCTTCCGCCACCTGTACTTCATCTTTGACTGGCATCGGCTCGGCAATAACATTCATGCGTCGAGTCAAGAAAGAAACGCCCATGACAGAAGTGCGCATGGGATTAGTCAAAATAACGGTAGCAGTGAGAAGCTCATTGCGATTTTCGTTATTGGCACTCATCACCCGTTCTAAAGCCGGTGCCTCTAGAGGCCGCGGACTATCGGTTGGGCTGGGCTGAGGAAAACGCAAAGGCTGACTGGTTATCGAACCAACAGCAAAGAGACCAGGAGGCAAAGATACTTCTAATTTGGCGGAATATTGTTTTCCGGCTTTTACTTGTTCTGGCGCCGTGAATACGGCATTGAGCTGCTTAGCTAGACCAAAAGCAACTTTCACTTTTTCATAGTCAATACGATCGCCCACGATCTTCCAGGCATTACCAATCTTCTTTAAATAAAGCTGCCCTTCCGAAAGCGACTGTAGCTCGCCCTTGCTGCTCATCCCAGGCATCTCTTTAGAGGTTGTGCCAACAGCCATATCACGCGACTCGATAGTGGCAAAATTGCCTTCAATTCTCACTTGCTTGGTTTTCGATACCGATTTAGCATCGGGGTAGGTCTTCCAAAAATCTTGAGTAAGAGTAGTGACAGCCTTCTTGTCGAGACCGTCATTGTTAACGTAGTCATCGGAATAGTTGGACATCACACCATCAAGGTTGTGAGCATTCCACAATGTTTCGATGTTCGAAAGTGTATTCTCAATTTCCTTTTTCTCTTTCTCGTGCTCTTTATTATCACTATCGAGAGTAAAATCCTGACTGCCAAGAGTGATTGCCGGAGAGGTTTCTAACGCCAGTACCGGTGCGGCAAGCATAAAGCTGCTAGCAGTAAAGGCACTAAGTAAAAGCAGACGAGAGAGGGCGAAATTATTGAAGAGCACTGGTTTCATATGTGGTATCACTAATGACCTAAAATCGGGGACAAAACAAAATTACAAGAATTAGACTTTGAGGGAAGTGGGAAAGAACTTAGAGCCGGAATTAGAACTAGAATTCGAACTGGAGATCGAACTTGCAGAGAGCCTAGCTAAGTATTATATCCGCTCATTCTCTTTAGAACCCTCAGCAGCCACTAAGACTGACACAAAAACTTTCAAGATTAGGAGAATCCAAAAGAGAGGCCCATTATCTGGGCCTCTCTCATCATTTTGGACTATCTAGGGCAGGCGCTGGTTGAAAAAGCAAGCGCAAACAAGCCAAGCCCTCAGCAACTGACTCAATCTAGGATTTAGACAGCTACGAGCAGCTGGTTCATCAAGTCAATGTTCTCTTTAATCGACTTAGCTGAGGCGTTGAGCAGGTCTTGCTCTTCTTTGTTCAACTTAAGGTCAACGATCTTCTTCATACCTTCTCTGCCCAGTACTACTGGCAAGCCGATATAGACATCTTTTAGACCATAAGCGCCATCAGCTTGAACGCAGCAAGGCAACAAGCGATTTTGATCCTTCAAAATTGCTTCTACCATTTGCACAACAGAACGACCCGGAGCATAGTAGGCGCTACCGGTCTTGAGCAAGTTGACGATTTCAGCGCCGCCGTTCTGGGTGCGCTTGGTCATTTCGTCAATTTTGGCTTGAGGCAAGAATTCAGAGATTGGAATGCCGTTGACAGTAGCGAAACGAGTGAGAGGAACCATCAGGTCACCGTGGCCGCCAAGAACCATGGCACGAACGTCTTGAACCGAGAAGCCAGTTTCCATGGCGATGAAAGCCTGGAAGCGAGCGGAGTCAAGTACACCAGCCATACCGATAACTCTTGAAGCTGGCAACTTGGTAGTTTTCCAGGTCAAATAGGTCATCACGTCAAGTGGATTGGAGACAGTGATAAAGATTGCATCAGGCGAATACTTGATAGCTTCTTTAGCAACGCCTTGAACGATGTTAGCGTTGATTTTAAGTAGTTCGTCGCGGGACATACCAGGCTTTCTGGCAATACCGGCAGTAATTACAACGATGTCAGAACCCTTGGTAGCGGCATAGTCATTAGAGCCGACAACTTCGCAGTCGTGGCTGGTAATGGCAGCGGCTTGCATCATATCGAGGGATTTGCCTTGGGGCATGCCTTCAACAACATCGACTAGGCAGACGTCGGCAATTTCTCTATCAGCCAAATACTGGGCCACGGTGGCGCCTACAAATCCGGCTCCTACAACTGTAACTTTGCTCACGAGCATTCCTCCAACCACGATAAATCCATCCCAATTTAGAACTTGAGGTTAGCACCTGTCGGCAATTTCTTTGACGAGCTTAAGCTAGCCTTCATATACATAGTTCCGGCAGCTGCGTCTTGACTAAGTGGTTTCATCACGTAGACCCATTTTTTTCTGGAAAATTCAGTTAATCTAGAAAGTAGACAGGTCTTCAAGCGTTAATAAACTAAATCCGGGCCAAGGCCCCGAAAAAGTAACGAGTGAAGACAGCGGGACCAATCACAGACCCCAGACTACAGACACCAGATTACAGTTCAGAGACGCACGGATACTGGCGATGGAAGAGACAGCCAAAATTAAAGTTGCCAAGGCAGGGGGGCGCAGAGGCTCGGCTAGCGCCGTTGGCCAAGGCTTGACCCTGACACTGACCTTGACACTGAATGTCCTAGTGGTAATGGCCGTCACCATCATCTGCTCCGTCGCCGCCTCTGCGGCCAGGGCGGCCGATGAGCCGGTACTGAAACCAGATGTACCAAAATTTGACGCCAGCGACAGCCCAGACCGCTCCACACTGAAAGGCACAATTGAGCACCGCATGGCGGTACCACCCCCAGCTCAAAAGAAGGCGAAAAAACTCAATTCTTCCGCCAGCAGCAACAAACCTACTGACTTCCAGCTCAGTGGCGCCCAAAGGGCCCAAAGAGACCGCGAAAGAGTGCTCAAAGCCAGAGCCCAAGAACAGGCATTAAATGCCAGACAGCCTTTTACCATCGAACAATCGGTGGGCATTATCGGGGTCAAGTTCCACAAACTGCCCGACGGACCGGCAGTAATTAACACCGTTTTCGCCGGCACTCCGGCCGCCAAGGCGGGCATGCACGTTGATGACCAGATTGTAGCGGTAGACGGTGTTCCTACACGCAACCTGAACAAAGACCAGTGCTACGACTTGATAGTGGGCTCACCAAACACCCCAGTGACGCTCTCGGTTTTACGCCGGCAAAATTTTGACGTTAAACAGATGGTTCGCATGGACTTCAACGACATTCCCGACCCACTTGTGCGCCGCGACTATCTCAATAGCCTCTAGATTAAACTTATCGCAGTCGATTTATTTGCTAAACTTGAGCGATGAAATTATGTTTTGATGCCACCAAATTTGGTAGCGGTTTAGATGGAGCAGTAGAACTGGCGACCTCCAAGGGCATTAAGTCTGTGGAGTATTCATTCGCCCCATTTGCCCCAACCAAAGCAAATAAAAAAGCAGATGACAAGGAGCAAAGCTACCTTGAAGCAACAAAAGAAGCGGCACTAGCCCAAGGGGTTGAGTTCGCCTGCCTCAATTTAGATTTTTGCCTTGATGCTTCCGATAAAAAGTCAGTGAAGCAATTCTCGCCCATGATTGAAAAGCTTGGACAAGTGGCCAAGAGCCTTGACTGCAAAAAAGTATCATTCTTTTTGCGGCCAAACAGTCAAGACAATTGGATAGAAGACTTTGCCGCCGTCTACCCTTCTATCAAAGAAAGCCTTGATGCTCTGGGCGTCGGCCTTTTACTAAGACTATCAACACCGACTGAATATCGCGGTGTCTCGCTGAAAAAATGGCGGGCCATGGACCCACAAGAATGGCGCGATCTAATTTCATCGTGCCCCGGCCTTGCCCTGATCTATTCACCCGCCGACTGCCTCTGGCTGGGCATCGAATACCTGGCAAATCTTTCTGCCTTTGCTACGGCCATCGATCATGTGGTGGCACATGACGTTGAAATAAATCGCACCATCCTTGCCGATAGCGGCACCTTCGGCCCACTCTGGTGGCACTATCGCCTGGCCGGTAAAGGGCACGTAGACTGGCGTCAAGTAATCGAAGCCTTAAAGCTCTATGGCTATATGGGCGCATTTTCTATGCAATTTGATGATCAGTTTTTGGGAGAAGACGATCAATCAATGGACGAAGCTCTAGATGAATCGAAGCGGCATTTTGCCAGACTTCTGCGAGGATAACTAACGATGGCTGATGATCATCAAATCATGCTCTACCTTCATACCCACTGGGACAGAGAATGGTATTGGAGCTTTGGTGCCTATCGCACGCAGCTGACACAAGTAGTCGAGTCGATTGTGCAGCTGCTGGAGCAGGGTGAACTCGATAATTTTATGCTGGACGGCCAAACCTGCCTGCTGGAAGATTTAGCAGAAATGACACCATCGCTAAACTCGCGCATTACCAGCTTAGTGCAGAAGGGCCAATTATCAATTGGTCCCTGGTATGTTCTGGCAGATCAGCTTTTAGTCGGCGGAGAAAGCCTTACTCGCAATTTGCATTACGGCATGAAAGCAGCTCGACACCTCAAGGCAGAACCTGCGCTAGTGGGCTACTGTCCTGACACCTTTGGTCACAGCGCCGATCTACCGCGCATCCTCAACGGCTTTGGCATCGACAATGCCGTTGTCTGGCGGGGCGTACCTGAAATGACCGGCGGCCCCTTCTTTCTTTGGCAAAGTCCAGACGGCTCAGAAGTACTGACAAATCAACTAGCCCGAGGCTACTATCAAACGGCCTTCCACGAAAATGTCAGCACTGAGAAATTAGCTGATTATCTGCTGAGCTTCTTAGGTTGGCAGAAAAATAGTGTTTCCTGGGAAACATCAACTGAACTGATTGAAACCAATAACAAGGCCCTGACTTATTGCGATGAGCTGCGCTCAGCCCTGGTTCCCGTTGGCGGCGACCACTTGCGTCCCGCCCCAAATTTCAAAAATCAGCTGCGCGATTCTCTCGCGCTAATCAATAGCAAATCACCAGTAGACCCACTATCGACTTTGCTTTCAGAGCATAATTTTTCAGCCAAAGCAGTATCGCTTGAAACATTCCTTACTCAAGCAAAAAGCACACTAGCTAGCGACCTCAATGCTTTGCAATTAGTTCGCGGTGAACTGCGCGACAACCGCACAGCCTTTGAATGCGAACGGGCCTACATGCTCGCTGGAGTGCTTTCAACCAGGCTCTATCTCAAACGCGAAAATCGTCTGCTAGAGCACAACCTGATTAAGAAAGTTGAGCCCCTGCGAGCGATGATGGCTCTGGCAAACTGGATTAAGTATCCCCACGAAGAGCTTGATCACAGCTGGCGCCTTCTACTTAAAAATCACCCACACGACAGTATCTGCGGCTGCAGTATTGACGAAGTGCATGACGAGATGCAAAGCCGCAATAAAAGTCTAGCTGCGCAGTTAAATGTCTTAGCCCGCCAGGGGCAAGAAGCACTAACCAGACAAGTAAGTTCAAGTGAAAGCGAAATTCGCCTTGGCCTGCACTATATGGATGTGCTGGATCCCCATCACACAGACAAGGGCGATGGCCCCTCAACCATGGTGATTAACACCGCCACAAACCCTGTTTCAATGCCGGTTTTCATCCGTTTCGCCAAAAGCAAAGATGCCTCTTCAATCACAAGTAAGACCACAACCACAAAAGAAGACGAATTTTCTGACTCACTACAGATAGTAAGCAGACACGACGCTACTGAAGCATTTCTTGAATTGTCCGGAGTACCGCAATTTAAAAATGTCGAAATTATTGAGGCTTACGCCTACGCCGATGGCATACCTGCCTTTGGCCTGGCCAAGCTGCCCGGCCTCGGCTCAGCCATTAGCCGCAAATCAGAAACAGCGGCCAATCTCAAAGATAACTACACAAGTGCGCTGAACAACCTCGCCATCCACAATCAATTTCTCATTGCTTACATTGATAAAAAAGGCCAGTTAATAGTCAAAGAAAAGAGAGCAGGAGACGCTAGCGGCGTAACAACCCACAAACTCGGTCACAGCTTTGCCGATACTGCTGATGGTGGCGACACTTACAACTACGATCCACTAGCCTTAGATCAACCAATAACTTCGACAATAGTCGATGTCAGAGCTGGAATGAACGGCCCCATTGCCGCTTCACTAATAGTCGAATACGAGATAATGCTGCCAGTTGGCTTAAAAGAAACAGGCAAGATCAAACGCAAAGGCGAGGCCAGCGAAGCGCCAGCCTTGGTTGAGTTCAAGCGCTCAAACAAGACAGTAAAACACAAAATCACCACTGAGATTAGCCTAAAAGCTAACGTTCCAATAGTCTATTTTGAAACCCAGTTCAAAAACAAAGCAACAGATCACAGACTAGAAGTAATTTTCTCCGTTGCTGAGCCACTAACTGAAACAATCAGCGAGAACCACTACAGTTTAATCAGACGCCCTGTTGCGGCGAAAGCTACTCTTCACCCAGTTTACGACGAGAAAGCTTTTGTTTCACTCGGCCATGAAGGGGCCCTTGATCGCTATCCTTGTCAGCGCTTCTTCATTGCTCACAATCACTGTTTCTTCAACGTCGGCCTACCTGAATACGGTGCGGCTGGCAGCCAAGTTTCAATGACCTTGCTTCGAGCCGTAAGTTATCTCTCCCGCAACCGCCTGCGAACTCGAGGCGGCGGTGCTGGCCCAAATATTGCTACACCCGGCGCCAACTCACTCGGTCTCAATCGCGTCTCTTACGCCTGGGCCCCCATAGCCGAAACCGAGCAAAATATCGCGGCCACGGCCTACAGCCTCGCCGAAATTTACGAAAATCCACTTACGGCCTTCGTCGTTCCTGAAAACGAATTTGACCGCATGAGCTTTGTCGAAATCGAAAATCACACCATTAAAATGATGGCCTCATATATAGATGAAGACAATAAATTGACCCTGCGCCTTCTCAACGCCACGGAGAGCAAGCAAATTTCAAAAGTTCTCGGTACGCAAGAAGCCACCATACACAAGCTAGACGGCACACTCATGAAAGAAGCCAAAGCAGCAGGAATGGTCTGGGGCAGACCGGCCTTTGAACTTGAATTTCAGCCATTTGAGCTAATCACCGTTAAAATAACCAATGTCGAACCAAGCAATTCGTGACGAACCTTTGAAAATGATAAAAATGAAAAAGCCTCTCAAAATTCAACTAGTGCGCCTGAGCGTAATTGCTCTCTCGTCAGCTCTCATGTTAATTTCGAGCACAAATCTGACCCAAGCCGCTAGCAAAGGTCCTTACCCTGACTCAGGATTGGCCATCGACGCCCAGAAGCAATTGCAGAAGGCTGTCAGTGCCATGAAGTCAAAAAACTGGAGCAAAGCACGCGACGCCGTTGACGCAGCTTCATCCTCAGCCACTGATGCAAAAAGCTGTCTTTTTATTATCCACACTCTCGATAGCTTTGGCGGGCAAGGCAATAAAGTCAAACGGGGCGCAGTAGAAAGGGCACTAGGCCTGGCAAAAACCAGCGATGACCTGATGGAAGTAGCGAAATACGCCCGGCAATGCGAGATGTATGATCTCTCCAAGAAAACACTCGATGAACTTGTTAGCGGTTCAAACTCATATGACGACTTGATCACAGTTGCTCACCACGCCCACGAAGCGGCAATGGCTGATCTCGCTCACCTAGCCTTACACAAAGCCTATTCACTCGTAAACAACGAGCCCGATGCCCTCGATTTTATCCGCCAAGCAAGCAACCTAGGTATTGAAGATCTCGCCCGTAAAGCGGCTAAAGAGCTAATCGAAGATCAAACAACCAGTGCTGAATGTACCGCTCTAACAGGTAAATTCGAACAGCTAAAAATGCCCGATCAAATTCGCGCAGCCCTAAAAAGAGCCCTAGAAAAAGCTACTACTGTTGCCGACTACCTGGCCATCTTCAATGCAGCAAAGCACTTTGAAGAAGCAGACATTGTCAAAGTAGCTCAATATCGCGGACGCAAATTGACCCTGATAAACAAAATCAAGGGAGAAAAAGAATCTACTCCAGAAGCAGTTGCCGACCAATCTAAAAAGAGCAAAGAAGAACTAATTCGCAGAAGTCTACAAAAGCCAAGTGGTTTCTAATGGCAGAAGCTGAGGGCAAAGCCAATCCACTGCCAAATGTTGGCGATCTTCTTTTTGTCGGTGTCTGCCAGCTACTACTATTTATGCGACCAGCTTTTATCTTCAGCGATGGTTCCACCGGTTGGCACCTGGCTACGGGCTTTTACATACTAAACAAGCATGTCATTCCCCACCAAGATTTCTTGTCATATACTTTTCCTGGTAAAGAATGGGTTGCCTATGAGTGGCTCTCAGACCTAATGATGGCGGCCCTTGTCAAAGTTGGCGGCCTCAATCTCTTAGCTGTAATTGTCACTCTTTCCATAGCCACTCTTGTACTGGCACTCTATCAACGAATTCGCAGCGCTGGCAGCAACTTCATTTTTGCTCTGCTATTTTCGGTATTCGGCCTGCTGACCGCCGCCATCCACTGGCTCGTGCGACCACACATATTCACCTTCTGGGGTGTCTACCTTTTCACCACCCGGCTCGAAGATTTTTACAATGGCAAGGGTAGCCTCAAGTCACTCTTCGCTTGGCTGCTTCCTTATATGATTCTCTGGGTTAATTGCCATCCAGCCTTTCTATTAGCCTTTGCCATAACCGGGTTGTACATGGTGGTGGCCACATTCAGAGGCCTGATTGCCGGTGCCTCTCCCTTGCGCAGCGCCAAACTAAAACAAGTGGGCCAACTCTTAGCTTTACTGGGCGGCCTCTTTGCTGTGAGCTTGCTTAACCCCTATGGCCTTCAGCTCTACCACTACATCGGTGAATATCTTCACGGCACTGGCATTCTCTCTCAAACTGATGAGTTCAAAGCGCCCAATTTCTTGTTCAATTTACACGCCTGGTGCCTGGCCGTCCTCTTTGCTTTTTTGGCTGCTGGCCTGGCTATAGGCGCCAAGAAAATTAGCTTACCAGCGCTAGCAATGACAGGCGTATTCACCTACCTGTCACTATCGGCGGTGCGACACATGCCTCTCTTTGCGATCGTCGCATTGCCGGTACTAGGTGTTTTATATAGTGGTGTGCAACTTTCGGCAGAACGGCTGCCCAAGCTACTCAATGGCCTAAAAGCTCAAGTCACAGGCGCAGCAAATTTTGATAGCGAAGAAAAGAATTCAAGTAAGCATTTGCTGCCGATACTCTATGCTTTAATTGTCATCATCATGGCCTTCGCCACTCCAAAGCAAGGACCAGATGCCGTTATTAAAGCCGGTTTCGATCCACTAACGATGCCAAGTAAAACCATAGATTACATAGCCGAAAGGAAATTACCAGCTAGTAGCGGCTTCAATTTCGACAACTGGGGCGGGTTAATCTCATACCAGCTAGAGATGCCAGTGTTCATCGATGATCGTGCCGATTTTTACGGTGAAAAATTCTATGGCGACTATGGCACAGTCTGCGAAACCAAAGCCGGTTGGAGCGAAATACTGGACCAACACAAAATCAATTGGGTGCTCTTCCCCAAAGATAGCGTTCTCATCAAAAAGCTAAGCGAACGGCCAGACTGGTCTAAGGCCTGCGAAGATCCAGCCTCAACATTAATGACCCGGGTAAGCCAGATTTAGTCGTAAAATATTGAAGTTGGAGAGCTTAAAAATTATGGCTAGAGACACTACAGCAAGCAACCTTCCGCCCGGCCCAGCCGGTTATCTCTTCTTCACCGAACACGAGGCGCTGCGCGACCAACTTTCACTCTATCAACGAATATTTGAGAGCTATGGCGACTTCACCAAACTCGATGGCCTTCCTGGCATAAGCTGGTATTTAGTGGCTAGAGCCAGCGCCATCGAACACATCTTGGTCACCCACCAAAATCGCTATCGCAAACCTGACGTCTTCAACAAAACTCTTGCCCTGCTTGTTGGCAACGGTTTAACTGTCAATGAAGGCGAATCATGGCTCAAGCAAAGACGACTGATGCAGCCCGCCTTTCACAGAGAAAGACTGAGTGCGCTAGCAGACTGCATGATTGAATCAACCAGGCAGATGCTAGAACAGTGGCACAAATCAGAAGAGGGCTGTGAAGTAGACATCGCTTCTGAGATGTCGAACCTCACTCTTACAATTGCAGGAAAAACCTTATTTGGTCTTGATCTAAGTGACAAAGCCGACTTGTTTGGTGCCTCCTTACGACAAGCTCTAAGTCACGTCAGCGAGAAAATGAACAACCCGTTTGCTTATCCGGAATGGCTGCCGACAAAAGAAAATAGAAACTTTAAAAAGGCACAGCAAAATCTCTTTCAAGTAGTAAACGAAATAATTGAAACGAGGCGCAAAGCCGACGGCGATCGAGGCGACTTGCTCTCAATGCTCATGGCTGCTCAAGATGAGAGCTCTGGCGAAAAAATGAATGACGCGCAACTGCGTGATGAAGTAATTACACTTCTGGTGGCTGGCCACGACACAGTTGCCGCAACCCTGGCCTGGCTCTATTACTTGGTTGGCTGCAACTCTAGGGTACAAGAAAAGCTGCAAGCAGAGGTCAAAGCGCATGTCAAAGAAGCTCTGACCCTAGAAGATCTACCAAAACTCAGTTATACCCGCCTAGTAATCGATGAAGCTCTGCGGCTCTATCCACCAGCCTGGGGGCAGCCGCGCGAGGCCATTGAAGACGATGAAATTGACGGCTATTTAATACCCAAGGGTCGAATAATTGCAGTCTCTCAGTATCTAGCGCAGCGCCATCCAGACTACTGGAAGGAGCCCCTAAAGTTTCACCCCGAGCGCTTCTTAGCCGAAGATGAGTTAGCCAAAGATCGCCCCAAATTTGCCTACTTTCCCTTTGGTGGTGGCAGTCGCATGTGTATCGGCAACAATTTTGCTTTAATGGAAGCGCAAATTATCGTAGCTTTGATCAGTCAGTCGTTCACCATAGAACTAGCAAGCAATCAGGCGATTAGGCCAGATCCGACATTTACATTGCGCCCCGATGGGCCAGTGCTAGTAAAGTTGAAGAAAGAAAAATGAAATCTCTCAGTATCGAAATAATGGAGAAACAATGTCGCGTCGTGTAGTGCTCTATGTAGCTAATAGTCTTGATGGTTATATTGCTCGTGAAGACGGTTCAGTTGACTGGCTCTTCGACCCCTATGCCCACGGGTATGAGTTCTTTTACGAAGATGTTGACACTGTCATTATGGGTCGCAAAACATACGACCAGGCCCTCAGCTTTGAAGAAGCGCCTTACTCGTCAAAGCGTGCCGTTGTCTTCTCACGCTCAGCAAAGCCTTCACCCTATGCTGGCCTAGAGTTCACATCAGAGCCACCGCAAGATGTGGTGCGGCGCTTAAAAGAAGAAGATGGTGGCATGATCTGGCTAGTTGGTGGCCGAGAAATCAGCGAACTACTGATTGCCAACGAACTTGTTGATGAGCTGATTGTCTCTATCCATCCCAAAATTCTGATTAGCGGCATTCCACTGGTAGCCTCTAAACAATGCGCAGTCGATCTAAAACTAGTGACCTACGAAGTCTTTAAAAGCGGTCTAGTTCAACTACGCTATGAAATCGTCAAGCAAGGCAAAGAGGCGAAGAAGGAAGAAACGCAGGGCGAGAAGGAATTTAAGCAAAAAGCTCTTTTAGCCGAAAAAGAAAAAGAAAAAGAAACGGCAAAAGCAAACCAAGTAGAAAAGGCAGCCCCAGCAAAAACTAAAAAAGTAGCGAAGGGCAAAGCTAAGTAACCAGTAAACTGAAATCTACTCTGGCATCCTGGTAAGAACAGTTCCATCATCAGCGCTAATCTTCACAACTTTGCCTGAAGCATCAAGCTCAAGCTTCGCAGTGCTTGTGCCGCTGACGAAACCTTTCCAGGTTGAGGTTAAAGTGGTACCGTCATCTGAAATCAGACAATTTCCCACCACACCAAATTGAGGCATAGCCCAGCCGCACTTTTTGCCGCTTTGCCAATAACTGTACTTCAGACCATTAGAGCCCATGAAGCTGCCTAGAATATTCGGTATGGTCTTGGACCCAGCCGCTGCTGCGGGCGGCGCTGCCGCACCTTTGTCTTGCAAATCTAGCGAAGAAGAAGAAGAAGAAGAAGAAGAAATCTGTTGGACAGAGTTGCTACTAGCAACCTTCACTCTAGAGCGAGCTTCCAGAGTCTCGATTACACTGGCTGGAACAGCTCTTGGGCTAGCAGGCTGGACGGCCAGAAGTAACTCTCCACCGCTCCACTTACCGGCCTCTAGCACTGGGGTTTGCAGAACACCGCGCTCCGCAGCAACCTGAGCTTCTACATTGGTTTTCAAATATTTAAAAGCATCGCTCAAAGTTGTTTTCTCACCTTGAGCCTTAAATCCGTCTATCAAGGTCTTTGTAAAAACACCATTGGCGTAGTTCTTGGATTCCCAACTTGACTGGGTTTTGCTACTGGAACAAATAACCGCACGGCCCGTGCCTTGCGCTATGGCAGCAGCATCAACATTGGATGTACGCACCAAGCCTTTGCTGTCGCTGGTATCACTGGCACCACCAGAATGGCAAGCATCTAAAATAATCAAAGCGCGATTGCAGTGAATCCTTGTTTTGACAATGTTAGACAATGTCTGCAAGTCAATACCAGTGCTATAGAGCCTATCAACAGCAGTGTCATGCGCCACTAAATAATTGACACCGCGCAAATCTAGATCTGATGCACTGCCATGACTACTGAAATAAATTACGACAAGATCATCTGGCAAAGCCACCCGGGGCAAAAATGAATCACCCAATAAATCAAGCACATTTTCTTTAGTGGCTTGTTCATTGGTCAACAGCCTGACATGGTCAGGGGCGAAATGACACTTCTCAACAAGAAAGGCACGAAAATCAGCAGCATCTTTGGCGGCATACTTGAGATTGATAGCCTTGTCTGCAAACTCACTGACACCAACAACTACCGCCCATTTGTCAGCAACCGGCGTTGCTGTCATTGAAGTGACAGATGAGCCAGAAGCGCTAGAAGCACTCACAGATCCAGCTGCTTTAGGCCCCTGAGCGTCGGCTGCCCCGGCCAAAGCAACAGAGGAAGCCATAACAATCAACCACAACTTAAACCGCTGAAACACTGCCCCGAAAGACCTCTTGAGAAATGTTGGCTAATTATAGATGAAATAGTGCTGCCGGTGGAACAATAGAAGAGGCAAGGGAGATTTTCATGGATATCGGACTTTGGGGCGCCATGCTTGCTCAACTTATACCAGTCTGCCTGGCAACGGCCAACTGGGTATTAAGCTTGTTTCTTGCCCCCAAAACAAACAGTTATTTCCTTGGCGACCTGAAACAGCTTTGGTCAGATTCGCGGCCATTCATAAAGACTCAGTGGCCTTTTGTGGCAATCTGTATGGTTGGGTCGAACATGAGCCAGGCCCACCTCTTCGCTGACATCGGGCTCAGACAAAGTTTTTCATTTGGTATAGTTGCCGCAGCGTTTATTTCAGCAGGAATCCTGCCAATTATAAAACTCTTCTATGTGTCCTACCTGGCAGCGCCGAAATACCCTGGGCGAGTGGCGATGATTGGCCTCTGGACCGTTCTCTTATACGTGCTTGGCGAGTGGTTGATATCGGCTCTAGGCGGTCTAGGCATGATGTTTTTCATCCTGCCTGGGCTGCTCGTTATGGTACGAGCTTGCCTATTTCTGCCAGCTTACGCTCTGGAAGGCCACCACCCCTTTGCTGCTTTTGAAAGAAGCTGGGCTTTGACTTCTGGAAAATATTGGCTAGTTAGTCGCTACCTAGGACTTCCTACTATTTTGTTTCTACTTCTCAGCGCTAGCCCTCAGCTAACCGCGACAGCTAGAGCAGTGGGTCAATATCCCTTCGATTATTTCTGGCCAGCAATGATTGCCTTCAATTTTGCAGCTCTAGCCATGAGCCTTGTTTTAGCGGGCCTAACTTACAAGCTCTACGACCGGTTGACGGAAGAGGCAGGCAACTAAGGTGGGAACCAACGAGCGCAAAGACAATCAAGGTAAGGGATGAAACAGGGGCACAACAAAATAAGTAAGAGGTGCTGCCATGGAAATCCTAGATAAAATCCTGACGGCAATACTGACGGCAATACTGTTCGTCCCTCTGGCAATAGCACTAGCTAATTGGGTTCTAAGCCTAATCTGCACACGCTCTAAAAGCAACTATTTTCTCGATGACCTTAAACAGCTTTGGCCGGACTCACTGCCATTTTTGAAAGCCCAATGGCCAATCCTTACTGTTGTGCTAGCTGTGGCTACCTGGGCTCAACTTCAGCCAGTACAAGATCTGGGCGAAAAGGCCGAGCTTGGTCCATCCATGCTTCTGTTACATTTCGGGTCTGCGGTAATTTCATGGATACTGAACCTGTTCTATGTGAACTACCTCGCCGCACCAAAGTATCCCGGCCGCGTGGCAACCATTGGAGCTTGGGCTCTTATGATCTACGTAATTTCTGATACAGCTGTTCTCACCTTCGGCGCACTAGGAACGATATTCTTTGTCATACCTGGTCTGATCTTTTTTGTTAGAAGTTGCCTGTTTCTGCCAATCTACGCCATCCAAGGCTACAAACCGCTCTCTGCTATCAAACGAAGCTGGGCCCTTACAAAGGGTAAATATTGGCTGGTTAGTCGCTACATGGGACTGCCAGTACTAATATTGGTGGCATTCTATGTTTATCCAGATCTAGCAAACAACTCAAATGATCTTGACAGTCAGGCTGTAGACACGACTTTCCAGCCTCTAACAATCGCGATTACGACCGCAGCTCAAGTGCTGAGCCTAGTGATTGCTGGCCTTTTATACAAGCTTTATGAGCGGCTCTCAGTAGAGCAAGAACAACAACTCACAACTTAGGAGAACGGCAGCCCCGGCGAGGATAATTGCCTATCCAAGCCGGGGCTGTACTCCGTAGGGTCACCGCTATTTTTCGAAAGTATTGTTCTGACTGTTATTTGGTTGGATAACTTTGCCGGGCTTTGGCACAGGCTTAACGAAGGTTTCGCCAAACTCGATAGAATCAATAATGACAGGCTTCATCGGGGTTTTGATAGCACCATCTAGTCCTGGCACTTTAATGGGCTCTTTTACAGTGTCCTTGATTGGGTCTTTAACGATGTCTTTGATAGGCTCTTTGATAGGATATTTTGGACCACCGTCAGCGGGTATTTCTGGCTTGAATGGTGGCTTTACTGGTGTGTCTAGGGGCGATGGTTTCCCAGGCAAAAGGTCCTGCGAAGGAATGCAGCCACCCTTGGTCGTATTACCGTAAAGATCGGTTATGACAAGACACTTTACGTTCTGGTCATCTGCCCTCACGACCTTCTTATCCGAGCTAAGTGTTCGGCCACTCCATGTATCAGCTGCAATATTGCCCATGGCACTATCATTTTTATCAAGGGCCCCTGCCGCTCTGTCGTTCAATTGAGCTTGATTGCCAAATTCTTTCATTGTTTCTTCCTCTACTAAGTGGTTTCAAAAGTTGCAGGTCATCGCTAATTACTTAACTTGCGAACGACGTTGCCTGCCTCATGGAAGCCAATTTAGACGAGAGTTGTTACGGCTATGTGATTGAGCTAAACTGTGCCAAGGAGAATGCCATGCCCGAATCTAAAGCTTCAATAGAACAAAAGCTAAAGCAAGTAGGTATCAGCCAGTCAGTCAATTACGGCTTGTTCGGTTTCCCACACATGCATTACTTGACGGTGCCCGGCGGCGACGCATTTGCGCTGTGGCAAAAGCTAGCAAATAACAACGGCAAAACCGGTTTCTGGCCGATCATTTGGCTCGACAAGAAAGAACATGCTCGTCAAAAAGTAATGACTTCTTCATTGATACAACCACTCGATGCCACACTGCGAGATTTCGGCATTGTCCAAAAACATCCTATCGATATCAAAGAACTAAACCAAAGAATCACCAATAGACCCGATCCCAAATTCTATCCCTTCATGAATGAAGCAATAGTCACTCAAGAACAAGCTAAACGAGCTGATGCACTGCTGCAGCTGCAAGCTAAGCTCAAGGCTGAAACAGCTAAAACAGGCTTTCGGCCTGGGACTATGCCAAGTAACATGAAACAAATAACTGATGTGGCCAAACTCAACCAGACCTATATACCTGTAATGCTGAACATCATTCGAAATGACCAAGCGCGTCTAACCAACGCAGATCGACAGAACATGCTCAACGGGCTGAGACCAACAGCTATTCAAACCGCCGAAATTTGCCGCAAAGGCGAACAGCTAGACTTTGAATACTGGCTGAGAAAAACCGAAAAATCTAGTGACTACTACCGGGTGGAACGTGGCAAATATAGCGGCAAGCACTACCCTCAAACAGAAAGTCACGCAGCGTTCACCTACGAATATGATTTAAAACTTGCGCACTATGTGCCGCTAAAGAATGTCATAGTTATGCTTGTTCCGACAGTCCATTCGTGGCAAGCACCAGCCTACATCGGATTTGGCAATTTTGACAGCAACCCCGAAACTGCAGTGCATGTGGCAGCGATGAAGCACTGGCACAAAATTTATGGCGCCGATCTAATCTCAGTTAAAGATGATAGCTTGGAGTTTTACGTGAGCAGGCCGCCGCAAGACGAAGCAGCGGCCATGCAGCTGGCGCGAGAGCATTTCATCTACTGCCCAGACAGTGTCAAACAAGGAGCTGGAAGCCTCGGCAAGCTAGCTGGGACACTATGCGGCGCTCACTTTTGGAACTTCTGGTGGGACTAGCAGCGGACAAATAGTAGCCTAGGTTCAAAACCAGCAATAACCTAATTAAATACCATCGATAATCTTGGCTAACTAGCGCTCAGGGGCCCCGTTAGCAAAAGCAAAAAAACCTTCGTTTTGACAGACTTTGGCTCGGTACCAGATATGGTGATGCTAAATTTGCTGTCGGCGATTTTCTTCAAATCAAATTCCGCCGGCTCCTTAAAGTCATTTAGCTCACGCTTAAGTCTATCGGCCGCTGATTGGTTAGTCGAGTAGATAACAGTCTTAAGAGCTGTAGTTCCAGGCTCGACAAAGGAAGCTATAGAAGTCTTGTCGTCTGCGAAATCACAGAGCTGATTAGATGCTCGACTAGCATTACTTTTATTGACGATACTGGTATCTAAAACTTGCCAGAGCTCAGGGTCACCGGCAGCATCAGCAAATAACAGCTTCATGCGATTAGGCAAAGATTCAAACGCTGTTGTCTGTGCTTTTGACGGTGCTGTTGCCGGAGCAGCGGCCTTTCCAGCGGCCTTTCCATCGGACTTTCCAGGCTTCAAGCGCACAAAGCGACTTTTAACTCTGCCTGAATTTTCTTGCTTATTGCTTACCAAAAGATGCTTTGCATCAAGGGCCGTGGCGTACCAGTAGCCGCCCTCTCCTTGCCATTCCATTGGCGCAGCCTCTAGGGTATGGTTATGACCAGGCTTTTGTTTTGTGCTGCTCTTGGCCAACTCAACAAGCTGTGGAGAGTCATTCTGCAAAGTGACAATAAGATTTCGGATCAAGCCTTTACCGTTGCCCTCTTTGGCCGCATCCGATTTCGTTCCACTCAGCTCCACATCAGAGACTATCTGCACTAGCTGATTGCTCTTCAACAAACCGTAGAGATCGCTGGGAGCGTTAAGCAGGGGAATTATCGAAGAGGTAGCCAACGACTGACTCGTCGATGCCGTCAGCGAATCAGGGCTGACAGGCTGAGGTGGAAGAATTATCGGCCGTTCCGGCGCTAGTCGCATGGCTGAAAGAAAGACGGCATCGTCTAATTTCAAACTAGAAAGAACCTGTTTGCGATCGGCCTGCAAATCAAACTGTGTTGGTGCTTTTGATTGCCCCGCGCTTTCGGCTGCCGAAGCAGACAAAAAATAGCCGCAATTTGCTAAACAAGCAAGAATTGCGGCAAGTATCTTTTTAGGGTTTTCTGAGGTTCTCATTGATCGCCAATCGCCAAAAATTTGGAACTATTTAGCGTCTACTTAGAGACCTCAAAATTTAGGTTGAAGGGTTCAGATTTGGCATGATTAGAACTGCTAGTCAGCTCTACATCATCGCCAACGGTTTCAAAAGAGAAATCATCCACCCAAGCCTGACCGGCACCATTTAGCATCAAGCCAAAATCTATATAAGTGCTGGTATCAGGTACTTCGACCACAATTTTGTATTGGGTCCAATCGGTGACATCGAGAATTGGTCGATCATCCATGTTGTCAAAACAGTTAGGTTTGGCATTGGTGCTTGTCCAATCACCAGCAATACGGAGCCAGAGCTGCGCCCGACCACCTTGGCAATTACTTTTAACCCAGGCAGACATGCGCAAACGCTTACCCAAGTATGGTTCTGGCGAAAAACCTTGACTAAGATAGGCCAATGGCCTTGGTTCCGGCACATCTGACTTGAGGTAAACGCAACGGGTACCGCTATGCTTAACCTTCTCATCAATGCCAGCATCATAATCTTCACTGTTAGCCGAACTAAAGGTCCAGCCCGGTGGTAAGTGTATTTTCTTTGTCTTTTTCATCAGTTCCGCTATGGTTACTACTTGCTTTAGCGCCAGACAATATCAAACCACAATGTGATGCAGGCGAAACCATGTCAGGGGGCAAATAGATTTTAGGATGCGACCTTTAAAGGCAGCCGATAGCGCACAGCCTCAGAAATATGCTCCATCAAAATATTTTCACTACCGGCGAGATCTGCAATTGTGCGCGCCAAACGCAAAATGCGATCGTAAGCTCGAGCTGAAAGGTTAAACTGCGACACCGCTCTGGCTAAGAACTCTTTTGTTTTTTGCTCAACTTGGCAATATTTATGCAATTCCCTCTGGCTCAAGCTGCTGTTGAAATTAAACCCACCCGGAGCACTGTTTGATATATTGCGCAGCTTTTGTCGATCGACAGCCAGCTCAACCCTTCGCCGAATAGAAGCAGAACACTCCTCTTTCACTTCACCAATTAACTCCCCCACATTGAGCCTAGAAACTACAATCTGAAGATCTATACGATCAAGAAACGGCCCGGACAATCGCCCCCAATAACGCTCAGCTTGAGAAGAAGTGCAGAGACAAAATTTGACCGGATCGCCGCGGTAGCCACAGGGGCAAGGGTTACAGGCAGCAACTAGCATAAACGATGCCGGATAAGTCAGTGTTTGCCCCGCCCGCGAAATCATGACTTTGCGCGACTCTAGAGGCTGTCGCAAGTTATCGAGATGGGCCCGAGGAAATTCAGTCAGCTCATCAAGAAAGAGCACACCAAGATGACTGAGCGAAATCTCCCCTGGCTTAGGTCGCGCGCCACCACCCACAAGGCCGATCACCGATGCACTATGGTGCGGATTGCGAAAAGGTCTCTCAGCTACAATATTGCCACGCTCAGTCAGTAAACCAGCCACGCTCCAGAGCTTGGTTAGCTCAATAGCTTCTTCAAACTCTAAAGGTGGCATGATGCTAGGCAGACGCTCGGCCAACATAGATTTGCCGGAACCGGGCGAACCCACAAGTAAAATATTGTGCCGACCAGCCGCCGCAATCTCTAGGCCCCGCTTGGATTGAGGCTGCCCTTTGACGTCACGGAAGTCTTTGTGGTGGACAACATTAGCAGCAGCCCGCGCAAATTGCTCACGACTGGCGCCTTCATATATGGTGCCATTTTCTAACGACTGCGCTATCTTAAATACTTGCATCAAATGCGACACAGGATACACCTTGAGCCCTTCAACTAGAGCTGCTTCCTCGGCATTGCCCTCTGGCACAACAATGCCGCGAGCACCATTCTGACGGGCAGCAACAGCTATCGGCAAAACTCCAGACACCGGTCGCACAGAACCACTCAAAGACAATTCGCCAATAAACCACAAATTAGCAATGTTTTCAAAGGGCATCAAACCGGTGGCCGCCAGAATTCCCGTAGCGATTGGCAAATCATAACCAGGGCCTTCTTTGCGAATGTCGCATGGTGCTAGATTTACCACCCATTTTTTGCCCGGTGGCATCAAGAAGGAACACGCTTTAATAGCAGCTCGAACCCGCTCTTGCGCTTCTTTAACAGAGGCGTCTGGTAGACCAACCACACTGATTTGCCCAAGGCCCTGGCAGCAGTCAACCTCTACTTCTATTGGGTGAGCTTCAACGCCGTGTACAGCTCCTGAGAATACTCGAGCAAACATAATTCTTCCTCCTCACCACCGCTCACATATGTAGCAACGGAAAGTTGGTTGATTTAGTTCAATTTCTCCGGGTTAAAATCTCAGTTTTTTTTTGTTACAGGTCTTTCCCTTACAAATTGGGTGCCAGGATGCTTGAATATAGTCCAATCTCGATGAGGCAGGATGATGACAGAAGCCAAGACTAACCGACCAGAAATCAATCAAGCAAAAGGCTGCGAGGCCAGTCTTACCGCCTGCTCGCCCTGGAGGTTATTCAATAGTTTCACCGCCAAATTAGTCCAGCCAGTCGCTCTGCCACTCGCCTGCGCTGTGGTGGCCGCAACAATCAATGCCGCTCAAGCAGAGCCCAGCAAAAATGCCAATCCAAATCAGAATCAAAACGCAGGCGCAACGGCCACCTATACCTACGCCGACAAGCAAAATGGCTACAGCATTGACTTTCCTAGTGACTGGAAAACCAAATCTGATCCAATTGTGAGCCTGGTCGCTACCCCTGCTGCTCAAATCAAAGAAGCGAACTCTTTTCCTAATGTCAAAATCGTTGCCCGCGCGCTACCTTCTGGAGAAACCCTCGATTCAATTTGCGATAAATCTATGAGGCAGTGGGCCACACTCTGGCAAGTGCAGTCAGATCAGCGCTCAAAGAAAGGCGGAACGCCAACGCGGCGATTGGTGTTGATGCAAATAATTCCCCAATTCAATCTTAAAACAAAGGTGCTCAAAGCCGTTGCTGTAGGCGGCGACAACTACTACATAATTTCTTGTGCTGACAAACCTGAGCATTTTGAAGAATCGAAGAAGACATTTGAAGCCATCATTGATTCACTCAAGCTGGGCGTGAAATAAGCGGGCAGCTGCCACAACTCGACCACACCGGTTTGATAACTTCATTTCACCCCCGCAAGAAATTACCCTTCCCGATTAATCGGAAGCTAACGTCTCAAAACGATGGAGAAATGAAGATGGGAATAGACCTGCAATCGCTATATTCGTTAGCCGATGGAGTTGAGGAGCCTCAATCTCAACCAGAAAGGCACCAAGCTCAATGGGCTCAATGGAATCTAGGGCTTGGATTGGCTCGAAAAATCGCTTTTCCAGAGATCGTAAGAGAGCATAACCTTAAGCAACAGGGAACGTTACCCACCCTCGAGTTGTCTGAAGAGCCAAAAAGAATGCCCTATCTGGAAGATGACAGCACAAGATACCCAGACGGCACGGCTAAACCAGCGAGATTTCTAAAGCGCTGACGCCATTCTCAGGAAACAGAACTAGAGTCTCCAGGAGTTTTTTCGAGATCCTCTAGCGTTGGAATCTCGCGAACCAAAACGCCGTCACGCATTACCACAAACTCAGTACCAGTCTGAGCAGCCAATAGACGAGCACGCTTAGATGCTCGTAGCAAAGCAATCATCGAGTTTTCCATATCGGGATCGGTAGAGTTCGTTTTCTTAGCTTCCATTATTTGCTTCCCTCTTCAATCAATAATGGCACATCGCCGCTATTGTTGTAAAAGCGCAAACTACTTATTCTTCACAGCTCGACTAGAGCCTTCAATTTTATTGAGCACCGCGCGCGCGTCAACATTGTCGGGATGCTTATCCAAAATAATTTTCAATTCGGCAATAGCATCAGCTTTATTGCCTTGTGCATTCAAGGCTGAGGCCAAGCCAATGCGAGCATCGTTATTTTCAGGCTCAATTTCTAGCGCTAATCGCTCTTCGTTTATCTGCGCCTCGATATCACCAGACAAGCCCAACACCATGGCTAATTTATGGTGGTTCTTATCACTGCGATCATCCAATTTACAGGCGTTTCTATAAGCTTCAATTGCCGTGGGCAAATGACCGCGACCCAACTCAGCTTCGGCCAGCGCACAAAAGGCCCGCGGCTCAGTTGAGTCTAAGGCAATCGCCGCATTAGCCTGCTCAAAAGCCTTGTCGAACATAGATTTTTTGGCATAGGCTTCAGACAAAACATAGTGGGCAATGGCGTTTTTGGGGTCAACTTCAATCGCCTGAGTTAGAACTGTAATGGCGTCATCATAGCTACTGCGTTCATTCAAAATTACGCCAAGGTTATTAAGTGCAGTGGCACTCTTTGGCTCGCTTAAAAGTGCTTCGCGATATTCATGCTCAGCTTTTTCGTACTCATTCATCTTGAAATATTCGTTTCCTCTTATGAGGAACGAAGCGGCAGTTGGGCGCAACTGCTGACAGCCAGAGAGCGAGGCTACACCAGCAGTAGAGAGGAGCAGAAGCAATGAGAGAGCCAGACAGCTAAGTCTTGCCTTCTCATTGCTTGTTGCTTGCTCAACCATGGGTACACTTCTCAAAAAGGACTATCTCAATCAGGATTTTTCTCAATCATGCTATGCCTTAACTAGGCGTCGATACCAGCCACAACTTGGCCAGCCTGTGCTGAAACTTTCACCTTCGGTGGTTCGTTCAACACTGCCAATTCTTTCAACTGCTCTGGTGATGCCAGGGATGGTGCCCCGGTCATCGGGCAAGCACCCGATTGAGTTTTAGGGAAGGCAATAACATCACGAATTGACTTACAGCCACAGAGCAACATGATAATGCGATCGAGGCCCAGAGCGATTCCACCATGGGGTGGTGCGCCAGACTCAAGAGCTTCCAGCAAGAAGCCAAATTTCTCAGAGGCTGTTTCGCGATCTAAGCCAATTGCAGCAAAAGCTCTCGATTGAAGTTCTTGGGAGTGAATACGAATAGATCCACCACCAATTTCGCAACCGTTATAAACAATGTCGTAAGCGCGAGCCCGAGCCTTTTCAGGATCAGATTCAAGGTTATCGAGATCTTCTAAACGGGGTGAGGTGAATGGGTGGTGCACAGCCATGAAGCGGCCTTGCTCTTCGTCATACTCGAACAGTGGGAAGTCCACAACCCAAAGCAAACTATGGCTATCAGGGCTAATCAAGTCTAGTTCTTCTGCCAGTTTCAAGCGGAAGCGACCAAGCACGTTAGCGACACCCTTAACTGTATCTGCCACCATCAAGAGCAAATCACCGTCTTTAGCTCCAGACAACTCTTTGAGCTTCTGCATTTCGGCAGGGCTCAAGTGTTTATCTAAACCTGATGAGCGGTTGGCATCTTTACCAAAGGCAACCCAGGCCAGGCCTTTGCCGCCAACAGAGCGAGTGTACTCATTCCACAAATCTAATTGCTTACGCGAAGTACCTTCGCCTTTTCCTTCAAGCACAATGCCTTTCAACTCGCCGCCAGCTTCGGCCACTTGTTTGAAGACCTTGAACTCACAGTTGCGAGCCACTTCGGTTAAGTCTTTGAATACCAAACCAAAGCGCAAGTCAGGCTTGTCGCTGCCATATAGACCCATGGCATCGGCATAACTCAAGCGCTGGAAAGGAGGCTTAATGTCAATGCCAGCACACTTGAAGGCATCTACCAAAACGCCCTCAGTAACGCGCATCACTTCATCTTCATCAACGAATGAAAATTCCATATCGATCTGCGTAAACTCTGGCTGCCTGTCAGCTCTCAAATCTTCATCACGGAAACAACGAGCAACTTGATAGTAGCGATCAACACCGCTAATCATCAGTGTTTGCTTGAACAGCTGTGGTGATTGAGGCAAAGCATACCAGTTACCTGGGTTAAGGCGACTGGGCACGAGGAAGTCGCGAGCGCCTTCAGGAGTGGCTTTGCAGAGAATCGGAGTTTCAACTTCAATGAAACCTTCTTGATCAAGATAGCGACGGATAGCCTGGCTGACCCGGTGACGCATCACCAGGTTGCTATTCATTTCAGGACGTCGCAAGTCAAGGTAACGGTATTTCAAGCGCAGTGCTTCATCGACCTTGTCGCCCTGGTCGAGCTGAAAAGGAAGTGGCTTGCAAGTATTTAAAAGCTCAAACTGGTCCGGATAAATCTCGATTGATCCAGGACCTGTCTCAGACTTTGCGGTGCCTTCCGGCCGCTTTGCAACAGTTCCCTTAATAGCAATGACAAACTCATTCTTCAAATCAACAAAATGTTTGTGAATTTCTTTGTTCTTATTGGGGTCAGCAATCAGCTGAACTTTTCCCGTAGAGTCGCGCAGTTCAACGAATATGAGGCCGCCTAAATCGCGCACCACGTTGACCCAACCAGCCAGGCAGACCTCCTGCCCTGCTAACTCAGCGCTCATCTGAGCACACTTGTGATCTCGCTTAAGACTCGAGCTACTCACTATCCAACCCCCTGAACTCCAATAAATTCAACACTTCCGACTAAGCCCTGTCCAACGACTACTGGCCCATCCAGCTTAGATCCAGCACAGAGTAAAGAAGTCTGTGGCAGCCCTGCAGGAAAGGCTCATTGTATCGGACTTTAGGCCCGTTCATGCGGCAACAAGGCCAGGCTGTTACGAATTGGAAGTAGTCAAAATTGAAGAACGTTCTATACTAAATATAGTCTGTGAGAATATTTACTATCCTGTCTTGAGTCAAAGAGTCAAATTTCAATGAGCCTTCTATCTGAACACCTTCCCAAAATTGCTATTGGCATTCTAGTAATCATCGTTGGTTTTTCCTTCATATGGAAGGGATGGCAAGGCTGTGTCATGGGTCGTTTTCACTACTGGTCTGGCTTCTTGCCATTTACTCTGATGTCACCATGGGTGCTGCACTTACCGCAAGGCAAACGCTCGCTGGTAAAAACCAAAGAAGGAATGTTAGCCCACATACTTATCGGCCCCTCGTTCTTCTTGTGCGCAGTACTTTGCATCTGTGCTGGCTCCGACCTCGTTGGCCTGCCGGGGACAAAGACCCTGAACCACATCATTAACGGCGGCGACGAAAGCAAACCAACTTCAATTTCGTTCAACGAAAACACTGGTAGATATGACTTCCCCCTGGCAAAACGGGCGAGTGAAAAATTCTACAAGCAAGTGTTCGAGCACCGCATCCAAGAAGACACCGACCTCTTCGGTCGCAAAATCGAGAAGATATTGCCTGACGAAAGAACCAACCTAGACGGTCAAAAAGTTAACAAGAACAAATACGACCGCTAAGCCGCATTCAATTAGTCATTCAACAATCAACCCATCAAAAAAGCCCTTAATTGGGCTTTTTTCTTACGATTTTATTGAGTTCGCCAAAACCTTAGGCTCTATTTAGTTAAGTAGTGTCGCGGAAGGCCCACCGGCGCTTGAACGCCTTAGAATCCAGTGCTACGATGACCCACTGAGATATAATCAGATATCTTTTGTATAACTACTAATTTTCAGAACAAAATCGGAGGTGAATTCGTTTGTCAGAGGTCAGAGTAGCCGAGGGTGAAAGCATTGAAGGCGCATTGAAGCGCTTCAAGAAGAAGATTCAGAAAGCTGGAATCTTGTCAGAGATCAAACGCAGAGAGCGTTACGAGAAACCAAGCGTAAAGAGAAAGCGCAAAGCTGAAGCAGCAAGAAAGCGTCGCTCTTAACATTCACCCATGACCATCATTCGAATTCCACATTCAAATTGATTGTTCCTAAAGCCCCAAGCAGCAACCTGTTTGGGGCTTTTTGCATAGTAAATTCGCTCTATCTTGGGTCGATTTGACCGCCCACGTTTAATCAAATGACAACCCTCGGCTGAGAGTGAAAGTTTGCCGGCCGGGGAATACCTTGATTAACAAAGCATTTGAACATTGAGCGTTAGCCCGGTCTATTAACGCCAGGTCAAATGGTGGAAAGCATGATGGGCCTTGTAACTAACAGACCCTCCAGGCATTCCCAACAAATTAGTAAATAGCGGTAGAGCAACTGGTAATGGTGGGAGATTCTGAGATGGCAAGTAACCAAAAGAAGCAAACTAGCAAAATAGTTTCAGTCAGCACCGATACCTTAAAAGAACAACTCAATAAAGCCTATGATGGTCGCGGCCATAACAGTAAACTGATGACCAACGACCAGAGACAAGGGCTATTTGAGTATCTCTGGGATCTGAAAGAAAAGGCTCTAATGGAGCACAGCAAATCTGTCGAGGTGCCGAGTAATTGGCTGGAAGAACTAAGCGAGAACGCCCAAAGCAGACGCTCCAACTAGTTTTTACTGCAGTTCTCGCGGTGGCGGCTCAGCTGCCCAGCCACGGTCAACCAGCATCCAATTCGGCCAAGAACCTCAAACAACGCCTTCTTGTGCGTGAGCTGATTCTGCTTCAGGGTCACGCCAACCGCGCCAATCAAGCACTAACAAACAATATCGAAGCACTGGCAAATCGCTTGCCGGTGCTTCTTTCTTATGCAGATTCGCAAGGCACGCAAAACCTCAACGAAAACGAAGCCCTGCTGCAAAAGCTCGACAAAGTGGCTGGACCCAATCCATTCGAGCAAGAGCCACAACTGAAAGCGGAACTAGACCGCACAAGAATGGCATTAGAAGCCGAGGGTGTGGGAAAAATCAATGATGGCCTGAGGCCAAAGAGCACAGCAGCCAATCGCAGTCGTGTCTTTTTCCGCCGACCAACCATAATCAATCCCACCGAGCCCCTATCAACAGTCGACAGGCTCTTTCCTGAAGACGGCGCTCGTTGGCCCGGCACAATCAATATATTGATCGACGCCACGGGCAGTTATGTGGTCTTTGCTACGGGTCTAGACGGTCGGCCCATTAAGCAAGGAAACCAAATTGCCTGCAAAACGGGCCACCTCAACTGATTTAAGACTTCCAGCAAAACTCAACCTGAATTAAGTTCGGTAGGTCACCCAGTCGAGATCTAGGCTTATCCCCAGGTGATAAAGGCGAGCTATTCGCTAATCTCGTAATAGCAAACCTAGTTGGAGAACGAACATGCAATCGAATCATCTCACAAGGCTACTTGTGGGAGGGACAACTCTTGCCCTCCTGAACGCCGCACTATCAGTATCAGTGATGACACAACCGGTATCAGCAAGGGAACTCGTCGCCAACGCTAACGCAACCAATGCAGCCAATCCAGGCGGTGCCAGCGCGGCATCTGCTGCCATGAACGCCAGAGCCATGTCAAACATGCCTAGCCGCTCAGGGAGGCAGGCAAGCAGGCCGTATCGCCCACATCAAAATCAGAATCAATCAAAAGAAACAAAAGCCAATGACCAGGCCGATTCAGGCACTCTCGTAGCAATGGCCTCTGGTGGCAAACAACTGGGCAGCTGCCCCCTCAAGCATACTGATGTGCAAGCTGAAATATCAGGCTACATAGCCAGAGTGACAGTTAAACAGGTTTTCCAAAATCCTTTCAAAGACAAAATCGAAGCCGTCTATACCTTCCCTCTGTCAGAGAACGGCGCTGTCGACGAAATGCAAATGAAAGTTGGCTCAAGAGTAATCAAGGGCAGCATCAAAAAACGCGAAGAAGCAAGACAAATTTATGATCAAGCACGAGCCAATGGCTATGTTGCTTCACTGCTAGATCAAGAGCGCACCAACATTTTCACTCAATCAGTCGCCAACATTGAGCCCGGCAAAGAAATAGAAATCACAATCAAATACATAGAAACTCTTCCATATGAAGCTGGCAAATTCAGCTTCACTTTCCCAACTGTAGTGGGGCCAAGATTCATCCCCGGTGAACCGGTCGGCAAATCAGGCGGGGGCTGGGCGGATGACACCAATCAAGTTCCTGACGCCTCTCGCATCACACCAAATGTAGTGGCAGCAGGACAGCGTGCCGGTCATGATATTTCAATCAATGTTCACCTCAATGCCGGCATGCCGGTCTCACAAATTTCTTCCAAACTACACGAAGTACAGGTACACAACACTGGTAATAGCCAGGCTGACATCAGCCTCACCGACAAAGCTACTATTCCAAACAAAGACTTTGTTCTGAGCTGGAACGTAGCTGAAGATGCGCTCAAGAGCGGCTATGTTACTTACCGTGACCCATCAGCCAAAGATGGAGCTGGCTACTTCACGGTGATGTTAATTCCACCCAAGCGAATCACACCAGACAAAGTAGCGCCAAAAGAAATGGTATTTGTTATTGACTGTTCCGGCTCACAGAGCGGTGCGCCATTGAACAAAGCCAAAGAAACCATGCACTACATATTAGATCACATGAATGCCAATGACACCTTCCAAATCATTGCCTTCAACAGCACCCAGTCACAATTCGCCGATAAGCCTCAACCTGTCAGCGCCGAGATGAAGACCAAAGCCCGCCACTTCATCGACAATCTGCAAGCCAATGGAGGCACCTGGATGGCTCCAGCCGTGGAGAAAGCTTGCGCCATTCCAGCCGACGGCAACCGTCTACGCATCGTTACCTTTATGACTGACGGCTACGTAGGCAACGACTACGAAGTGATGGGCATGATCAAAAAGCTCAGAGGAAAATCACGTTGGTTCTCCTTCGGCACCGGCAACAGCGTCAATCGCACACTAATCGACGGCATGGCTAAAGAAGGTGGCGGCGAAGCTGAATATGTTCTGTTGAACAGCTCAGCAGAAGAAGTAGGCAAGAAATTCTACGACCGCATTTCTACTCCAGTGCTAACCGATGTAGAAGTAAAAGTAGATGGAGTGACAACCAAAGAGGTTTATCCCAAAGAAGTCTCAGACGTTTGGGCAGAAAAACCACTCTACTTCAAAGGCAAATATATCAAAGGTGGCCAGGGCACCATTGTGCTAAAAGGCTTTGCCGCCGGTAAACCATACGAGCAAAAAATCAATGTACGCTTCCCTGAATCTGATACCAAAAACCGTGGCGTCGCTTCAATGTGGGCTCGCGCCAAAGTTGACAGACTGATGAGCGAAGACTGGTTCGGCGCCCAATCAGGCCAAGCCAACAAAGAAATCAAAGATGAGATAACAAATGTCGCTCTAGATCATCACATTCTCACGCAATACACTTCATTTGTTGCAGTTGACGAAAGCAAAGTAACAAAAGGAGATCCAGCCAAAACTGTCAACGTCGAAGTAGAAATGCCTGATGGTGTCTCACGAGAAGGAGTATTCGGTAAAGGCAATGAGGGTAGAGCAGTTGCCATGGCTCGACCGATGGCCGCCATGCCAGCTCCGTTTATGAGCGGATCAAGAGCGAAGGGAATAGCATTCGGCTTTAGTGCTGGCGCTGGAGGCTCCGCTGGCGGTGGCGGAGGACAAAGCTATGGCCAACCATCTGTTAGCCGTCGCCAAATGGCAACCAACGCTATGCAGTTCCAAATCGTAAATGCATCACCGAACGTAAACCTTAAAGCATCTCTTCCAGGTGCTGAGCAAGCCTTCTCTAAAGCTCCGCGCCAGTTCTCCAGCGCAGACTCTAGCAACGGTCCAACCGGCGCGCCACTAGCAAATGTCAGCGAGAAGAAGGAAATGGTTGATCAACTGCGGGACAGAGAAGCCGACAAGAAACTAGCCAAAGACGATGCCTCTAAACTCAAACCAACCAGTGAGGAAATCTTCGACACTAGCAAAATGTCTCAACCTCTAGCCGCAGGGCTGGTAAGCACTGGTAAAAACAAAAACACAACCCTGAACACCGCACGCAAAGGCGACCGATACTTGTTGGCAATAACCATCAAAGACTTCACCAGCGAAATCGAGAAAATCTTGAAAGCGCTTGGTGTGGAAATTGTATCGAAAGACGCGGCGAAGACTGATGCTCAAGGTAAGAAAACAACAGTGGTAAGGGCCTATCTAAAACTCAACAAACTAGAGGCTCTGGCCAAACAAGATTTCGTTTTACATATCGACCTTGCTTCGGACCGCAAGTAGAGACTGTAATCTGAAAACAAAGGACCGCCTGCAAAGGCGGTCTTTTTGTTTTCAGATTGCAGTGGCATTCATCAGTATTATCACGATTGCAGAGGTAGGCATCGGCAACTAAGCTTATCTGACTAAGCTGGAAAAATTAGTGGTTAGCAAACTGACTCTCATTCTGATATCAATAGTAATCGGCATTGCTGCCGCTACTTTGTATCAACAGGACGAATGGAGCAGGCTGACATCCAAGGGCGAAGAAGAATCCAGAAACGGTCAATATAATCAAGCAAAGGCTAATTTTACAGCGGCTCTGATACTCGTTGATAAACCCGGTGGTGATCAGTCAAAGCTGATTGAGAGTCTGAGAAATCTTGCAAGCCTGAATCACCATCCCTCTCAGAGAGCCTATGCAGAGTCACTACTGAGAAGAGCTTTAGTGGTCGCCGACACCAATGAAAAAGGCAACACTTACAAGCCGCTGATACTCTGGGAACTTGCTTGGGTGCTTGACTCGCAGCAACGCAAGGCTGACTGCCGAATTGCTAGACAGCAAGCGCTAAAAATATGGCTGAGCAGCCCTGGTCCTTATCCGCCAGAAGCTGAAATCTGCATGAACGCAGTGGCAAAAGACTATGCAGCAATTGGCCAATACAATGAAGCAGAACGAATCTACCTGCAATCAATGTCAAACAGAAAGGTCAATCGGCTCTGCACCTATACCGGTCCGCATCAAGATACGGCCGATATATACAACATGGCCGAGTTAGAACTCAGCCGCAAAAATTATTCTTCGGCAGCAGAGTATTTCAAGCAGTTAGGTACGATTGGCACACTGGAAGCCGGAACTGCACTACAGAGAATTCACCCAGAATTACAGCGAGCGGCAGATATGTACTGCCGAGCCGGCAACTACAAAGCAGCAGAAGAGCTCTACATTCATGCGCTAAAAGCTCTAGAAAACGACAAATCAAGCGAGCACAAGTCAGAATTCTCGTGTCTCTATAGCTTAGCGTTACTCTATGACGTCCAAGGGAAGTTCGACAGAGCAAAGCCACTCTACAAATATTGTTTTGCCAGATGCAAAGAAATAGACAAGAAATATCCCTGCTACGTACCGGAAGAATTTTCAACCATATCTACTTTCCTCAACGACACCCATCAAGCACAGAAGGAAGAAGAGTTAGTTAGCCACAACTTGCAACTCTGCGAGGATGTACTCGGTAGCACTCATATACTTACCACAATTTATTTGGGTCTTAGGGCATACCAGTATGAAGAGCAAGGCCAATTTAAGCAATACCAGCAAATTCTTGAACGCATACTAAGCAACAACAAGAAAAATTACGGCCCCAATAGCGGACGAGCCTGCAACAGTCTTTATCTACTTGGCCAGCTCCACCTCAGAACGGGAAACCTGTCCGAAGCTCAGCGCTACTTAGAGCAAGCTCTTGAGCTAGACAAGAAAGGAGACAGTGACGTGAGCGACAGCTCGCACATTCGCACAGCCCTAGCCGCACTCTACAACAAGCAAAAGAGACCAGAGAAAGTAACTCCGCTGCTAACAGATATTCTTAAAAACGAGCTGCACATAATCGCTGTGCAAGAGGAGGAGTTTGGCGACAATTCACCACACCTAGCTATCGAACTCCAATCATGCGCCGAAATCTACTATCTAATGGGCAAGTACCCGCAGGCTTTCGGTCTAATAAAAAGAACTGCTACTCTGCAATTGAGCGACCCAAGTCTGCCGCCACAAGAGCTAGTCGGGGCACTCGCATATCACGCCGAGCTCTTACGAAAAATGAACTACATAGCAGAAGCTAAGGAGCTGGAATTCAAGGCAAAGAAGGTAATTGAGCAACTGGCTTCTAAGGGCAAAACTGAGCTAAAGTAACCGCCTGACCACCAATGTGTCAAAATGGCCTATGTCAAATGCAGTGAAAAACTGCTCAACAGGAATCCTGTGCCCGAAGAATCGCCCTACGCCGTCCTAAAGCTACCAGACTACAGATTGCTTCTGATGAGCCGTCTGCTTGTTACGATTGCCGTTCAGATTCAAGGCATTGCCGTGGGCTGGCAGATTTACTCCATCACTAATAGCCCACTCGCCCTTGGTCTAGCGGGTCTGACCGAGGCCATACCGGCTATCGGAGTGGCTCTCTACGCCGGCCACGTCGCTGACATTGTTGACCGCCGCAAAATCGTGCTCTGGGCCGTGGCTTCTTTGGTTGTGAGCATGGCCATTCTCACCATCTGCACATTGAGCACCCACCACAACCCAACCCTTCTAATCTGTATATTTTCGATTATTGCCTTGTCTGGGGTATCGCGCGGCTTCTATGGCCCGGCAATTTTCGGCATCGTCTCAGATATTGTCCCCCGACCACTCTTGGGCAACGCCGCCGCCTGGAACAGTACAGTGTGGCAATCATCAGCGGTAGCGGGCCCAATCTTAGGGGGCGTGCTCTACGCCTGGCTCCATGCGCCTTACACATACTTGGTTTCAACAGTGATGCTAATGGCAGCTTTCGTTAGTTTCTGCCAGGTGAAGTCGCGCACAGTGATCACACCGAAGAAGTATGAAAGTGTTTTTGACAACATCAAAGAAGGCTTAGATTTTGTCTTCAAGAACCAAGTGATTCTTGGTGCCATGGCCTTAGACCTATTTGCCGTGTTATTTGGCGGGGCCGTAGCCCTGCTACCAATTTTCGCCAAAGAGATATTTCACTGCGGCCCCGAAGTATTGGGCATGCTCAGAGCGGCACCATCAGTGGGCTCTATGGTGACAGCCATAGTACTTACTCACCGACCAATCACCCATAATTCAGGCAAAATATTCATGCTGGCGGCAGCTGGCTTCGGTGCTTGTATGATTGCCTTTGGCCTGTCTACGAATCTTTATTTATCGCTCGTGATTCTCACCATAAGTGGTGCCTTAGATGGAATAAGCGTCTGGGTACGCAGCACAATTTTCCAACTAAAAACACCAAACGAAATGAAAGGCCGTGTCTCGGCAGTTAACAACATGTTCATTGGCTCATCAAATGAAATCGGCGAATTCGAATCGGGTGTCACAGCCAAGATCATGGGCTTAGTGCCATCAGTGGTATTTGGTGGAATCATGACACTAATTGTAGTGCTTGTGACGAGCATCAAAGCCCCCAAACTAAGACACCTGAATATCCACGAACTCTATAAAGAACAAAGCGAAGAACTTTCGCAGAAGTAGAAATCTATGATTGTGGAAAGCAAATGTGCTTCTACTCAAGGAGTAGAGCGGGCTTAGCGTCTTGTCGAAACTGACTGAAGCACTCATGCAAGAAGGCTCGCGGAGTTCTCCCTAAGGCTCTCAAAGCTTCTCGATGGTCAACAACAAAGACACCGGATATGCCAAGAAATACGGCGCTCCAGAAATAATAGATAAGCCAACGAGCGAAGCGGGGGCAAGGCGACATCTCCTTGCGCATAAAGCTCCAGTGAAACTTAAGGTGCGCTATTTCATCAAGCACAATGTCTGAAAAGATAGCGCGCAAGCATGGCTCGGGAAGTCTATCAGCACAGGCCTTATAGAAGCTCTTGCCGACAATTTCTGCAGTCAAAATAATGAAAATCTCGGTCTTCAGACCAAGCAAATGGCGCATGGTGACAAAAGCATAGTCAGACCAGTGCCAAGTAATAAGATAGCCATCCATCAATTCAATAACACGCGCGAGGATCTTAGCGTGGCCGTTCTCCTCTTTTATAAACAGATCAATGCACTGTTCATAAAGGGGATCATTGAGAGTTTTGGCATATTGCCGCAAATGAGTGCCATCGCCTGTTTCACCGATCTGGAAACGCTGTAATGATTTGATAAAAGGAACACGAACAGAAAATGGAATATCTAAATACTGCGGCCAAATAATTGGCTGTTTATTCTTTTTATTGTTCTCAAAATAGGCAAACCATTCTACTGACGAAAAGACCTTGCGGTCGAAACCGTCCTCAGTTGCCGTATTTGGAGCATCCTCTTCGGGTGGTTGGAGCAATCGCTGTGAAGTCATCCTGTAATCCTCGCCATATAGGTTCGTCTACTCTTGACCGTGTATCAACTTTTGAGCGCTCCATATGAGCCTAACAGAAGAGGTCAGAACACGAGGTAAACAAACGACTTGCTTTGATCGCTTCAAACAAACAGCGAGTTAAGACGAAGAAGATCGATGTAAGCAGCGCGATCTATTTTCGCCAACCGCTCTAATCTTTCTTATCACCAAGAGGCAAAGCCAAGACCCTGGCCAGCTTTGAACTATTAAGTAATTCGGTGCCATGATGCTTTGTGCAACAATACCGCCAGCTTAAATTTGTAGAATTACACCAAAATTTCGTAAATACCGAGGCGGCGAATTCCAACTGCCGAGGCAAAATTGAACTCCCCCGTTTTACATAGAGGCCTTTGCGTGGACGCATCTGACTCATCAAATAGCTCGCAGGCCGATAAGGCTCGCAGCTTCTTCGGCAATGAATGCCCTCTTCAGCCAGGCCCTAACGAGCTGCCGACCTTAGATGTGGGCCGCAACACCCAGGGCTGCCAGTACAGAGACTTCTCGCAGCCAGACACAAGCTCGGGCATGGATATCCTCGCCCTTTACAAAGAGAAGCGACCAAGCATCGTGCAGTTAAAAATGGATGGCCACAAGGACAAAGGCGGACAGTCCATACCCGAAAACTGGGGTGGAACAGCATTCATGGTAGCAAAGGAAGCGAACAGCTGTCTGGCCATAACCGACAACCATGTGGTCAACGGCGTTCCCAACGTTAATGGCATTCCAGATAAACGCACAGCGGTGATAAACACCGGTGAAAGTTTCGATGCAAAGGTCATTGCCACAGACAAGAGCCAAGACCTGGCACTAATTGAAATTGCGACCGGCGATAAAACAGCAGCAATATGCAAGCCTCTAGAAATAGTCGACAACAAAATGGATCAAGCCAACGTTCCAGCAGTGGCTATAGGCCAAGCTTATACCTCCGGCGGCTTCTTTGTTGCCGAAGGAACATTCGATGGCATGAAGAAGCGCGGCGACGCAAAACCAGCGCCAGCGCCTCTGCCTGGTGAGGATGCCGACAGAGATGTACAGGTCTTGACCATGCATGTGCGCCCCGGGGTCTCCGGCGCGCCAGCATTTGAAAAGGACGGAAAAGTAGCCGGGGTCATAGACATGGGCGGCGGGCTAGGCTTTGCCATCAGTACTCCCATAACCAAGCAGACAATTATTGATTTGAAGGCGAAGAAATAAGGCTCTGTGGAGCTATTCAATGCTTTATTGCAGCTCAACATGCCGGCAATCGAGCTCTTGCGGCCTTATTAAAGGAACCTTTAATAAGGAATTTCGTTATTAAAGGAAAAGGCCTTATCCTTTAATAACGAGGTCGCTTTGCAAAGCCAACTTTAATTGAATGGGTAAAATATGACTACAGCAGAATCAAATCGACTCAAATGTTCCTTCTGTGGCAAGACCCAAGAAAAGGTGAAAAAGCTAATCTCTGGACCAGGAGTCTACATTTGCGATGAATGTGTTGATCTTTGCAATGAAATACTAGAAGAGGAAGTCTTCGAGGTAGATGGGAAGACAGGGGCCAGATCCGGCTCGCCACCTCCCGTAAGGATCGACGAGCGCGACTTGCCTGAATTGACTGTTTGGAGCAGCAAACTGAGCAAAATAAAGTCGCTAACTGCCGATCAGTGGCGCGGGCAAAAACTTGACGATGATACTGGCGATGAAGCAGCCCTGGTCTCTGTAGCATGCGTAGGCTTGGAAGAACTGCTCGATTACTATCGAAGGAATAGCATAGAAGCCGGAGTGGAACCTATTCTACGCGCACTGCTGCATTTAAAAGAACGACTCGCCGGAAACGCCAGCCCAGAGCTTGTACCGTTCTTAGAACAATTAGCAGTGTTTTACTCAGACAGCAGAGACTATCATATTGCCGCTTCATTACTTGAATGGCTTTTAGAAATTGGCTTCATTCATGAGGTCATCGATGAAGCAAGACAGAGGCAATATGCCTTAAACCTGGTCAAGATCTACATGCGCCTTGGTAAGACAAACGAAGCAGACAAATTACTTGATGGTCTAAAGTAAAAAATCAGCGTCGCTCAACTTCGGATTAAGACTGACGCGATCGAAACTCAGCTCTGTTTCGGTATGCAGTGCCGAATGCTTAAAGGTCGTACCTTCAACTTTTTCGTCTTTAAGTGGACTGAGGATAGCGTCAAAGAATTCTCCTGTTTTTGCGATGGCACCAAAGACTTCTTTAGAAAACTCTGTATTAACAGGTCTCGTGGTTATTTCAATTGCATGAATGAAATAACTAATACTAGAAACAGTCAAACGTACAATACCAGCAAAGCCAAGATCACCTTCCAAGAAGAGCTTGTTCGACTGTTCTTTCACTTGCACCAAGCGAAAACTATTGCGCTTGATGTACCAGAGACAATTTTCTTTAGGGTTCAAACAAAAGCGTATAAATGAGAATAACTCCTCTGGAATGTTAGCAGCCCGAAAAACAGTCCAGGCTGACGGAATGTCCGAAGAACCTACAAATTTGGCGCGCTCATCACCAGGCCCTTTGACAAAAACGGAACTGCCGACGAACTTAAACTTGACGTCACTATCGTGAAAAACCAAGATGATTTCATTTGGTTTACGATACGAAAGCTGAAAAGCGCGGCTAGTTGTACCACTCCCTTTCGAATCATCAAGGAAACGCCAGTCTTTGACCCAGTTTCCATACAAGACAAAAGTATCCAAATCTCGCACTACAAAAAATGACTTCTCTAGAATATCTTGAGCGTTCATTAGACAGTCCGCTCCTTTACACTATCTTTTGCGGTGTCCTTTAGCTCATGGGTCGGCAAAGCGACATAGCAAGAAAGGTATGTCTCACGCTCAAAGCAAGGTGGTTTCTTTAGAAAAGGATTTATCGGAACAAACTTAACCCAGCCAGGAAGCTTATCGACGAAGGTGCGCTGACCAAAACCAACCAAGGCATAGTCATTTTTGTCTACGACAAGAAACTGCTCACTGTTATATATGTTTGAGCCGACCAGCCAAAAATATCGATCTTCACTCCAATCGAATTTCTCTCTCAATACTTGCACGAGCGGAATATGTGCCGTTTTCTCTGCATCTTCAAGAAGAAAACGATGGCGGCCACGATAGAGGCCTTCTTCGTCGTCACGTCCGGCAAGAAAAAACCATAGGTCCAAAAAGCCCGTATATGGCGCTGCCAAAAAGCGATTATCAAGGCTAAGGCGCTTTGGTGAATACAATTTGCTCGCTAACTCGCCAGACTGGCGAACCAAGAGATTGTTAGGCAAGAGCTTGGCGCTGAAATCGCGCGCTGGCGGTGTGCAATGGGAAGCCTCGATAGACAATTCAACCGGCGGACGGAACTCAATCGCCAAGTCAAACTTAACTGGAGCAATGTCAGACTCAGTCTCATAAAAAACTTCGCCCACACCCTGACCACTAAAATATTTGCCTTTTCGCAGCTGTAGCCAGGATTGCTCAATCACTTCATAGGCGTCACGTTTAGTTTTACTTTCCAAATCAACCTTTCAGAAACTGTCGATAAACCGATCATAACATCAAGCCAAATTGCAATTTTGCCGGGTTTGTGCACTCAGCCAATCTTCACCACACTAGTATTCTTCCCACCCTTTGACCACAGTTCTGACACAACGGCTCACTAACATGCAGCTATGGTCAAGGGTTAGTCTTACCAATCAAATAGTAAAACGCAATGAAGAATTAAGGGATTTAGCCTATGCGCACAAAGCTCAGAGCAAGATTGAGACAACAACGACGTACAAGCCGTACAAGCAACGTGCACAACATAATGGCAGCGCGCTTAGAAGCAAAACTAGACGGAAAACTAGACGCAAAAATAAATGAAGAACGTGCCAATAGTCCAAGAACTCGCTTCAACTGGCAGGTGCTGGCTGCCACCTGGCTAGGTGAAATGTTCGACGGTATGGACGCTTCAATTTATGTACTAGTAATGTATCAGTGCCTTTCTGAATTAATCGGCTCTAGCGCTCACAGTACAGTGGCACCCATCGGGGCGACAGTGCTGGCAATTTTCATTGTCGGCTGGGTAGTCGGCGGCATTTGCTGCGGCATACTAGCCGATTACTACGGCCGCTCCAAGGTGATGCTGGCAACGATTCTCGTCTATGCAGCCGCCAGCGGTCTTTGTGCCCTCGGCCATAACTGGGTTGAATTAGCTTGCTACCGTTTTCTTGTTGGCTTCGGCATCGGTGGCGAAATTGGCCTAGGTGCAGTTCTTGTAGCAGAAACTTTCAAAGGTCGCTCGCGACTTCATGCCGCTTCCTTCATTGCCAGTTCCTTTGCTGCAGGCTATCTACTGGCGGCAGTGGCCAATCTCTATCTCGGTCATCTGGGTTGGCGTTATCTCTTTCTCCTAGGCGTTACACCAGCTCTGGTCACGCTCTACTTCCGCACGAAATTGAAAGAGCCAGAACACTTCGAACAAGTAAAAAGAGCGAAGCTGATAGAAAGAGAGATTGCAAGAGCCTACGGCAGCAAAGTTATCCATGAGCCCTTTACTTTGCCTCAAATATTCTCCCGTCAAAACCTGGCCAAAACCCTGGCAGCAATTGGCCTTTCCACGCCAGCTATCGTTGGCTACTGGGCGGTTCTCTCATGGCTTCCAGCCTGGGTAACGCAGATGGTTGGCGGAGAAGCCATCGTTGAGCGCAGCGTCACGGCTGTAGCCCTCAATATTGGTGGATTAATCGGCGCCCTTGGTGCCGGCCTGCTGGTGGAAAAGATCGGCAGAGCCAAAAGTTTTCGCCTGGCCAATTGCGGAGCGCTTCTTTGTGGTCTGATTCTCTTTGGCACCATTAAAGAATATGGTCTTCTACTATTGAGCGTTGCCTTTCTCCTTGGCTTCTTTGCTCAAATGCTTTTTGCTCTTCTATTCATCTATGTGCCAGAGCTGTACGAAGCTAAAATTCGCTGCACTGGAGTTACCACCAGCATCACCGCCGGGCGTATATTTGCGGCCATGGCAGCCATACTTGGTGGTCAAATAATCGCTTGCCTCAATGGTTCATATGCCAGTGCAGCTATCTTGTTTTCTAGTGTTTACTTTATTGGCGCCATAGTTAGCTTCTTCTTGCCAAAGCATAAAGAAGAAGTTTCTTCATACGCTAATTAAGAAGCTCTGAGTCACGAGCAAAAGCTACGAGCCAATTAACAATGGCCGGAACAAGCAAACCAAATTTAATCAAAAACACTCCTATATGAGCCTTCCGACGCGCTCTATGAAGAGCGATTGGATTCATAAAAATCGAACGCTGATAAGCGAAAAGGCCAACCAAGAAAAGCACTAAACCAAAGGCTAAAGCTGATAGCTCAAACGAACTAGCGACAAGATTGAGCAAGGCTTCTACATTCGCCAGCATGTTACAACGCACTGTCCCGGGCAAACCTACAATTAACACGGCTTCTTGTGGTTCCATACCAATGTTACTCCAGCTCTATACAAAGAACATAAAGCAAGAAAGAAAGCTGAAACAGAGGATTAGCCCTGAATATAGCTCAGTGTATCCGCAGCTCTTCAGCATGACGAAGGTCTGAACCCAGGAAAAGTTGAGCGCATTAGATACACAGTGAAAGCAACTGATGTTGGCTTCCAGCGGATCAAAGCTAGCGACATCGCTGAGCACTTTGCCAAACTTTGCAGTCACAACTTGGTCACGCCAAGGTCACATGTCAGTCTCGCCTCATCAGTATTATTCAAATATGAGCTGCGGTACGGCAAAGCCACCAGCGAGAGCTTCTCTCAACAGGCGGAACAAACTAGACATTGTCGGAATTTTCTTGAGGACAAACAAATGGCTGATTTTACTAATCCTGAACTTTTCGATAGACCAGTGGCCGATGCTTCAAATCAGTCGACTCACGCAAGAATATTCGAAGATGCCTATTCTACAGGTGCTGGAGTTTCATCTAAGGTGAGTGATAAGCTGACAGGCAGCACGACCCAACCAACATATGCTCTCTCTGAATTCATTCCAGAGAACTCTCAGTATATGCCGCTTGCCATTGACCTGATTGATGATATCGCCAATGGTGGCTATGGTTCTAACTATAAAGAAGTCAATGAACTATCCAAAACTGAGCGTTTTCAGCTAGCTAACGATATGCACGATATTGCCAAGCAATTCAATGACCACTATAAGCTTGTTCCCGGCAAAGATATTGGTGCACTGGCTGTGGAGGCGCAAGTAAACACTGGCACAGAATTTGTAGTAGACATCGACGTGGTGAGAACACAAGAGTTCATTCCATCACCAAGGCAGGAGCGCCTCGATGTCTACGATCCCGGTTTTTGGACCTTTGAAAAAGGTTGCGGTAGAAAGATAGATATGAAGCAGGCACTAAATGAACGCACATATCAATACGAAAAACTTGCTGAAGCCATGTATGGACATGAATATCTTAATCTGATCGAGGAGGCCGGTGCGTCTAGCGTGCGGCGGAACTATCTTGAAGCCAGCCTTGATAGTGTTAACGAAAGAGCCGCAACTCAGATGATAAAAGACCTTTATCGAGGTGGTGAAGACTTTGATGGCCTAAGAGATTTACTCAAGGACAATCTCATTGCTAACATTGAAAAGCCTCATCAAGCTAGACGGACCACATACACAGAGCCGCTCTTCGCCGCCTCTAGATTTCAACGGGCGCCAATCCAAGACCTGCAGATCTTAATCGACGAATTAGACGCTGGATTAAGATGAACCGGATAATCGGCCCAGAGATAACTCCACACGGCCAAAGGCTGAGGGAATCGATACCTACGACCCAGATTTCTGGACGTTGAGGATAGGCTGGTTCTGATGGCTTAGTCTCTATGACTGGCAGGAAAAATCATGCGGATAAAAAGAATCAGGCCGGTACAAATCATATAGATACACACCGGGATGCTAAAACCGGGCTCAATTACAGCCTCACTTGGGTTAGCAGGATTATATGAAACCCTTATGTTCTTACCGATTTCAGGGTCTACACCGTTATAGCTAACGACCTGATTGCCAAGATTGAACTCCATGCCAACCCGCGAAAAAGTCAGCTCTAAAGAGTGTTCAAAATTAGTAGTGTATTTCTTCGAACCGACTTGAAATGCAGCGGTACGGCCAACCTTCAGATCATTTTTCACAACAACAGCATTGGCTACGGGCCATTTAGCGCTATTGCTAGCATCGTTGAAGGCGGGAACAGCCAGGATAAGTGCTATTACAGCGGGAATTAATGCAAAAATGAAACTCATATTAACGCCCCGAAACAACTACATCATTTTTTATTTCTACCACACGCATTGCATAGTACGCCACAGCAGCTACAAGCCAAGACTGCACTGAGCAGATACCAACAAAAAGTGATTCTAAACCAGGAATCACCCCAGCAGTGCAGATACCCACAAGCAGGCCAAGGTGAGAAGCAATAAAGGCAGGCCAGCGAATAGCTGGCAACTCATTCATAGGTACGACCACAGAACTATTATCGGGCAAATTATAGAGCCGCTTAATTACAAATTCTTCGATGATCATAATCACCGTCATTACCGGAATGATTACACAATTGAGCGATGCAATTGACTCTAGGGAGCGGCTTGAGCCAGCTTGCGCTAGCCAGGCAGCGAAAGCAGAAGAGGCACCAGCAAGAATAATGACAGCGACCTTATGGGGTAATTGTTTGAGATTCTCTAAGGCATTGATCATGCCGTACATATTGGAATCGTTAGCAGCGCAATAGTTTGCAATCAGCACAAGAGCGGCAAACAATGCCACTCCACCAAAAGAATAGACATTCATATAATTAGTGGCAGTAATGTAATCGGTGATACCAGAAAGCCTTGCCACCATCCAACCAGTAGCGGGGAAAATTACTTCACCCACCAGCAAAGCAGCAATCAGCGAATAGACTACAAATTTTTTATTGGGTTTGCTATAACGCCAGTAATCAGGCTCGTTGCCCCAAACTGCAAAACCAATAACAAAGCTAGAAACCAGAGTCAATGCCGACATGAATGAAACTGGAGCATGGCCAGACACTGAGGAAGCAGTCAAGGCATCGATTGGTACAGTCGGGACGACTTTACAAAAGGTGTAGCCAACCCAAAGCACCAGAAGCGGTGCAGCAAAATAGCGGGCGAAATTAGCGACGCCTTGAAAACCAAAAAAATTATTGACTGCCATAAGCATAGATAAGCAAGCAGCAAAGAGCGGCACCGGCCAATTGATATGAAACAAGCCCTTAAGCGCATCGGCACAGAGCACTGCGTCGATAGCGTACCAAGCAGACATCAACCAAATGGCATGAAACGAGACCAGCCAGGTGCCATAGCGTCCAAAAGTCTGTCTCGTCAAAACCGAATAAGTAAGACCGCTGCGCACACCAAGCCAAGCTGCTGGCACCGAATAGATCAAGAGAAAGAAGCAGCTCAATATCGAGCAAGTCAAAACCTGTCCGAGAGTGAGCCCCTGCTTAAACCATTGAAAGCCAATCAAGACTGTCGGGAAGGCAGTCACCATGGTAATCCACAACAGTGTCATGGTGATTGGACCGCGGCGTTCGCCTAGAGGAACAGCGTCGAGAATATGATCATCGCCGCTGTTCATTCATTTTTCTCCAGCAGCGCCAGAAGCAGCTTTTCCACCTCGGGCCACTCGCTGTCGAGTATGCGAAACCAGGCAGTATCTCGGTTGCGTCCTTTTATGATGAAGTGACTTTCCTGAATACCTTCGAATTTAAAGCCCATGCGCAAAGCGGCTTTGCGTGACCGCAAATTGAGAGCATCACATTTCCACTCCACTCTTCTATAACCCAAATTAAAAGCATGCTGCAGAAGCAAATAAGTAGCTTCTAAATTGGCTTTGGTGCGCTGCACAAGTGGGCTATACCAGATGTTTCCCAGTTCAACTTTGAGGTGGTTAGGAAAATTATTGAGATAGTTGACTACACCAATCTGTTTATTGGTAGCCACATCAAAAACACAATAACAAAGACCGTTCTCAGCTTTCTCTTGAGCAAAGAGAAAGGCCGCCATCTTGCAGCTCGTCGGAAAAGGGCCAGCCGACATATAGCGCCAAATCAGAGCATCGGCATTATAACTATCAATTTTACGCTCACCAAGCTCAGCAGCAGAACCGTTTGAAACAGCAAATAGAGCTTCGTTATCGCGCTGCAAATCAATCGGCACAAGCTTAACGTGCCGACCAACAAGGGTTACAGCCGCAGGCTTAAGCGGCAAAGAATTGCTTTTTGCAATCAACTCAGCTGGCAGCAATTCCGATACTTCGAACCCAGCTTCACTCAAGAGCGGCACTCACTTCTAGCTCTAGTTCTTTTGAGGCTTCAAGTGTTGCTTCACGCAGAATCTCCGCGATAGAATCGATCCAATCGCTGTGTTCATGCTTAATGAAACATGAGCGGAGAACAGTAACACTATCTTGGTCCCAATCTAACATCATATTTTCTTCAAGCAGAGAGCTAGGCAAAGTTGCCAGAGCTAAATGCAAATTCTTGGCTGCAGCAACCTTAAACACTCGCCGAGACAAAGCCGAAACAACGCTGGCCTTGGCCATCTTTGCCTTCAAAGTCGCACTCATAGGTATCGGGACGTAAATGAGAATATCCAAATCAGGCTTAAGTGGCAGGAAGAACTTAGCACTAGAATCAGAATTCGAAATCGAATTCAATTTGTCATACATCTGCAATGCCGCTTGTCTGCACTTTTCAATATTGACTGCAAACTGGCCACCCTTGAGCAAGGGAAACATTTGCTGAGTAGCCCAGAGTGCGGCAGCCGAGGCACCAGGCCTCGAACACTCAAGACTAATTTCACCGAGATGCAAATCAGCCGAACTAAAATAGGTGTAGGGCGAATCATGTTTATAAAGAGCGCCCACAGCAGGATCTTTAAACAAAACGCAACCACAACCATAAGGCTGATAGCCATGTTTGTGTGGATCAATCACCACAGAATCAGCTTCCTTTATCAAGGCGTAGGTTTCAGCCGCAGCCTCATCTAAGTTTCCTGCCAAAATAAAGTAGCCACCATAAGCGGCATCAACATGAATACGGAACTGATACTTATCGCGCAGCTTTAGAACGTCTTTTAGTGAGTCGACAGAGCCTGTCGATGTAGTTCCGGCTGTTACCACCACAGTGCCAACATTGCCTTGAATTAGATGTTCTTCTAGCGCAGCCATGTCCATGCGACCGCCAGGACCCACAGCAACCTTTGCGAACTCTAGACCCAGTACCGCACTGATGCGACTATGGGTATAGTGCGCCTGTTCTGAAGCAAGAATAGTCTTGCCCGGGTGCAAAGTTCCCGCCACCCACAAGGCTTCTAAATTAGCCATGGTGCCACCCCCGCACAGATGGCCCAGATGCTGCTCGAAACCAAACATTGAAGCAATGTTGGCTACAGCTTCTTTCTCTAAAGCAGAAGTGGCTCTGCCCCCATCTAAAGCGTGATTGTTGGGATTGACCCAAAGACTAAGCATGTAAGCTAAACGAGCAATTGAGTGTGGCGGCTTGAGCATCTGCCCAACATAGAGCGGATGCTGATAAGGGTAGTTATCTTGCAAGCGCTCGGCGAGATCGAGCATAACCACTCGCAGTCTATCAACATCAACTTCTGCTTCAAAAGGAGGAAGATCAGCGAAACCTTCCTCCATTTTATTGACAGCTTCTTCAAGCAAATGCAAACTTCTAGTCTCAAACAGCATATTTAATCCACTTTGCCGGGGCCGCGCTAGCAAAAGCAAAAACTATAGCAATTTGCGGGGAATAAGATACATACCCGCCGGTTTAATCTAAAGGTTCAAAGGAAGTCAAAGGCGTTTTGAAGAGGATACCCAATGGCAGACCAGGTCAAAGATGACTCCAATGCAGCAGCAGAAGCGTCCCCTCTTTTCGCCGAGCTACCGGGTTCTTTTAGCGCTGGAAACATTCTAGACAAGAAGGCCCCAGGTTCAAATGACCAGAGGCAATCACAGCTGAACGAGCTCTTGTTCAGCTCCCAGATCACGGCTACGGAAGGTTTCATCAAACCACCTTACCCCGAGCAAAAGGCAGAGTTTAAACCATACACGGCGCCAGAGCCGTCTTTAGTAGAAAATCAAGTAGAACTGCCCAAAGAGGTTCCAATACCAAGGCCACGGCCGGACAATCTGAGAAGAGAGAGCGATTCAGCACCAGAAACATCTATTCGCCCCAAGGCAAGGCCAGAAGAACTGGGCGCGAAGCAGCAGCCCCTAGAGTCGGTGCCGATACCCAAACCACGACCAAGTGACCTCGATACAGCATACACAATCCGGCCAAAACCGCGTCCGCTCAACAAGGAACAGAAAGCCGTACTACAGGAGCTAACGGGCTTTAGATACAACAACCCGGACGGAACACCCTTTGGCGAAGGAATGCAGGCTGCCAAGGAAGTTACTCAGGACTTTGTCAAAGAGCCTAACACCGCCACGGCCCTACCCAAGTACAAAGAGCGCTTCGAACAGGCGATACAGACCTCCGACCAAGCCTACTTTGCCGTCGAAAAAACCCAGGCGCCTGTGATTGCCGCAGCTGAATTGCAATACGGGATGGCCATAACGAGGATTACAGACAGCTATATCCAACTAGATAAGGAAATTGGCAAGCTGCCCGCCGATGCTCAAATTCAAGCAAATAACTTGAAGTTAGCATTGCAAACTCCTGGACAAAGCGAGTCGGCTAGACAAACTTTCGCCAATGACTTCAAAGATTATCCCCAATTTGTAGCAGCTACTCAAAAATGGCTGGATGACAGCGGAACATTTAGACAGGCCGATGCTGAGCTTAGCGCCGCGCGCAAGCCACTAGTAGACGCAGCAAGAGATGAGGCGCTCACGAGGTTCGTTTACAAGAGAGCGGCAGATCTAGCGGGGAACAAAAGTTTAGCTGCTAGCGTTGGCGAAGAAGCGCTTTTAATGGCACGCAGAGCCGTGGAAATTGAACAAAAGGAAAAGCCAAAGGCAGCACAGACGACCGGTGCTTAACTAGTATCAACACTACTTAGGCCGATGAGCTTCGATAATTTTGGCGCTATTCTCATCGAGCCAACGCTGTGCCCCTTCTTGATTGGTGAAATCGCCTTCGCGCTGTGCTTCGCGGGCAGCTTCAATTACAGCCTTAAAATGCGGTCCGGGTTTGATATTCATATTGAGCAGCATATGACCATTAACAATGGGCTTCTCACCAAGCTTACCTGCTTCTTTTAGCTCTTCCAACTTTTGCAAAAGAAACTCTTTGTGAGAGCGTCCAGCGTCATAATTTTTACTGCCAGTGGCATCGGCATGCTGAATCTCAATCAAATCCATGACGTCTGGTCGCTCCAGCAGGGCGGTGAGCTTACCGGGACGCATGACCGTAACTTCGTGCATAGCCATGTGCAAACGCACCAACTCAGAAATGCGCTCTTGTTGATTAGAAGACAGCTTTAGTCTGCGAGCAATTTCTTGGGTAATCTCTGCACCTTTGGCGTCATGACCATGGTTAGAGATGCCACCATCAGGCCAGAATTTCTGCGTTGCCGGCTTACCAACATCATGCAAGAGTCCACCCATCATGCGCTCAAAGTTTCCGCCGGTGAGATTTTTCAAGACCAGTTTCGTATGAGTCCAGACCGTTCCTTCCGGGTGCCATACGGGATCTTGCCGCCCTTTTGGCCCTCTTAACTTATAGACTTCAGGCAAAACTTGTTTCATCAAGCCAGAGTCCATCATAATTTGCATACCGCGCACGGGGTTAGAAGACGTCAACATCCCTTTGATTTCATCGCGCACACGCTCGCTAGAAACAGCATGAATACCAAACGAATTAGCTTTTAGAGCGGCCATGGTCTCGGGATCGACAGTGAAACCCTCATACTTAGAAGCAAAGCGGGGCACACGAAGCATACGTAATTTGTCTTCAGAAAAACGCTCTGCCGGATCACCCACCGAGCGAATTACCTTACGGGCAAGATCGTGCTGACCACCATGAAAATCATAAATTACTCCTGTAACAGGATCTTGGAACATGGCATTAATCGTCAAATCACGACGAGCAGCATCGGCCGATAGAGAGCTGACAAACTGCACGCCGTCTGGCCTGCGGCCATCAGAGTAAGTGCTCTCTGAGCGCAATGTGGCAATTTCAAATTCACGACCATTGACGACCACATTGATCACACCAAAAGCTTTGCCCACTGGAATTACTTTATAGCCTTGATCTAAGAATAGTCTTTCGACCTGATCTGGTGTGGCCGAAGTGGCGATGTCATAGTCTTTCGGCGTCTTACGCATAAGTAAATCGCGCACCGCACCACCGGCGAATACACCAATGTGTTGTTTGTCTTGCAATGTTTGAACCAAGTGAGTGCCAAGCTCTCGCTGATAGGCAGACTCTGCTTCGGGAGTTAACTCAGCAGCCTGCTTTAACTCAGCAAGATCGCCATCCCCATGGCGAGGACCATCTGAATGATCACCATGATTATCATGATCATGGAAATTGCGATTGGGCCGAAACTGCCCCTGACTCTGCTCGAACTGCTTAAACTCTAGGGCCCAATGCTGTTCATAAGTAAGATTGCCGACCTTTAATTTGGGAATTAGGGCCGCCAGCGACTCCACTCCAGCAAGGCTTGCACTGGCGCCGGGTTTAACCGCTGGCGAATTTTCAGCGCCAAATTTCCCCTGGGTCAACTCGCCACGAATCGCCGCCTCGCTGCTGCGAGCCTCAAGTTCCTGGCCTAATCTGGTCTCTCTATATTTTTGCCAAGCAGCATCCCGATTTCCTTCTTTCAAGTTGTCTGCGGCAGCCTTGAACTGTTGCTCAAGAGCTTGAGGCAACTTGTGCTGACTCAAATGCTTCAGCTCATGACCAAGTTCAGCGGCATCGGCACCACTTTTAAGCTCAACGCGACGAGAGCCAAAAGCAAGTGACTGCGGCGCATCCGTTTGCACTCGCGCCCAGGGATTTTCACTCAATATGTTTTTGAACGTGGCTGAACTTTGAACTTCGGCACTAAAGTTATTGGCCACCAGGCGATCAACTGGCACACCCCGACCGACAGCCAAATTCAGGCGATCGGCAGCTTGAGTAATGGCACGCTGACCCAAGGGCAAAGCATGATTCATGACCATGCCACCAACGGCTGCTTTAGTCAAAGTCTCAGTATCGGCTAATTTGCCCTCGGCAATAGCCGTAGAAGTCAGGGTTTGCACACCGCCACCAACAAAGCCAGTAGCCGTGCGCGCTAATAGACGTCCGGCTAGACCACTATGAGAGGCCAGCATATTGCCAGCTTCGAAAACTCCAAACCCAGCGGCACCGGCCACTCCATTGCCCAACCTTGACTCGCCGGGCCTGACTTCGCGCACAGTATCATAGGCAAAAGCACCCAGCACAGAGGCGCTTGAACTGCTCTGCATGGCCTTAGCCGCAAAGCCCTCTAGGGCCAGATGCGAGCCCGTTGCCCGCAAGGCAGAGCCAGCGGCTTTACCGGCGATCACATAGGGCACGAGCGACCCCAGACCGCCAGAAACAGTTTGTGCCAGCCAGCCAGCCGACAGAAACTCAGCTGGGGCAACCTGCATGGGCTCAAACTTACCAATTAGCGGGGCTTCTTTTGTATGACCGTCTTTTGTATGACTGTCTTTACCACTGACAAAAGTATAGGCGCCATTCACCCCTGAAATAACTGTGTTGGCCGGCTCAAGCAAGCCGGCATTAACCGCTGGCGCGACAACATTTTCCTTTACGCTAGTAAGGGCCTCCGAAACCAGATTGCCGCTAGCCCGTTTGCCTGCTTCCACATAAGCATTGCCTAGCTCCTTGAAGCCTGGGGCGCTCAATTCAGGATCATTAGGTCTAATTGGCATACCCTAATTTCGCCTAATCAGGCCAGGCGCACAATGGGGAATACCGCCAGCAAAATTAAATCGGAAATCCTAAATAGGACGCGTTAGAATTAAGCGAATTAAGCTCAGCCACTCCTGCTCAGCTGAACAAGCAGATACTTTTGAAAAATAGTTGAGTACTCAAGTATTTCAAAAAGCAGGACTAGCGAGAAGAAGTCACTTGCCGAAATAATTTGCAGGAATTATTTGAAGGAAACACTTGAAGTAATGCGCTCTCCAAACGAAACCAGATCAACAAGTTTAGGCCGCGCTCTCGCCGCTAAACTGATAGCCGCAGTGCTTGTGGCCGCCAGCGCAAGCGGCTTAGATTTATTGTTGCTGGCCCAGCCGGCCCAAGCGGAACGGCGCACTGACCATGTCTTCATTGTTAGCTTTGATGGCGGCAAACCAAGCGTCATGAAGCAGAGCAAAATGCCCACCGTATTTAAGCTTTCAGATGATGGCGCCACAAGCTGGACAGCCCAGACCATTTTTCCGAGCATTACATTGACTTCGCATACTTCAATGCTCACAGGCGTTGGCCCAGAGAAGCACAACACCCTGTGGAACGACTGGGAACCAGACCAAGGCATGATCAAAGTGCCAACTATTTTCGCCCTTGCTACCAAGCAAAACTTGACCACAGCCATGTTCGTTGGCAAACCGAAATTTATACACCTTTATCAGGCTCACACAGTCAATAGATTCTCGCTGCCATCTTACGAATCGAAAGCAGTGGCCGCCTGCGCCGCACAATATATTGAGCAGCGCAAACCCAACCTCTGCTTCATTCACTTTGCGGATCCAGACGGTGCTGGCCATCAATACGGCTGGGGCTCAAAGGAACAGATACAAGCTTTAGCAGATTCAGATGCGGCCCTTGATACAGTAATGAAAGCAATCGAAAAAGCTGGCATTCAAAAAACCTCAGTGGTTATCCTCACTGCCGATCATGGTGGTCACGATAAAACTCACGGCTCGCGCTCACCAGAAGATATGACCATTCCCTGGATAGTCTGGGGTGACGGCGTCAAGCACGGCTTTAAGATTACAGAACCAGTCACCACATACGATACCTCGGCAACGGCTCTATGGTTGCTCGATGTACCAATTCCAAAAGAATTTGATGGCAAACCAATCAAATCAGCATTTACCGAACAAGCAACGGCTCAAAACTGATAATTGACAGACTAGTCGATAACTCTATTTGACGATACGGTCAAGAATTTTCAAGACGCGATCATCTTCAGGATCAAGGCGAAGGGCTTCAGCCAAGACTTTACCGGCTTCTGTCTTCTCGCCTGTTGCCTCAAGAACACGACCTAAATTGTAATAGGCATTCTCATAGTTAGGCTTTTGATTGATTGCCAGCTTGTATTCTTCAACAGCTCTCTTGTTATCACCAACTCCAGACAAAGCATTGCCGAGAACAACGTGATAGATAGGTTGGCTCTGGTCAAGATTTACAGCCTGTTGTGCTTGATCAAGAGCAGGTTGCATCTTGCCTTGCTCAAAATAGACGACACTCAAGTTTGAATGGGCTTGGTGCATTTTGGGATCTAGTTCGACAGCTTTGCGCAATTCAACTTCAGCACTCTTCAAATCGTTATTAAGTCGAAGAGCCCATCCCAAGTCGTTGCGGGCCACGGCATCATTAGGCTTATCAGCAACAACTTTGCGCAGTGTTTCAACAGAAAGTTCGTTCTTGCCTTGGGCAGCAGTAGTCCAGCTACCCGAGCGACCAGCATTGAGAGCTTGAGCATCAGGACCAGATTCACCGGCCTTCGCCTTTTTGGCAAAAGCACCGCTGGTAACACCACTAGAAGCGAGAGCGACAACTAGGCTGAGCAATATGAAAGAACTTTTGCGTGAAACTTTGTGCATGGCAGAATCTAACCCTTTAAACAGGCAACAAGCAAAAGTTTACTACGACCGGCCCAAGCAAACCATTGATTGATTTAACCTTTTGGCCTCCTAGCAATTAGCCCCGGGCAATAAGCTGGCGCCGTGGCCTCATTAGGCTCACCCTGGTGGACCATTAACAGACCACATTATGAAGCACATGCCTGCAGCCACAACCATCAAAGAGAAGATCAAGGCCTCAAATACGTTCTTTGCATCTTCAAAAGCCTGAAAAGTAAAGACCCCGCCGCCACCAACAAAGATAGCGCCAATTATAAAAAGCAAAATTCTCTCAATCGGTTCCATTGGGCTTTCCTTCGACTATCGCTATCTTAAGCCTCAACCCGATTTTTTAGCAGGGGGCATACTACGCAAAACGAGTATGAGAATCAACATTCCTACAAATCCGACTGAAACAAGCAGCAATTGCAGGTACTTTTCGTCGCGGGCGACCTGAACCTGTAGATTTCTGCGGCGCAAAAACTTGCGCGGGCGAGCAGGCGGGCGCGAAGTGCTAATTTTAGGAATAAACTCAACATTGCGCAAAACCGCAATACTGGGCTGGGCATGCCCATCGGAATGGTTCTCCAGGCCCTCCGCTTTGAGGCTATTAATGCCAACAAAACTGGCCGAAAGCGCCAAACTAGAACTGGCGAAGGCAAAAATAGCTAATTTTAAAAACGGTTTTTGTCTCTTGTAACTAGGGCCTACAGAGAATTTGCTTCCTAATCTCACTATCGATTCCGTGCCTAATGGGTTTATAGCGGTTCTAGTTATCGTTCCAGTCAAATACTGTTTATTCAAGTACTGATTTTACCGCCAGTTACTAATACTAACAGGCGTGCGCTTACGGCCCCAACGCCCCTTGGCCGCCCCAAAGACCCCAGCAATGGCATAGCCGCAGCTGGCACACGAGCCAGACGGGCCGTCTATATTATATTTTCCAATCTCGTACCAGTTGCGCTCAATCAAAAGCTTTTGGCAGGAAGGACAATAAGTGCTCTGATGCCTGACATCATCCACATTGCCTACATATACATACTTAAGGCCCAAGCTCATGGCAATTTGGCGAGCACGCAGAAGGGTCGCCGGGGGAGTTGGTGGGCGCTCATCTAAGCGAAAATCAGGGTGGAAAGCAGTAAAGTGCAGAGGCACATCGGTGCCAAGATTAGTCAAAATCCACTCGCACATAGCCTGAAACTCACTATTTGAATCATTCTCATGGGGAATTACCAAATTTGTGATTTCAAACCAGACATTGCTTTCGTGCTTGAGCCACTTTAGTGTATCGAGCACCGGTTCCAGATGAGAAAGAGTCAGCCTCTTATAAAAGACTTCGGTGAAGGCTTTAAGGTCGACATTGGCGGCGTCCATAACCGAATAGAACTCTGGCCGAGCCTCCGGGGTAATGTAGCCAGCAGTAACCGCCACAGTCTTAATGCCAAGCTGGCGGCAAGCTTTAGCTGTATCGATGGCATACTCGGCCCAAATCACGGGATCGTTATAAGTAAAAGCCACAGAAGCACAGCCAAGCTCTTGCGCCGCCAGGGCGATTTGCTCAGGGCTGGCTTTCTCACTTAGCAGCTCAATTTCGCGAGACTTACTAATTGACCAGTTTTGGCAAAACTGGCAACCAAGATTACATCCAGCGGTACCAAAAGAAAGCACGCTTGTGCCGGGGAGAAAATGATTGAGCGGCTTTTTCTCAATAGGATCAATACAAAAGCCAGTACTGCGCCCATAGGTGGTGAGCTTTACTGAATCTTGTAAATTTTGGCGGACGAAACAAAAACCCCTATCCCCTTCTTTTAACTGACAAAAGCGCGGGCACAGGTCGCATTGCACTCGCCCATCGGCGAGCTTGTGCCAGTAACGCCCGTCAACTATGTATTGCTGCTCGTTCGCTTCGATTTCCATGATTTCAGTATAGATGGCAAGGGAAAGATTAAATGTGATTTTCCCCTATCCAAAAAAACAGGCTTGCGCATATACACAAGAGTCGAAGTTACCAATGTTCAATTTTCACAGTTAACCCCGGAGCCCAAAGTGCCTTTAGACGTACCCCCTAAAAAAGACGTTCATAAGGAAGGCGACAAGCCTCAAGAGCATGCTGGCGACACCCAACAAAGTCGCTTGCTTCTTTCTCTTGAAGCCAGCAAAAAGCCAGAGGCAAAGACTGAACAGAAAGCCAAACCAGCAGCCAGTGATGAAAGTATGGCCGCATATATCTCCAGCGGAATCGACAAAGCATCTTCGCTTCTTAACGATGCACTGAAAGCACTGCCCACCCTTACTATTGATGAAAAGAATCCAGCTTCTACTGAAAAAGTTGACATCAGCAGCTTCCTCAAAGAGAACTGTAAAGCCGATGACAAGAACGAAGCCTGCAAAGCCACTCCCGTAGATGCTGGAGTCAAGGGCTTCGTCTTTAAAGCTGAAAAACCATTAGTAGAAGACAAAAAAGAAGGCGCAATTCTTAGCACCGCTGAAACAAAGCTCTCCATCAGTGACTGGAGCAAACTTTTCGCAGCCTATGACTCCCAAAACCCAAATAAAGCCAATCAAGTAGAACTTACCACCAATGGCCTAGTACACCGCGACAGCACTGGCAAAGTCGATGTGGTCAGAACAACTGAAGGCACAACATTGAGAACCACCGACGGCGGCCAACTGAATGCTTCAGACGCTGGTAGCAAAATCAAAGTGGGACCTGACGGCAATATCCAATTCAGCTTCGACAAAGACCAGAATTTCACAGCCGTCTTAGACGGTAGTGAAGGTACTCGTGTTGTCATCGATAGAAAAACCGGAACCGCTCACTTTGTAGACGCTAATGGCAAGCCCTTTGGCCAAGTCTTCAACAGAAAGGGTGATCAATTCGAGGTTTATGGAGAGTACAAAAACGGCAACCTGATTACCACTAATGGCGAAATGCACACAAAAGACGGACTAGCCCAAATTGTAGAAGAAGCCTCTGCTGAAGCTGTTAGAACAGGAAAAACCGTAGTCGTGCAAGCCGACGGCGGCATTGTTGCTGTAGCCGCCGACAAGAGCTTCGTCGCCCTACAGAACGATGGTTCATCAATTGTCTCCATGCCCGATGGTCGCTATCTAGTTCGCAATAATAAAGGCGAACTATCAATCTGCTCAGCAGACGGCACCAGTGAAAAAATCTCAAAAGAATTTCTCAATTCAATTCGTGAAAGCAAAGCGCCAGAAATGCGAGCATTAATTGAGGCTGCTGAAACACTGCGCACATTCAGCATTACCCGCACATTGCGCGGCAAGGACGGCAAAGCCACCCTATCGATGATCAACAATATCCTCAGTGGTACCGTCCATGATTCATTCACCACTCAACAGCAAGACGGCGTAACAACAACTACAAATGCTGAGGATGGTAGCACTATAAAGGTAAACAGAGCAGACAATACAGTAAAAGTCATATCGGCTAACGGCAAAACAAACACAATTGAAGCCAAACCAAACGGCGAATTTAAAATAAAGACTGATAACTATACCTACGATTCTGGCACAGTAACCACCAAAGAAGGCGATATCATCAGAGCCGATCACGTCAGGCTGGCCAACGGCACTGAAATAGACAAAAACAACACCGTAACAATGGCCGATGGAACAACAATTAGAGCCGACGGAACCTACACTTCTCAAGGACGAGCCAAAGCCGAAATAGTCATGGCTGCTAAAGTAGCTGAAAGCAAAGCACAAAGCATGGCTGGCTACGCCGAAGGAATAGCCGGAGCAATTCGCAGCAGAGCAGCTTCAGGACATGCCACCGCTAGTGATATCGCTTCACTAGAATCAGTATTCGCTGGCCTCTGCGATGCTGTAGCCGCCCTCGGCATGGTTGGTGACCCTTCCGTATCGTACAAGCTCTACTCAGCCAAAGGCACTGTTTCTGAATCAATCAGCACCAGCCTCGTCAATTTAAACAAAAGCAAAGCAGCTTAGAGAACGATATAACCCTCAACCTCAGGCTTAGCCTAGCAAATAATAGTTAGTCTACTAACTGATACTTCGCCAGCATAGGCTGCCATAAGCCACTCGATTTCAATACTAGTTCGGCCACTTCCCGCAGAGCACCACTGCCACCATTGGCTCTAGTGACATAGTCAGCCCGGGCTCTCATCTCTGGTCTGCCATCGGCAACGCAAACACCCAGCCCACTGCGTTTAATCAAAGGAAAATCAGTAAAATCGTCGCCAATGAAAGAAACATTTTCATCGGTCAAATTTTCTTTCTGCAAAATCTCTTCGTAAGTAGCGACCTTTTCTAAGAATCCCTGACAAACATAAGTAATGTTGAGAATGCGCGCCCGCTCGGTCACGGCTGGAGAATCGCGACCACTAATCAAGCCGGTTTTGATACCGCTCCAGTGCAGCATATGAAAGCCAAGACCGTCTTGCGAATTGAACCCTTTAAATTCGGTCGCTTTGCCATCGGGTCCAGGAAAGTAAAAGAGCTTGCCATCGGTTAATACACCATCAACATCCATTAAAATCAACTTGATTTTCGCGGCGCGATTTTTCACGTCATCGCTTACTTTAGAATCGCTCACTGCAATAAGTATTTCGTCGCTTTCAGGGGGCTGCATAAGTTAATCTCCGATTTGCCCCTCATTTTAGCGAGTTCTTGCATTGAAGTTCTAAGCTATGGATAAATTACTATGCAACATTAGTGACAGGCGCCGGCTGCAAAGAGGACGAGTCTTAAAAGACCATGCACAAATCATTCTTTTATTCAGAGTCAGCTCCAAATTCAGAATCAAAATCGCAGCCACCTGTTAGCTTTGAGGTTCTAGACATTGAAGCTGTAAGCATCGAAGCTGGTAGTGCTCGCAAAGCTGGTGCCGGCGAAAACAATGACGATGCTTCGGTGCAAAGAATTACTCTTGCAGCCCCAGAGATTCACAGCTGCGATGTGCTAGTTGCTGGCGGTGGCATGGGCGGAATAGCAGCGGCTCTTGAGGCGAGCAAGGGCCTAACAACCATACTTACAGAAGAGACAACTTGGCTTGGTGGTCAAATGACCAGCCAAGGAGTCTGCGCTCTGGACGAAAACAAATACGTAGAGAGCACCGGCGCCTGTAAAAGTTATCTCGATATGCGCGAGGCTATTCGCCAGGCTTATAGAGATACAGGCAAACTGACAACAGCGGCAGCCAACGACCCTCTTCTGCATCCTGGCACATCATGGGTAACCAGGCTGGCTTTCGAGCCAGAAATAGCACTTCCAGTGCTCGACAATCTACTATTACCTGGGGTCAACAGCGGCAAACTAAAAATTATGCAGCGACTCAAAGCGATAGCAGTGGCCAGACAAAGCGCCATTCAAGCCGTGCTTTTTGTCGACCTAGATACTGGTGCTTTTCACGAAGTGCAACCGCGCATAGTTATCGATGCCACAGAACTCGGCGACTTACTCAGCCTGGCAAAAATACCTTATAGAACTGGCTCAGACAGCCGCTTAGAAACTGGTGAAAACCACGCACCACTTGAAGGCGATAGCGAGAATGTACAAGATTTTGTCTATCCCTTTGTCCTGGAATATCATCCAGGCAAAAGTTTCGTTATTGAAAAACCCGCAGACTATGACCAGTTTCTCGCCACTGGCAAATTTTCATTTGATGGCTATCACATGTTCGAAGAAGTCGATGACTTCAGCACCGGCGAGAAGCGGCACTTACTGCCATTCTGGACCTATCGTCGTCTAATCGACAAAGCTCTCTTCCAGCCTGGCTGTTATGCCTCAGATGTATCAATGATCAATTGGGACAGCAACGACCTGCGTGACAAAAACATAATAGACAAACCTGCGACCATACAAAGAGACTATTTAGCCCTGGCTAAGAGGCTCAGCTTAGGCTTTCTCTACTGGTTGCAAACAGAGGCCAGTCGCGACCCTGACAAAGTAGGCAATGACAAATCAGGCGATGATCAATCAGGCAAGGGATATCCAGAATTAAAGCTGGTAAAAAATGTCCTTGGCACCGCCGATGGTTTATCAATGCATCCATATATTCGGGAGGCTCGCAGGCTGTTAGCAAAAACAATTGTCTGCGAACAAGATATTGTCGAGTCCTGCAACAGCGGTGCCAGAGCCAGACTCTTCGATGACTCAATAGGCATCGGCTTATACCCGGTAGATATTCATGGCCGCCAGGAAATACCAGGAGCCGCACAAGCGGCTAAACCCTTCCAAATTCCACTAGGCGCGCTAATCACTGAAAACTGTCCCAACTATATTGCCGCTTGCAAAAATATTGGTGTCACCCATATAACCAATGGCGCCTATCGTCTGCATCCCGTTGAATGGGCAATTGGCTCCGCTGCGGGCACACTGGCAACTATCTATTTAACTCGCAACCAGTTTGGCGAACAACAACTACTCTCAGCCAGAGACCTTCTAGCAGTACAACTGGCCTTAACTGCTCCAAGCTGCGGCGCTCCGATTTTCTGGTTTGATGACGTGCCGCCAAGCCACGAACACTTCCAGGCTATTCAGCTCATGGCAGTCACAGCTATTATTGAGTGCAATCAGTCTAGCCTCAGCTTTGAACCAGAGGAATTGGTTACAGCCAAAGAAGTCGACCAGGCAGTGGCCCGCCTCAGTAAGTACTGTAATAGCCTAAATCAAGATTTGAATCTTAAAATTAAAGTCGGCAGCCAACTCTCCCGGGCTGAACTGGCCGACGTCTTGCTGCGCGCCCTCAAGCTAGCCCTGCATCTTTAAAGACTGTGCAAATGCACATATTAACTGACTGGCAAAATTCATAACATGGTGACATCAACCACCAAGCCAGGAGCGACCAACAATGAGAGCAGATTCTAGCGACAGACAAATTTCTTCCGAATCAACCGACACTGGTAATTTTCGCTCACACTACAGTTCAGAACTACTCTCTCCTGTGCAACAGATTGGCAGAATACCCGCTCACAGCGGGGCCCTGAGAGATGCGGAGTGCGCCTTAACGAATACCAGCGAGAATAATTTTGATGATACGACCAAATATGAGCCAAAAATTTCGCCAAAAATTTCCAAGGATCCTTCAGGTTTACCAAAACTAGAGATTCACTTTGACGACAAAATCAATTACTTTGCCGAGCACAGCCTGGTGATCGACAAAGCTAGAAGAATCGCTTTCGACTTTGAGCATAACCCCCAGATAGCCAAAGCTGTATGGGGCGGCGGAATGGTGACAATGGCAGCTGCAGCCATAGGCATTGGCATACTGAAAAACCCAACAGCAGCGGCATACCTAGCCGGAACAGGATCTGAAGCCTTAGGCTTTGGAGCCATCGGCGGCATGGCCGGTGGCTCCGCAATGCAATGGTGGTATACATCGGCGCAGCTTAGAGATCAGCTGCCATCTAGTCGTCTTCCAGAATTTAAAGCAGTAAGAATGTATCAAGAGTAGCACCCCAAAATTGCCACAAAAGCGGCCCCTCAGTCACTTCGAGCGCAAATCGCAGACGCCCGGCAACTTTGTTTTCAGCACAGAACTGTCTTGGTCTTTCAAATACTTATCGAGAAATGCCAAACAATATTGAGTGATCAAATCTTGCTTAACCTTATCGTGATTGAAAGTAGTCCAGCCCAAATGGCCCATTTTATCGAACTCAACAAAATAGGCTGGTGCTCCAGTTTTGGCAAAAGCACCAGCGGGTTTCTTAACTGAAGGAGTGATACCAAAATCACGAGTGCCACCTTGATACATAACGGGCAGATCAAGACTTGCTAAATTGCCAGAGGCAAGATACGGCTGACAATAAGGAGACATAGCAACAACCGCTTTTACTCCAGGCAGCTTCCAGCTAGGCCAAGCCCCAGCAAGCCCTAGAACTGTGTATCCGCCCAATGAATGACCAGCTAAAGCGATTCGCTTCCAATCTATTAAACTCTCAAAATTGGCATCACAATGAAGGGCACTAACAAGCTTTGCAATGTCATCTCTCCTATCTATATAGGTTGCATCGCTCCAGTTTTCAGGTTGCCGGAAACTCTCTTGGGAGCTTGCATGGGAACTGGCGGGGGAACTGGCGGGGGAACCGGCTTGGGAGTCGGCATGGGAACCGATACGAGCTGCGTCTCTATGATTTGGAGCAATAACTAGATAGCCAGCTTGAGCCATGGCTTGCATTAGAAACTCACTCTGGGTGTTGCGCCCATGGAAGCCATGGGAAAATATTACCAGCGGAAACGGACCACGACCCTTGGGCTGCCAGACCGCCACATCGAGGCCCGCGATTTTGGCAGTGCTCGCTTGACTTGGAGCGACAACAGAAACAGCCTGCGCTGCGGGCTGGGAGCCAACGGATAAGGCTGTTTGAGAATCATTTTGCCGGCTTTGTATTCTTTGCCGTAAGCGCTCTCTAAACTGCCCCTGGGCTGACCCAGGCAATACAAGCGAAAGCGAACTCAAAATTACAGCCACGATTAGGCCAGTAAAAGCCAATGAAAGAGCTGAAAAGACTCTGGGGCAATGGTCGACTGGAGTGGTTTTAAGGGAGCGCATGGTTTTCTCTCAAATCGACAAGAATGCACACAAAACTCATAGACTACAACTACCTACGAAACCTGCGGCCCAAAAGTTTCACTCATACCTCATAAAATCTCCTTTGCCCGGTCTAATTGATCGACAAACTGACAAGGATGCAAAGACGAAGAATCGGTTCAATCCCGCTTATAATGCTGGAGACCCTGAATATTGCCGCCTAATGACATATCCACAAGAGATAAAGCAAGAGGCAAAGTGGAGGCATAATGCTCACGAAAACAGAAAATCTTTTATCGATAAAAGACGCGGCTGCGATTCTAAACCTCGATAAAAAGTCTGTACGCGAACGACTAATTAACGGCCAATTGCTTGGCGAGAAAAAAATAGTTGGCGATCGTGAAAAATGGTTTGTTCATAGCCACTCAGTAGAAAGTACTCTGGCCAAGCGTCGCTCCGCTCAGACTCAGATTCAAACTGCACAGACCAACCATAATCATACTAGTCATAATCATGCTGGGCAGGCCGATTCAGCTCTGCAAATTCTAAATGTAATAACTGCCACCGCAGTTGAAGCCGACTTAGAAAGTAGTCTCAATCAAGAAACTAGTTTGCCCATACGTCACAGCGCATCAGAAGTGCTGCGCGGCGAATGGTATCAACAAGAAAAGGCACGCATCGAAGACTTTATTGAACACGCCATCAGCGAACAAGTACTTCAGCCACTGGTTGATAGGCTCAGCGCCGAAGCCGCCAAACAAATTGCCGCTGCTACCAAAGCCGCCAACGACGAATTAGAAGTTGAACGACTAAAAGCAAAGCGGCTTGAAGAAAGAGTCTTCGAACTGCATGAGGCCAAGGTTGAACTAGAAGTTTCAATGCATCAAGAGATTGAATTGCTTCAACTAGAAAACGCAGCCAGAGAGAACTCTGTGGTGGAACAACTGACGGTCTTGACACAAAAGCTGGAAGAACTAGAGCGGCCCTGGTGGAAGAGAATCTTCGGCAAATAGACCAGAGTGCTGCCCGGATCTTCCAAGCTTGTGCATAAGTGTATATACAAACGAATATGCCGAAGGTGAAACTGTAGTTCAAGCGCTTGGCTATCAGATTAGATATCGATCGCAGGACCAAGAGCAGCCTTTCGAATTGTCAGCAGATATGCCAAGTATTTTCATCGGGGGACTTCCAATAGATTTCTGCTCGGATATACTAATTACATAAGCGGTGAGCACCCACCAATAAATAAGTTGAGTGCTTTGAGCCGAGGGGTTAAGTGGAAACGCCAGGTCTGCGCAGACCGGAAACTGTAGTGATAACCCGCTAGCTGTGGATTCTGACTTGAAGCAGCAAGAAATATCGAGCCTACGCAATAGGCAGTCAGACGATAGTGAAAAAGCCACCGCAGATTTATCTGGGTGGCTTTTTTGTCGACCAACAAAACTCTGATTTATCGCATTTTGTAGTTTCCGTATTGCGTCAATTAAAAAACACACCCAAGAGGAACCGTTGCCTCATTTAAAATGTTACCGCCCCGATTCCTCTTTTGGGTTGTTTTAGTCTGTCGTTTTCATCTTAATTGGACTTATTGTTGGCACTTTGTAGGTGCCCCAGCCAATTCTGATCAGATCGCGTTGTTTGGTCATTCTGGAGATGTAGGTGTGAAGTTTCCAGCGTGGAAGCAAATGTTCGATGGTTTTCAGTTTGAAGGTTGTGCCCGGTTTTAGAGACCTGATGTAGGTTCTGAGCTTTCTTATACCTTCAGGTTTTTCCGAAGTTTTTGGAATGTTAGAGACCTTAGGCTTTTTCTTTCGAACTCGCAGATCATTTCGATGATTTGCGATTTTTTCAATTAGAGACTCACATGGCTTGCCAGGCTCATCTTGTAAAAGCTGGAGAATCGAACCTTGTGCGATATCCGAAGTGTTGATTGTAGTTGAGGTACGCCAGAGCTTTATTTGAGTCTCCTCTATTTCCTTAAGCAAGGCAATTGGATCGAATTGCTTTGATTGGCGCCGGAGAACCTTCTTGACGGTTTCTGGGATGTCAGATTCGAGCAATCTTTGGCAGGGTGTTTTAGCCTGTTCGTACACCTTGGTTACTTTGCCACCGTCTTTCTCCTTGCCTACAATTTTCATTGATGGCTGGAAGAAGTTGACGTAGAGGCGCGTTAGGCTGTGGAGCTTTGCCAGAATTTTCAGAGAGGCTTTCCCTTCAAAACGGTCGTAACCCACGTATTTCCGGACAATTGAACCGTTCTTCTCCTCAACATGGGCCTGGTCGTTCTTCCTGTACTCCCGTGATCGAGTGAAGGTTACTTTGCGTTCGGCACACCATTCGAGTATTTTAGAATTGATGAACTCGGTGCCATTGTCTGAATCGAATCCTCTAACAGGGAAGGGCAATTGTCCGGCAATCTCAGAAAGCGCGGCTGCAACCGCGCTTTCTGATTTATTGGGCAGTGCTTTGCATTCAGTCCATCCTGTGTGGATATCGGTCAGAGTGAGCGTGCTCAGGAAGCTTCCTTTTATCGATGTACCGCAATGAGCTACGCAGTCAGCTTCAAAGAAGCCAGGGCAGCTGTTTGTCCAATCCGAAAAGGTGCGGACTTCTATATGTCGTTTGAGCAAACTCCCGGGCCTGGTAGTGCTGCGGCCTCGTGCAAGCTTCTTTCGGTCTTCTTTGAGCAGGCGATCAATTGTTGAAGCACTCATGCTGAGAAGTCTATGCTTGATTGCCTTTGAGATACTTAGATGCCCGTGCCTGACTAGTGAATCAACGAAAGGTTCGAGAAAAGGCTGTAATCGTTTCGAGCAAATACGATTAGAAGCCAGCCAAACAAACTTGAGAGCTTTGAAATCACCAATGCTGTATTTGGGCTTTCGTTGGTGTTTTCGGAGCTTAGATGGCGAGGAACCGGAGTTCAGCAACTTGATGGCATGCTTTCTGTTGTAGGCTGTAGCCCTGACGAGGCCCTCTAACAGAGCCATCTTTTGTACTTTACTCGATCTCGAATATTCGCATTTGAGAGCTTCAAGCAGCTCCCTGCGTGCACTTTTGCTCATTTTTAACCTCATTGATTCAACCTCGAAAAGAACTAACGAAAGTTAGTTTTTAATTGAGGCAACGGTTAGTCAATGGTGTGTTTTTAGATGAGTCAATGCGTTTCCCAAAGTGTCAGATTTTTTGAAGAAAATCTGACACTTCTAGACGCCGCAATATGAAGACGAGAATACCCTATAGCAATCACTAATTAGCGCTTAACACCGCGCTTCAACATAAACATCATGACACCACTGGCAAACAAAATGCTTGGGCACAGACCAACAATAAACCAGATTGACTTCACTAAATAATAGCTAACACCTGGCCCCCACTGGCCAAAGTGCACAGGCAACAACCAGGCCATTACTTGCTGTCCGAGGGGCAAACTTGCAGGGTCGTCAATTCGGCGCAGACTAGCATCCACTTGATTAACCACAACAGTAACACAGCGAGGCACCACATAAGGTTCTCCAGGCTGCACCATACGAACTCCTAATTTATCGGTTATCGCAACTGCCACCATACTTGGTCGAGCAGTTTTTGCAGTAACAAGCATGGCATCATAAGACGGCGGAGATGCTTTTATACTCGGCCCCCTACTACCCCCATTACTACTCGGGCTTGGCCCCTTCACTTCCGAGGCCACTGGCCCACCGGTCAGCGCCCCAACAATGACAACAGCTTGATCGTGCCAGAGATCACTGGCGGCGGTCAAAGCTAAAACAGACAAAACTGCAGCAGTGAAAAATCCAACAACATTATGAACATCAAAAACTTTGCGATTAAATGAACCATTCAACTTGACTGTAATTTTCTGCTTGAATTGGCTCAATACTTTCGACAGCTTCAGCGGCTCCACAAGACCAGTTATAGAAGACCACCAGAGCCATGCACCAGAAAGCAGCAAAGCAAATACGGCCAATACACCATAGCGATGAATATCCTCGCCCAGATCGTCAAGCAGTAGCTTGGCATGCAAGTTGTGCAAGGTACGAAAGAACCAGCCACCACTGAGTTGCTCAGCCATAACCTTGCCAGTATACGGGTCAATCAATGTCTGCATTGATTGCGGTTTCTTCTGCCCAGGCAAAGCGGCTTTATAGCCAATGATCAAAACGTCATTGGTAGCGATGGGCAAAAGTAATGAAGAAATGGAAATACCTGGATGGGTCTCGCTAAAGACCTGGGCGAGCTTATCGAGAGCTAAACGCGAAGTATTCTCTGGCGCGGCAACATAATAAATAGATGGTTTGAAAAAGCGATGCAATTCGCTCTTAAATAGAAGGGCGCTGCCGGTCAAACCCAGAAGACTGAAATAAAGACCAAGCAATAGACCAAGACAAAGATGAGCAGACAAGACAATTTTGCGAATGCCCCGTCGAGGAGCCGACGAAGGGGGTCTTTCAGTTACAGTACTTGTCATCAAAACACCTAAAGAGCAAAGTTGGCAAAGCTTACATTTAGCGTGACAGTTCCTCGATTGCTCGATTAGCAAATTAGTCGATCAGTCGAGCAGGAGCTCGTCACTAAAGTGAAACTGTTCAAGCCTCGTATATAGACACCAAGAAAACGAAAGTGAGCCCAATTTACGTTCCGTAATGAAGGTCTCGTAACAACCTAGGCGAATCGGTAACTAAATCATCCTCAAGAATGACAACCAAATTTCTCATCGTATATATTGCCTCAGTCGCTTACGCCCCTAGGTTGATGTAGCCCCTATGAGGCAGGTGCCATTATACCTTCAGTCTTAACGCTTAAAGCACTGCCAGTTGTGGCCGCAAGAGATAGCGCCTGGCTGAAAGGTAACACACAAATGGATCCTCATTCACTAATTCCGCACTACCAGGCACTTCCGTTTCCTGCCCCACTGTGGCTCCTGCAAACGCTTCTCATACTAGGTTTCTTTCTACACGCCATACCTATGAACTTTATGCTGGGAGGAACTTTCCTCGCAGCTATTTTTTTAGCAAAAGGCCTGAAAGATAAAAGCTCATATGAGTACCGAATTGGCAGAGGCTTAGTAAAAGGCCTGCCCATCTATACCTCGGTAGCAATCACCCAGGGCATTGTGCCCTTGCTCTTCGTCCAGCTAATTTACGGACCGATGTTCTACACATCGTCTGTTCTAATTGCTGTCCCGTGGTTCGCTATCATCTTTATATTGCTAGTCGCATACTTCCTGCTCTACTGGGTCGTTTATAAGGCTTCGCCAGCAGCATCCGAAGACGGCAGCAAGTATCCCAAAGCCAAATTCGGCCCACTAGTGCTGCTTGTATCGGTTGCAATGATGGCTGTAATTGGCTTTATCTTCAGCAACAACATGACACTGATGCTGCATCCTGAAAAATGGATGGCCCTCTACCAGCATAGTGCTAACGGTCTCAATCTAAATACAACCGATCCACAAGTGCCACCACGTTATTTGCACATGATGATTGGCGCACTAGCTGTGGCTGGCTTACTGGTCGGTATGTACGGTCTCTACTGGAACAAGAAAGATAACGACTACAGCGCCTGGCTAATCAAGCGCGGCTCTGCCATCTACATCTTCTACACCCTGTTGCAAATCCCTGTCGGACTTTGGTTCATGTATAGCCTTGGCCACGACACTATGCACAAGTTTATGGGCGCAGATACCTTGGCTACCGGTGTATTCGGAGTATCAATGGTGCTGATGGTGGCATCACTGGCTGGAACAATATTCGCTGCCTTCAAGGGCTCAGCCGCAGCATTCACCAGTGGCATGACTGCAGGCATTCTCTGCGTGCTAGCCATGATCGTGAATCGTCACCAACTCAGGCACTTTATGGTTAGTCCATTCATCCAGCCAGAGTCGGTACAAGTATCAACCCAGTGGGATCTATTAATTGTATTCGTACTGTCGGCGGTGGCACTGATTGCTTACCTTGTCTGGCTCGGTAAAACAATCTACAAAGCACACAACCCAGCAAACAAGCCGCCACTACAACTAGGCGAACAAAGCCAATCAGCAGTTTAAGAAGGTTGAGTAATGGAAGACCATAAACCAGAAGACAAAAGTGAGAAACATGAACATGGTGGCTGCGGCGGCTCTGGAAGCGGCTCGTCATGTGGTTCAGGTGGCGATGCCAAAGGCGGCAGCTCAGCCTGCGATGGCAATGGCGGTTGTCACGAAGACAAATCTAGTTCTGGAACAGCCAGCTCCACTAGCAGTGCGGAACCAGTGACTAGCGGCTGTGGTTCCAATGGGGGATGCGGCAGTTCAGATAGTGATGGCGAGAAGTGCAGCCGTAGCCAGTTTCTCAGAGCAGCGGTGCCTTGCGTCGGTGGCGTCTGGGCGCTGATGGCAGCCTATCCAATTTATAGCTACCTCACCCCAAATGGTGGTGACGAGCCAGAAAGTAAAGTATCGAGTGTCAACATCGGTGACATCAAAGATCTGCCTCCTGGTTCAGGGAAGAACTTCAAGTTTGGCAGTATGCCCGCCTTGATCACTCACACCAAAGATGGTGAACTACACGCTTTTAGTGCAGTGTGCACCCACCTTGGCTGTACCGTGCAATTCAGGCCAGAAAAAGATCTGATCTGGTGCGCTTGCCATGGCGGTTGCTATGACCCATCTAGCGGCAAGAACGTAGCCGGTCCGCCGCCGAAGCCACTATTGGCACTAAAAGTAGAAGTCGTAAAAGACAAGATAATCGTTTCAAAAGCCTAGTAGTACGGGGAACCTGTCGTGACAAGTGGTACGGAAAAAGCAAACGGTACGAAAAAGGTAGGCCTGATGGGCTGGCTTGATGAGCGCCTTGGCCTTGAAGCTGCCTTTAAGTTCGCCCAGAAAAAGCAAGTACCAATTCACAAGAATTCGGTCTGGTACTACGCCGGCGGCATTGCCCTGATGCTGATGGTAATTCAGTTTGCCAGCGGTATTCTGCTCATGGTCTACTACGTGCCCGGCCTTGAGGCTGCCCACGCTAGTATTCTGCGCATCAATTCGCAAGTTGACTTTGGCTGGTTCTTCCGCTCAATTCACAGCTGGGGCGCCAATCTACTTATAGCGGTTCTGGTCGGGCACCTATTTAGCGCCTACTTCATGAAGGCCTACCGTAAGCCCAGAGAGTTCACCTGGTATTCAGGTCTAATACTTTTAGTAATCTGTCTCGGCTTTGGCTTCACGGGCTATCTCTTACCTTGGGATGACGTGTCATTCTTTGCCACCAAAATTGGCCTTGACATTGCTTCTAAAATGCCTGTGTTTGGAGAAGCCGCAGCTTCATTACTGCGTGGTGGTCACAACATTGGCCAAGGTACGCTGAGCCGCTTCTTTGTCATACACGTGGCACTATTGCCGCTACTCTGCCTGGGCCTAATGGGCTTACACCTGCTCTTCGTACAAATGCATGGCATGTCTGAGCCCGGTTATTTCAAAAAGCTTGAAGCAGCTAAACGCACCTACGAGAAATTCTTCCCGAATTTCTTCCTCAAAGATTTGCTGGTTTGGTTGCTGGCTCTGAACGGCTTGGCCGCCCTGGTGACCCTGTACCCTTGGGGTCTTGGACCAGAAGCTGACCCATTTGGTGCAGCCCCCATCGGCATTAAACCTGAATGGTATTTCCTAGCGCCGTTCCAATTCTTGAAACTGGTACCACCTCAAGTTGGACCATTCGAAGGCGAACTATTCGGTGCCTTATTAATGGTTCTGGCCTGCTCCGGCATGGTCATAGTGCCCTTCTTTGACAAGGGTGAATCGGCTGAAAAAGCCAAAATCGCTACTTATTATGGCCTGGTCTTGTTGCTCGGCATAATCGCATTTACAATCTGGGGAGCCCTGTCATGAATTATCCGGTCTGGATTGTGCCTTATTTAGGCGGTGGTTGGATTATCGGAATAATCGCCATCATCCACGTTTACCTCTCACACTTTGCTGTTGGTGGCGGCGCCTTCTTAGCCATTACCGAAGGCCTGGCGTACAAAAGAAAAGACGACAGAATTTATGACTATCTAAAGACTCACTCCCGCTTTTTCATGATACTGACTTCGGTATCAGGGGCAGTTACTGGTGTGGCAATCTGGTGGGCAATCGCCCTGGTAAACCCAGACGGCACAGCCATTCTCATTCAAAACTTCACTCTTGCCTGGGCCCTGGAATATCTATTCTTTGCCGCTGAACTGGCTACAGTTTTTGTCTACTATTATTCCTGGGACAAAATAAGCAAAGAGCAGCACTTGCTTCTAGCAAGACTCTATTGCTTCCTTTCAATCATGACTCTGGTGATTATCAACGGCATTCTCACCTTCATGCTTACTCCAGGGCTCTGGATCAAAACCCACTATTGGCTTGATGGTTTCCTCAACCCAACTTACTTCCCATCGCTGATTATGCGCTTGTTGATCATGTTTGCCATCGCTGGCATGTACGCCATGGTGACATCATCAAGACTGCAAGACCAAGACCTGCGTGCCTACATGGCCAAGTACTGCGCCAAGTGGCTTCTGCCGATCTTCCTTATTGGCCCACTAGTCGCTTTTTGGTACATTTCCAACGTCCCCCAAGCTACTATGTCGACCATCTTTACGGGCATCCAATCTTCTGGTGTGGGCAACTTCTCAATTCTCGCTAGAACACTTTACTTGAGCTTGATTCTCTCAGGCACCATTGTGCTCTTCGCCTACTTTGGGCCCTACCTCAACCCCAAGGGCTTCACTTTCCGCATTGCCATCCTCTTCCTTGCATGCGGCTTAGGAGCAACTGGTTCAACCGAATATATGCGTGAGCTTTTGCGCAAACCTTATGTTGTCTATAACTATGTTTATTCCAACGGCATCCGCAAAGAAGATGTACCGCGCTTAAGCCAAGAGGGCTTCCTCAACGCTGGTGTCTGGTCTAAAGCTTGCACAGCCCAAGGCGAAAATAATGAGCAACGGGGCGAGGTAATGTTCCGCTATCAGTGCATGAGCTGCCACACGGCCACTGGTTATCGCAGTATGAAGAAGCTCTTGGGCGAACGGGATGAAGAGGCAATATACGGCTTCTTAACCATGCTCAAAGAGACCAACCCAGAAAAGAACCAGTATCTCGGTATCATGCCACCTCTAACTGGGCGTGATGAAGAGCTGAAAGACCTGGCGAAATATCTCTCGACCATCAACAAAGCGAACGTCAATTTAACTTTTAAACCAAACTAAACAAATGCGGGAACCAATGTAGTCAGTTTGCATCTTAGGCAGCGTTAGGCTGTCTGAGAGGAAACATGAAAATGTTCAGCGTGCAATTTTGAAGAGCACAAATAAGTTCGCTGGCTTTTTATTAGCATGCTCAATTATGTTGACTGCCTCTTTTGCGCCAGCACAGTGCAACGTACCAACGCAGGTGGGCGATGCGGCGTCTCCCCAGACCCCAGCAGAAACAAAAACAGATAGCACCACAACCTCAAGTGCAGCCGTATCTGTTGAAAAGCCAAGCTTAGTCACAGTACCCACTATCGATCAATCTCGGGCCGCTCAAAGCCCGCCAAGACTAGCACTTGTATTGGCTGGCGGGGGAGCAAGAGGGCTAGCTCATATCGGTGTGCTCAAAGTTCTAGAGCGCGAGAAAATCCACGTTGATTTTATCTCAGGCACTAGTGTTGGAGCGCTGATTGGCAGCCTATCGGCTGCTCGGCTCAGCGCCCATGAAATAGAAACGATTGCTCTAGACGGCAAACTCGGCAAGGCCTTCTTTCCTCGCCCAGCAGTCATTCAGGAGATCATTTATCTGCCCAGCTATGTCTTCATGCGCTTTCTGCAACTCAAGCCTTCACTGGGTTTGTATAGCGGCAAGTCAATTGCAAAATTTGTCGAAAAAAATATACCGGTCAAGTACAAAAACATCGAACAGCTGCCCACACCATTTGTAGCAGTCTCAGTTGACTTGAGTACAGGCGGTAAATTTGTGCACTCCAAAGGCAATATCGCTAAGGCCGTGCAAGCAAGCTGTTCTGTTCCATTCTTATACAGGCCAGTCAAACTGGGCAACAGATACATGGTGGATGGTGGCATCAGCTCCAACTTGCCAACCGCTCCAGCCGAAGCAACAGGAGCGATAGTGTTAGCGGTCAGACTGCACGGTTACACCGAGAAAGAAAACAGAAACTCATTTGACACCACCCTTGAATTCGCTGACCGAGTGACAAGTATCTTGATGGCCTCAGTTGAAGAGAAATCACTTATGAATGCAGATGTGATTATCGAACCTAAAGTAGAACAATTTGATTTGGGTGCATTTAAACGAGAAGAAATGCTAGAAGCCATCGCCGCCGGCGAAACTGCTGCCAACGCAGCACTCCCCGAGATCAGACGTGTACTAAATAGCAAAATGAGCGCGAATCCCCGCTTAGAGCACCAGGATTAAATATTTACTGCAATTCTGGGATTCTATGGCATACTAGTGACTTCTTGACATCAGCTCATCCCCCGGAGCATTACTATGGTAGATAAACTCGAAACCGCTGCTAAACCAGCGGACGGTGCAGGCTTAGAAAAGGGAGACAAAGGGGACAAAAATCCTTCCCTAAACTTAGTAGACCTCAAGTCAGATCAGCCAACAAAAGCGCCAGATACGACTGCGGGCAAAGCCCAAGCCGATAGCGCAATGAAAGGATTCCCCGCTGTAGAGATGTTCGATCCTCAGCAGGGCCAAGACTCGCCCAAGAAGGCTGCGAACCGCAGTTCACTTGCCGAAAAAGACACACCGAGACAGGAAGGTACTAGCGCTTGGGCACAGCTAGAAGGATTCACACTAGCTACCGACAAACCTGACTCGCCAAAGAAAGCTGAAAATAGAGCCTCATTCGATGTTAAAGAGAAGCCACAGCAAGAAGGCACTGGCAATTGGGCAGCTCTAGAAAATTTCACTCTTGCTACCGGCAAACCTGACTCGCCAAAAAAAGCTGAAAATAGAGCCTCATTCAACGAGAAAGAGAAGCCTAGACATGAAGGCACTGGCAATTGGTGAGAATTCAACCAGCCTTCCTGAAGGTCAAGTTATAGCGACAGGGCCCAGTCAGTTCGTGCAGACCATCTTTCAAAGGTAGAATGCCATGGTAGTTCAGCCGCGATGAACCGCCCCAGACAGCGACATCCCCATGGGTGAGCTGAACTTTTCTGGTCGGGCTAGTGCGCTCCAGACCACCAAAAAGAAAGACTGCGGGCAAACCCAGTGATACCGAAACAATTGGCTGTAAAAAGTCAATTTCGTTTTTGTCCTGATGCAGGGTCAGCCTTGAGCCAACTTCATAGCGATTAATCAAGCAAGCGTCTGGCACAAAGTCTTCAAAGCCTCCAACCTGGGCGGCGCGCTTCGCTAATTCCAGAAAAGAGAGGGGCATGCGCGGCCAGGGGCTGCCGGTTTTGGGGTCAACGGCCTGATAGCGGTAGCCGGCCTGGTCGGTCACCCAACCCAGGGCGCCGCAATTACTCATAGCCACAGACATCTCAAAACCGCCAGGAGTAACCATGTGGCGCAATGGTGAAATCTCCAACAGCGCGGCCAAATCTCGCAGCAGAGCCGCAGCGTTGGCTTTGGCCCGCTCCTCCTGCTGGCAAAACTTGCGCAACAAAATAGCCCCCGGACCCAGGGGCTCTTGGAAGGCAAAATTCTCAGTCGCCGCAAATAAATCCAATTTCAAATCCCCGCTATGGCATTTTAGATGGCATGGGCGGCGATAAGTAATCCTCCGAACGTCCATTAATAAGGAAATTAAAGGCGCCGCAGACTCTCACGAGAATTTCACGTCTTTGCCAGTAATTTATCAATGTTACCGAGCGCCACTTACTACTTTTCAACCAGCGCGCCATATTTGCCTCTGTGGAGGGCCTTTTAATGTCAATGCTTTCACTTACTAAAGGTAGCCGCCGCGCTCTTCTTACTATGTGTGCCTGCTTTATGTCATCAGGCGCAGCCCTGGCCCAAGTCGCCGACTTCGACATGAGCACCGTTGCCCCAGCCCAGGGTGACAATAGCGGCACACCGCACCCACAGTCTGCCTTTCAACCCAACTATGTGCCAAGCCCTTCCCAATTTACAAGCAACCAGCGTCTTGATTCCCTGGCTTATGCAAGTAGAACAATTCTGAGCCAGCGCAGTCAGAGACTTCCCAAAACCACTCTCGATAGCTTTGTCTACCAAGCTGGCGGCATGGCCGAACAAATCTACGGTGACGAAGGTTCAATGGGCCTACCACCTATAAATGGCTTGGGCGGCAGCAATGTCATCAACGCTGGTATTCACAGCGGCCAACTGACCACCAATCACCGCAGCGACCTGCCTAGCGTGATGTTGACCTACTACTAAGTCTCTGGGACAAGAGAAAACAAATTCGCCCGACTCGGAATGCTCAAGCCGAAGCGGGCGAATTTTTTTATTGGCTTACGAAGGCATCAGCTAACGAAACTGACCACAATTAACCAAAGAACTTCTTCCACCAGGGAGCCGGCTTCTCTGTCGGAGACTTAGAAGAAGAGGAAGAATCAGGCGAACCAGAAGAATCAGAAGGACCAGTAGGTCTGGCAGCTGGCGAGCCGAAGAAACCTTTTGGCGGACAAAACTGCTCAGGCACTTTTACAGCGTTACCTTGCTCATCAATGCAATGATAATCGCCATCCATCCACATTTCGCAAGGCACTCTGAGAGCCGGTTGCAACCACTTCGTTTCTTGGAACGAAACATTCTCAAACACTACAGCCTTTATACCGGCTCTCAACGGCTCTGCCAATTTTGAGATGTGTAGAGGTTTCTCAGGAATTCCCTGGCGCTTATAAGGTGGTGCACCTTCAAAATAGTTATCATCTTGGGCGTCGTCATCAGGGCCTTTAGCCTCTCCACCATCTGGGTTCAATGTAACAGCGCTTGGTGCTAACTCATCAGACCACTCCAGATCGCTGCGATAAGAATAGAGGCCAATACTTTCGGGCAAGACCATATAGTATTGAGCGACTTTCACAGTCAGCCCTTCTTGCTTAGCTACGGCTTCAACGAAATCATCACTAAGTTCTAGATCATTGTTGCGGCAAACAAGCGGCAGAGCACCTTCCTCTTGTGTTTCCATCACAGCAATAAAGCCGTCTTTGTCCACAGCAAACCAGGTGGTGTCCATGCTATGGGCCGCAGGATAGTCAGTTTCCATCAATGCCTCCACAAAAAGTTAAATCGAGATCTTGAAGAGCAGCCGTAAGGCCAGCAAAATTAAGAGCGACAAGCTTACGACGTGCTGCCGTGTAAGAGCACCAGGCAACAGTTTGATCAACCGCCACAGAGCAAAAGCGCTCACTCTTACGACAAGTAGCAAGGCAAGTCATTGACTGAAAATTAGCTCCCCCGGCCACTGTAGCAATCTCTTGGGGGCTTGGAGTATCAGCGTGACGCATGGGCAAATAGACAATGCGCTCATTGCCGATGCCACTCTCTCGTATGCGCAATGCCGCTTGCCTAGCCGCTTCCAACCAGGAACGAGCCACTAAAAGATTAACTCCACTTTTAATTCCCACTGACTGAAGTTGATGCACTTGCTCAATGACCCGCGAAACTTCTACTTGATCATCAGGAAAATGCACTGAAACATGCACCTTATCAGGTTTGGCTTTAACCAGTTCTAGGAGGTTTTGCTCAAGCAATAGACCATTAGTAGTGAGTGAACGAAAGAGCTTACCCTGTAGTTTGGTCAAAATGCTGAATATATCAGGATGCTGCAAGGGCTCGCCGCCACCGAATGAAACGGCCTTGAGGCCATTGGCTGCACAATCTTGCACAAAACCCACTAGCTCAGATTCAAGCCAAAATCTATTGCCTTTGGCGTTGCTGCCGTTATAGCAAAAGCTACAGCCCTTGAAACAATAATCGGTCAGCTCGATGGAAATACGCTCCAATAGCTAGTCTCCAGAAATCTTTTCTTGAGCCTGATCGCGCCACTCAAGTAGCTGTGCAGCAATGCTAACGGCAATTTCCTGGGGATCATTATTGCCAATCGGCAGGCCAATCGGGCAGAGGAAGGCACTACTATACTTTTCGTCCAAACCGGCAGCTTTGATATCTTGCTTCAGCCGTTCAGCCTTTGCCCGACTGCCAATTACACCCAAATATGGAAAAGCAGCTAGACCAGCCTGATAACCTCTAAAAATCTCCATCAGCACAGGAGAATCAGTGCTATGACCCTTCGAGAGCAGCAGTACAAACGAGTCACGACTAACTTTTTCTATGCCGTCTGTATAGTCTTTGACTAAGAGCTTCTTCAGCTTGCCACTGCCCGGCAAGCTATCGAGCCAATCAGGGCGAGTATCGATACAGGTGATCTGGCAATCCAACCTCTGCAAAATTTCCACTAGAGCCGAAGCACAGTGTCCGGCGCCAAATATAGCGATGTTCCACGTGCCCAAATTATGCACTTCGAAGAACATCTTCACCGAGCCGCCGCAGGTCATGCCAATATCTTTTTCTAAATTCCAGCTGACAAAGCGAGTTCTCGGCGCATTGTGATCGCCCTCGCTTAACTCGCTCAACAGTTTTGACGCTTCTTCGATAGCACGATTTTCAACTTTACCGCCGCCAACTGTACCGAAATTGCGACCCGCCCTAGTCACTATCATACGAGCGCCGACTTCTTGCGGCACACTACCAATGGTATCAACTACCACAGCGACCACAAAGGGCTCGCCGCAGCCCATGAGCTCAGCCACACGGTGATAGAAAGTTACTAGAGACAAGTCTCAGCCCCAGATTTTTGATCAGACTTTGCTTGAGTCTTAGAACCATGCTTACCATTGCCGCCACTATTGTTGCCGTTAGCGCTGGCCAAGTAACCTTTTGCAAATGATGGTGCTTTGGCCAAGACAGGCGAATCAGCGCCGAACCATGGCTTAAATGGAAGCTTTTGCCCCTCTAGCTTGTACTGTGTCAGTCGAGCAAGTATCTCTTCATTAGTGGCTGGGGTGGTCAAGGTCGGTATCTGATCACCACTAACATATGAAAGAGCATTCTTAACTGCCATAAAGACCGAATTAGCTAACAACAGCGGCGGCTCGCCCACAGCCTTTGAGCCTCGCACATTGACAGTGCAATCATTATCGATGGTATCAACGTTGAATATCGGCGGAGTATCGTAGATATTTGGAATCTTGTAGGTGGTGGGAGAATAAGAGAGCAGCGCACCATTCGATGAATAACGCAGATCCTCGTTGGTGAGCCAACCCATGCCCTGAATGAAAGCACCGGTAATCTGGCCGCGATTGAGGCCAGGGTTTATCGACTTACCAATGTCCATCAAGATATCGACACGCTCGACCTTCAAATCGCCGGTAAAGCGATCGATGAGAACTTCAGCACATGAGCAGCCATTGGTGTAATAAAGGAATGGCGAACCCTGACCGACATTCCAATCGAAACCAATGCCCGGTGTTATGTAATGCCCGCGCTCACCGAGACTAACTCTTGAGCGATAGGCAAGATTCACCAATTGGGGGAAAGTGATTTTGAGCTGGGGACGGCGCTCGTCAAAGACATAACCATCTTTATAAACAATTAGATGGCCATAAGCACCTATGCCAATTTCGCGCGAAGCAAAATGCTGGGCGGCCACTTCGTTTAGACGCTCTTTCAATTTGCGACAGGCAATCACTGCAGCCGAGCCATTCAAATCTGTAGCTGAAGAAGCAGCAGTGGCAGAGGTATTGTTGTTCTTCTCAGTCGAAGTAACCATAACAATGACATGTTCAGGAGCAATAGAAAACTCGTCAGCCACTAACATTTTGATATTAGTATTGACTCCCTGACCCATCTCGGTGGCACCGGTCGAAACTTGAATTGTGCCATCCAAATAGATGTTGACCAGAGCATTGGCCTGATTGAGAAACTGATTAGTGAAGGAGATGCCGAACTTTACAGCAGTAAACGACAAGCCTTTGAGGTGGGTCTTCGACTTAGCGTTGAACTCCTTCACCGCTGCCAGCCTCTCTTTGTACTGGCATGACTGATGCAACTCGTCAAAAATCTGCGGCAAAGTATTGTTAGTGATTAGCTGACCATAAGGCGTAACATTGCGTTCGTCTATGCCATAACAATTTTTGCGGCGCACTTCGTAGGCGTCCATCTTTAAATATGCTGCAATTTCTTCGATGATATTTTCAATGGTGATCACCCCCTGGGGGCCACCAAAGCCACGGAAGGCAGTATTAGGAGGGAAATTAGTCTTGGCAATCTTTCCGACAGCTTTGACCACAGGCAGAAAATAAGCATTATCAATGTGAGTAAGCGATCGACCAAGCACAGCGGTGGAGAGATCGTTGTAAGCACCGCCATCAGCGTACAAATTAGCTTCTAAGGCGGTAATCATGCCATCAGAAGTGAAAGCGACTTTATAGTCGTTCTGGTAGGGGTGACGTTTGCCCGTGTACTTCATGTCATCGTCTTTAGTGTAAATCATACGGGCAGGACGCTTGGTTTTGTGCGCCACCAAAGAAGCCATCACAGCCGGGTGAGTAGCCTGGCATTCTTTACCACCAAAGCCACCGCCCATGCGCTTAATTAGACAGACCACTTGATTGAGCTGCAAGCCTAGAAGGTGGGCAACGGTATGCTGAATTTCCGAAGGGCTTTGGGTCGATGAATGGACAGTGAGTTGATCGTACTCACCGGGATGAACCAGGCAAGCCTGAGATTCAAGATAAAAGTGATCGGCACCACCAATGACAAAGCGCCCTTCAATTATGTGTTCAGCACTGGCAAAAGCTGCGGCCAGATCGCCTCGCTCAATTTTGTAGGTCTTGTCTAAATATTGATTGTTAGCAATGGCAGCATCAACGGTGAGCACTGGCACAAGCTCTTCCATATCGAGCTTAATAGCCTTTTTAGCAGCTTTGATTGCAGCCAGTGACTGGGCAGCAATGACAACAATTGGTTGACCAATAAATTCAGAGACATCTTCAACCAGCAAAATTTCGTCTTGGGTAATTGGTCCAAAAACATTGTGATGGAGATCTTTATATGTAAAGAGAGCGACAACACCAGGCACTTTTAGCGCTTCGCTCAAATCAAGCGAACGAATGCGACCGTGGGCATAAGGCGAGCCAAAATAGTCAACCAACACTTCGTTGCGCGACAGAGGAATGTCATCGATATAAACCGATTCACCGCTAACGTGACCAGGAGCGGAATCATGAGGTATGTTCTTGCCTACTATCGACATACAAGTGACCTCTCTTGATCTTCCGCACCGCTCTCATAAAAGAACTTGGTCATAATATTTTCAGCCAGGGCCAGACGATAATCTCGCGAGGCTCTCACATCGGTAATTGGTGCAATTACTTCGCGAGCTACCTTGCCTGCAGCCTCATAAGTAGCTAGTTCATGGGGCTTCCCTAGCAAAGCTTTCTCTACTTCAGGAACGCTCTTCACCACTGGCCCGACGCCGCCAAATATTACCCGGGCAGCGGCTATTTTATTGTCTTTGACAGTAATTCGAATCGCAGCAGTAAACGCTGAGATATCCAAATGCTGACGCCGCGACACTTTGTAGAGACGCAAAATCTCCTCAGCCTTAGGCAAAGGCAAGAAGATACGAGTGATTAGCTCGTCTTTTTTCAAGGAAAGGGTTTTGTAACCGGTATAAAAATCAGCCATGGCAATACGTCTTACGCCATCCAAGCCAGTCACTTCCACTTCAGCATCCATGACAAATAGAAATGGTGGGCTATCGGCAATCGGTGACCCGTTCGCAATATTTCCGGCTAAAGTACCCGCATGTCGTATTTGTGGCGAACCATAGACCCAGAGAATATCGTAGAACTCTGGCACCAAATCTTTAATTGCTCGCTCCAACTGGCGCAAGGTCACCCGAGCACCGATGCTCATCACTCTACCTTCAGGTGTTTCGACCAGGCTCAAATCATCTAAGCCAGGAAGAGCTGAAGTACTCATGATCGCCTTGGGCGCTAGACCACGCTTGTTCATGTTGACCGAGACATCGGTGCCACCAGAAACAATAACCACTTTTTCGTTATCGGCTAAAAAGCGATTGGCACTGGCCAAACTAATAGGGTTAAAAGCCTTGCAACCATCGACTTCTAGCAACAATTCCTGACTAGCATGGGCCTTCAAATTAGCGATGACTTCAGCCTCGTTGTAGAGACTGGCAAAAGGCTTGAAGCGCTCGATATCTATGGCCATTCCAGCATTGATAATGGCTTCGTAGCCAGTGCAACGACAGAGATTACCAGTCAATGAGTCTTTTACAAGCTCTTCTGTAAGCTTCTGGCCAGAGGCGAATTTCTCACGGCCAAGTTTCTGGCAGTCTGACGCTCCACTACTAGAAGGGCATTTAAGATCATTAGCTAAGCCGCACATGGCGATGACAAAACCAGGGGTGCAATAACCGCACTGGGCGCCATTATGATCAACCATAGACTGCTGCACCGGGTTGAGCTGACCTTCTATCTTCAGGCCTTCCACTGTAATTAAGTGGCTGCAATCGAGCTGATAGAGATATTGAATACAGGAGTTAACTGGCACATAGTCGAGTTTTTCACCGCTGCCATCGAGCCGGCCTATCATCACCGAACAAGCACCGCAATCGCCCTCAGCGCAAACAACTTTAGTGCCGCACTTACCGAGATCGAGCCTGAGATAATCACTGGCCGGCTGAAAAGCCTGGGCAGCAGTAATGCGCTGCTCCTGACCGTTGATATACAAAAGAATGTAGTCTCGCATCAACGCTCCATTAGAAAGCAGGAGTAAATTTTAATGAAGAGATATGATAACGCAAAGCAACGATTTAGTGCGGTGAAATTAGCTTGGCAATGGTAAAGGCTGCAAGGGCGGCCAGAGTGCCAACCACAGCGGTTTGGAAGGCGCTGCGAAAAGGTTTAGAACCGGTGAAGCGCCCCTTGACATAACCAAAAACAAAAAGGGCCAGAACCGTTACCAGGGCCGAAATCATCAAGGCAAAGTGGGAGTCGCTGTAGATCATGTACGGCAAAAGCGGAACTATGCCGCCGACAATATACGAGCCAGCAATTACCAGGGCACTAATCAAACCGCGATTAGGATCAGGCTTGTCGAGAGCTAGCTCATACTTCATCATGAAATCAATCCAGTGTTCGTGGTTGCGTTCTAAACCAGCCACAACCGGCTGAATCTCTTCATCTTTAAGGCCATAAGCGCGAAAAATCTCGAATATTTCGCGACTTTCCTCTTCTGGCATCTCCTTAACTTCGCACCACTCGCGGTGGCGTTCTTTATCGTAGTGCTCCGCCTCACCCCGGGCAGCTAAATATCCACCCAAGCCCATAGCAATGGAACCGGCTGCCACTTCAGCAACTCCGGCTGTAACCACCAAGCCACTGTTGGCAATTGCCCCTGACAGACCAGCAGCCAAAGCAAAGGGCACAGTCAAACCATCAGACATGCCGATGACAATGTCGCGAATAACTTCACCGGCCGTAAAGTGGGTTTCACTATGCTTTGACTTTGGTGACACGGGAGGGACCCTCTAAAATTTTGCCGTCAATTCCAGCAGCGATGCCACGCAACATACCATTGAAGACAAATTCGTGCAAAGGTGTGACAGCCCACCAGTAGAGTAGACCAAGCAAACCTTGTGGTTGAAATCGGGCATTCTGCTGCACAACAGTAACGCCATCACCATTGTTAGTAATAGTGAACTGCAAAAATGCTTTGCCTGGCAATTTCATCTCAGCAACCAGCAACAGACTATGCTCATTCTCTACATCTACCACCCGCCAAAAATCGAGAGCATCTCCAGGCAAGAGCTCTAAGTCATTGCGGCGGCCGCGATTGAGCCCCACTCCACCAATGATGCGGTCCATATAGCCGCGCAATTTCCACAGCCAATTACCGTAATACCAGCCGGTTTTGCCACCCAAGCGCACCAGGCGGTACCAGACCTGCGCTGGTGTATCGCTCACTTTAATGACACGATTATCTTCGTAAACAGTTCCCCCGGCCCAATCAGGATCGCCAGGGCTAGGCCATTCGGCTGGCACAATTGGCATTTCACCAGCATCGGTCCAGCGACTTTCGACGCGGTGCTGGTCGATACACTCTAAAGCAATGCGAATGGCGGTGCGGCAATCGAGCAAAGGCTGGGGAATTAAAGCCAAAATATCGTTGTTCTTACAGACCACGGGGTTGCGCAGCCCCTCTGCCAGGGGTCTGGCAATATAGTTGGGAACCGGGGTGACAAAGTGTATCCAATAGGAACTAATGGTTGGAGTAAAAACCGGTACGGGAAAAATCCAGCGCTTGCCCAGACCCGCCTCAACCGAGTAAACCTGCATCAAATCTTTGTAGGTAAGCACTTCCGGCCCACCGATATCAAAGGAGCGGCCAGTGGTGGCCTCAACCTTAAGACATTCAATCAGGTAATAGAGCACATTGCGCACAGCAATCGGCTGAGAAGGAGTGGAAACCCAACGCGGAGTAATCATTACAGGCAGACGCTCAACCAGATAGCGCAAAATTTCAAACGATGTGCTGCCAGAGCCCAAAATCATTCCCGCGCGTAAAACAGTCACGGGCACAGGACCGGCCTGGAGAATGGCCGCCACTTCAGCGCGGGAGCGCAGGTGCTTGCTCAAATCAGGAGAGTCTTCTCCCAGCCCACCCAGATAGATTATGCGTTTGAGACCGGTAATGTCGGCAGCCTCAACCATATTATCGGCGGCGAGGCGGTCGGCAGAAGCAAAGTCTTTGTTCTCTAAATTCATAGAGTGAACAAAATAATAGGCAGCAAAGGCACCGGTCAGCGCAATCTTGAGCGACTCTTTATCAAAGACATCGACCTTTACTAGCTCTACATCTTCATGCTTGGCCCAGGGGCGACTGCTCAGCTTAACCAGTGAACGGCCACAAGCGCGCACCCGATAGCCGGCCTCAAGCAGGCGCGGCACGAGGCGAGCGCCAACATAGCCGGTTGCACCGGTAACCACAACCAATTGTTTTTCTGCCAAGACTAATTTCCAACGGTACTATGGGTGCACTTCTACAGCTGCAGTATAGCCAGCTAAAGAAGGGTTTACCCAATTTCGAAGAGAAAGACGCTACGACTATGAGCGCCGTAAGCGCATTAAGCGACGTCTTTAGGGGAATAGCAGCAATCTAAGGGCTAAAGCAATACAGTGGGCAAGCGCATTAATTCATGGCCATCCTAAAAACGACTCTTACCCTGAGCGGCCTATTAGCCATAATTTTTGCCTGCGTCGCCCCAATGACGGCAGGGCAATCACGCCCAGCAACCAGATTAGAAACAAAACCAGAGATAACACTGGAAGACCAGGATTTATCCAAGAAGATTATTGTGGTTCCCGATGAGCCGCCAGCTGATTGGGTCAGCGATAGACTTATGACTCTAGCTACTTGCTACAAAAATATGGGTGCACCAGAAAAGGCGAAGAAAGCCTTGCGACTGGCCATTAAAAACGACAAAACTGGCAAAGTAAAAAAGCAAGCACAAATTCTGCTCGACTCAGAACTACCGAAATACCCGGTGCCGCAAGAAGCAGTTTTTCTCAGCAACAAAGCCTACGACCACTATTGCCGCAAGCAATATGCCTCAGCCATTAAAACAGCAAAAGAATGTGCGGCGAAGTATCCCAAGTACGAATCACCGCTTGATACATTGAGCGTCATTTATTTAGAGCAGAAGAAGCCACAACTAGCGCGAGAGACTTCCAAAAAAGCACTGGCCATCAATGACAAATGTTCAAACGCCTGGCTCAGTTTAGGCAACAGCTATTTGCTAGAAGGCGACTACAAAAGCGCTAGAGCTGCTGCCGAAAAATCGCTGCAATGCTATCCCGACAATATCAATACAAAAGCGATGATCAATTTCATGAATACCAAACACAGGTAGAGCAGACTATGTACCCTCCAAGCTGGGAAAAGGATAATTGCCAACCGCAGACTGCCCTGCAAAGCTGCTGCCAAATAGTTTTGTGTGTAGAGGTGCTTTGGTGGCTATACGCATTCCTAACTAGAAACAATCTTGATATCACCACCTTCATGTTTCTCATGATTAGCCCAGTAATTACACTGATAGCCTTGATCAGCATGCAGAAAAGTATCTGGCGAACCGTAGGTATAGCTGCAGTTATCTCGTTCTTAGTGGCAAGCGGTATATTTCTGGTTGTTCTTGCATTGATGATGTCATCTCACCCAGCTCTAATCTAAATAAATTAAATAGCACTGAGCATAAACCATAAGGCTTTGCCGATTAGAGCGACAATGACATCATCAATGCAAAAGCTATGATCAATTTCATGAATGCCAAACACAGGTAGAGCCAATTAGATATCGACATCGCCAGCACGTGGTGATGGTCGCGAAGCAGACGCAGTGAGCTATTTTGAAGGCTGAAGTTTCTGCAATTGTTCCTGGAAAACGCTGTCATCGATTTTCAAGAGACGAGCATTAGCAATGCGCTCTTTCAAAATATCGCGTAACAACAAATTATCAGTATTACTGCCAGCTTTCATTTGGTAGGCGGCATCGTATAGTTTCGCCAGTTCAATCTGGGCAAAAGCTGGCACCATTAACCTGTCAGCTTCTTGAGCCATTTGTAGACGCAGCTTGAGAATTTGCGGCAAATCCCTCTCAGAGGCGTCCGGCTTTGCTTCCATCTTCTTGATGCGGATCGCCAATGCTTTTATCGACGGCTTGGTCATAGCCACTTCTGCCCAGCTAGCCGCCGAATTTTTTACCGGCAGACTAGGTGCAACCATCCCCCCTGTGTGACTTGGTACCATCATTGGCTTGCCACCAGTGATGGTCGGCTCACCCCGGAGGATAGGGGGAGCAGCAGGCGCCGGCGCTGCAACTTTGCCCTTAGTTGCAGGCAAATCTCTGTTCTGTGCCGCCAACGGCAATCCAACGAGAAAGAAAGCAACTGTTCCCGCGGCCACACTTTTAACTCGTCTCCAGATATCGCGAATACGGCGCAGACCCACCGGGCAATCATCGGTAATGATCGTGCCATCAAAGCGTCGATAAAGTTGCATGCAGGGCAAAGTGCCTGATGCTGCGCCTTGCTGAAGCAGCAGAGCGGCCTCAGCGGTGGTCAATTTAGAGATGTCATAAACATTTTTGCTGCATTGTCCACAAAAGCGCACGGCCTCACTAGCGGTCTCATCCATGCTCTTCCAAGGCACCAAGCAGGGGCTCGCTATTTGCAAATCGTTCAGCATACGCTTTGTACAATCAGAATCAGTCATAGCCAATCTCCACTGCTAGCATCTATCGATCTTAAACCGGCAAGTACGATCGCTCTACAGGATTTACCCTGTACCGGCATTTCCCAACGAACATAGATTGTAGAACTATCGAAGAAATTCAATTTGACTAAAACCAGAACATCTTTACTTATACTAGAAAGCAAATCTCGTGCTATTAGGTCAACAACATGCGGCGCATCCTTGGAATACTTGTAATTCTAATGCTCATATTGGTCTGCACACCTTTTCTTATCTCCGCTACCTTTCAATTCCTGATACCGGAACCACCACCCCGCGCTTATCGAAACAATCAACACGAGAAGTTACATGACGGACGCACTGTTGATCTCATTTTTAAGGGTCACGATGCTACAGACGGCTCGTTTCTAGTGCAAACAAGCAAGGGTAGTGGACCGTTCAAAAAGACGCTCAAAAGCAGGCCTCTAGGGCTTGCAGCCGAACCAGACTTGCGCATTCTTCCAAGCGGCAGAGCGGTAATATACATAAAGAATGCCACGGGCAAAGAACCTTCGCCAATAGGGCTTGACGAGTTTTTGGAAGGAGTGGCTGAAGTACCAAATTACAAGTAAGTTGCAACTGGCGGCAAATTACCATAGTGTTAGTGATGCTAAAAAAAACAGGAGTGCATCTCTGTGAATTACCGTCACCTGACCCAGCTTGTTACAGCTGTCTCATTATTCGCTTTATTGTTGCCGCAAACCGTCTTAGCTGAAGACTTGCCTAAGCCCCAGACTCAGCCCGCCGAGCCATCTGAAACTGAAGTAAGCAAGCCAGCGCAAGAGCCCGCAAAGCAAGCAACATTTCAAGTTTCCACTGACAAAAATATGGAAAGGAAAAAGGGATCACTAGCACTTGGTCTGGGAATAAAACGCAAAGGCATCCTCTTTTTGCCAGTTCTGCACATGAAAGCACAGCAACCATCACTAAAAGAAAAAGCCACCGCTGACAGTGCCGCACCAGCGGCAGATTAAAGGCAAATATAAGGCAGTTTCAGCACGGCCTCAGTGGAAAGCACTTCGGCAAATTCTCCATTAAGGCTAGCCAGGGCACTTTGATGAATTTCTTCAGCTGGCCAATTGCGGCCATCTATTCCTTTCCGATTAAAAGTAGCCGTAGCATCACTGACTAAATAAGTATTGAATCCCAAATTGCCAGACATTCTGGTACTGGTGGAAACACAGTGGTCTGTGGTCAAGCCACAAATCACAAGCTCATCGATGCCCTGCTCACGCAAATACTTTTCAAGCTCTGTCCCAATGAAAGCACTATTAACCGTCTTGCCAAAGACTTTCTCACCAGCCAATGGCACAGCCTCAGCTTTGAAATCATTACCAGGCTGACCAGGCCGCAATGGCGACTGCGGTTCTACCGAATTATGCTGCACATGGATAACGGCTTTGCCCGCCTGGCGGAAAGCGGCCACAAGGGCGGCGATATTGGCTTCACAGCCGGAGTTATTGCGCTCACCCCAGTAGGGGTCATCAAAGCCCTGTTGCACATCTATAACTAATAGCGCTGCTGGCATGGTCGCCCTTCCTCTTGCTCTTAATGCATCCAAATATATTTTCTTGAAACAGATTATTAAAGTGAATTTCTGAGGCTTCTATTATCTCTATATTGAGCTTCTGGCCCCAAATTTCTTTTTCGTAAGTGACAACATTCAGCGCCACAGGCCGATTACGAGTTCATTAATGATGAATGAATCTTTTTCACAAGGCCTAATGCGGCTTCCGCGAAGTTTAAATCAAACATTATTGCTATTTACCTTCATGTAAAGCGGTAGCGGCCGTGATAGGGTTTCAATTGTCACTGAGTATGGAACACGGACGTCAACATGGGCATCATCAACACGCGCAAGCTGGGTAACCAGGGTCTCACTACATCTGCCATCGGTCTTGGCTGCATGGGCATGAGCTTTGCTTACGGCTCAGCCGATGAAAGCGAAGCAATCAAAGTAATTCACAGAGCACTAGAGCTCGGCGTGAATTTCCTCGACACTGCCGAACGCTACGGCCCATATAAAAACGAAGAGTTAATCGGTCGTGCCATCAAAGGCAAACGCGATCAAGCTGTAATTGCCACCAAGTTCGGTTTCAAATACGACGAGGCTGGCAATTCAATTGGCCTAGACAGCCATCCTAAGACAGTTAAGGCTGTGGCCGAAGCTTCTATGAAAAGACTAGGAATCGATGTTATCGATCTCTACTATCAACATCGCGTTGATCCAAATGTTCCTATTGAAGAAACAGTTGGCGCCATGGCTGAACTGGTCAAAGAAGGCAAAGTTCGCTACCTCGGACTATCTGAAGCTGGCGAACAGACCATTCGCAGAGCCCACAAAGTACATCCTATTTCCGCTCTACAATCAGAGTATTCAATCTGGGAACGCAACCTAGAACCAGTAATTATGCCGGTTCTACGCGAACTAAAGATTGGTCTTGTAGCCTACTGCCCAATCGGCCGCGGAATTCTTACTGGTGAGATCAAGAGCTTCGACGATCTACCTGAAGGCGACTATCGCCGCCATGACCCTCGCTATCAAGGCGAAAACTTCAAACGCAATTTGCTTCTAGTTGACGAAGTCAATGAAGTGGCTGATCGCTACGGCGCTACTCCTGCTCAAGTTGCTATCGCCTGGTTGCTTCACCAAGGCATTGATATTGTGCCGATACCTGGCACCAAGCACGTTCGTTACTTAGAAGAAAATACTGTATCGTTCCGTTTAGATCTTGAAGACGAAGATCTAGCTGCCCTCAGCGGACTGGCCACCAAGACCGCTGGAGAACGTTATGAGCAGCCACTTCTAGCTCAAATCGATCGATAGAAAAAACTAGTAATTCGAGACAAAATCTCGTTTACAATTGTCGAAAATCAACAAAAGGGAAGGTTCGCCTTCCCTTTTTTCTTAAGCGATGTTGCGCTCAGATGTGGAGACTCTAATTGACAAGTGGTTACAAACACGGCCAAATTAACCTCTCCTTAGCAATTGTGAGGCAATATAGGGTCTGTTGCTAGCATCCGCTAACAGGAGTAATTGAACAAATGGAAAAGCAAGACATTCCCAAAGAAACGAAATCTACTGAAGAGAGAAAAAGCACTCGCGGTTTCGCCATTCCAGCAGATTCATTCAATCCTAACGACCGCAGCCTGGCAGAAGGCGCTGACTAAATAATTAGGACCATTTGACACGTCCCTCTGATAAATCTATTTGCGGCCTGGGTACAAAAGGCGAAGCATAGAATTAGACCCGAGGGGAATGCCAGTGTTAAATCGTCGCACTCTTGTATCTTCTTATATTGCCACAGCATCTTTGACGCTTACACTCGCCGCAGCAAATCTGGTAGTTTCCAGCTTTCAATGCCTTGTTGCGTCGCCGGCGCTAGCTCAGGAGCCTGGTCAGGCACTTGCGGGCCAGAGCATGGCTGGTAAGGCGAAAAAAGCAGACAACATCAATGCTCGCATCAAGCGACAACACAAGAAAATCAACGCTGCCCTGAAGAACGGGCAGCTCAACGAACAGCAGGCGAATCGTCTGCAGATGGACGTAGCTAATATCGAGAACCGGGTGAAGAACGAACGCCAGCAAAATGGTGGCGAACTCAACCCCCAGCAACATACAACCATCGAAAATTTACTCAATCAGAGTAGCAATCAAATCAACACAGCCATGGGCGTTGGCACAGCCGTATCGGCCGGAGCGAATCCGTTGGGGCCAAACTGGCAACCAGGACCAGACGGCGCCCAAGACCCGGATGCTCTGAAGAAGAAATTGAAAGCCCAAGAAAAGCGCGCCTTGCGGCAAGAGAAGCAGGCCAACATGCAGGCCATCGAACAACAACAGCTACAGTATGAAAAAGAGATGGTCAACTCGCTCAGTACTCAAAAGAAAAAAATTCAACAAGAGAAAGAACAGCTCGAGAATGTCCGCAACAATTCTGGAGCGAACTAGCATTAGGGATGTTTGAAGGCTTAATACAAAACACCGCCACAAAATTTTTGCGCTCAACAACAGAATAAAAGGCAGATATGGAAGATCTCATCAGCGAACTATCCAAATCATCCTTGTTTACTGTTGCCGATAAAACCATCGCAGCGGCTCTCGAAAGCGAAGAACAAACCCGGCAAGCCATTGAGCTACTGGGCACCATTGTCGACAGCAAATACAAAATATTGAAGCTCCTTGGCGCTGGCGGGATGGGCAGTGTTTACCTCGCTAAACACCTAATGCTCGACAAAGAGGTTGCCTTAAAGACCTTCAAATCAACGAACTTGACTCAAGAAGAAAAACTGCGCTTTCAGCGAGAAGCTCAGGCGATCGCCAAACTAAGCAATGCCAACGTGATTGAGGTTTTCGACTTTGGCTACATCAACGGAGAAGTGCCGTATTACACGATGGAGCGGCTAGTTGGCCAATCACTGAGAGAGAAGCTAGACGATTGTCGCTTCTTATCCGTAGAAGAAGCAGTATCAATATTTATTCAGGTCTGTCAAGGTCTCCTGGCTGCGCACAAGAAAAGAATTATTCACCGCGATCTAAAGCCTGACAACATCTTCTTACAATCGAAGCCCAATCTGGCAAATACTGAAACCGTTAAAATCGTTGATTTTGGTATAGCGTCGCTAGCACTACCAGCAATAGAAACACAAAAACTAACGACACTAGGAGCCGTTTTCGGCAGCCCTCTCTACATGAGCCCAGAGCAGTCTATGGGTCAACCAGTAACGGAAAGCAGCGACATTTATTCATGCGGCTGTACCTTGTTTCAGGCGTTGACAGGAAAGCCGCCCTATTTAGGCAACAACGCTCTTACCACTTTACTCCTGCATCAAAGCGCACCAATTCCAAGCCTTAGGGCAGCCATGAACGGTAGGACTTGTCCCAAAGCACTGGAAGAATTGCTAGAAAAAATGTTGGCTAAGTCAGCGGACGATAGATATGCAAGCGTAGAAGAAGTTCTTCAGCTGCTGCTGCGCCTCGATGAGACAATTCAACACAGTCATCAAAGCATAAGTGTGCGAGGCAGATTTAGCGAAAAAGCAAGTGAAGATGACGAACAGACCAAAGGAGAAGGAGAGCAAGAAGAAGAAGAAGAAGAAGAAGATGATGACGATGATCTAGGCGACAACAATGAAGCGGGCACTGAACGCGCAAGCCTAAAAAACAATGAGCGAAAAGGAGTCTATTTTGTCGCAATCACAGCTGCTACCATCAGCACACTGGGAATGGCTATAGCTGTATATTTTTATATGATTGGCCACGCGGAAAAACTCTCCACACCAAAGGAAACAGCGCCTTCAATTAGCAGTTCGATCTCAAATCAATCTCAGATACGCAAAATATATCCATCCGCAGATGACCTTCCTCAAATTAACATGGATCGATTCGAGCATAAATTAAAGACTCCAACAGCAGACAACCGCTTGATAATTGAACAATTCTCAAATATTTCGAATAAAGAGTTCACACGCATAGCCAATACCAACTGGATTGAAAATTTGACGATCAGCCGTTGCGAATTTGAAAACAAAGATCTAAGCCAACTAACAAAACTGAAACTACAAAGGGTCAATCTTAATCACACCGTCTTCAATGACGAAGGCGCTAAAGCGATATCTCCCTGCCAAACCTTAATAGAAATCAAAGCTGAAAACACCCTGATAAAAGACGATGGAGTGAAGGAACTCGCTTCAATCAAAGCCCTAGAAACTTTGCGACTCACCCAGACGGCAGTAACCGCCGACGGTATCAAGTACCTATGCCAAAAGAATAAGAAATGCGCAACTATCTACCTGGCAGAATGCCCAAGAATTGGGCAAGAAGAGATGAAGAAACTGCGCCAACAGTTTCGCCACGTCAACTTTATAACAACCCAAAAAAAGTCGTCAAAAGAGGCACTGGAGTTTTAGATTTGAGAACTTACTTCGGCTGTGTTACAGTCTCGCCGCGACTAACAAATGAAATACTCTGAGAAGAACCAGTGCTGACCATTACAGCTTCAGCAATTGGCGCAGAGACAGCCTTAGCTGCCAACCAATCAACAATGAAATTAGCACCAGCACCGCCACTAATATCAGTGCGGGCAACAATAAAATCAGCAGTCGACATTGGGCCCAATTCAACTGGCGCTGAAAGATACTTCCTCACTAGCTTGCCTTCGGTCGAATAATAATCGACACTGCGTAAAATAATTGAATTCTTCATGTCAGTATTACGCACGCTAAGAGTAGCTGCCAACTCTAAGGTGCGTCGTCTATCTTCATAATAAATTGCTGAATAAATCGGCACATAAATGCTGGCTTCTTGTATTGCCTTAAAATCATCAGCCAATTTGACCACTTTCAAGTGGGGCTGCGAGACTTCTGGAGCTTCCTCAGCCGGTTTGGTCAGTCCTTCAATGTAGTCGCAACCACTGATAGCAAATACTGTGCCGGCAAGAGCAAGCAACCCCAGGGACCTGCCAAGATAATTTTGCTGGGTGAATAAGCGTCTGTACATTCGCATGAATTTCACCAAAAATGACCCAATCAGATTGCTCGATAACCCTCATATCATGACGCCTTGACTCGACGCCCGCAAGTACTTAGACCAAATAAATACATTAGGGCTATACTGGGCTGCGTATAAATATCCACAGAAGAATATCGGCAAAAGCAATAGCTGAAGAAATATTGGTAAAACAGTACAGGCAGAATAGTACTAGTGCTGGCAGAATTATACGGGCAGATTAGTACGGGTAGAAGGTTACGACTAGAAGGATTCGATAGACCAGATGGACGACCTTACCCGTGAACTATCGAAATCATCTTTCATTCCCCTGCGCGATCGGCCTTTGAAGGCAGAAGCATTCGATGATGCAACCGCGCCATCAGGCGCAGTAGAGCTGCTGGATGCGATGGTTGATGGCAAATATAGGATTCTGAGCGTCATTGGTTCAGGCGGAATGGGCAACATTTATCTGGCCAAACATCTGATGCTCGATAAAACTTTAGCGCTCAAGACCTTTAAGTCTTACAACCTCAGCCAAGAAGCAAAACTAAGGTTTCAGAGAGAAGCTCAAGCCATCGCCAAGCTCAACAACCCTAATATTGTTCAAGTCTTCGACTTTGGCTATGTCAACGAGCAACTGCCTTACTACACAATGGAAGTTCTCACCGGTCAGTCACTGGGAGAGAAGCTGAATAATTGCCAGTACTTAGAAATAGAGGAAGCCATCAGTATCTTCGTTGAAGTTTGTCGCGGTCTACTTGCAGCCCACAACAAAGGCATTGTTCATCGCGACTTAAAACCAGACAATATCTTCCTGGAATCCAAAACAATAAATGGTGCATTTTCCAATGTTAAAATAGTAGATTTTGGCATTGCCGCCCTCGCCACTCCCGACATAGAAGGCCAGAAATTAACGGCTATAGGCACTGTTTTCGGCAGCCCCCTTTACATGAGCCCTGAGCAATCCATGGGCAAAAGAGTCACCGCCAGTAGTGACATCTACTCCTGCGGTTGTGCATTATTTCAAGCACTTACCGGCAAGCCTCCGTACATGGGCCCAAATGCCTTCAGTACCTTGCTAATGCACCAAAACGATTCAATACCGAGCCTTAGAGCGGCGCTAAATGGCCGAGAATGCCCGAAAGCTCTAGAGCGACTAGTAACAAAAATGCTAGCTAAAACGCCGGAAGACCGGTATCAAAGCGCAGAAGAAGTACTAGAAAACTTACTTGGCCTGCAGCAAACTGCAAAAATAAATCAGTCTAGATCTACTAGTGAACAGATACCAAACTCACCGGTATTCAAAGCACGTTCAAGCAGCACTCAAGGCGAAACAGCAGAGCAAAATCTAGCGAACGAGGTGTCCGTCCGTTCCGCCACGTGGTAGGCGGCAATCGGTTGGCGTGGTTTGCTAAATAGGCGCGGCGATCGGAGAGGCTCGAATCCCGTTAGCGAAAGCCTGCGCAAGCAAAATTTCTAAATACGAG